>Ga0326728_10005493_pt1 | contig 35454 bp, 32 predicted proteins | sample MB3enrmetagenome_FD_207602 | JGI IMG/M metagenome (GOLD analysis project Ga0326728, IMG submission 207602) | Lab enriched peat soil microbial communities from McLean, Ithaca, NY, United States - MB31MN | ecosystem: Environmental > Terrestrial > Soil > Wetlands > Peat | place: USA: New York...
ACCCGCCAAAGCCTCCCCGCCGCCCAATCCGCCGGGAGACAGCAGTGCATCGTTCACGCTGGGTATCATCTCCAAGCTGACCCTCGTGCGAGGGCAGTTTGCGGCGGCAAGCCTGCTGGTGTCGGGAGTGCCGGGCCCTGCGCTGATGGAAGTTCATGGGGCCGCGATCGACTTGCGCCAGGTGGACTTGAACGCGTTTAGCACCGCATCGCTAAGGGAGCCTGCATCCGGGCGCGGCGAACTCGCTGTCCTGGCAGGTTGGCTCAACACGATTGTGTACGCCGCAGATGCAGAAGGGCCGGCAGCGGCACAGGGAACCCTCAAGGCAGACGCGTTGCAATTCGGCGATCTCATCGTGACCAAGTTGAAATCCAATATCCGCCTCTATCCCAAACAGGTCTTCATTGACGATCTGGATCTGAAATGCTACGGCGGCAGCGCCACGGGAAACCTTTCCCTGAATTTCGGGGGCACGAATCTGGCTTACAGTGTGGACGCGCGGCTCAAAGGCGTCAACGTCGCGGAGTTTCTGAACGCTTTCCCTCAAGCGAAGGGCATGATGACCGGGACTCTGGAAGGGACAGCCAAGGCGAATGGCACGGTCGTTCACTCCTCCGATCCCTTGGCAGGCATTACCGGCTCCGGCCAGGCGAGCATTCGCAACGGCCGAATGCCCAGTTTGCAACTCGGCAGCAATCTGCGAAGCTTGGCGAAAATGGCCAGCGTGGGCCCCGCCAATGGCGACCCCTCGTCGTTCTCTTCCCTATCCGCGGATTTCCGCATTGCGAATGCGAGGCTTTCGAGCAACAAGATTACCTTGGTCGGCAACGGCGTGGATGTGGATGGCTCCGGCAGCATGACCATGGCCGGCGACGGGACCCTGGACTACCAGGGCGATGCCGGTCTTGCCGCCAGCGGCAGTAATCCGCTCGGCGCGGTTTTGGGAGGCCTGGCCGGCGCCAAATTTGCCAACGGCAAGATGACATTTCCTTTCACCGTGGGGGGGACTTTTGCAAAACCAAAGTTCTCCCTGAAAGGCGGCGCAGCAGGACAAAGCGGAGCAGTCCCAGCGGCCGCACAGGAACCTGTCAACGCGGTGCGCGGCCTCTCCGGGCTGTTTAAGAAGAAACAACCGTAAGGTTTCCCAGCGCGATGAGTTATGATGACGAATGAGGAGCCGCCTGCCCGGCGGGGCGCAGTGCTTTGCGCCCGAGGGCTTCCTCTTACACGCAGGTAATATCCATGAGCCAATCGCTGGATCATCACCATGTAGTTCACGCCGCGGCGCGGCTTGAGCACGTGCGCTACGCCATTCGCGACATGGCCGTACTGGCAGAGCAACTGGTGCGGGAAGGCAAGACTATCCTCTCCCTGAACATCGGCGATCCCCTCATTTTCGACTTCCGCACACCTCCCCACCTGATAGAGGCCGTGGAAAAAGCCATGCGCGACGGCAAGAATGGCTACGCCCCCTCGCTGGGCATTCCCGAAGCTGTGGAGGCGGTCCGCGCGGAAGCTGAGCGCAAGGGGATTCGCAACGTTCAAAGTGTTTTCCTGACGGCCGGCGTGAGCGAAGCCCTGGACATTTGTCTGACGGCGCTGGTAAACGCGGGGGAGAACGTTCTGACGCCCAGCCCGGAGTACCCGCTGTACTCGGCGATTCTCGCCAAGCTCGGCACGCAGCCCAATTCCTATCTGCTCGACGAGAAGAATGATTGGGAGCCTGACCTGGAAGACCTTGCGCGCAAGATTACTTCCGGCACGCGCGCCATCGTGGTGGGCAATCCCAACAACCCCACGGGCGCGGTTTACTCGCGCCAAACCTTGGAGCGGATCGCTGAACTCGCCCGGCAGAACAATCTGGTGATCTTCGCTGACGAAATCTACGACAAGCTAATTCTGGATGGCGAGCCGCACACCTCATTGGCCACCTTGGCGCCGGACGTCCCCGTGGTGACCCTCAATGGACTCTCCAAAAGCTACCTGGTTCCCGGTTGGCGAGTCGGTTGGGGCGTGGTCAGCGGCGAGGCGGCGGTCGTCAAGCCCTACCTCGAAGGGATTCACCAATTGCTGCGCGCGCGGCTGTGCTCGAACCATCCGCAGCAGTTTGCCGTGCGCCCCGCGCTGGAAGGCCCGCAGGATCACTTGGCCGAGGTTCGGAACAAGCTGCGCACCCGGCGCGACCTGACCGTTCGCGCCTGCCGCACGACGCCACGCATGAGCTGCGTCGCGCCGCGAGGGGCGTTTTACGCCTTTCCCAGAATCGACATTCCTGACAGCGACGAACATTTTGTGAAGCAGTTGCTGGTGGAAAAACAAGTGCTTATGGTGCACGGCACGGGCTTCGGTCAAGCCCCGGGCACCCAACACGTCCGCATCGTCTTCCTTCCCGATGAGGCCACGCTCACGCGTGCCTACGAGGGCCTGCGCGCCTTCATCGCGGAACACTACGCCTGAGCGAGACGCAATCGTGAAGGAAGAAACCCCGAAATCCGCTGCCTCCGAATCCGCGCATTCCCGGACTGTCCCGGAGTTTCCCAACCAGTTCTGCCCGGTTTGCTCCAGCCGGCTTGAATCAAAGCGCTGCAAGATGATTTGCCCCCGCTGCGGATACTTCATGTCCTGCTCGGAATTTGAATAGTGCCGGCCCGCACATTGGGTCTCGGGCCGATTCCTGTAATGCGGCTAGATTGGACGGCGAGAATTTTGGAGGGCTAATGATGACCGCGAAGAAGAATTCAACCACCATGGTCAATACGCCGACGCGACGGCAAGTGATAGCCGGCGTCGCCATCGCGTTTGGTGGTCTCACCCTGGGCTCAACCGAGGCTTGGGCGGAAGCCGGGGGGGAGATTTCTCATACGGCGGAAGCCATCCACCAGGAACCCGTTTTCAAAGCGAGCCGGCAGCGTGTTTACGCAGCGCTCACCGACACTCAACAGTTCAACAATGTTACGGAAATCATTGCAGCCAGGGAACCCAGAATTTCGCTCGAGAAGTCGCCAACGCAAATCAGCCGTGAAGCGGGGGGCGCGTTCTCACTTTTCGGCGGCATCATCGTGGGACGACACATCGAACTTGTGCCGAACCAGCGAATCGTCCAAGCATGGCGCGTGGTCTATTGGGACCCCGGTGCTTACTCGATTGCGAAATTTGAACTCGTGGAGCAAGGCTCTGGAACCAAAATCGTCTTTGACCATAGCGGCTTTCCCAAGGGCAAGGCTGAAGATCTGGCAGAGGGATGGAAGGCCCACTATTGGGAGCCGCTCGAGAAATTCCTGGTTTCGTGACGGCGGGTTGGGCCTCGGCCCCGGAGCCCTTGCCGGGGTCGCAGTTGGCTTCGGGATTCGACGTTGATTTGTTTGGCCGCTCGGTTAAGATGCAGGCATGACGCCGAGTTGGCAATCGCGAGCCGTCTGTTTTGCCGCGCGGCTGGTTCTCAAGCATCGTGCGTGGGGCTCACCCACCGCCGCCGCGCGCTGGGTGCGGCGAGCCCTGAAACTGCTGTGGCCCTGGTCGGCATGGCTGGGGCTCCGCGTGAGCGTTCAACGCGTGCAGCAGGAATCGGTTCGCGGCGAGTGGCTGGTCCCACGCGCGATTCGATCTCCGGGCGTGCTGCTGTACCTGCACGGAGGGGGCTTCATATCGGGCTCGGCCGCGCTTCTTCGCCTCATCTCGGTGCGCCTTTGCGAGTTGTTGGGCGCGCGCGTTTTTTCGCTGGATTACCGCCTCGCTCCGGAGCACCCATTTCCGGCGCCGATTGAAGATGCCGCGGCAGGCTACCGATGGCTGCTGAAGAATGGTGTGAGCCCGCAGGAAATTGTGGTGGCGGGTGAGTCGGCGGGAGGAGGATTGGCTTTCTCCCTGCTGCTCGCCTTGCGCGGCGACGGCGCGCCGCTCCCCGCCGGCGTGCTTGCCATGTCACCGTGGGCCGACATGGAGGGGAGCGGTGAGTCGGTGGTCAACAACGCCGCGACCTGCGTGATGTGTGGGAAAAATCTCCCCGTACTTGCCGCGTTATACCTGCAAGGCCGGCCGGCACGCGCGCCTCTGGCATCCCCGATTTACGCGGATCTCGCCGGCTTCCCGCCGGTTCTGCTGCAAGTCAGCGGGAGTGAATTGCTGCTCGACGACGCGCGCCGCATGCACCAGAACGCGCAAGCCGCTGGCGTACGAAGCCGCCTCTCGATCTATCCCGGCCAACCCCACGGCTGGCATATCCTGTATGGGATTGTGCCGGAAGCAACTGCGGCGTGCCGCGAGGCAGCCGAATTCGTGCAGGAATGCTGGCAAAGGTGTCGACGCGAGTCGCGGCGCGTGTTACCATCAAATTGAGTTTGCTCAGTGCAGTTGCAAGATGCATGGGCACAATATGTCAGACTTCGGGCTCTGTGCGACGGATGTTCGCGAACCCCGCCAGGTCCGGAAGGAAGCAACGGTAACGAGCCTCTCCGGGTGCCGCAGATCACCCGAAGTCTGATCAAGAACATACGACGTCCGTTGTCAGTTGTCCGTTGCAGGAACAAGCCCGCAATCTGCTGGTGCCAATGCTCCGGAGAGGAAAGACCGGGTGGTTAAGGGCAACTACCTGATGACTCCAAGCAACGGACTACGGACCAGGGACAAAGGACGTCTTTAATCTAAAATCTTAAATCCGAAATCCCCCCTCCTATGTCCTACCAAGTCATCGCTCGCAAATACCGCCCCCAAACTTTCGATGATGTAGTGGGTCAGCACCTGGTGACCGACACTCTCAAGAATGCGATCCAGACGGATCGCGTCGCCCACGGATACATTTTTTCAGGGGCGCGCGGCGTGGGAAAGACTACTACCGCGCGCATCCTGGCCAAGGCGCTCAATTGCCTTGCGGGGCCCACGGTGACTCCCGACGGCACGTGCCCTTCCTGCGTGGAAATCACCGCAGGGAATTCCGTAGACGTCCAGGAAATCGATGCCGCTTCCAACCGTGGCATCGACGAAATCCGTGAACTGCGGGAATCGGTGCGCTACCTGCCCGCGCGCGACCGCTACAAGATCTTCATCATCGACGAAGCGCACATGCTGACCACGGAGGCCTTCAACGCCCTGCTCAAGACCTTGGAGGAACCACCTCCGCGCTCGCTCTTCATGCTGGCGACCACGGAGCCGCACAAACTGCCCCCCACCATCCAGTCGCGCTGTCAGCATTTTGCCTTTCGCTTGCTGGATTATGGGGAAATCTATGCTCGACTCCGCGCGGTGATAGCAGAAGAAAAAGTTGACGCCGATGAAGGCGCCATCTCCACGCTGGCCCAAGCGGCAGAAGGCAGCCTGCGCGACGCCCTCTCGCTGCTCGATCAGGTGATTGCCGCCTGCGGAGAACACCTGGACGAAAAACGCGTGCGCCAGGTGCTGGGCGTGGTACCCACGGAATTGTTGGTGGACATGGTGAAAGCCGTCGATGCCGCGGACTCTCGCCGGGCTCTGGAACTGATGGGACAACTGGCTTCGGAAGGTTATGAACTCGCCCACTTCTGCGGCGAACTCACGCGTTTCGTCCGCGACCTGATGATTGCACTCAGTTGCGGCGCTGAGAGCCCGCTGCTCCAGGTTCCCAACGATCAACGGCAGCAGATCGGGGATCTTGTGGGACGCTTCAGTGAGGAAGACCTCTCGCGCTTTTTCAATATCCTGCTGCGCGCGGAAAGCGAGATGCGCTATGCGCTGGTACCGCGCTTCCATCTGGAACTGGCCCTGATGAAGATGGTGCACGCGCGGCGCCTGGCGTCGCTGGAGACGCTTCTCAGCCGGCTCGGCGGCGCAGGATTGCCGGACAGAAACTCTTCTGCCCCGCGCCCCGCCCTGGCTCCACCCGAGCGTTTGGTGGCGGAACCGCCGCGCAAGGTTCGCACCGAGAGTTTCGAGAAACCGTTGGCGGAAGAATCCTTCTCCGCGCCGGCGACCGCCGGGCATGGTCCGGCTGTACCGGCGGAAACTGCCGCGCCTGCCAACGAAGATGCGGTATGGGCCGCCATCAAAACCAAGGTCCACGATCGATCGAAGTTTCTGAACAGTCTCCTGGACCAAATTTCCAGTTGGCGCTTCGAGAAGGGTGAAGTCACATTTTCTTATGCCCAGAAAGATTCCAGTTCTGCGGAATTGATCAAGGGCCGAGAGCAGATGGAAATACTCCGAACGGTGTGCGCTCAAGTGCTGGGCCAACCCGTGAAAATTTGTGTTAGACTTGAAGTGCAGGAAACAGAAGCTCGTGTGGAACGGCCCAGCGCTCGCGAACGCGCCGAGCGCGACCAGAGCGTGGAAGCCTTTCGCAAAAAGTTTGACGGTACGGTGTTGGACGTGAAGGACCTGAGCCGGGAGTGAGCGATGAAAAACCCACTGCAAATGCAACAGATCCTGAAACAAGTCCAGCAATTCCAGGAACAATTGCAGAAGCAACTGGATGAGTTGGTGGTGGAGGCCACGGCGGGCGGGGGCATGGTCTCCGTGAGAATGAATGGCCAGAAGCAGCTCCACGAAGTGCGCATCGATCCTGAGGTGTTTGCTTCGCAGGATTTGGAAATGTTGCAGGATCTGATCCTGGTTGCCGTCAATGAAGCCTCGCGAAAAGTGGACGAGCAGATGGCCAGCCAAATGGGCAGCCTGGCCGGCGGACTGAACATTCCAGGCTTGACCTGACTCGATCTGGAAACTCGAAAGCCGAGAAGCGAACCTCCACGACAATGAAAGATTACGCTGAGCCTCTGGCTCGCCTGATTGATGAGTTGAAACGTCTGCCGGGGATCGGGCAGAAATCCGCGCAGCGCATCGCTTTCCACCTGGAACGCACTTCCCGGGAAGACGCGGAGCGCTTGGCCGCGGCCATCCTCGACGCCAAAGACAAAATCCGTTTATGCAGCGTGTGCAATAACCTGACGGAACTCGATCCCTGTGAGTACTGCACGGATTCCCGGCGCGACGGCGAAGTGATTTGCGTGGTGGAGACACCTTACAATGTGATCGCCGTGGAAAAAACCCGCGAGTTCCGCGGACAATACCATGTGCTGCATGGAGCCCTTTCGCCGCTGCAAAGCATTGGACCCGACCAACTGAAGCTCAAGAATCTGCTCGAGCGCCTGAGGGGCGGCAAGGTAAAAGAGCTGATCCTTGCCACCAGCCCCACCGTCGAGGGTGAAGCCACCGCCGTCTATATTTCCCGGCTCATCAAACCGCTGGGCGTGAAAGTAAGCCGCATCGCCATGGGAATTCCCGTGGGCTCGGAATTGGAGTACGCGGACGAAGTCACCATGGTCAAAGCCCTCGAAGGCCGCCGCGAGATGTAGCGCCCTCGTTCATATTCCTGCAAACAAGTCCACACACCCAATGCTGCGCTGGGAGTGTCTCCGTGCAGACGCGATTCTTGCGCGGGACGAAATCTATTCTCCTAGCTAAGAGGCAAATCAGAAGGCGGCCCGTAACGGGGTTGGGGCAGAAGGCGGTCGCGATCGTAAGGCGGGTCTTCGGGGTCCGGCATGTTATGGTCCGGGAACTGCTTGAGCCAATCCTTTCGCCACTCCTCGTCAGCGAAGTACTTAAGATAGAGATACGTGTCTTCTTCGCTGCCACTGCTCAGCAATTGATAATGGCAAGCGGAGTCCTGATTCGCCATACGGGCCCCCATGGAAAAAACTTGCTTGGCCTCACTTGCAGAACGCCCCAGGGAGGCCCATCGTACACGCGACCGGCCAGATTTTCCAGCCGACCGGTAAACTTTCGGCGCACCATCCCCGGACAAACCATGTACCGGTATCCTTAGCCCTCCGTTATAATCTAATAGTTCGGCCCTCCTTCGTCTTGGGGACAAGATCAAGGGGTTTAAGTCATAAGGATACGGACTCGAATGCTCGATCGCTTCCGCCCAATCTGGCCGTACCTTGCGCGTTACAAGGCGCGATTCATTGTGGGATTCGTCTGCCTGATCATTGGACAGTCCGTGGGAGCACTCCTTGTACTGGTCATCAAGTCTGGAATCGACGACTTGAATGATGCCAGTTTTCACGCGCACGGGGGACTCCTTCGGCAATTAGCGATAGTGGCCGGGCTGCTCGTAGGCTTATCCGTGATCAAGGCCGTCTTCCAATTCTGGACGCGGTGGATTCTCATCGGCATTTCCCGCGACGCCGAATACGATTTGCGTAATGACTTGTTCCGCCACCTGCTGCGCCTTTCGCCGCGTTATTATACCGAACACCGCACCGGCGACCTGATGTCGAAGCTCACCAACGACCTGAACGCGGTTCGCAACATGATGGGCCCGGGCATCATGTATTCAGCCACCACCGTGGTGACCGGCATCGTGACCATCGGCTTGATGATCCACCTGGATTGGAGGCTGACGCTGATGGCGCTGGCCCCCCTGCCGTTGGTTTCCGTGGGGGTCAAATTCTTCGGGGCCAAAATTCACGAGCGCTTCGAAAAGATCCAGGCGCTTTATTCCGAACTCACCGAACGGGTGCGCGAGAACATCTCCGGGGTGCGGGTGGTCCGCGCCTTTTGCCAGGAGGATGCGGAGATGGCAACGTTTCGCGTGATGAATCGGGAGTTCGTGGAAAAAAACAAGGGGTTGATCTGGATCTCCAGCTTCCTATGGCCGGCCATGGGATTGATGTATGCCGTGGCGATGATGATGATCCTGGTGGTGGGTGGATGGCACGTGGTGCGGGGAATGATTACGGTCGGAACATTTGCCGCCTTCAATGTGTATCTCGCCAACCTGATCTGGCCCATCGTCGCGCTGGGTTACGTGACCAACCTGGTACAACGGGGGTTGGCATCGCAGGGACGGCTGATGACCATATTTGATGCTCAGCCCGATATCGACGACCGCGAGGTTCCGGAAGATCACATCACTGCGTTGATGGGCGATATCGAGTTCCGCAATCTGAGCTTCAGTTACAACGGACACGCGATTCTCAAGAATATCAACTTGCACATTCCGGCAGGCAAGACCGTGGCGGTGGTAGGGGCGACGGGCTCGGGAAAATCCACGCTGGTGAGTCTGATCCCCCGCTTGTACGATGCTCCACCGGGAACGCTGCTGATCGACGGCGCCCCCATCCGCCAGATTCCTCTCGCCACACTGCGCAAAGACATCGGATTTGTGCCCCAGGAAACATTTCTGTTCAGTGAGACGATTCGCGAAAACATCAGGCTGGGCGCGCCGGAGGCGTCCGATATGCAGGTTGAGCGCGCCGCGGAAATTTCCAATATTCTCCCGGAGATTAACAACTTTCCCAAGAAGCTCGGCACGATGGTGGGGGAGCGCGGGCTGACGCTCTCGGGCGGGCAGAAGCAGCGCACGGCCATTTCCCGCGCGGTCATCCGCGATCCACGCATCCTGATTCTGGACGATGCGCTTTCCAGCGTGGATACCTTCACCGAAGAGACCATCCTGCGGCAACTCACCGGCGTGATGGCGGGCCGAACGACGATTTTGATTTCGCATCGCGTTTCGACCATCCAGAACGCTGATGAAATCGTGGTGCTGCACGACGGTGAGATCGCGGAGCGCGGCACCCACGCGGAATTGCTGGCCATGAACGGCCACTATACGGAGCTCTATAACAAGCAGTTGATTGAAGAAGCGCTGGAAAAGGAAGCGTGACAAAGAGTCAGGAATCAGGAGTGCCGCCGCGTTGGCGGCATTTGCCGGCAGGATGCCGGCGTTTCAGACGAAGCCTTGCCCAAGCATTTCTTGGACATTACACCGGGTTTTTCATTCTGACTCCTGACTCCTTCTAGCTAGGGATCATGGCAGCTAGTCATCAAGAAGACGAGATCATCGGTAAAGCGTACGACTCGCGGCTGATGCGGCGGTTGATCGGGTACCTTCGTCCGTATTGGCGCATGACGTTGTTCGCGCTCATCACCACGCTCCTTTACGGAATGCTCCAGGCGGTCCCGGCCTACCTGATGAAAGTGGAAGTGGACTGCTACCTCGATCCCGCCCGCGGCCAGCACCTTCCGTCCGTCCTCGCGAATTATCTAAGCCGCGATCCCATGGTGGGCATTGTCCAGATTGCTTTCGCGCTATTCCTTCCGACAGTGTTGTTCAGCTTCTTACTGGAATTCTCGCAGTCGTTCACCATGCAATTGGTGGGGCAGAAGGTGATGTACGACCTGCGAAAGCAGATTTTCCTCCACTTGCAACGGCTGGAAATGGCCTTTTTCGATAGCAACCCGGTGGGCCGCCTGGTTACGCGGGTGACAACGGACGTGGATGTGCTGAACGACCTCTTTTCCTCCGGGGTGGTAGCGATCTTTGGAGATTTCTTTACCCTGCTGAGCATTATGGTGGTGATGTTGCAAGTGAACTGGAAGCTGGCGTTGCTGACCTTCTCCGTGCTGCCGGTGATCATCATCGTTACGGGAGCATTTCGGAGGGCGGTGCGCGATTCCTACCGGCGCATTCGAACCGCGATTGCGCGCATTAACGCGTATTTGCAGGAGCACCTGACCGGCATGGCGGTGATCCAACTCTTCAACCGTGAGGACCGCAGCTTCGAAGAATTCGAGGCCGCCAACCGCGCGCACATGGAGGCCTACAAGGATTCCATCCTGGCTTACGGCCTCTTCTTTCCCGCCGTAGAACTGGTGGGAGTGATTGCGGTCGCCATCATTCTCTATATGGGCGGGGGGATGGCCTTGCGCGGCGCCGTCAGCGTGGGGACGGCCATCGCGTTCATCCAGTACTCACAGCGATTTTTCCGCCCCATTCAAGACTTGAGCGACAAGTACAACTTGTTGCAGGCCGCGATGGCGAGCTCGGAACGCATCTTCAAGCTGCTGGATACGCCCGTGACCATCGTAGACCCCCCCCAGCCCCATCCCCTCGCGCACCCGCGTGGGCAGGTGGAATTTCATAAGGTCGGGTTCGCTTACAAGGACGACCACAAAGTTCTGGACAACATCAGCTTCGCCATCGAGCCGGGTGAAACGGTGGCGGTGGTGGGCCACACCGGCGCCGGAAAAACCACCCTCACTAACCTGCTCTTGCGCTTCTACGAAGTGCAGGAAGGCAGCATCACCTTCGACGGCATCGACATCCGCAAATTACGCCTGCGCGATTTGCGCAGGAATTTTGGCATCGTGCTGCAAGACCCGTTCCTTTTTTCCGGAACGATCGCGAGCAACATCCGGCTGGGCAGCGAGGGCATTACGGATGCTCAGGTGCGCGCGGCGGCACAACAGGTAAAACTCCAGGAGTTCATTGACAGCCTGCCGGCGGGGTTTGATGAGCCCGTCAGGGAGCGCGGGGCGACGCTCTCCGTGGGTCAAAAACAATTGCTGTCCTTCGCGCGCGCGCTGGCGCACAATCCCCGCATCCTGATCCTCGACGAAGCCACTTCCAGCGTGGATCCGGAGACCGAACATTTACTGCGGGAAGGGTTGAGATGCCTGATCGAGAATCGCACCTCGCTGGTCATTGCGCACCGGCTCTCCACCATTCAGAACGCCAGCAAGATTGTGGTTATGCATAAGGGACACGTGCGCGAAGTGGGCACGCATCAGGAATTGCTCGACCAGCGCGGGATATACTTCAAGCTCTATCAGCTACAGTACAAGGACCAGGAGCTTCCGGGGGCGCGGCTCGCCGCCGCAACCGCCGAGACGGAGTCCTTGCCACAACGCCCCTGATCGACTGCACGCGGGCGGAAAGGCCACTCACTACCCCGTCCGTGCAAAACTGTCGCGACGTGATGCAAAATGACGCAAGCAACGTGGCACGCACTTCGGAGGGTAGGCCGTCACACGACAATGTGGATTGTTGCCGGTTCTTCGGCCGGAAGCAAGGATTGCGGCTGTTCCCGGAGAAAAGGGCGTTTGCCCTTGGAATGCGCGTCAGACTCCAATCGACCTACCATCCGTAACGAGTAGCCCCGATGAAGAGCTCGAAATGTACAGTTGCCTTGGAGGAGCGATTAAGATGCCGCGGGGAGCTCCAACAGGCTCACATGATTTCAGTCCCACCAGCCATTCGCGGTCCCGAAGGCCTATTTCAGGTAGGTATGCAAAACCTGGATGAGGCGCTCGGCGGCCTCGGCACGGTTTGAGCCTGGTTTGGCGTGGGGGCTGAGAACGTGATACCGCACCTCGCCTTCAACAAGCTCACTCATCAATCCGTTGATCGCCCCCCGGCAGGCGGCGATTTGCTGGAGAATGGAAGCGCAATCTTCATCCTCGTCCAGTGCTCTTTCGAGCCCTTCAACCTGGCCCCGGATCCGGCGGATGCGGCCGAGCAAGCCTGCCTTGTCTCTTTGCGTGTGCGCCGAGTTTATTTCCTCCGTGCTGATCTTCATACCCTGCGGAAGCTGGGTATCGACGAGCCAGCGATTACTTCAACACCGGGCTGTTTGCACCCAACGCTCTAGGCACGCCCGGGACTTCCTCCCGGCGCTTTTTCTAAGGACCCGGCATCAATAACTTTGATTTGGCCTTGCTGAAGGACCTATACCTGACCGAATCGAAGAGCCTGGAGTTTCGGGTTGAATCATTTAACACGGTCAACCACGCGCAGTTTAATGGCGCGAACGCTGTGGGAGGCAATATTAATAGTCAGACCTTTGGGAACGTGGTGAGCGCGGCGTCGCCGCGTATTATGCAAATCGCCGCCAAGTTTTACTTCTGAGAGTCTGGGAGAATAACCTTCAGTCGTCGCGAAACGGCGGCCAGACATATCGCGCTTTGGTACTTCAAATTCAGTCGGAACAGGGGTTGCCCCGCAGCCCCGCCACACCCTCTTTCGTAATGATTGGAACCATGATGAGGGCCGAAATGGGGTCCGCCCACCAGAGGTTGGCGACGGCATTTAGAAGCAATCCGCCGAGTAGGATGGCTGACAGATACACGCAGAATTCCGTCTGTCTGGCGTCGGCCTTCATGGCGGCGCTTTTCAGGTGCGCTGCTACGCGCCGTTTTGCACGAGAAAGCAAGGGCATGACCACGAGGGAAACACAAGCAAGGAGGATTCCCATAAGGCTATGGTCGGGAGCCCTTTTCTCCATTAGGTTCCTTAGGGCCTCGTAACCCACATAAGCCGCCAGCGCGAGGAAGCATGTGCCAACGATTCTAAGCGTCAACTGCTCAATTCGCTCTCGGCGGTGTTCCTGGGCGTCCACGGACATCCGCCATAGCAGCGCAGTGCCCGATATGACTTCGATGAAACTCTCCGCACCGAAACCGACAAGGCATGCGCTCCCTGCAAGGACCCCGGCAATAACCGCAACAATTCCTTCGAGGCTGTTCCAAGCGATGGTGAAATACTCCAGCCTCCTTCCTCGCAAAGCAATCACCTGGTGAGTTAGGACCAATTCGGCCATGGACACGAGAATATCAGGCCATTGCCGAAGCCGCATACCGGATTTGACAATCTGACACCGGTTCCCACGCTACCGGTAGGAGTTTTAAGGGCAGACAAGCTGACGTTCTTGCTGGTTAAGGTCAATTAGTCAACGTCTGCCCATGAATTGGCCGCCATGCTGCGGGACATAGAGATAGAGAGGTTTGTCTCGGTGAAATCGCGCACGGGAGAAAAGGTAGCAGATGTAAGGTGCTAGAGGCTGGAGTGGGTGCATGTCTCTCGATCGTGAAGCGGAAATGACGCAGGACCTGCGGCGGTTGTGGCGCCTTATCAAGGCCTTCGGGAAGGTCCGGCAGGGCATGCTGCAAAAAAAAGATGTTAAAAAAATACGAGCGAAGCCGGTATGTGTATGAAAACAAACAAATCTCAGACAAAATGCCCGGAAAAATTTCGGACATTTATGTTTGACCGACACGATTTTTGCAGAAAACAGCAGCTTTGTGACGACAATTTGTTAGCTCAATTCGCTTTTTTGCGGGTTTTTTCGTGCATAATACAATAGATCTCTGTCCCAAATCATGAATGCCGCGCCCCGAATTCCCAGACCCGAATGCCGAATCATGATGGTGGCGGGAGAGCGCTCCGGCGACATTTACGGCGCGGCTGTGGCGCGGGCTCTCCAGGCGCGGTTGCCGGGCCTGGAAGTCTTCGGCTGTGGCGGTGAAGCCATGCGGCAGGCCGCCGTGGACACCGTGGTGGACGCGCACCAGATCGCCATCGCCGGCATCACGGAAGTCGTCTCGGGGATTCCCCGCGTCTATCGCGCTTTCCACCAACTCCTCGAGGAAGTGGACCGCCGCCAACCGCAGCTTGCCATTCTCATCGATTTTCCGGATTTCAACCTGCGGCTGGCCCGGCAGCTCAAAGAGCGCCGAATACCGGTGGTCTACTTCGTGAGCCCGCAGGTTTGGGCGTGGCGCAAGGGGCGCGTCCAGAAGTTGAAGGAACGCGTCGCGAAGATGATCGTCATCTTCGATTTTGAAGAGGAGATTTACAAACAGGCGGGCGTGCCAGTGGAGTACGTCGGGCATCCGCTGGTGGACATGGTGCGGCCGCACCTGACGCGCCAGGAGTTCTTCGCGAAAGTCGGCCTGGACGCCTCCCTCCCGACGATCGCACTATTGCCGGGTAGTCGCCAGAAGGAAGTGACGGCGAATTTGCCAGTGATGCTGGACGCGGCCACGCGCTTGACCCTGAATCGGAAATTGCAATTCGTCGTCGCCGAAGCGCCCAGCATTGAACCGCGTTGGCTGGAAACCACCCTGCTGGAGTGCTATGTGGGCCGGGCCACCGTCCGCACGGCTGCCCACGTCACTTACGACGCACTGCAACACTCGGACCTTGCCGTGGTGGCGAGCGGAACGGCCACGCTGGAGGCGGCCATCCGCGAACGTCCCATGGTGGTTGTGTACCGTGTGTCCGCCCTAACCTGGCTGGTGGGAAAACTCCTGGTGAATGTCCCCTATTACAGTATGGTGAATATCCTGGCGAAGAAGGAGCTTGTGCCCGAACTGATGCAACGCGATTTCAATGCCGCCAATGTGGCTGCACGGGTAGAATATTTGCTGGACCACCCGGAGGCGCGGGAAGAGATGATCCGGGGATTTCAAGCTTTAAGACCTCGGCTAGGGCAGGGAGGAGCTATTGAACGTGCCGCGGATGCTATGGTGGGGGTGCTCCAGTCCTCCCAGACAGCCCGGAAGGCGGGTTGAACCATTCCTGTTCCACCGAAATTGATTTTGGCGACATGCAACGCGGCAGTCTGCCCCATAATCCAATTCAAGGGATATCGTGAGGGGAACCGAGAATGACTCGATTTAGATCCGTGAACCTGGCTGCGTTTTCGCGCGCCGTCCACTGGCATGGTCGATGGGTGGTTCAGGCAGGACTTTTGGGTGTGGTCCTGGGAATGGCTCCGGCGTGGGGCCGGGCGCAAGGCGTCGTTCAGCGCTTCGAAGTCAAGAACTACGTCATCGATGCCGAACTGTTTCCTTCCCAACATCTCCTGAGCGCCAAGGCGCGCGTAGACGTCGTCCCCAACTCGGATATCACCACGCTCGCTTTTGAACTGCACAGCAATTTACGTGTTGAAAAGATTGTGGATGCCACAGGCCAGGAGATTGCTTTCAAGCAGGACGGCCAGGCGCTGAACCTGTCACTTATCAATCCGATGACCGAGGGGAAGCCAGCTTCCATCACCGTGAGTTACGGGGGAATGCTCAATTCCGCCGATGGCAGTCCGGTGGAAGGCATCAAAGTGGCTTACGTTGGGGCCGACGGATCCTACCTTCTCTATCCGGGCCGGTGGTTCCCCGTCAGCGCCTATAGCGTGAACCGCTTCTCCGCCACGATGAACATTACCGTCCCATCGGATGAGGCGGTAATCGCCTCCGGGAAGGCCGGCACGCCGGTGCGCGAACCCGGAAAGGTTACGTACACCTATAACTTCGAAAACTCTTCGTTTCCGGGAACGGTGATTGCGGGCCGCTATGTCGTGCAGCCGGCCACGGCAGTCGGAGCCGACATCGCACTTTACCTCAAACCCGGCCACGAAAATCTTGCCGCCAGTTACGGTGACACGGCAGCCAAGATTATGGCCTTTTATAGCGAGGTGTTCGGCCCGCTGCCCAGTGCTCACCTGGCCATTGTTGAAATCGGCGACGATACGGTGGGGGGATATACGGCCCCCGGCGTGGTAGCGCTCGCCTCGCGCGCGTTTACGAACCCGGTCAATTACCGGCTGTTGGCACACGAGATTTCGCACTTGTGGTGGCGATGCCTCGTTAGTCCCGCTACGCCGAACGATGCGTTTCTTGATGAGGGCCTTGCCGAGTACTCGAAAGCGCTGTACGTGCAGGAGGTAGCGGGGGACGCGGCCTTTGAAGATCTGATGCGCGACACGGCCGTTGGCGCGCTGACGCATGAGGAGGTGACCCCCATCGCGCAAGCCGGGCAACTGCATGAGTTCACCCCTGAGTATCAGTCGATCGTTTTTGATAAGGGCGCCATGGTGTTCCACATGCTCCGCTGGGTGATAGGTGACGAGGCCTTTCGCAAAACCCTGCGCTCGATGGCGGAGCAGTATGCCTGGAAATCCATTAACGCAGACCAGTTTCAACGCTTGGCGGAGAAGGCCTCCAAGCAGGAGTTGACATTTTTCTTCGCCCAATGGGTCAACTCCACCGGCGTGCCACAGTTCAAGCGCACTTGGGCCGTTTACCGGCTGCAAAAAGGCTATCAGGTGGTAGGCAAGATGCAGCAGGACCTGGATATCTTCCGCATGCCGGTTGAAGTGCGGGTGGTGTGCCAGGGCTCCAAACCCATTACCCAGCGAGTGGACATGGTCGGAACCACGGCGGACTTTACTATCGACACACGCACCAAACCCCTGCGCGTGTTGGTCGATCCGGCCAGCCGCATCTTGAAATTCGATGACCAGACGAAATTCCAGGTGGAGATGGCGCGAGCCGATCAACTGGTACAGGAACAGGCTTATTTGGATGCGATCAAGCAGTATCAGGCGGTACTCCAAATCAACAGCAGCAGCTCACTTGCTCACTACCGGCTGGGTGAAATCCATTTCAAGCTGCGCAATTACAATGCGGCGATGGAAGAATTCCGGCGCGGACTGGATGGTGATTTAGATCCCAAGTGGATTGAAGTGTGGTCGCATCTGCAACTTGGTATGATATTTGACGTGACGGGCCAGCGCGATCGCGCCCTCAACGAATATCAACGCGCCTTGCAGACCAACGACAACACGCAGGGAGCGCTGGACAAGGCCAATCAGTATGTTCAAAAACCTTACAAGGCCCCGGCCCAGCAAAATTGAGCTCGGGAGCGGCGGGCTCAGCTTGCTGCTGGGCGTTCGAATTTCCATCCCGTAAGCTCGGTCCCGGGAACTCCGCGCCTCTGGACTAGTACCTTGAAAATGTTTCCCATTCCCTCTGGAGATATTAACCTTTTTAGTTTTAATCGCGCTTGTAACATCTCCAGCTCTGTTTGACCCGGATCGTAAACATCCGCAAATTGGTTGGCTTCGCCGAGCGCCAGCAGAAATTTCTCCTGGGTGGTGAACCCCGCGAACTCGAGCCCGGCGGCCTTCCCCGCGTCGATCAGCGCACTGAAGTTCACGTGCGCCGTCAAATCCGATTCTCCCGGCACGGTGAAGAAATCCTCCGCCGCGGTGTGGCCACGGTAAGCAAGCAGAGTTCCTCGCGGACGATCGGGGGTGAAGAGCCGATTCGCCCTGTCGCCGTAATCGATGGTAAGCACAAAGCCGCTCGTCAACTTTGCCGCGACCGCGTGAATCCACGCCGGGGCCTGCCGGTTCACCTCCAGGCGGTGGCCCTCCTCGAGTTGAGGGGCATACCGGGCGACGTAAGCGGCGACGGCGGGGTCGCTGATCGGGCCGGGCTTTTCGCGCAGGTCGCCGCCGTCGGCGATGACGTAAATCTCCTTGAGGTGTCCCCCCGTCCGCGTGACCACGCTGACCGGAAATGCGTCAACGAGTTCGTTCGAGAAAAAGCACCCGGTGGCAGGCGCGAGTTCCTCGAGATTGGCGAGCATCCGGACCTTGGCACTCACCCCCATGCCGGCCAGCCGTGCTTCGATGCGCCGGCGCTGTTGGGAGCCCGGCTCGATGGCGACATAATCGAGGGCCGCGGCAAACTCCGGCAATGCGCCCGTGGACCAGCGCAAAAAATCGGATGCGAAAACCCCCCGCCCGGCGCCCATCTCCACCCAGGTGAAAGGTCGTGGACGCCTCATCGCATCCCACATCTCGGCGGCCTGCCGCGCCACCAAGCGGGCAAACACTGGATGCAAATCGGAACTGGTGAAGTAATCGCCGGCCACGCCGGTGCGCTCGCGCCCCTGGGTGTAATAACCGAATTCCGGATGATAAAGGCAAAGCGCCATGTAGCGCTCGAAGGTCATCGGGCCGGTGCGCCGCAGAGTGTCGAGAAGCAGCTTTTTGAGAGCTGTGTGGCTCAAGGAGAACTCAGGAGTCTGGTATTAGAGACCGCGTTTAGACACAATGCTGTTCGCATGAGGTTTGCCAAGGCGATGGTCCCTGGTCGGTCCTAGAAACCCCTCACCCCCGGTCCCTTCCAGCACATCGTGGTGTGATGGCCAACGTGCTCGGAACGTTTTCCGGGATTAAGATCCGGGGGTCCTGCCGCGCTAACGGATGACAGCTATCGAACGCGCGAGCTTCCAGAAGCCATCGGCGTCCCGCCGCAAGATCACGATGACCTCCGAGTTGACCTGTGACGGCTCACCGCCTGCAATCGGCGTCACTTTCGTGCTCACCCGAGCTCTGTCAAAGGCCCATTCGCCGGCTACGACGGTTTCTTCGGAGATCGCAGTTTGGTCCATGCGGAATTTCGCAAAGAACCGGCGGAAGTCTTCGGCGAGTTCCTGCTTTCCCTGCGTCGTCTTGCCGTTAGGATGCATCGCCACCACGTCATCCGTTACCATGCCCAGCAGACGACCTACATCTCCGGCTCTCAAGGCGGCAATCCAGGCCGCCTTGACCTTCTCGATCTCCTCTGTCTCATATGCGGTTGGCATGTCGCGCAGTTCCCCCCCCCCGCATTCCACCGCGAATCGCGCAAGAATCTCGCCCTGCCCGCCGGCGTAGTGGGTCAATTTGATGGTGTAGCAGCGAGTTTACCTCGCCAAATGGCGGCGTGAAGCCGCCCCTATTTCGCGAGCTTGCGCAGACCTTCCTCGTCAAAACCCAAAACCATTTTCTCCCCCCGAATCACGATGGGCCGCCGAATGAGGTTCGGTTCCTGAGCCATGAACTTCAGTGCCTCATCGCGCGCCGGTGGATGCTCCTTCATCTTCCGCTGGCGATACAGTTCATTGCGGGGGTTCAAGAAATCAAGGTGATTGCGTGTGCCGATCAGGGCGTCGAGTTGCTCCGCCGTCAGTCGCTCTTTCCCCAAGTCGTGCTCGTCCAGTTCCATACCTTTTGCCAGCAAGAGACCTCTTGCTTTGCGGCAACTGGTTCAAGTGGGCTTGAGATACATTTTCAGTTTGGGCATTGCGGTATCTCCTTTAGACTTCAGTTTTCAGTATAAGGAGTTTGCACAACGGAAAACGCCTTCAGTACCTCGGCACCTTGGGATCGATCTCCATCGACCATCGATCGATGCCGCCGCTCATGCTGACCGCGTTCACTCCCTGTTGTTTCAACCATGCGGCTGCATCGAAGCTCCGCACTCCCCCATGACAGTAAACCACCACCGGTTGCTCTTTCGGAATGTCATCGAGCTTTTGCGGAATCTGCCGCATGGGAATCAGCGTCGCCCCCTCGATGCGGGCTGTCTGATACTCCCACGGCTCGCGGCAGTCGAGCAGAAGGAATTTCGTGCCCTTCTGCATCATGTTGTGCACTTCCCGCGGTTCGATAATGAGTTCCTCAACCATATCGGTCCTCTTCATTGCGGCCAACGGCCGGGGCATGCACTTTGCGCCTTGGTTCCCCAAGAATCATCTTCGCGCCGATCCCTCGCGGCATTTCGCTATGAATCGCACAAAAATCTCACGTTGCTCGGCGGAGTTGCTGACCATCTCCTCCGGATGCCATTGCACTGCCATCAGGAAAGGATATTCCTCGGCGGATTCCACGGCTTCGACAAACCCATCCTCAGAGCGCGCCGTCACTTTCAGCCCCCGTCCCAGCCGTTTGACAGCTTGGTGGTGCAGGCTGTTGACGCGGCAAGCACCCTGAAAGATCGCCCCCAGACTCGATTCCGAGTCCGTCACCAACACGGTATGGGAAGCTTCCTGCCGCGACTTGTCGAGATCCGTCTGCTGATGCTCAAACTGCGGCTCAGCGTCCTCCTTCATGTCTTGGTAGAGAGAGCCGCCGAATCCCACATTGATCATCTCTATGCCGCGGCAAATACCCAGGATGGGAGTCCGGCGAGCCAAGGCGCCCTTCAGCAGAGAAAACTCAAATTCGTCACGAGGATGGTGGACATGAACGCTTTCGTGGCGCTTCTCCTCGCCATAGAAGGAGGGGTCCACATCTTCTCCACCGGTGAACAATATTCCATCGTAATCCCTGGCGCGCACGCGAGGCGCGTCAGAGGCTGAGACAAGTTCAATTTCGCTTCCCTCAGCGCCCGCCGCCAGGAGAGCTTGGACATAAGGCGACTGGGCGCGCCGGGCTTTCTCCTCTTCGGAAACCGAAACGGCAATGCGCATCTTCATGACGCTCCTCGCCCCGAGCCGGTTGAGCGGCGGTGGGGCTAATCCCAAATGATAGCCGACAACTGCTACCCGTGGACAAAGGCCGCCACACCCTGAATACCAACTCCCGCGTGACGGCCGCGGGCATTTCGCGTTTCCTACACTTCTCTCCCGTAACGCTGTCCGCTGGCTTGATCCGCCGCCAAAGGCGTGGCAGCCGCGATCAGGCCGCCGCTTTCAATGCGCTCCTCGAATGGTCCGAAGCCGCCTCATGCTCATACGCCCTCACCGTGTAGTAGATTGCCTTGTCGAAAAAGTTTCCGACCAGGCGACGGAGTTCCCTTTCCTGATGTAACTCGATAGCGGAATCCATCAGGCCGGTGGTCCGAACGTAATCGTACAGATGATTCTTCGTCGAGGTCAGGGCAAAGACAATTTCCTCGAGGGGAACACCTTCCGCATGACGGCGGATCGCCAGGTCCGCGTAATTAGCCGCGATCGGTTCCTCGGTCCTCTGGCTGACCCAATGGCCGAGATTCCGATACACGGAGTAGGTCCGATAATGTAATTCTTCGTAGGTCAGGTGATGGTAATGCGGGGTTCGTGGATTGCTCTGGAGGTCTTTAATGAGCTCCCGGGTCAACTCCTCCGCGTGGTCCTCGATCATTTGCACCAAGCGAACGGTAAGCATAGCGCACCTCCCAGTTAACCTGCTTCGTGCTCGAGAATAGAAACAGGCGTGGACATATCAGCAGCACTCCATAGGGCCTTCGATCGCGAGGTTCGGGCGGACTCGTTTAATTGGAGAGTAGCCCTCGATTGAGGGATAGTCAAGCGCGGTTGCCCATCCTATTCCGCAAGCATCCGAAGGAAGTCAGCTTCAGAAATAATCTCGATGTCACCGCCGCCCGCAAGTAGCGACTCGGCCTTCCTTAACTTGCTACTCTTGACGCCACTTTTCAATTTGGAAAAATCCAGATCACCCAGGACGAGGAAATTTGTCTCTCGTGCTACCGACTCTCCACAATGCCCTCCGCTGTTTACAACCTTTTGGGCCGCTTCTTTTCGTACCATTGACTGGAGGGTGCCAGTAAAAACGACCGTCTTCTCAAAAAAGGGATGGTGCTGGTTGAAATTACTAGTAGTCGCTCGGACTGCCGCTAGCCCTCCGTGCGTTTGTTGTATGTGACAAGGGTTATAGCCACCGGGATGTAGCTGTCCAGTCGAAATTCCCGCGCTTTTCATAAGTTCCGCAATCGTTGGGGCTCTGAATTGAATGCTGGCCCGCAACGCAACTTCTGCGCACGCTACCGCGTCCTCTCCTGCATCGTGGTGCTTGAACTCGACCCCCAAGTACTCACAAACTGTGGTCAATCCGTAACCATGTAAGCCAGGCCAAACACGCTTTGCGGTCACCCGGGTGCAAAGGTAGCTAAGATGAGGGTATGGAATACCGTACTCATCCAAAACGTGCCGTAGTACGCTCATATCGAAACTCGCGTTGTGAGCAACAAGCAATCTATCTTCGAAGTATTGGCGAAATCCGTCCCACAGTTTGTTAAATTCTGGTTTATCGGCCACGTCTTCTTCGGTTATACCGTGAATGTAGGTGTTGTAGGGATCGAAATAGACCTCAGGAGGGCGAATCAACCAAGAAGCCCTCGTTGTAATCCTCTGCCCCTCGATAATCGCTATTCCCATAGAGCACACGCTTGAGCGCTTTGAGTTTGCGGTCTCGAAATCGAGAGCGACACATGTCTCTGGATGACTCAAGGGGCCTCTCCCAATAGGACCGCGAGTTGTCGTTCATCAAGAGTGGGAACTCCGAGCGAAATCGCTTTAGCCTGTTTTGAACCCGGCTTGGACCCGACCACTACGTAGTTTGTTTTCTTACTCACAGAGTCAGTCACCTTCCCCGCCTGAGACTCGATCAAGCGTTTGGCTTCCTCCCGCGTCCAGCGGTTAAATTCACCAGTCAGCACAAAAGTCTTTCCTTCAAGTCCGGTACCCTGCGATTGTTTCTTCTCCTCTTCCACCGTTACCCCTGCTCGCTGCAATCTGTCGAGAATATCCCGATTAGCCCTTTCACCGAAAAACTCTACAATGCTTTGACCAACCTTAGGCCCTACCTCTTGCACCTTGGCCAGTTCGTCCAATGTCGCTTCACTCAATGATTTAAGTGACCCGAAATGTGCTGCCAACAGTTGCGCAGTACGCTCCCCTACGAAGCGAATTCCCAAAGCAAAAATTAGACGACCAAGTCCAGCGGTCTTGCTCTTGCCAATTTCGTCGAGTACATTTTCGGCCCACTTGTCGGCGTTTCGCTCAAGGATTGCAAGACCCTCCTCTGTCGAGTTCTCGAAGAACGTGGCGACATTCCCAGCGGACGTCCTGCTGACACCCTTAATCGCAGACAACTGGTCGAAAGAGGCCTTCCGGAGGATTTCAAGCGAGCCGAAGTATTCCGCCAAGCAAGATGCTGTTTTTGTCCCAACTGAGGGAATCTTGTAAGCCTGGATGACGCGGGCCAACCGCTCTACTTCGGTCTCCCGCGAACGCCTGACGCCTACGAGGCGCGCCTTCGTTAGACTGTAAAGGTCCGCCACATCCTTCACCGTTTTGCTGTCGATCAGTTCGTCCGCAAGGGCTTCACCCAACCCTTGAATGTTCATGGCATGCCGCCCGGCAAAGTGCAGGAGCGATTCCTTGAGTTTGGCGGGACAGGCCGTATTGACGCAGCGGTAAGCCACCTCGCCCTCCGCCCGATGGACATCCTCGCCGCACACCGGACACTTCTTGGGCATCATGAACTCGCGCCCGTCCTCCGCGTGCTTCACCACCTTGACAACTTGCGGGATCACTTCCCCGGCGCGCTGGATGAGCACGGTGTCGCCAATCCTCACGCCCAGGCGTTCGATCTCATCCATGTTGTGCAGCGTGGCGTGGCTCACGGTGACGCCGCCCACGTCCACAGGCTCCAAATCCGCCACCGGCGTCAGCGTGCCGGTGCGGCCCACCTGCGCACGGATGTCGTTGACGCGCGTGGTCGCCTGGCGGGCCGGGTATTTATACGCCACAGCCCAGCGCGGCGACTTGGCGGTTGTGCCCAGTTCCGGCCAAAGGCCGGTGTTATTCACTTTGATAACAATCCCGTCGATCTCGTAATCCAGGCTGTCGCGCCGGGATTCCCACTCCTGGATGTAATCCAACAGATCGTCAAACGCCGGGCAGCGCCGCCAATGGGGATTGACCTTGAAGCCCATCTTCGAGAGCGTTTCGAGCGCATGTGCGTGCTCGCCCGGCAGTTCGACACCGTTCGCCAGCAAGTAATAAATGAACATGTCGAGCTTGCGCTCTGCCACAATGCGCGGGTCGAGCTGCCGGATGGAGCCCGCCGCGGCGTTGCGCGGGTTGGCAAACTTTTGTTCGCCCGCCGCCTCGCGTTGCGCGTTGGTCTGCTCGAACGCTTTGCGGGTCATGATGACTTCACCGCGCACTTCAAATCGCGCCGGGTGGCCGATCAGCTTCAGCTTTTTTGCTTCCAGGCGCAACGGCACAGAGCGAATGGTCCTGATGTTGGTGGTCACGTCCTCGCCCACCTCGCCGTCGCCGCGGGTGACGCCGTGCTCGAGCGCGCCGTCCTGATAGGTGAGTGCCATGGAAAGGCCATCCAGCTTCAGTTCCGCCACGTATTCCACTCGGTCACGGCCCGCCAACTCGCGCACGCGGCGGTCAAAGTCGCGCAGGTCGTCAACCGAATACGTGTTGTCGAGGCTCATCATGGGCGCCGGGTGGCGCACTTTGGGGAATTCCGAGGCGGGTGCGCCTCCCACGCGCTGCGTTGGTGAGTCGGGAGTGACGAGTTCGGGATGCTGGAGTTCGAGTTCCTTCAGCCGATGCATCAGCTTGTCGAACTCGAAGTCGGAGATCTCCGGATCGTCGAGCACGTAGTAGCGGTGCTCGTGGTAACGGATTTGGTCGCGCAGTTCGGCAATTTCTTTCTCGATGTTTTTGGCCACGGCCTTTCCTTAACCCCAAGACGGTCACTGCAAAAAGATTTCCCAATTATACCTTGGGTGCAACCGCGCAGCGTTCATCTGAATCTACTACCCTCGGCTGTCCGAGAGCGACACAGAATTTGAGGATGGAGGCCTTTTGTGGTTCAGTCCATCCTTGCGTCGTGGTGACGTCCGGGCTGAGAGGCCACAAAGCCGATGGCAGCGAAGTAGCGAGGGGGTCTCGCCCGTTGTGGAGCGGGCATCCTGCCGGCGCCCTCTGGCGCCTCGTCTAGGTCCTCGATCGATCTCTCTTGGCTGGCGCAGAGGGAGCCTTCCCGGACGCGGGAGCGGGACACTCCCGCCACCTCGGGCGAGACGCCTGAGAACTTCAGACCGGAACACCACTGGAAGACTGGCGAAATCCGCGATCTCGAGATTTATGATGTGAACACCGACCGCGTTGTCACCCATCTTCCTCCCGAAGTGCACCCCGGCAATCGCTTTATTATCCTCGCCGAGCCCAAGAAGGCTCACCCCGTCAGAGCAGAGCGTTGCGGCGTCGTGCCCGCTTTCAAGGCGCAGTCGTCCCACTTTCCGGGTAGGGCGTTTCCCAATCAGGCGAAGTACCCTCTCAGCATAGTTTCCGAGTCCGTCATTCAGCAAGAACACGGGTGGGGCCGAAGAATACGGAGACCACATGCAGGGCAAGTGGCCTTATCCCACATTTCCATTTTGAACTCTATCTCCGAATTTTCGGGCGGTCGTTTTTCATTTGATAAAAGAAAGGAGGGGACCTTCCAGGGCGTGGTCTCTTGCCAGAATCCCCGCGAGCATGGGGGCGGGTCTCTGACTGAAATTCAGCACGAGCATCCTACTGTCTGAATGGTAGTACTCGCCGCTGGCGGTTTGCGCTTGAAAGACCGGAACAGCGGAAGAAAGGTACTCCACTTGAGTTACCAGATGTGTCTGCATCAAATTCCTGGCGATGAACTCGCGCTCCGCATCCACGTTGGGATCGATTCGGTGAATCATCCAAAGCTTGCGCAGCTCGAATTTAATCGCCACGTCATGGGTTGCGGCGCCCACCCAGATGGGGCTGCCATTCATCTCGTAATCTGTTTTCCAAATCCGGAGGTGATGCCGCCGGGTCAAGATCGCCGCCGGATCGGGTAGGGCATACGAGTAGTCTTGGGCCCTCCCGAAGAGGAAAAAATTATCCATGGGCAACTTGACGTAATGTTTCCGTTGCCATAACAGGTGCCAGAAAAGCGTGGGCTTATTCTTGTCCACTTGGACCCAACCGGCACGCGCAAAGACCCGCTGGAAGTCGTCTTCTTTGGCAATGAAAATGAGATTGATCATATCGCCCTCGCGGCCTTGACCATTGAGCGCGCGGGGCGGCAGGAAAGCCATCATCTCGTTCAGTGTTGAAACGCCATCGTTTGCCTTCACCAAGTCTGCTGATTGCACCCGAGTATCTCCGTCAATGTATGCAGCCACTTCCGTGCTCTTCAGGACAGTGCAGTCAACGCCATGGGAGAGCAGGAAGACCGGCGCCACAGGCAGGTAAATCAGCCCGGCAATGAGCATCCCTTCGGCCATCAGCTTGGTATGGGAGACTCCCTTAAATCTCCGGCGGGCATGCAAGCGAACTCTCTCACCGGTAACAAGCTCAACCGAATCGAGCTTGATGATCACGTTGCCTCCCAGTCCGAGGAAGCGCCTGCCGTGAACTTCGAGGACGGAGCCACGGGCCATGGTCCCGGCACGGATGACGGTGAACCCGCCGACCGTCACATCTTCGGTCACTACAAAATCCAGACAATCCCCCTTGCGAGCATGCGCAGAGGAGATGGTTTGGGCCAATTGAAGTTTGACCGGAGTACCGTCCGGGATGAACAGCGGGGCAGAACTCGGGAGCATTTCCTGCGCGAAAGACCCACAAGGAAGGAGAAAGGAAAAGAAAAGGACACAAGCAAAGGAAGTTCGATGATCCCTGCCGGGCGAGTAGCGGTGTCTTACTTTCGTGGTCGAATCATTTGCCATATCCTGCACATCCTGACAGCACTATCTCTTTATATTCCTAGGCTGCTTCAGTGTCAGTTCATTAACGCTCGCGCTATTGCTCACAATTGCTCACCCAGTAAGTGGTCCCGCGCCGTGCGACGACCCCGGCATAGCGATCTGAGCGCTCGGATGACATAATGTACACGGCATTCGGTATCTGTGTTCCTAGCAAGGAGGTTTGACATGAAGCGCTGGGCCGTCTTAGTAGTTTTTCTCTATTTCCTCCTTCTCGTTGCCTTGACCGCGCCGCTTTTTCTAGTTGCTTTTTCTCCGGGCGCGAACGCGCATGACGTGCGTGTGATTTTCTCAGAGTGGGTGTATTGGGCCGGCTTGGGAGTGATGCTTGTGGCGCAAGCGGTTATGTTGATCGTCCCGGTGGAGTTTTCCCTGCGACGACCGACGACTCGGCGGTCAATACTTTGGCCGATCCTCGCTTCCGGGCTAATGGTGGGCGTGCTTGGGGCAGGCGCGACAATTTCCATCGACGAGTTTATCAGAAAGGAAAGGGCGGCCTCGCTTGATACGGCGCTTCCCTGGGTGGCCATGCTCGTGCTGTGGGCGGTGTGGAGCATTACGTTTTTCCGCACCGGCCGTGGCGCCGCAGCGATGGACGTCGTCACGCGACAGTGCCGCTATCTTCTGAAGGGAAGCATCCTGGAACTACTCGTCGCGGTGCCCACCCACATCGTAGCCCGAGGGCGGGATTACTGCTGCGCGGGGGTTTTGACTTTTCTCGGGATCGCCTTTGGCGTGGCCGTGATGCTCTTTTCCTTCGGCCCGGGAGTGTTCTTTCTTTTCGCAGCGCGCTGGAAACGGCTTCATCCCCAGGTTGAACAGGCAGCCGACTGAACCTGTGGGCCTCACAAACCAGCATTCCCTGCAACAAGGACGGTTCGATCGTGCGCCGGAGATGAGGTCCGTGGCTTTTCGTGCCCGCCGGCGCTCGCCGGTTCGGTCCGCTGTTCCCTCTGCACACCAGCGCGCGTAGATTGATTGCATGTCCAGGTTGCGGCGGCCATTCCTTTATGACCGCTGCATCTTCTTGACTTTGGATTGCCTGACTGAGCACCCGGGCGCGGACGCCTCTGAACGACAGATGCGGTGCGGGTTACTATCGAACGCGTGCGTTTGCCAGCCGATGCGAAGGCGAGATTTTGGCGCAAAAAGTCGCGGACCAACAGACCAGGTCCGCGCTTGCTTCAATTCAGCTTGACTTCGACGGGCTGCGCGGTCTTAGTACTGAAGGTAAAGGTTCCGTTAAGTTCCCGCCCGTGTTCCTTCACATTCACTTTGTAGTCGCCGTAGAAGCCGTGAAACTGTGCGGCACCCTGGCTCGACACGCGGGCTTCCGCCCGGGTCCACCATCGCCCCTTGATGAGCTTCATCAAGGCATCGTAAGCGGGCTTGGGCGTCATGTCGGCGCGCACCAGTCCGGCGGGGGCTTGCTGCCACGCTCCCTGATCGGAGAAGTCCCACCAAGTGATCGCCTGCACGGCGGGATGGCTGAAAAGGACGGTGTAGAACCGCGTGACTTCTTCCGCCTGCCGCTGCTCGCCTTCCGGAGTGCTCGCCCAATCGAACTGTGGATTCTTCTGCCTCAATTCCCAACCCGGCTGGTCGGAAAGAATCGTGGCCTCCGTAAAGTGCAGCGGCTTGCCCACTTTGGCAAAGCGCTCGCAGATGTCCCAGGTTTTCTGCGCCGACCAGACCTCTCGATGCTGATGGCATTGAATGCCGATCGCGTCGAAAAGGGGCTGGCCGGAAGCGTCCACCAGTTGTGAGATCACCTTTTCGAGGTACTCGTCCGTGGTGATGTAATCGTTGATCACCAGCGTGGCCTGCGGATTGGCTTCGCGCGCGTGATTGAATCCCGTGCGCAGGTAGTTCGGCACGCCCATTTGCTCGATCCCTGCGGTCAGCTTGGGCGCGTGCTGGAGCGTCTCTTCGCGGGCGAAACGTGTGGCTTCATTGACAACGTCAAAGATATCGATTTGGCCCTTAGACCTTCCCACGATGTCGGTAATGCGCTGCATCTGCAAGCGCATGACCTCCGCGGGGTTGGAAGCCAGCCAGGACGGGTCTGTGTAGTTCCAGGCCAGCGGATGGCCCTTCATGGTGATGTGATGAGCCGAGCACCAGGCGGCAAAACGCTCGGTGCTCTCATAGTCGGGATGCCCCGCCTCGCGCTCATAAACCCACCAGTAGAGCGGCACCGTGGCGTAGTTGAGCAGATCGGAGAATTCCTTCTGGTACGCAGCGTTTTCCGCGTCGGTCTTGCACTTGCCCAGCATGAAGATGTTGCAGCCGAACAGAAAGCTATGGCGCGTCTGCTCGATCGTGACCCGCGTCCCCTTCTTGAGCGCCTTGCCGTCGGGTGTCACGAGCCGCAGTTGGACGTCGCCCGTGCGGTATTTCTGAATGCGCGCATCAGCGTGGCCGAGGATTTCACTCTCCGAGAGCGTTTGGGCAGGGAGAAACTGAAGCCCTCCCATCGCCGCAGTAAGAAGACAATAGGTAATAAAAGATTTTGGTTTCATGGCAGGGAGGAGTTTACACCGTTCAGAAGCCGGTGGGAATAATCCAGAAGCGAACCTGATTAGTCTCTCCAGAAACTCGATGAATTACTCATTTAAATGCAGCGATCTGGTTAAAGCGGACGGGCGGCCGTTTTACCCACTTATTGCGCTCCCGGAACGTTCTCGGCACAGTCCATCCTTGATCCCCTCAGGGGATACATACGATAGCCGGGGGCAATGCCCCTGGAAAACGCGCTCCCAAGAAGGTCTGGGCCTGAAGGGGTCGAATCCGTGTGCCCTCACGCCGAACTTGCGTTCCCCCGGCCCAGAGGGGTACGACGCCTTCAGGGTCGGAGGGCCCAACGTCTCACTTTCCGGGGGCGCTGCCCCCGGCTATTAGCTTGTGCCCTTACAGGGCACGGGAAACCGTCGCCGCACTGCGAGTCCCGCGAAGCGGGAAACCGTGAGTAGCCGTAAGCCTCATTTGGTTCCGCCCCTCAGGATGAAACCTACGGAGAGGGAAGCTGAGAGATCGATCCGGCCCTGGAAGGGCTGAACCCTCATAGGGCCAACCTCGTCGCGGTTGGATGGTCGGGTGGGCTGTCCGAGCGCAGCTCGGCCCTGGGGTGTCAACCCCGTCGGGGTTGGGCGGTCGTGTGGGCTCTGGTATCCGCAGGTTCACACCTGAGGCTACTCACTGTTGGCACCTGCCGGGGCCTGCCACGGACCCAGTTTTCCTCCATTTCGGCGCCGCGTCTCTGACATCACGGGTGGCCGCTCTCGGTTCTCCATGCTCACAATGACCGCAGGAAGAAGGTTTTGCTGCGACCTCCGCCGGGGTCCCTTTGCCACCCAGCCCGATCGAGGACAAAAAATGCGCGCGGCGGACCCAGAGGCTCGCCGCGCGCGTGCCATGAAGTGCAGCCTATCTACCATCGCGCCAGCCGCGTGCCCCACGGCCTGGCGCGCCCTGACACGTTCATGGTCGACTATGCCCCGTCGCGCCCGGCCGCCGCGGGCCTGCCGGTGCCCCCGAAGGAGGACTCGACGAGGGTCACAGCCGAAACTCGATTTCCCTTACACTAGCATCCGGGCAGTCTCTTCCTCCCGCGGTGTTTCGGGCGCCAAATAAGACATCCAGGGTTCTTCGTAAACCACCTGATAGCCCCGAACGTGGGCTTCCATATCGTGATAGTAATGAACGTGAAGGATGCTGGCAGGCTTGGTCTCCTCCGCCCAATTGTTAAACGCTGCTTCCAAAACCAGCCGATTGGATACATCCGGGGTTACGATCGTTGTGGCCTTGAACGATTTATCCTGCATTGAAGATACTCCTTGACTAGAAGGTTTCCGCGGCGCGGTCCCGGGGATGGTCGACCCCCTCCTACTTCTCCCTGCCGGCACACCCGGGCACACGTTGTTCAATCTCTGTTATCGGCAGAGGCGGGGGGAACTTGAGTTAGATGTTTCTCATTCAGGGCGGCGAAGGAGTCGACCGTGGCGCGCGCGGGCACATGCCCGGCGGCATGGTGGTTTGCCAGAAGCCTGGGATTGCATTCGGTGACTGGGTGGCGGGCTACACGCCCTCAATCTCCGAAGTCAATCCTCAGGGATGGATTGAGACACGGAAGGAAGCAGCGAGGCTCGAATTCGATGGCGTGATTCCCGGCTACGGCGGCGTGTTTCGCGCCCCGCGTGCCCGTGAATTTAGCGAGCGATTCCCTCCCCCAGCTCAGGCGGCATATTCATGGACGGCCTCATACAGCGCCAGGATATTGGCCGTGGGCGTATTGGGTTGGAGGTTATGGCAAGGGGCCACGACGTACCCTTTGCCCTTGCGGAAGATGCGGATGTTTTCGGCCACCTCCCGCTTCACGTCGTCGGGTGTGCCAAAAGGCAGGGTCTGCTGATTGTCCACGCCGCCGTGAAACACCAGTGACTTTCCGAAATCCCGCGCCAGTTCCTCGCGCCCCATTCCGGCGCAGCGCCACTGGATGGGATTGAGGACATCAATGCCAATCTCGATCAGTTCCGGCAGGAGAGGCCGGATGGCGCCGTCGTCGTGATGCATCACCCTAACGCCGCGGGAGTGAGCGAGATCGATCATCTTCCGCATCCCGGGTTTCAGGAAGCGGCGGAACGATGCCGGGCTCATCAGCAGTGTGGCTTGCGTGCCGAGGTCTTCGGCGACGTAGATAAAATCGATCAGCCCTTTGGCCGCCTCCAGGGTGCGGCGAATGACCGATTCGTGGATGTAATAGATGCGCTCCAGGGCGGCTTCCGCCAACGCGGGGTTTACGGCGAGGTCGGCGAGGGCCTGTTCCATGCCCCGCAGCCGGCAATAAAGGTAGAACGGCTCGTAGCACCCGCCCAGGATGGGGTAACCGTGCCACGCTTCGCACTTGGCGCGCATGCCGTCCACGTCAAAAAGTGCGGGGTCCGGCCAGTCGAAGTGCTCGACATCGGCTGCGGTTTCGGCTTTCCCCATCGGGTTGGAAACGGCTTCTTCGTAAGTGCCCAGACCATCGCCATAGGAAACATTCCTGACTTCCACGTGCCATATGCTCCAGAGCGACTGGATGTGCCACGTGTCTTTTTTGGCCAGCCGATGCGTGGGACCCAGAAGCACCAGCTTGTCGATGCCCAGCCGCTCCCAGAGCGCTCTTTCGGAAGCGCATCCCAGCTCTTTGCGCAGCCGGTCGGTAACCTCTGCCGTACCCCAGTAGTCGCAGAGGATTCGATCAGGAGTTTTTCCCGCCAAGAGGGCCAGCCAACGGTCTCGAGGTGTTAACATTGCAATCTCCCTTTGGATTCGTCACGGCCCTCGCTCCAGTGTGACTTGCTCTTGCAGGCTATCCCACACGCAAGAGTTCCCCTTTGCTCTAAGGGGACTGGGTGAAGGCGGTATCTTCGTCCAGATCAATCAAGTCTAATAGACACCCCAGCGCATCATGGGCGGCGGCCATGGCGCGGAAAAAGACCTTCGGCGGCAAGGCCGAGACGGCGATGTCAACATCGGAGTTGGGGCGCATCTTCCCTTGCTTGCCGAGACGAAAACGCAAACTTCCTTGGCCCCGGCCGCTCTCCCGGCAGCATCGGCCGGCAGGTTGCCGGCGCTATGAAAAGACGCATTATGCAGTTATTTCCTGGAGATTGCACTAGTCCCGTGACCACCAAAGAAGGTTCCGAGCATATTCTCCCCCCACGGCGCTTGTTTTGATTTCGAACGCTTCCGTAAAGCATCAAACCCGACGGTCACGGGATTAGCGAGCGGCGGCGCGAATGGGGATTTGGGGTGCGGCGGGTGAAGAGAGCGCGTATTATTCCGAGCTCGCGAGTCGGCTGGCCGAAGCCGACAAAACGCTCAAGCTCTGGTCCGAAGGCACTCGCGTGAGTGTCGTCTCCATCGATCCCTCAACTCGTCATCCACCTTCTTTCATAAAATGGCGGCCGCCGATGTTGAAAAGACGGGAGTTAGGCCGCCCGTTCGCAGCCTTTTTCATGTGGTGGCGAATCGAAGGCTCATGAGACGCAACAGTGCGACCCTTCGCCGGCTATTCCACCGCCACCTGGCCACATTTTGCTAAACGGGTGGCAGCCCTTTTGGGGGACTATGACGCCTGCCATGGGTCCGGTCAGGACACCGATTTCGAACTACTGGGCCCGATTTTACGAAGCGCTCCACAAGATGCCACAGGAGTACGGCAAGCGCCGGAGGCTTGGAGTTGTCGGATGATGGGCAACGGGAGCCTAGAGTTATTCGGCTGATGGGCTTGTGAAAGGCAACCTACCGATTGGTAGGTTCGACCGGCAAGACTAATAACCTCCTCTAATCCTCTCCTTGACAAATCCTACGGAAATCTGTAAGATGGATGCGTTTCCTACCCTTTACGCTTCTATACGCTTCCTTGACCAGCTTTCGCTGGGTGAGGGAAATTCGCTAGTCGGAGGTTGAATGAGGAAACTGGTTATGGGCTGTGCGGTGGCAGGGTTAATAGCTCTGTCTCCGAAGTCCGAAGCAAGGCCACCGGTTCTCCCTTGGGCTTTACCCATGGTTTGTCAGGTGCCCAAGGGGGAAGTTGGATTGGCAAGCTGGTACGGAATCGAGCGCCAGGGGAAACCCACGGCTAGCGGCGAACTATTTGATAAGGATGGACTTACAGCCGCTAACTGGAAGCTTCCCTTGGGCACGACGGTCCGAGTTACAAACCTCAAGAACCTCGAATCCACCTTATTGAGGGTCAATGATCGAGGCCCCGGAATCCCTGGGCGAGTCATCGACGTTTCGTGGGCCGCGGCGAAAAAGCTCGGTTTCTTGGAAGCGGGCTTGGCACGCGTTGAAATCGATGTCGTGAGCTTTCCCAATACCTGCATCCGGCAAGCGACCAGCTCAAGTTCTCCTGAGCTCAACTAGACTCCTGGCAAAAGATTAGCAACCCTCGCCAGGGGATTGGTCAACTGCACCCGATGACCTGTCGTAGGCCGGAAGGGGAACCGACCGGCCAATGGTGACGTGTGCCGCTGGGTTAACCCAGATTTCTCACTGCTGAGAAATCCCTGCCAAACGGTCACGTTCCGCGCGAATTCCTTCCCTGGCTGCTTACGCCTTCAGAGAACCCCCGTCTAAGGTGAAGAGGTATTGCCCGACGTTCTCCCCTTCGATGCAAGCCCACCCTTTTCCGATGAGTTGGCGAACGGGGGAACATTCTCGGGGTGGCAAACGTATGGATAGGTAGAGGGTTCTGGTAGCCGGGAGACAGCAATGGCGAATAATCATCATAGCAAGCGGAAAAAATGGTACCTGCTGACGATTGTCGGCATCATCATGATAGGCGGCGGTTTTGGCATTGCCGCCGCATTACATCCCAATAATACGATTGACCCTTCGAAACTGGCCAGCGTCACCCGCGGGGACTTGGCTCGCTCAGTGGTGGCGACGGGCAAGATCGAGCCGCTCGTCAAAGTGGAGATCAAATCCAAAGCGAGCGGCATTGTCGAAAAAATTCTCGCGGACTATGGCGACCAGGTGAAGTCCGGCCAGGTTCTGGTGGAGCTTGACAAGGAGCAGTTGCGGGCGCGTGTGGCCGAAGCCCGAGCCAACCTTCAGGCGGCCCAAGCCGCGGTGGAATCCGCCCAAGCCACATACGAGCGCAACAAGGTTGATGCGGAGGGGCCGGACCTCCCCTTTCTGAAATCCACGGTCGAGCGCAATCGCAAATTGGCGGCGGAGGGAGTGGTCTCCGCTTCGACTCTGGATGACGCCGACAAGGCTTACCAACTCGGCTTAAACAAGCAGATGTCCGCGCAGCGCTACTTGGCCGTGAGCCGGGCGGAAATCGCCCGCAACAAGGCCCAAGTGGCCCAAATGCAGGCGGCGTTGGACAGCGCCGAGCAGGACCTGAGCAATTCGACCATCGTCAGCCCTATGGACGGGTTGGTGCTCTCACGCGACGTGGAGGTGGGTGACGCGGTCAGCTCCATCTTGATTCTCGGTTCCCAGGCGACGCTGGTGATGACGCTGGGTGACGTGAGCGAGGTCTACGTCAAGGGGAAGGTCGACGAGGCCGACATCAGCAAGGTCTATATGGGACAACGCGCGCGCATCGTCGTGGAGTCGCTCAAGGACAAGAAGTTTGAGGGCAAAGTTACGAAGATTTCGCCCATGGGTGTGGAAAAAGACAACGTCACAACCTTCGAGGTTAAGGTCTCCATTCAAAACCCCGCCGGTGAATTGAAGGCCAATATGACCGCCAACGCTGAGATCATCCTGGAAGAGAAGCAAAACGTGCTGCAACTTCCCGAAGCGGCGGTGGTCTATGACAAAGACCGTCACACTTTTGTGGAAACACCCGCCCCCGGCGCCAAGACGGGCAAGCAGAAGCTCCCCGTGACGCTCGGAATCTCCAACGGCGTCAAGACCGAGCTGATCAGCGGATTGAAAGAAGGGCAGCAGGTGGTGTTGCAATAGGAAGCTGTCAGCTTTCAGCTTTCAGCTAAAGCCCCCTCACCCCGGCCGTCTCCGCAGGGGAGAGGGTGGCCGAAGGCCAGGTGAGGGGGCTTTAGCTGAAAGCTGAAAGCTGATAGCTAAAAGCCATGATTTTCACCGACCTTCTTCTCGACACCTTGCGCACCTTGTGGGCTCACAAGCTGCGCACCTTCCTGACCATGTTCGGGATCGCCTGGGGCATTATTTCCATCACCCTGATGGTGGCAGCCGGCGAGGGCCTGCGTCGGGGCCAAGAAAAGCAGCAGGAGACCTTTGCCAAGGACC
>Ga0326728_10005495_pt1 | contig 35449 bp, 23 predicted proteins | sample MB3enrmetagenome_FD_207602 | JGI IMG/M metagenome (GOLD analysis project Ga0326728, IMG submission 207602) | Lab enriched peat soil microbial communities from McLean, Ithaca, NY, United States - MB31MN | ecosystem: Environmental > Terrestrial > Soil > Wetlands > Peat | place: USA: New York...
ATTCGCATCCATTTCCCGCGTCTCGTAGGGGCACCCCTTATAGGTGCCCTCCACAAGGGCACCCACGAGGGGTGCCCCTACGAGACGCGCCACGAGGCGCGTTGGTTGCGATTCCGCCGCGTTGCGTTACACCACCACGCATCGCACGCGGTTCCAAACATTGTTGCCGTAAGAATCCACGCGCCCAGGGTCCCGGAGGCGCGGCTGGGTATTCCCTTCAGCATCCGTTGCCTTGGAAACAAATACGACCGGTCCTCCCTGGGTGAATCTAAATTCGGCGTGCCAGAAGGCCCAATCGTACTGACTCGCGCTGCTCTCAACCGAGGCTGAGCGCCAGAGTTTTCCTCCGTCGGCGCTGGTCTGGACGTCACGAATCTTTCCGCTGCCGGACCACGCTACGCCGCTTATTGACACCTTGCCCCGATGAAGAACTGCGCCGTCCGCAGGGCTGATGATCACCGAATTCACGAGCACGCGAGGCAGGGGCCTGGTTTCGACGGACCCGGAGGGTGTCTGCCGGACTTCCATGTAGGTATTCCCCACTGGCGGGAGAGGCGTGGGCGCAAGCGAAATCCGTTCGAGCCACTTTACGGAGTCATTGCCGTACCAGCCGGGGAAAAGCGCTCGCCAGGGCGCACCGTGATTGCGGACCAGAGGGCGGCCGTTTAATCCGCTGATGAGCAGCCCGTCATTCATGGCCCGTTCCGTGGGGACGCTGCGCGCATAGCCGTCATGCCCAATCAGGTGCACATGCAGGCCTTCCTTCTTCGGCCCGACCAGCGAAATGACATCGCCCAGCGGCCACCCTTCCCACAGGCCATCGCTCACCAGGCTGGCGACTCTTACGGGGTCGCCCGCGCATTCCAGGACCGCCCCCACTTGCTTCCGGGAGAACCGCCGCAGATCATCCACGCCCAGATTCTGGGGCTTCTCCACCTCGCCTTCGATGCGCAGCGAATAAGGCTCCGGCACTTGCGGGATTTCGAAATGATTGCGGATGTAAAAATCATCCACCTCCGTATAGCGGCCTCTCAGGGTGGGAAGATCAAAGTTTACGATCAGGGGATTCAGGGACAGAATGTGATGGTCGGCACACAGACGCCTCGCCGAAGCGCCCAGCGCTAATGCCGGAAGCAGAATGAACTCCCGTCGCCGCATGCCGTCATTGTAACCCAAATCCAATCGCCCTCACGGGCTCCCCCTGTGTCGGGAGCTGTCCTGGTTTGGGCGTAGCGCCGCCATCTTGGCGGCTCCGGTGCCGGCTGGAAGCCGGCGTTACGACCCAAGTTAGGACAATACCCTGTGTCCCGCCGATTGATTACCGCTTGAACGCCCGCGACGAGAGGATCTTTCCGCCTTCTTCGATCGTGTAAGTGTAATTGGCCTTGAGGTTCTGGAGAGTGTCGTGCCGGCCGCTGGGCCACATGATCTCGACGGACGATGCTTCCGTCGCTTGTCCCAAGCCAAACGTGAGGGTCAGTTCACTCTGCGAGCAGTAGCTGGAGCCGGAGTGGACGGTCTGCGAATTTTCGCGGGCGCCGGAGCGCACGCGCACTTCAGCGCCGATGCCGTCGCGGTTGGAGCGTGTGCCCACCGTTTTGATGCGGAGGGCGTTGTTACGGCTGCCCCCGACGTTGTGAAAAAGGTAAGCCGGGCCGCCGTTGGTGGTCAGTAGGACGTCCGGCGCGCCGTCGTTATCGATATCGGCATACGCCGCGCCGCGCGCCACAAGACTCCGCGTGAACCCGAGGGTCTTGCCGGTTTCCTGAAACCGCTCGTTGCCTTCGTTGTGGAACACCAGGGGAAGTTGCGCGTAACCCACCTGCGGCTGGATGCGATTGATGTGCGGCTCGATGTGGCCGTTGGCGACGAACAAATCCTCGCGGCCGTCGAGGTCGTAATCAAAAAAGAAAATGCCGAAGGAGAGGGAGAGCAGGCTGGCGCGCCCCACGCTGGAAGCAGGCGCGATGTCGATGAAGAAGCGGTTCCCCTCGTTGTGGTAGAGCCCGAGCATCTGGTTGGAGAAGTTGCCAATCGCCAGGCTGGGGTAACCGGAGTGGTCGAAATCCCCGGCGTCGATGCCCATGGCCCCGCGCGCGATGCCGTCCTCGCTGAAGGCGATGCCCGCCTGCACGCCTTGTTCGGTAAAGGTACCGTCGCGGTTGTTGTGGTAAAGCTTGTTGCGCTCCGTGTCGTCGGCCACAGCGAGGTCAGGCCAGCCGTCGCGGTCATAGTCAATCACTGCCACGCCCAGCGATTTGCTGGTGGGGTCGTAGATGCCGGCCTTCTGCGTGACATCCTCAAATCGCCCGTTGCCCAGGTTGTGGAAGAGGCGGCAAGTGTCTCCCCGGTAAGCTTCCGGCGTGCAGTAGGACTTGTGGCGGCCGTCGAGCGTGCAGTAAAGGTCGCCCTTCTCGGACCATTTCACGTAGTTGGTGACGAAAAGATCGAGCTTGCCGTCGCGGTCGTAATCCACCCAGGCGGCGCTGGCTCCAAAGCCCGGGTTGTTTACGCCCGCCGCCTGCGTCACGTCCTTGAAGTGGCCGTGCTCGTTGTGAAAAAGACGCGCCTCGCCGAGGCCGGTGACGTAAAGATCGTCCCAGCCGTCGTTGTCGTAGTCGCCCACCGCCACACCCATGCCGTACATCTCCACATCCAGCCCCACCTTCGCGGTTACGTCCGTAAACGTGCCGTTGCCGTTGTTGCGGTAAAGCTTCAGCGTCGTGGGCCGCGACTTGTGGCCGGGAAAATCCGCGCCGTTGATCAGGAGGATGTCCGGATTGCCGTCGTTGTCATAGTCGATAAATGCGCAACCCGCCCCCATGGTTTCCGGCAGGAATTTCCTGCCGAACGCGCCAGTGTAATGGACAAAGTTAATTCCGGCCTGCTGGGTGATGTCTACGTAGCGGACGGCGGCCTCCGTGGCAGTTGGAGAAACCGCCACGGGGACCGCATGGGCAATCCGCAACACTGCCAGGAAAAGGCCACCGGAGACCATCAGCCCGATGGCCAACATGTTGGCGCTGTCTGCTTTCTGCCTACTGCCTTCTGCCTTCCGCATACTGCCTGCCGTTCTCCAGCTCCATGGACACATGCTCGTGCACCGGCTGCGCTTCGTTATTGTCGTCGGGGTGGGTGAGCTTGTAAGGGCCGGTAATGGCGAGGGCGGATTCGTCCGCTTTGAAGCGCAGGTAGAGTTTCTCCTCGCGGGTTGCCAGCGCGTCGTTATTCAGGGGGCGGAAGCAGAGCATGAGATTGTAATGCGCTTCCAGGTCTTCCGGATCGACGGCGAGGGTCTTCTGGAATTCTGCTACGGCCTCGCCATACCTGCGCTGCAAAAAGAGCATGCGTCCCAACTGGTTGCGCACCACACGGTCGCGCGGATATTCCGCGGCGGCCTTCGCGAACTCTTCGAAGGCCTGGGGATATTGGCCTTCCGCTTTGAGCGCGAGACCGGAAAAGTAATGGGCGCTGGCCAGTTGGGGATTTAGCAAAAGAGCCTTTTGCAGAAATGGCCGGGCGGCGTCCGTGTTGCCCTCCTGGATGAGCGCGCGCGCGATGTTCACCCACCCGTCGGCATACTGGGGGTCGAGCTTGGTAACGTTTTCGAACGCCCGCTCCGCGCCCTTCAAATCCCCCTGCAACAGCAGGCCGATGCCATAGTCGTTCCAGCGCTCGCGATCTCGGGGATCAAGCGCCAAATTTTGAGCGAAGGGCGGCGAGGTTTTCGCCTCCACCGGAATGGTGACGTTTTCCTGGCTCATGACCACCGTCGGCACGTCGGGAATCTGCGGCGGGTTGGCGGATACATCGGCGAGATTGCCTTGAAACACCCAGCGCCCGTCATCGTGGTCCTGGGCGACATCGGGGTGGGGACCGGCAGGATCGCGGACGCCCGCAAACGCCCACTGGGTATGCCACCAGGCGAACTTCCGATAGTTGAGTTTGGCCGTCAGCGTGATGGACTCGCCGCAATCCTCGGGAATCTTCAAGCGGTAATGAACGGTGTCGGCGGCGCCGGGAGGAATCAGGTGTGCATACATGGTGGCGCGCGTTGACCAGGCGTTGCGTTTGTTGATGGGGTTGCCGTGTGCGTCGAGTTGCAACGAGCGATAAAAATGCGCTCCCGGATCGACCGGGCCGTGCCCCTCGTCCGCGGCCTCACCGCTCCAGAAAATAATGCGGCCGCGATTATCGCGCGCCTCGAGCTCCACCCAGCAATCGAAAGCGTCCACGGTGCCGCCGGGAAAAAAGTGGCCGACCTTGCGCGTGCGCACCACCACCTCGAGGCGCACCGTGTCGCCGCGGCGGGCGCCGGCCTGAACCCGCCCCAGCGGCGCAATGAGCGGGGCAACCGGCAAGCCGCTGATCCCGGCCCCCGTCAATCCCGCCGATGATTCTTCACCCACCGCAAAGGTGCTGGAAAGTTGCGGGGCTTCCGGCCGCCTACCCAGGGCTCGAATTTCTTCCGGGTTTTCCGCGGGCTCCTGAGCCAGGGCGAAGATATCGACGGTCACTGTGCCCTTGAGAAAATTCTCGACGGCGGCCACTTGGCCCTGGTCGCCATAGGAAGTCGGCACCGCCGTGTTGGCAGCGGCAAAACGATGCGAGTGGACCATCCCACCGATGTTCCCGAAATCCTGCGAAGGCACCATGGGCATGTGGCAGTCCGCGCAATTCTGCGGCTTGGGCGGGTAGTAGAAGGAGCGTGCCCCCTGGCCGGAAACGCCGCTGGCCTGCCAGTTGTCGTAATCGTTGAAGCCGCGAATCCAGCGGTAGTTGTTCACCGGAACGTCCAGGTGGACCTTGTGACACACCGAGCAGAACTCTGGAACCAGAGCCGGGTCGTGATGAAACGGCTTCAGGAAAGCGGTGCGGTGCGGCTTGGGATCGAGTTTGATGGCGTAATTGTGCAGGACCGCCAGCAGGGGATTCCTGCTGGAGGCCAACGAATCGAGCGGCGGGTAATCCATCACGTACCCGCCCTGTCCCATGGTGTTGTTGACGTGCACAATCGAGTGGCAGGACATGCAGCCCAGGCCATTCTGCGCCTCACGCGTGTGGAGGATTTCGCGGATGGGGTGCTTCTGCATTTTATCGGCAAAGGCGATGGCATGATCGTGGCAGCCGGCACACCACATGGAGGACTTGATGCCGATGGTGTCCTGCATGTACTCGATGGATTTGCGGTACCACTGGTTATTGAATGACGCCATGTGGTGCATGGAGCTTTGCCATTGGTTGTAAATATCCGCGTGGCAGGGTTTGCAGGATTCCGAGTCCATGAAGAACTGCGAGGTGATGGGCTTGCCGTCGGTGGTGGTGGCGGAACTGGGGAAGAGCAGGCTGTTAACCCCGCCGCCTTCCCCCTCCATGCTGAGCGGCGGCGTATCCGGATTGCCAACGAGGTATTGCGGGTTGGGATGGACGCGGTGATAAATCGTCACTCCGGCATAAAAAAGCCCCGAGGCCACCGTTACCGCCGCGGCCCAGCGCCAGGCCTGGCGGGAAACGGCGGCGGCCGGCCCGCACGAAATCGCGAGCAGGAAAACCAGTCCCACAATCGCTGCGCTGACATGTGCGTAGAGCGCCAGGGTGTGCGGCCGCGTCATTCCCACAAACATCAGATAGAGACCGAAGGCCGCGGCCAGGGCGAGAAAAAATGCCGTGAGCATTCCCACAGCACTGTAGCGGCGGTATGCGACCGCCGAACGGCGCTCGGAGAGCGCCGCTACAACTCCTCGTAAGCCGCCATTGCGTGCAACGAAGACCACCAAAAGGATTGCGGCATTGATTCCCAGTAAGGGATGGAGCAAAGCGTTGGCCACATAAAAAAGGGAAGGATCGCCGAAGGCCGCCAAATAGGCACTGTTCGCGACCAAGAAGAGGCCGAGGATGAGAAGCCACTTGGCTGCGCCCGACAGGCGCGGAAGGCGATTTTCCATCGGGTTGAACTTGTTAGCCCCTTTTACGAAACTTGCCCAGCCGGGGAGAGCTATCGGAGTTCCAGTTTTGAGTTTTCCGACAGGCAATACTATACATCATCAAATCAGTCGAAAGACAAGGCCGGGATCTGAGATGTCGCCCGGACTGGCCGCTGCGCAGCCAATCTCCTCGATCAATCGGCCGGATAGAATCAAGCTGCCATCGCGCTTTTCGACTCGCGAGCTCACATCCACCGCCGTATCGCCGGCTAAATCCTGGGCCCAGACGCGACGCGAGCCGAGGTCGTGGGAAAGCGTAAGCGCAAGTGACCGGTATCGGCCAAAGATGCCAATGGGTGCGTTCCCTTCGCCGATGTCGATGGCCACATCGGCGGGAGTCAGGTAGGCCCCCTTTGCCTGCGAGGTCCGATGCAGCGTCGCCACTGAGATCGCGCCCCGGGGATGGCGCGAGGCGATTACATAAGGGGGGTCGCCGTCGGCATTGACCGTAGGTAAAGCCATCCCTCGTGAGACGCGCGCCGGCGCTCCTTGCTGAATATCGCGGCCCTCCAGCCAGGAGGCGTTGGATTTACCCTTTTTGAAATACCAGTCGTCCATCAGAGCCCGGCTGTCCAGGTGCGCTTCCGCCTGCCAGGCGGGGAATGCCGGCGCCAGGCGTTGCCAGCGAACGGCGCGAACGACCTCGTCAATGCGATGTTTGACGTCCCAGGGGTCGTCGTCCTGATTCGGATTCGGCTTCGAAAGGGAAGTGCGCATGATGCCCATGGCGCATCCCAGCCCCGCGCCGATGTAGGCCTCGTCCTCGCACAGCAGCAGTCCGCCGTCGCCCGCGGCGTGGGCAGGCTTGTTCGCCACAAGCTGCGCAACTCGGTCCAACGTTGAGGGTGTGCACAATTCATAGAGGGTGTCGTAGGTGCGCAAAACGCTGCTGAACGCCAAAAGCTCCAGCGCCTCGGCGAGAACCCGGCCATCGTCCCAGGTCGCAAACCTTCCCGAGTGGTGAACCACGCGCGGGATGATGTCCCACGGGCAAGGCTCGTCATTGACCGGCCCGGAGGTTCGGGCGTGTTCCACCACGATCTTCGGGGCCACTTCCCGGCAGATCTCCGTAACCTCCCGGCGGAAATTGGGATCGATGCCGCGCGCCCCGTAATCGCATTTCCAGTACCAGACGCCCGCCTCGCGGCTCCAGCGCGCGTGGTCGCGGAAATCCTTCACCATCCGGGCGTGGCTGAGCAGATGGCCATCCTTGTTGTCCTCGTAATCCTGCGCCGCCACCCAGACTCCCGCGCCGCGCCATCCCGCCGCCTGGGTCATGGCGTTGAGCTTGTGCAGGCGTTCGGCGGGTGTGCCCGTGCACAAGGGGAATTTATCAATGGCCACTTCGAACGAGCCCAGCCGCCAAACGCCTTTTCCGGTGAAATCGTGCCCGATGGGAACATCCCATCCCCCGTCGTAGACCACGAAGAGGTCCTTGCGCACCTTTTGATAGTAGTGCGTCAGCCATCCCGGGTCCTTGAACACCAGCGTTTCATTGAAATTGTCCGAGGCGGCCATTTGGCCACCGGAGGTGGGGTCCTTGAGCGTGCTTGCCTGAGCGCCCCAGGTGCACCAGTAACTGGGGGTTTCACCAGGTTGCTCGGGCACGAGGTTGGGAACAGAATCCGCTGCGCTCCAGACACTTCTGCCGCCGTATGAGTTCGGGTTGGAAGGATGAAAGGGCCTCGGGGCGGTCCTGCGGCCGCCGCGGGAAGCCAAACCCCTCTGGAGGCCGCTGCCGGCAACCAGCATGGAGCCGGCGGTGCGAAGGAATTTGCGCCTGGTCATTCTGGTCCGTTCATTTTTCATAGTTGGGTCTCTGTTTGAAGGAAGACTCATCTGGTTAGCACAATGTTGTGCCAACGATAGTTATCTTGGCGGGCCCCGAACCTCATCGTGCGCCGGAGAGGTCTTTAGCCAAGCTTGTCGAGATTTCGGTCCGCACCCGCATCCCTCGCGCGACCTGCTCGCATCCGCAATCCTCCGACTCCATCGCCTTGCCAGGGACCACACCGGCAAGTCCCATACTGGATAACCGGGAGCCAACTTAACATCTAATATTTTACACTGGTAATTTAAGCTTGCCGGATAATTCGGTCAAGTTGTCTATGTCATTGGCTTTGCAGAACCTGGGAGCGTTCGGATAGCTTTTACTATTTTCGGGCATTTGCTGAGTATCCACAATCGGCTGGCCCAGGGTCGCCCTTGGAAATTAATGTGAGGTATTTTGTGCTTTGGGATTTGATCAAGCAATCAAGGCGAGCGATCGCATCAAACACAACTATCCCGATAAGACGGTGATCGTTTCAGAATTCGGCGTGGCTCGCGTCTTCGCTCCGGACGCCGATAAACTTCGGGAGCAGATTTTCCGCGACCAAATGGCGATGTTCGGGAAGCAGGACTGGATCGCGGGCGCGCTGATGTGGTGCTACCAGGATTACAAATCCCATCGGAACCTTTGGCCGGGCGAGACCGAGGGAGTCGTGAACACCGGGGTAGTGGACGCCGCGCGCCAACGCCGCTCGTCCTATTTCATGTGGCAGGAGCTTAACAACCCTGCTCACATCAGAACGGAATGGCAGTACGACCCCAACCGATGGCCAACGGGATTCCGCGCCACCATCGAACGTCGCAGGCCCAACGAGATTCTCTCTTACATGCTACGAGGGTATCGCGTAACATGGGAAGTTCAGGATGATGACAACCGCACACTCGCTGCGGGCTCCAAGACTTTGCCGGATGTCGGTCCTCCTCAGACAGTCGAAATAAATTGGAAGATGGCGGCGCCCTCCAAGTCTGTCCACATGCGCCTTCGGCTTTGCCGGCCCCCTGGCTTCGTGGCCATCGAGAAAACTTTGGAGTGGTGGCAACCGCGTCCCGAAGGACTGACTCTCGAAGATATGCGCCACCGGGGTCTGGCTGTTCCTGCTTGCCAACAAATTGATTCAGTACGATACTAGGCGTGCCGCATAATGGTTAGATTGGGGGATCGCAAGTTTTGGGCAAGAACAATGACAAGGGCAGTTCAAATGTAGCTTATAAGTTATTGCAAATAAAGCACGGGCCCATAGCTCAGTTGGTTAGAGCAGCGGACTCATAATTAGCCCTCCGGCCACGCGGCACAATCTAACTTACTGAAACTAAAGAGTCGCCGAGTCCAACAAATCGGTCAGATTGTCCTGTTTTAGGCCCTATTTTCGCTTAAAGTAGCCGTTAAAGTAGCCGAACGTAGGCCACTGATGTGCTACCTATGTTTACCTCCAGATCCGTGATTCCTCGCTCCATCACAAGCCGGTATTCCTGATGGTATACGACCTTTCCGATAGAGCCTGTGAAGCTCCCGCGCGAGACCCATCCCATTTTCAAAACCTGACCAAATCGTCCTCGATCTTTCCAAACGCCACCTCCCCTGCAGGAGAAGGCCAAATCTTCCCTGCGCGAGGGCTGAACTCGTCAACAACCGTGTGCACCAGGTGGGACTGGTCTGGGGGGCCCCTGGCAACTCCTAACGAGCCGGCGGGGGTCTATTTTGGAAATTGATGTAGAGAAAGCCCACCGTAAGTGATCGTCTGACTCCCGCATCACACCCGCTGTTATCGACACTCCGTTTTCAATTCACTTGCATCCACAACCACACCGGAGGTGTGCCTTGAAATCATTTCAACCCGAATATGCCTTGATCGCTCGTGAAACCCGCGAAGAGAACCGCAAGCAGTTGGCCGATATGCTACGGCAGATCGCCATGGAGCGTGCAGCTCGACTGCCACCACCACCAGCATTGACCTCACTCGAAACGCATTTCCAAGCAAGTGTCCGTAGCGGCCTTCTGGACGTTCAGCGTGCCAAGGACGCTCAATCCACCCACATCCTGCGCTGGCTGCGCAGCTAACCCACACGCAAGCCGGAAAGCCCTGGTCTTTCCGCCAGGGAGCAAGGGGCTCCTACCTTAGCCCCCGCATTCCGGAGACTCGCCTCTGCTCCTCTCGTCCGAGAGGAGATCCCCAATCGTTCACACAAATCCCAAATCCGTCTGGGCCTCAGACCAGACAACTGGAGGATACCGTGAACTACCAGCATCTGCACTTTCAGTTTCCCGCAAAGCCTTTTCAGCGGTGGCACGTGGTCGCCGACCGAAGCAGTCCTCGTGGTGCGCGCTTCCGTCATTGCCGCCAGCCCGGTGAAAAACCGGACCCAAAGGTGAACTTCGGGCAGGAGGAGTTATCACCCCGCCTTGAGCACGCCGGGGTGGAGTATCTACGCATTGCACTCGGCTATGACGACTGGTCGTTTAACTTGATTCACGCACTGCTTTTCGACGGCATGGCAGGAGAGACGCTCGATGGTGGGCATTGGTATCCCGTAATCCCCTGGGTCCGGGACGATGGCTTCTACGCCGTGTGTATCCGGGAACGCATGCCATTCCGTGAAGCCTGCCATCTGTTCGGGTTCGACATCCCGGCCGGCAAGCCCAGTGTCCCCAAGCGCATCAAGCGCGATATGGCACGAGGCAAGACCAGCTTGTTTGGAGAACTGCTGGAAACCCGCCAGCTCAATCAATGGGATCTCTTACACACCGTGCTGCTTGCCGATGGCGAAACCACCTTCGAAGTCGCAACCTACCATCCCGGTGATCGCTGGCCGGAGGCGTGGACTTCCGGAGCAGCATTAGCTTCCCCACGCGGAGGGGCCATCCTCACCGGCCATCCGGTCAAGGTCGGCGATCTCATTCAGATTACCGGCGCCATGCCCAATGGCCAGATCAAGGGCAACTGCCTGATCTGGGATATCGACCATGATCTGGTCGTCTGGGACGTCAAGCCGGAACTGCGGGCCTGGCAAGGCCAGATCTATCTCAGCGTTCTCAATGAGCTTCACGGCGGTCCTGCCAACCTGGACGTCCAAACCGCCTCCAACCTTGATCTGGCGAAGGTGCGGAATCACAAGCTGATCCAACACCTCTGCCAGCAATACGCCTGCGATGTGTTCGACGTGATGCGGGACGATGATCGGCTCAAGGAAGAGATCGGCTTCTACAACCCCACAAGCTGGGTCGATGAAGATGGGAGTCCGGTTACCAACGAGAATCGCTGGAAGCTCTGGCGGATGTATTCCGCCGGTCTACCAGCAATGCAATTCCGTTTCTGCCGGGACGCCTTCTATCGCACCCAGGTGGAATCGCCCGAGAACAATGACCCTGATCGCTTCCGCATGCGCTTCCGCGACCCGGGGGATCTGATGACGGTCCAAGCGAACAACCTGGCCGGATCCGCGGTGCGGAGGTACATCTTCCCCGACCCGTTCGCCTTCGACAAGAACGGTTATCCCCACTGGGACCGTTCCACCCTACCCGACGTCAACTCCGTCTATCTGGGCGGCTTTGATGGCGAGTTCATCTCGCTGCGCAATCCCAATGCCTCGCACAAGGAATCGGGAAAGCTGAGAGGTCGCAGACTTCAATGCTTTGCCAAGATCGACCGCGGGGCCGTGATGTTCGTGCATCTGGGCTTTGCAGCCAGTCCGGACGGTACGCCCGGCATGGCCAAGAGCTTCAATGGCGCCGACTTCGACGATTCCGTGCTGGCGTTGCTCGATCCGGAGATCGTGACGCATTGGAAGTCCCTGCCTGCTTATCCATTGATTGTTGGTACGCCCGCCGAGGTCAAGAGCCGGAAGAGGATGTTGAAGAGTTCGTCTGCGTAACCGCCCAAGAGTGTCCCGGTGAGTACGGCAATGTGGCGGGCTGACGCAGCCAATGTGCCCAGAGCGTTCCCCTGGGCCGTGTCTCCTCCCTTTAGCTCGTGAACTTCGTCAGCGATGGCGTAGTCGAAGAACCCGTCCATGTAACGGCCAATGAAGTCTATTGGGGCAAATCTCCGGACCTTGTTGCCATCGGCCTGCCAGAGTGCGCTGTAGACGGGACGGCGGGCATGATTGCTTCCTTCTGTTTGCCCCAGCATCTCGCTGATCTTGACTTTCTTGAAATCCATGGCCAGCAGGCGTTCGCCGTTTTCTCCGAGATAGACCGGGGTTCCGCTGTCCGGATTGACGACGCTGCCCTGATAGCGACCGCATCGAGCCACCTGGTAGGCGTGCCTCCAGAAGTACCCGAGCTTGGCACGATCCCGGCCGACAACGAACAGTGCCGGGGAAGGCCACCATCGGCATCCGGCTCTTGGGCAGATCGTGCTCCATCCAACGAAGGGCTTCTACGACTTGAGGAATTCGTGGCGCACTCCGTAGCTCGGCCAATATGCCATCCCGGTTGAGCCAAAGCAGGTTGAACCAGGTGATGGCATTGACCACAAATCCGATGCCGGTCTGACCGCGACAGGCGTCGTAGAGCATGCATAACACATAATGTTGGTCGTACTCCTGGACAGTGGGATTTCGATCGAATAGCGCATCACCGTCGTCAAGGATCGGGCCGTCACGAATGCTCGGGGAGGGGTTTGAATACGGGGAATCAGGCGTTCGAGCCTTCACCGAAATCTACGGTCTACTGGAAAAGATTACGGTGATTGAGCCTGCCGATAACGCCCGTTCCGAGGCGCGGGTTACAACGCGGGTCCGCCACCGGCCAGGAGCCTCGCCACTGCTGTTTGGCAGGTTCTTGATGAATCTTGGAGCCTTCGTATCGCTGGAGGATATTTCCGATGCTCTCCCCCCTTACCGGGAGGAAGTTGTTAGCGTGGAGATGGATGAACCCCTGCGGAAAGCATACGAGGACATGGAGGAGGACATCAAGAAGGCCCTCCGCGAGCATCGAGGCAATCAGTCGGTTGCGAGCGTCGCCTTGAATGCTCTGCTGGCTTACCCTGACCGGCCCTATGGCTTCGGGGACTTGCTTGGGCGGGAATTCAATCCAGAGACCCAACGTCGTGAACCCTTCCTTATCACGGCCACACGTGACCTGGATGCGAACTTCGTTTACGCCAAGGAACGGCGAATGGTTGAGGAAATCAAGGCTTCTCTTGAGCGCGGCAGGAAGGTGCAGGTCTACGCCGTCTACACGCAGAAGCGCGATGTGACGCGGCGGCTGGAACGCATCTTAGCCAAGGAAGGAATCCACGTTGCGGTTCTCACCACGGAAGTCGCTCCGGAACTGCGAGAGGCTTGGTATGAGCGTCAACTCCATGCTGGCGTCCAAGTCGTGATTGCGCACCCGCGTTTGGTTCAAACCGGCCTTGATTTATGGGCTTTCCCTGACATCTTCTTTGCAGAGACTGGCTATTCCATTTACACCTTGCGGCAGGCCAGTCGGCGGTCATGGCGCATCGGGCAACGGAATAACGTCAATGTCAAGTTCTTCTTCTACAGCGGAACTATGCAGGAAACGTGCGTGCGGCTCATGGGGAAGAAGTTGCTGGTCTCACTGGCCATGGAAGGGAAGTTCGCAACCGACGGGCTACAAGCGATTGATGAAGGCGACGACATCCTGATGGCGATGGCGCGAGAGCTGGTTACAGAGAAAGGCATCGGGGAGAGTGCTGACTCCGTTTGGAAACAGCTTGTGGAGAAACAGGCGGAGGTGTTCGGAGTGCGGGCCGGGGAAACATCACCCTCGGAAATGGAAGCACGTCCTTCGGAGATTGATGTGCCAGAAGTTATCATTCCACCGCCAGCGACGATCCCGGCTGTGGTGACGCAGCTTCTGATGTTTGGTGGGTCACTTGAAAGTGTGCCCAGGCATAAACCCTCGCGCAGGCCATCGAGTGGCGCCACGATGACAGATCAGCTGGGGTTATTCCAGAGCTAAGGGTCAGGGAAGCCGTGCCCGTCAGACTCTTACTGGCGAAATCTTGACCAGAACCGAGGGACGCCCCTGTAGATTCGTCGATAAACATAGGGCGCCAGGGCATGAGCTAATTCCCCGAACCCTTTTTCAGGATAGCCATGCGCCCATCCCCACTCAAAGCTCACCTTTCAATTAAAGGGTCTGGCAAATGTATGCCTTGAGTCTTGAGGTACCTGAGCGCCAAGTCGCCTCGAATAGCCTTGCCTGCTTGATTATGAGGGCCAATCAAAAGCCCGACGACATTTCCGGAGTTCCCTAGTAAGGGACCGCCCGCCACGCCGAAAACTGTCTGAGGCCTGTAGTAGATGTATTTGTTATCGATCCCCGAAACTTTCCCTACGAATCCTGATTCATTGGGGCCGCCCATAGCGTAGGCAATCCCTGGGGGAAAGGAAAACGAAACGGGCTCTGGAATCCATCGTCCAGACTACCTCGGGGATATTCAAGACGATGGAGCGGTATTTCTCCTCACTCTGACGCAGCGCCTCCTCGGCGCGCTTGCCCTCGGTGATGTCCTTGCCGATTACCGATATCCCGAATACTTTGCCATCGCGCTTGAGGAGGTTGAATGTTAATTGCAGAACACCGGAGCCTCCGAACATGATGTAGTCTAAAGTGTACGGACCTTCCGAGAGCGCTCGCTGAAGGTATCCACGCCATTTGTCGACATAGTCCTGCGTGGGAAAGAGATCCTCCGGGCTCATGCCAATCTGAAGGCGAATTCCGTATTGCTGGAGAAAATGGTTCCGGAGGTTGCGGTTAAAGGTAAGAAGGCCAAGGCTTTCGGGATCGACAGAAAACACCATATCGGACGTACTTTCAATAATTGCATTCGTCAAAGCCTGCGACCGGTGTAGTGCTTCCTCTGCCAGTCTGCACTCGGTGAAGTCGAGCGTCGTGCTGACCAGGCGCACGGATCCGCACGTATGGCCAGCGACAACTTGACCGCGACTGCGAACCACCCGCACTGTCCCATCGCGGCGCACGACTTGATGCTCAATGTCGAATGGTTCCTGAGTCTGTAGGGTGTTCTTTAGGATTTTATTGAGGCGTGCACGATCGGCGGCGGGAATGACCTCCACGACCTTGTCGAACGGTAGCGCAGCCGCGCTAGGGGGCCAATCAACAATGCGGAAGAAACTCTCCGATCCGCGAAATTCGTTCGTCTGCACATCTATCTCCCAGCTTCCCAGAGGCGCGAAATGCTGTACTTCCTCTATGGGTTGGCAATTGGGGGCCATGCTGTTCTTCATGGTGACCATCAGATTACCCGCTTCACCAGCTTCTAGATCCGCCCCTCCTCGCTGGTGTGCCCCAGATGACGTTGCTCTCCACCTAACCATTCAGGGGGCCAAACCAAAATACTTAGCTACCTGCTTCCGGCTCCCCGTTCGCCGGAAGTCAGTTTATGAAGGGTGGTTTCCCGAAGAGTCGACTCGTGGTTGCCTTGGGAACGGCCGTGTCCATATCTCCGCGACGGTCTCGGAAATGCGCCACGAAATCGCGAAGCTCAGTAGTCATTTGAGTGAGTTCATCTTCTATCTTCCTATTGTTGCGTAACCTTGGCATGACCGTCTGAATTGCTTCGGCAAGAGCCACGATCTGGCTGAGAATACGCGTGCCTCCCCCGACCGCCTCGCCAACCGACGCGGCCAAACCCTGGGTGGCTGCCCGCTGGAATCGGAGCGTGTCCTCAACCGTTTCTGAAAGCTCCTTGATTCGCTTCAGAATACCTGTCATCAGCGCAATCATCCGGACCGGGGGACGCAGATCGCTTTCGACCACGACCAGTTTGTCGTGGAAGCCGGTGGTGGCTGCTGCGGCTTCGTCCGCGAGGGCACTCATCCCGGCAGCTATTCCGGCTAAGCGTTCATGTGCTTCGCGAAGGCGTGCGGATTCGACGCGTGCGCTTATAGCAAGGGCACTTGCCTGTTGCCCGAGTTCGATTATGGTCTGAATCTCATTTTGCATCTCGCACCTCCCTTTGATCGACCGGGAAAGGCCAATTTCGTCTGTCGGGCCGGCCGGTCGCCCAACTTTGCGGTTTCAGTGCCTGCGTGCGCAGGCCTGCATCAAGTTCTGCTACCTTTGCACTCCACCATGTCGACCTTATTGCACGCGAGCAGTCGCGCAAGGCTGCCTCCTGGCCAGACTCACTAGATGCGCCGCGCGTGTCTGCCCCGCCGCCGAGTGGAACTCGGTTGTCATAACGCCCCTTCCACCCCCCTCGAACTTGTACTGGGCGATGATTTTCTGCAGCTCCCCGGCCATGCGCCCCAGTTCGCCTGCCGCCGTTTGTGTGTCACCGGCGCCTTGTGTCGTGCTCTTAGCTGCCTGCGCCACCGCCACAATGTTCTCGGCCACCTGCGAGCCGCCTCGCGCTCCTTCTTGTACGTTACGAGCAATCTCGTTGGTAGTCGCCGTCTGCTCCTCCACAGCGCTCGCAATCGTGCTGGAGATGTCGTTGATCTGGTGGATGACTCCGCTGATCTCGCCAATCGCCTCCACCGCTCCCTTGGTATCACCCTGAATAGCCTCGATCTTCCGGCTGATGTCCTCGGTCGCCTTGGCGGTCTCCTTGGCGAGTTCCTTCACCTCGTTGGCAACCACAGCAAAGCCTTTGCCCGCTTCCCCGGCTCGCGCCGCCTCGATGGTGGCATTCAGGGCCAGCAGGTTGGTCTGCTGGGCAATGGAAGTTATGACTTTAATGATTTGGCCAATCTCCGCGCTCGATTCACCCAGCTTGGCCACCGAGGCGTTGGTGGATTCCGCGGTATTCACGGCGGAAGTCGCCACGCGGGCCGCTTCATTGGAATTCTTGGCGATTTCCCTGATGCTGGAGCTCATTTCTTCGGTCGCCGTGGCCACGGTCTGCAAGTTCTTGGTGACCTGTTCCGCCGCTGCCGAGACGACAGTGGACTGGGTGGCGGTCTCTTCCGCGTTGGCGCTCATCTGCTGGCTCACCGCGCTGAGCTCTTCCGAGGAACTTGCCAGCGCCGTGCTACGTTCGCCAATGGCGGCCAAAGAGGCGTTGAGGTTCTGGAGCATTTCATTAAGCGCTCTGGCCATATCACCAATCTCATCGTGGCTCTTATCATCAACACGCAGGGTGAAATCTCCCCGCGCAATGAGGCTAATAACTCTGGTAGCGTCCTCCAGTGGCCGGACGATGCCCCGCGCGATCAGGGTCCCCCCAAAGAGGACGAGTCCCCAAAAAACGCACGCGAGCACCAAAAGGACATTCCGCTCCGAAGCGAGGTCTCGAGCGCGCTGTTCAGTAAGCATCTTGGCTGTATCGTTAATCTTCTCCACGAGTTGGTCAATCAAGTCGGTTGGCGCCCGGTCCTTTCCTTTCGCGGCCTGATCAGCCTGTTTGTAATCCTTGCCTTCGCTCGCTTCGAAAGCAGCTAAGGCAGAGCGATATTCGCTGCCCAAATCTTGATGCGCATCAATGAACTTCTTCAAAAGGTTGTGGTTCTCATCCGAGGTGAGCTTCTTCTGAAGATCGCTGCTGTAGTTTTTCACATCAGCTTCCTCCTGGAAGAATTCCTCGCGATATTTTTGGAGGTTTTGGGGGTGGTGCCCTCGCAGCAGGATATCTTTCCAACTCTGGACCTGTTTCTTGAAGGTCACCTGGACCAGCCGGGCGTCATTCAACTCCTGGCTCTCGGCCACCGCAAAGGCAGCATCTTCTTCGTTGGTAAGTGAAAGCCGATGAAGCAAATATGCTGTGGTAGCGAGGCCCGCCACCACGCAAAACCCACAAAGAAAATACACTTTCTTGCTGATAGTTAGCTGCATCACGCTTCCTCTTCTCCTTCTGTTTCATTGTGATCGTCCAGCCATTGCTGCGGCCCCACTTTGGCAAACCTAATGGACTTAAATTTGGAAAAAAAGGGGCGGGGAGCTGAAACCCCGCCCCTGAAACGGAGCGGCTTCACTAAAGCCGCTCCATGGAGGATCTTAGCCCGTCACCTACTGAAGGCGTGCGGTGGCGCCAGGTTGAGTCATTGCCCGGCTCGCCAAGTGCGCGTCGTGAGTCTGTTGGGCCGTCGAGCGAGAATCAGCAGCGCCGACGTGTCCTAAAGTGCTGTCAAACGTGAAGCGGGACACGACCTTTTGCAAGTCCGCCGCCATACCCGCCAGTTCGCTCGCTGCCGTTTGCGTTTCGTTGGCGCCTTGCGTCGTGCTCTTGGCCGCCTGCGCCACCGCCATGATGTTCTCGGCCACCTGCGAGCCGCCTTTGGCTCCTTCCTGCACATTGCGGGTTATTTCGTTCGTCGTCGCCGTCTGCTCCTCCACGGCGCTCGCAATCGTGTTCGAGATGTCGTTGACCTGAAGGATGACGCCGCTGATTTCGCCAATCGCCTCTACCGCTCCCTTGGTGTCAGCTTGAATGGCTTCGATCTTGCGGCTGATATCCTCGGTGGCCTTGGCCGTCTCCTTGGCCAGTTCCTTCACCTCGTTGGCCACCACCGCAAAGCCCTTGCCCGCTTCCCCGGCTCGCGCCGCCTCGATGGTGGCATTCAGGGCCAGCAGGTTGGTCTGTTGAGCAATGGAAGTGATGACCTTGATGACCTGCCCGATCTCCGCGCTGGATTCACCCAGTTTGGCCACCCGCGTATTGGTGGTTTCCGCGGTTTTAACCGCCGCGGTCGCCACGCGCGCCGCTTCGTTCGCGTTCTTGGCGATCTCCTTGATGCTGGCGCTCATCTCTTCGGTCGCCGTCGCCACCGTCTGCAGGTTTTTCACCACCTGTTCCGCTGCCGCTGAAACCACGTTGGACTGCGCGGCGGTCTCTTCCGCGTTAGCACTCATCTGGTGACTGACGTTCGTCAATTCTTCGGAGGAGATGGTCAGGCTACGCGTGTTGGAGGCAACCTGGGAAATGGTCGTCTGGATTTTATCCATGAAGGTGTTGAACCATTTTGCCAACTCACCGATCTCATCTCGCGAGTTGATCTCCAGGCGCTTCGTCAGGTCGCCCTCGCCTTCCGCGATGTCCTTCAGGCGAGTTGTAATTCCCTGCAGCGGGGCTCCGACTTGGCGTTCCACCATCACCGTCAGAATGAAGGCACAAGTGCCGGCCACGATGAAAAAAAGGAATCCGAGAGACCTCTGCCTTTGCGTCCATGCCGTAACGCTGTCCAATTGGGCTTGAAAGTCATCGGAGAGCGCACTACGCAAGTCCTGGAGGGATTTCTCCATCCGTTTGTCGTCCTCGGCCAGCGTGGCGACCTGGGCCTGGGTTTCCGCCGACAGATTCATCTTGCTGTCGATCATATTGGAATAGACCGACTTGGACTGGCCCGCCAGGCTGGCAAAGCGATCGCTAAGCTCGGCGACTTGCTTCTGCCTTTCCGGACTGAAGGCCGTGTGCTGCTTCACCGAATCGAGATCCGCGGCCACCGCCTGGGCGGACTCATCTGCCTGTGACAGAGCACTCTTGTCCTGCGTCAAGACTGCATCCGAATAGCGCTTGGTGAGCTTGTCGAAGGCGGCCGATGCTTGCTGACTGCTTAGGGCCGCGGGAAAGAGCGAACCAGAGGCGGTTCCCATGTGGGATACGATCTCTGACCCGGTCCACTGCGCCAACAAAAGGAGCCCTGCAAAACCTGCCCCCAGAGTGCCCAGGGCCAGGCGAATTCTCGCCTTGATGCTAACCGTTCCCATAGTGACCTCCCAAGATAAGAACCTCCGGCCGGTGTCCCGCTGGCCCTGATTACGCCATTACCTTATCGTTCCCCACACCGCGGCCATTCTGAGCGATTACGGCCCTGGCTGTCGCAGAACAGTTGGGGGCTGCACACGCGTGCCCAGGACATTGCGGCGAGGATGGCTGACGACCACCTCGCTCAGTTCACCTCCAACGTTTTCACGCCTTCCACGCTGGCCCCGGCGCTCACGTAGCCGATGGCGCCCTTCGTTTTCGCGACGTAAGCCACCATTTCGGCATCGGAGCCGAGCATTTTCGGCATGGAGCCTTTGCCCGTGAACACCAGGCTGCGATAGTAGGTTTGTAAGGCGTCGTCAGTTTTGCCCAGGTATTGCTTCACGAAGGCCTCGTGAGCCGCCCCACCCTTTAACAGAACCGGCGCGACGTGAGAGCCGTCACTCAACGAGCTTTTCTCCTGAAGGAATACTCCCTTGAGATCGTCGGCGGAAACCGTGCTGGCCCCCACGCTGGGATTGGCAATCACCTTGATATCGCCTGCCCGGGCCTCTAAGGAACCGAAGACAGCTAGGGCCGTGGCAAGCAAGAAAAATCGCAGAAGTTTCATCGAGTTATCCTTTCTCATGTTCTCCCCCAGCTTAGAAGTTGAAACCGGTCCGAATAACCAGTGCGTTGGTTTTGGGCTTCAGACCCTGCGGGTTCTGCTGAGGGTAGAATCCGCCGGGGTACACTTCCGTATTTCCGTAACCATCCATGAAGTGACCTTCCACCTTGACGTTCCAGTACCGATTCAGGTCGACGCGCGCCGTCGCCACTTTGTCGTAACAGTGGCGGTCCGGTGAACTCACGGTCGACGGTTGCACGTCCCCCGGATAATCGGTCGTATAACCAGCCCACATGCGGGAATAGTAACTGCCGAGTTCCAGTCGCTTTGCTACCCGGTATGCGCCTGCTAGGTACCATCCTGGGACCGTGGTGTCATAAAAGACCCAAAGGATCTGCGGGTTGCCGAGGTTGACGTTATACACGTAATGGCGGTACTCACTGTCGACTCGGAACTTACCAACGGCATACTGCGCATAGAACTGGTTCGTCTGATTTTTCGTTGATTGCTGGGTGAATACCACACCTGGCGGGAATTGCGAGAATGTTCCTGTACCTAGGATGTGCTGGTTCATGCCCGAGTATCCCACCAGCAGGCCTTTCAACGGTGTGTACCACCTCAGGTCTCCCCCATACTGCAGGCCTCCGAAGCTGGTGAAGTCTATCCCGGAGCCCTGTTCAAGGTAGATGTAGCCGCCGTAGAGGCCGTCCCGCCGCTCCCCCACAAAACCCGTGTAGGAGAAAGTGCCCAGGTGTTTTGGGGAAACTTTTCCGTAAACATCACCGCCCAGGTGAGCGAGCATGCCGTCGCGCAGGTCCGTGGGATAAATCGACTGCGGAAGCAACGCCGGCGTGGCCAGAAAATTCATGTCCTGCACGTCGTTGTACAGCCCGAAGGTGGTCTTCACCTTTCCGGCCCGAACTCCGAACCAGGACGTGAACCGGTAGTCAGCCACGGCCCAGTCGAGCTGCGGGTGCCATTTGCCCAACTGGCCGAAGTCGCGGTCGTAGACCTGCGCGCCGACGCGGAACTTGTCGGTGATCTGGGTAGAGATATTGACAGCGCCTTCCGTCATGGCCAGGCTGCCATCGCTGGTGTTCATGGTGAGCCAGTTGTTTCCCCCCGAACCCGTGTCCACAAATCCCTGCGAAACGTAACCGTGCACCTGGAAGGAGTGTCCGTCGACGCTGAATTGTTGTGCCTGCAACGCGAGCGGAGTCGCGCAGATGGCCGCGATCCATATAAGTTGCTTTAATCGGAGATGCATTGTTAAGAACCCTCACTTTCTTGTCGAAGTTCGATGTTGCTTGCTGGCGTAAGCAAGCGACCTCTGAAAGGTTGAAGCCGTTTAAACTCTCCTCAAACTTTGCACGTTCACTCCGGGCTTGCTTGTGGCGAACTAAAGGTCACTTAATCGTCCGTTGCACTTAGCCATTCACATGGTTCTTATCGGCGAGGGCTGGTGTAAGGTGAGAAGAATCGTGCATTCTACATATGGTGTGCATCTGTATATACATTTGTAACGCGCTATAATTCCGCGATGAGATTTTCCAAACCATACTGCTTCAGCTTGCGGTAAATCGTGGTTTTGCCAATGCCCAGAAGTTTCGCGGCCTGCACGCGGTCACCACCCGTGGCCGACAAAGCCTGCCGAATGGCCTGCTGTTCCAGGCCCTCAAGGGTGGTTAAATCCTGGCGGGAAGACGATGTGCGCGCGACGTGGTATAGCAGGACGGATGGCAGGTCCCGCATTTGGATGAAAGTTCCTGAGCCCAGCGAGACCGCGCGCTGGATGCAATTTTCCAGTTCGCGCACGTTGCCGGGCCACGCATAGTTCATCATCCGCCCCACAACCTCATCGGAAATCTTTCTTACCGATTCGTCGTTGGCAAATCGCTCCATGAAATGACGGACCAGTCCGGGAATCTCTTCCTTGCGGTCCCGCAACGGGGGCATCTTGATGGATACTACATTGAGGCGGTAAAACAAATCCCGGCGAAAGGTGCCCCGTTTGATGGCCGCCTCCATATCCTGGTTGGTTGCGGCGATGATTCTCGCCTCGAACCGAACGCGCTCGTTGCCCCCCAACGGCCGGATCTCATGCTCCTGCAAGGCCCGCAGGAGCCGGGGTTGCAATTCGATGGGTAGCTCGCCGATTTCGTCCAGGAAAACCGTCCCCGTGCCGGCGGCGGCCAGAAGCCCCTTGCGCGACTGAGTGGCCCCGGTAAAGGCGCCCTTGACGTGCCCAAACAACTCGCTCTCAATGAGCGTGGGCGGCAGGGCTCCACAATCGACCGGGACGAAGGGCCGGTTTCGCCACGGGCTTTGGGTGTGGATAGCCCGGGCCACAAGTTCCTTGCCCGTGCCACTTTCCCCCAAGATCAGAACTGGGTGCCGCTGCAACGCGACCTTGGAAATCAGGTGATAAACCCTTTTCATCTTTTCCGACTGCCCGATCAGGCCCACATAGCCTGATGGGGACAGTTCAGCCTCAGACTTGGAGGGTTGGGCGGTCGGTTGATTCGCCTCCTCGGCGGGACGGTCCAGCACACGCTGGAGGTCGCGGATCTTCAGGGGTTTGGTCAATAGAGGATATCCGCTCAAACGCAGGGGTTGAATCGGTCTGACACTACTGCTCTCGTCCACCATCAGAATCAAGGCAATGCCAGGTTCCTGACACTTCAGGGTGGAGAGGAGGTCTCCACTCTCCAACCCGGCCAAGCGAAGATCGATCAGAGCAGCATCAAACTTGGCGCCCTCGAGTAGAGCGAGGGCGGCAATTCCCGATCCCGCAACGCTGACCGTGCACCCCATGCTCATCAATAGGGGAACACTCTGGTTCAGCGATGAAACATCACGATCGACTAACAACAGGTTCTTTTTCATGGTGGAATGACCGAGGTTAAGTGAGGGCTCCATCACAGGCGGGGGTCAGATCCAAAAAGCCACACAACCCACTTTCGAACAGACGGCAGTGTCTAACCGAGAAGATCGCGGACTTCCGTAATCAACTGGTCCGGATCCACCGGCTTGGCCAGGGTGGCATTCGCTCCCAGCAGTTCGGCGACCTTCAGGAACCCGCCCCCGAAGGCTCCCGACACCGCGATGATCTTTAGATCCCGCTGCTGTTTGCGCAGGATCTGGATGATCTCGATCCCTTCTCTTTCCGGCATGACCAAGTCCACCACAACAAGATCAAACCGCTGGGCGCGCGCCATTTTCAACCCCTGGTTGCCGTCTTTGGCGATCTGCACCTTGTAGCCAGCGTCGGCCAACACCTTTTGAAAAAGGCTACGGACCTGCTTCTCGTCATCTACCACCAGCACTCTGCCTGCCGCCGGAGCCGGCGCGCACCCCAGCGCCTCCCGTACCTTCACCACCATCTCCTCCGGGTCGAAGGGCTTGGCGATGTGGAGCTCTCCGGGGTCCAGCAGGCCCCGACTGGAGATAACATGCGCGGCAAAGGCCGACATGTAAAGCACTTGCATTGCGGGGCGCGTTTGTTTGAGGCGGTGGGCGAGTTCGGGGCCCGTCATGCCGGGCATGACTACGTCTGTAAGCAGGAGGTGAATTGGGTTGGAGTAGCTCTCCGCCAGCAACAAGGCTTCTTCCCCCTGCGCCGCCTCCAGAATCCGGTAACTGCGGCCCTTGAGTATGCGCACAGCCAACTTGCGGACCGAGTCCTGGTCCTCCACTACCAGAACAGTCTCCGTGCCCCCATGGTCAAGGGTTGCCTGTGCGGTCTTTGGGCGACTTGGGACGCGGGCTTCGGTTCGCGGCAGATATATTCGGAAGGTGGCACCGCAGCCGGGTTCGCTCTGAAACGAAATCGACCCACCGGCCTGCTGAACAATTCCGTAGACGGTGGAGAGCCCAAGACCGGTACCCTCCCCCGCACCCTTCGTGGTGAAGAAGGGTTCGAAAATGTGCTCTCGGGCTTCGGCTTCAATTCCGGTTCCGGTATCGGCAACGGAGAGCAATACGTAACATCCGGGAGCGATGCCGGGAGGCGGAGCGGAGTCGCCTTCCTTCACATCAGCATTGGAGGTTGTGAGGGTAAGACTTCCGCCCCGTGGCATGGCATCGCGCGCGTTCGAGGCGAGATTTAACAAAACCTGGTGTAGTTGACCGGGATCGGCTAAAACAGTCCCCAACGAGGGGGCGAGCCGTGTTTCCACAGTGATGTCCTCTCCCACCAATCGCTGGAGCATGCCCAGGTTGTCGTCGATCAATTGATTCAGGTCCAGCGGCCGAGGTTCGGTGATCTGCTTGCGGCTGAACATCAGCAGTTGCCTGGTCAGATTCGCTGCCTGCTCCCCAGCTTTGTGAATTTCTGCAACCGATTCCCGCAGTGGGTCTCCGTCTTTCAACTCGCGCAGCAGCAACGCGCTGTAACCATTGATGACGGTCAGCACGTTGTTGAAGTCGTGGGCGACGCCGCCCGCCAATCGGCCCAGACCCTCCAGCTTTTGCGCCTGGCGCAACTCCTCTTCCACCGCCTTGCGCGCTGTGATGTCCTGAGTCGTTCCCGCCAGGACAGTCGGCATGCCGGTAGCATCACAAATCAGTTTGGCGTGTCCATACACCCACCGAACCCGCCCGTCGGACGGACGGACAATCCGGTATTCGCGGTCGAAGGGCTTCGATTGTCCGAGGACCTCGTTAGTGAGGTAGTCCATCATCTCTTCGCGTTGTTCGGGATGGACCAACGCCTTCCAGCCTTCGATGGTCCTCGGGTAGTCCGGCCCGATGCCGAGGATCCCGCCCAAGCTCTCGGAAATTGTCGAGAAGATCCCCGTCGCAACATCCAGTACCCAGCTGCCCATCTGGGAGATTCGCTGTGATTCCTTTAACCAGTACTCGCTGTCACGGAGCGCCTTTGCGGCTTGCTTCCGCTCGGCGATATCGCGCGCGAAGGCGAAGCTGTATTCCTTCCCGTCGAACTCCAGGTAGTTCCCCGTTATCTCCACCGGGAAAACCCTTCCCTGCTTCGTTCGGTGCTCGGATTCAAAAGTTATCGAGCCGCGCGCTTTGGTCTCTTTCCAGAACGACTCCCAAATCTCCTGGGTGAAAAGCGGATCTATATCAGGGATCGTCAAGGATAGGAGTTCCTCACGAGAGCACCCCAAGGATCGGCAAGCGGCCTCGTTGGCGTAGACAATACGGCCGTGTGGGTTCATCCAAAACACGCCGTCTGAGGCATGCTCCAATGAGAATTGCGTCAACCGAAGTTTCTCTTCCGCCCGCTTGCGCTCCGTGATGTCTCGCTGCACACCCCAAGCCCGGACCAAATAGCCGTCCTCGACGACGCCGACAAAGCTGTTCTCGAAATGGCGTACATTCCCCTGCCGGTCTAGGCCAAAGGATTCGGCATTGTCAAGCCGATAGCCCGAGCGAACGAAAGCGCGCAGTAGTTCCAAGTTTCGCGGATCAGAGGTCATCAAGGAGGCAAGCTGGCGACCCACCAGTTCCTCACGGCGTTCGAAACCGTACATCCGCGCCACGGCATCGTTGCATTCCGCCAGGAAGGCGGAACGGAATATCTTCTCGACCTGTTCTTCGAGTGGCAACGTGGTTAAAACCGGCTCGACTCCTTCATACCGCCATATGCCTTCGCTGCTGTTGGCGATGAAGGCACGGTAGCGCGTCTCGCTCTCCTGCAGCGCCTCTTCGGCTCGCTTGCGCTCAGTGATGTCATAGTTGATCCCCCGTAGGGCGAGGGGCTTGCCGGCCTCATCTTTCAAGACCTCAGCTTGGGCGTGAATCACCTTCTCCGTCCCATCCGGCCGTTGGATGCGATAGTCGAGGTCGTAATCCCTGGTTCCGTCCAGGGCCTCGCTCAGAGCGCGATCTACGCGCATCCTGTCCGCAGGATGAACCAATTCCAGGAAGACCTGGCGATGATCTTCCAGTTTACCGGGAGTCAGGCCGAAGATGCGGAAGGTTTCATCGGACCAACGCGCGGTGTTGGCTTGGACATCCCAATGCCATGACCCGATGTGAGCGATTCGCTGTGCCGCGGCCAGTCCCTCTTCGCTCTCGCGCAGGGTCTCTTCCGCTCGCTTGCGCTCGGTGATATCTTCCTTGACACCTAGGAAATGGGTGATGGCGCCGCTTGCGTCTCTTATGGGGACGATGGAGGCGGATTCCCAGTAGATCTCTCCGTTCTTCTTCCGGTTTGAAAACTCCCCCCGCCATTCGCCCCCAGAGAGAACCGTCTCCCAGAGCTCCCGGTAGGTTGCGGCAGAAACCATCCCCGACTTCAGAATACGCGGATTCTGGCCGATAACTTCTTCCAGGGTATAGCCCGTGAGTTGAGTGAATTTGGGATTGACATATTCGATCTTACCCTGGACATCGGTGATGACCACCGTCGCAGGACTCTGCTCCACCGCGAGGGACAGTTTGCGGAGTCGCTCCTCTGCCCGTTTGCGTTCGGTGACATCCCTCACCAGAGCAAGGTGATGGGCCTCTCCTGCAATCTCCAAGCGGCTCAGCGTAACCTCAGCCTCGAAAGGCGTTCCATCGAATCGGAGATGCTGCCACTCAAAGTGCAGAGTCTGCCCTTCCAGGGCGAGCCTTCTTCTCTTTAGCCCCGCCTCCGGGGAGTCTGACCCGTCCGGCTGCTGGGGCGGAGAGAAGGAAGAAGGCGTCTTTCCGATAACCTGTTCGCGTCCACAACCCAACAACTCAAGGGCTTTCTGATTGAAGTCCACGAAATGATCGTTCCGCACCAGGAAGATGGCATCCCCGGCCAACTCAAAAAGCACCCTGTACCGCTGTTCGCTTTCGCGCAACGCTTCCTCCGCCCGCTTGCGATCAGTGATATCCGAAATAAGGCCTTGCAGGTACAAGATCCCGTCTTTTTCATAAGCGCCAATGGCCCTTACTCGCACCCAAATCCATCTCCCGTCTTTGCGCCGCCCGCGGTACTCCACCTCGCGCGGTTGATGGTCCCGGAAGGCAGCCTGTAAGGTCTCCTTCATGGCTTGAAGATCGTCGGGATGAACCGTCTGGAAGAAAAGCTCCAAGCCCCCTTGGTGGAGATCCTCCGCGGTATATCCACTGAGGCTTTCGACATTGGGGCTGACGAAAACGACATGGCCTCGGGAATCGGCCGCCCAAACAACATCAGGAATATTCAAAACGATGGAGCGGTATTTCTCCTCGCTCTGACGCAGCGCCTCTTCGGTGCGCTTGCGCTCGGTGATGTTCCGAAGCCAGATGGAGACACCGCCCCCTGCCGCCGGCAACACGCGAAGCTCCAGCCAGCACGCCAGGTAACGGTGGTAACATTCGAGCGTTCCGGGGACCCGCTCCGCCAAGACGCGCCGGCATTCGATTGCGAATTCGCTCCCGCCCAAAACGGACGACACTTCCCACGGAATTCTGCCGAGAAGCTCCGCCTTCGACTCGCCGTAAAGCCGTTCAGCGACACAGTTCAGATAGATAATACGCAGCCCGGAATCGCAAGCGATGAACCCATCCGCCGCGTCTTCGAGGACCCCGAGCGCCCCGGTGAAGCTTACGTCCGCGTGACCGATCCGCTTGTTTGAAGTACCCATTGGACCAATAACTCCCTTGAATCACCAATTCAGCCAAGAATCGAATTAGCCCTGGTTGGTGAGATCCGCCATCCCATGGTTCCCCTTCCCCCTCCGGTGCCCCGTAATGCCAGATGGGCGTGTAAGACGCCATACTCCGCGACGGAAATTGTGATGAGCTATCAAGCGCCCAGACACTTGACCGTCGGAGTCACGTTCTTGCTCGTATTTGCCTTGGTGTTACGGTGGCGCCTCGTCAGATCAATTGCCACGTCTCTCGCACAGTGGTACCGGGCACTTGGATCCTTACTTAAACAGTGCCTGATGACCCGGTCTAAATAGGCTGGGATTCCCTCTGGAAGGGGGTTCATCTCGCTGGTCATAATCGCGGTGGTTAATTCGAACACGGTGTTCCCGACAAACGGAAGAGTGCCTGTCGTCATCTCGTAAATAAGGACGCCCAACGACCAGATGTCACTCCACACATAAGCCCGTTCACCACGCAGGACCTCGGGGGCCATATAATGGGCGGTGCCGACGATGGGGCCGATCCCATCTATCGAGGAGGTGGAAGTTGCAAGGTGCTGCTGAGAGTCGCCCCGCAGACGCCGCGCAAGGCCAAAGTCCAAGATTTTCAAACCTCCGTCGGGTGTTGCCAGCACATTCGCGCTCTTGATGTCCCTATGGATGATGCCGCGCTCGTGGGCGTGGCCAAGGGCCTCCGCAATCAAGCTGCCATATTGACGTACGAGTGCAGGAGGTAGTCCGGATGGGATCAAAAGACTGCCTAAGGTCCGACCCTCAACATACTCCATGGCGATATAGGGTTGTTCCGCTTCCTCGCCTATGTCATGGACGGTACAAATGCAAGGATGATTAAGGGCGCATGCGATCTTGGCTTCCCGGAGAAGCCAACCCCACGCCGTGGGATCCGATAGGAAACTTTGATTCAGGACCTTGAGCGCGACCTGCCGGTCCAGCCTAAGGTCCCGGGCTCGATAAACCACCCCCATGCTGCCCGCGCCAAGTTTGCTTTCAATGATGTAACGACCGAAGGTTGTGCCGATCATGGCTCCCAACTTAGAGGGTCCTTTCCCTGGAGTTGTCATCTCTCGTAAGAACATACTTCTCGAATCGCTTATCCCTGGTGACCCATCCCGGAAGGTCATGGCCGACTAGCAGATTTGGTGATTGTTGGGCGGCGTCTAACAGAATCAGACCTCTAACATATTCCGAAAAACCCGCAGCAGATCTACTGGACATCATCTTTCTTCCCAGGTCGTACAACTCGTCGCTTACCCTAACGACGTTTTGCCTGATCTTCTTTCCCATTTGCAGCCCTCACTTGCGGTAGGCGGATCAAATTACCCGTATCGTATTTGCTCTGACGCCCGAGTCGTTTTCAGGCTGTTGGCGGTCAGCAATATGCCGCCTTGTCAGAGCGAAAGCGCTTTCCCCGTTGTCCTTTTGTTAACAGCTCCCATTTACACCGCACCCCTGCGAAGCAGAGTTCGCAGCACCTCAGCGACCTTTTCGAATTCGGTCGACTTGTCAAAGAAGAAGCGAGCCCCGCTCCGCAGGCATTTCTTGCGATATTGTGGAAAACTGCAGTTGCTGAGCACGATCACGATCGTCTTGAATTGATCTTCTTTCAATGCCTCGAGTACGTCGATGCTGCTCCCACCCTGCAGGCCGAGACCGAGAATTACGACGTCGGGTTGCTCCTTGCGGATCTCCTGCAACGCGTCCGGGACGTTGTTCGCGTAACCGACAATCTCTATTCCTGTTACTTCCGCCAGCGTGGACTCCAGGCGGTGAACAAAGACTTCCGAGTCATCTGCAATTAGGAGTTTCATCGTGCTTCCATTTCAATCTTGCAACATGCGGAGAGGCGGCAGTATCGATGGAACTCGGTTTTTTGATTAGAATTGTTCACAGGGTGGGCATCCGAGTTTGTACTATGACCGACTATACACCCTTGATCTGGAATCACGGGAATTAGCGACTCGGGGGAGTGTTCGGAAAGAGGGAGAGCTTGAGAGATAGACGATCAAGCAACGAAAGGGGGCAGATTTCCCAGTAATTCATTCCACAATTTGATTGCGCAACGCATAATTCATCAGTTCGGCAGTGGTCGTCATGTGCATTTTCTCCAAAATATGCGCGCGATAAGTACTCACTGTCGTCACGCCCAAATGCAGCAGACGGGCGATCTGGGAGACGGTCTTTCCTGTGCCAATCAACCGGAGCACTTCCAGTTCACGGTTCGACAGCCTTGCGTGGAGCGGTTCGTCTGCGCGTAGGTCCAGATCCCGAGCGAGCACCTCCGCCAATGCCGGACTCACGTAGCGGCCGCCCGCCAGCAATCTTCGGACGGCCTTGACCAAATCTTCGGGCGCGCATTCCTTGTTCATGTATCCGGATGCTCCGGCCTTCAGCGCTCGCTTGCCCAACAGGGATTCAGGATAAGTGCTCAAAACCAAGACCGGCAGTTTGGGGCGCAGTCCTTGAAGGTCCTTCAGGATGTCAAGGCCGCTTCGACCCGGCATCATCACATCCAGAATCAACAGATCCCAGTCATGGCTCTGCACCTCGGATAGAACCTGCTGTGTGTTCTCGGCTTCGCCACACTTCACACTCTCAAGCTCGCGAACCAGGATCTCTTTCAACCCTCTCCGCAGAATGGCGTGATCATCGGCAATGAGAATCCTTATCACGTGGCCCCCCCCGCCTGTTTGGAATGGGCCAGCGGAAGCCGGACTTTCACAGTTGTCCCCTTTCGTGGGGCGCCCTGGATGGTAAGCTCACCTCCCAGCAAGGAAGCTCGCTCACGCATTCCCAGGATTCCGAGAGACCCGCCCGCCGATACTTGCTCTTCTGTAATGCCCTTGCCGTTATCCTGAATGTCCAAAATCAGGCTGCCGCCCTCTTTGGCCAGTTTCACGTGCACCTCCGTCGCGCCCGCGTGCCGGGCCACATTGGTCAGGGTCTCCTGGAGGATGCGAAACACTGCCGTGGCACGTTCCGGGTCAATGCCAATCTCATCCTGTGGCACGTCCAATCGGCACTTTACTCCGTTTCGAGACGCGAATTCCTCGACGGCCCATTCGATAGCGGCCACAAGACCCAGAGCGTCAAGGATGGCCGGCCGCAGTTCCGCAGAGATTTTGCGTACCAACTCAACGGTCTCGTCCACTTCCTTGAGGATGGGTGCAAAGGCTTGTTTCTTGTCCCTCACCAGCTTATTAATCAACGTACTCAAGTCGATTTTGATGACCGTCAATGCCTGGCCCAGTTCGTCGTGAATCTCACGCGCCACCCTCGTCCTTTCTTCTTCCCGGATACTTTGCAGCCGCGCGGCGAGCGCCCGCAACTGTTCGAGAGAACGTTGCCGCTCCTCTTGCGCCCGCTTGCGTTCGGTGATGTCACGCCCGAAAGCGAAGCTGTATTCCCTCCCTTCGAACTCCACGTAGTTCGTAGTAATCTCTATGGGGAAACCCTCTCCCTGTCTGCTTACTCCTTGGGATTCAAAGGTCATCGACCCCCGCGTCTTGAGATTCTCCCAGTATGCCCCCCAACCTTCCTTCCGCAAAAGCGGATCGATCTCCGGGATCGTCAAGGATAGGAGTTCCTCACGAGATCGTCCCAAGGATCGGCAGGCGGCCTTATTGGCGTAAAGGATACGGCCTTGGGAGTCCGTGCAAATTATCCTGTCCGAGGCATGGTCCACTGAAAACCGCGTCAATCGCAGTTCCTCTTCCGCCTGCTTGCGCTCGGTGAGATCCGTAAGAAATCCCAGGGTCACAAGGCCATCCGCGAGATTGATGTGAGATATGGCACAATGCATTGGAAAGGTTGAGCCGTCCTTGCGCCGGCCGATGGATTCAAAATCAGTGGGAGTGGGCAGGCCTTGTTGCCGGCGCCGGATCATATCTTTCATCCACTCGTGGCATTGGGGTGCGTGCTGGTCGAGAATCGGGCGTCCAAACGTCTCCTCAGGATTTTGAAGACCGAACAGCCGCGCATACTCGGTATTGACAAAGAGCGTGATGCCGTTTCGCGCTACCCCGATCGCGACTCGAGCGTCTGTAATCAGAGTGCGGAATCGTGCCTCGCTCTCGCGTAGCGCCTCCTCGGCTCGCTTGCGGTCGGTGACATCCTTCACCAGAGCGAGGAGATGAGCCTCTCCTCCAATCTCCAGACGCGTTAAGGTAACCTCCGCCTCGAAAGGCGTTCCGTCCAAGCGGAGATGCTGCCACTCAAAGTGAAGCGTCTCTCCTTCCAGGGCAAGCCGCATCCTCTCCCGTGCCGCCTCCTGGGAGTTATGCCCATTTGGTTGCTGGGGTGGAGAGAGGGCAGAAGGCGTCTTCCCGATAAGCTTTTCGCGTCCGCAGCCGAACAACTCCAGGGCTTTCTGATTGCAGTCCACGAAACGATCGCCCCGCATCAGGAAGATGCCATCTCCGGCCGATTCAAACAGAACCCTATATTGGTGCTCGCTCTCCGCCAGCGCCTCCTGATGTCTGGCCCTTACTTCCAGGGCCCGCATCGCTGCGTGCCGATGCAGCGCGGCCACCACAAACCCAAGCAGCACAAAGGAGAGCGTCCCCAAGAGCTGTTCGAGCACTGCCCGACGACGGTATCCCGATAGTGCTTCGTTGCGGTCGACTTTGCGGGCCAGACTATAGTTGAGCGCCCCGATTCGCTGCGCTACACCGAAGATGGGCTGACCAAGATCGTCGATGAATTCGCCAAATGCCACATCGCCATCACGGGCCACGCGCGACTCGAACGGTGAGCCGTTCAGCGGCCGCCGGAAGAACGACGGCTCTCCCCGGGCACTGAGATACGGAGAAAAAATTAACGCCTCATTGGCCTTCTTCCACACAATGAGAGTGTGCCCAGGCCGTGTGGGAGCTCTTTCCGATTCGAAAACAGGAACGATATCCCTCCAGTTTTCTATCACCATGACTGCGGCTCCGACAATACGGCGGAGCCGGGGAGCCGATGATGAGGCTCGGTCCTCCGCCACCACCGGAGCGGAAAGGCTGAGCCAAACGTGGCCCTGTTCCATGCCGAAGGTATCGACGCGGTATTGGCCCGCCTGCTGGACCGCCCGGCAAGCTTCCTGGACGCCTTGAGCCATTTCCGGCCGAAGGCCCGTTTGCGCCACGATGCGACAATCACCATCGCTAACTGCGCCCCCCAGGAATCCATTGCCGGCGGCAATATCGGCCATTCCTCGTTCCACCCTTTGACGGACTTGCGCCATTTGCCCTCTGCTTGCCCCCGCATAGACCAGGAGGTTCGTCCCGCTACTCTCGGCAACTGCTATTGTGTCCGTGCGTCGCTCGTTTAGCCACAGGGCGCATATTCTGACCTGATCATCGGTAACATTGGACAACTGCACCTTCCAGTAATCGAGGGTGTCGAGGTAATCCACGCGCAAGTCGTGCCAGATGAATCCCCCGACCACCGTGGCGAGAATCAAAAAGCTAACCACATAAAGTGAGATGATTTTCACGCGGGAGCCCGGGGTTGCACGATTGTCCATGTCGTTTGCGGTAACGGTGGAACCAGCTTTTGCTCGATTCTCTGAGTGATCCATTTGCGCACCACACCAGACCAGGAAAAATGCAAGTATCGCCAGTAGCCAAAACCTGCCTGGTCCTCCTGCGGGTTGTCACCGTGGCATCGGCCCATTTATAGGGTGCACGGGCTGCGGCGAGACAGACGGTTACTAAGCATGAGCAGCTAATGCGGATGGCGACTGCAGGCAAAAGCACCCCGCTTCCGCCCGATTCAGGGTCCGTCCCGTGGTCCGCGAAGCCGATTATTATTGCGCTAACAGAACCCCTAATCAATGGTTCGTTACGCATTACCCGCCGAAAAGGCTGCAACACTGAGGAAGACAGGGTGGCAAGGGAGAAGTACTGAAACCTCATAAACCAAATCAACTGTCGAGGCATTGAGAACGCTGAATCTCGGTGCTGAATGACATCGCTGGCTGAATAACCTCAGAACGAGTACGACGCATTCAGAGTAGCGGCAAAGTAGAGGGCAGCCGTCATGAACAATAACGATCAGCTTTGAAAAATGATTCTGGGATTTTCAAAGTGCGATGCTGCTTAGAAGGTATCTTATCAAACAGTAGGATCTCGCCTAGCCCCTTGCTGTCCCTCGAATCACGCGGTACAACACCAATCCAGCCGAAGAACCTAAGGAGCACCCTGTGTGTGAGGTTTAATTAGTTCGGTTTGCGAGCGCCCGACCCGCAGTGTGCGTCGTTAAACATTCAATCATCATTATCCTCGGTCTGCCGCGAATCATTCCACTTCAGGGTCGGAGGGGTCTCGTCTTTCAGGAAACTACGAATTTCCTTGGGCTCGTCAATCTTCGGCTCGACTGTCATACTGATCCGCCTCGATTTGCGCGCGGGGTTTAGGGCCATCCGCGTTGCCTCCTGACCCTCCCCAATATCAGGCAAGCGCTGCTGGGTTTGAGCGAATTCTTGGGGTGCCGCGCTTGTCGGCGCTCGCCTTTTTGGCAGTTGACTCACCTTCCGCTCAGCCTTCGCGATTCGATTCGCTAGTTGTAGCTCGTCTTTATTATCCCGATGCGCAAGCTGGGCATCGTTTTCATCGATCCTCGAAGCTTTTCTGAGGAATGAAACGAATGCCGCCGGATCGTAGCCCGCTTTATAGAGATACTCTAAACTCCGGGAGTCAGCGTCCTCCTCTGCTCGCCTGCTGAAATCGTTCAGCACGCCGGGCATGGCCCTTTGGTAGCCAAGGTCGGCCAAGCCGCCAAACGGGATAAGCCAGGGGAGTGTCCACTCACCCATGCGTAGAACTATGCCTTTGCTCCTTTGATTTCCCCAATCACGGGCCGCGACATGGGCAATCTCGTGAGCTAGAACCACTGCCAATTCGTCCTCCGTCCCTATCCGGCGGAGTAATCCAACGGTCAAGTAAATCCTGCCTCCGGGTAAGCTAAAGGCATTAAACGCCGGATCGAGCAGAACCTTAACGGTCACCCGCTGGTCACAGTTGGAACTGGCCAAGACCCTTTGCGCTACACGGTTCACATAGCCTAACACGACTGGGTCACTTAAGAGAAAATCGGACTGCTCGATCTTTCTAGCCAGCTTTTCACCCGCCTTCTCCTCCTGGTCTCGCGAATATATGCTCCAGCGAGCAATTCTCTGGTTGCCGGTTTGATCGGAACCAGGCGCATCTTGAGCGATGGCACTTTTGCAGAGGGCCAGCCATGGCAAAGAACACAATAGAATGATCGGCGCAAGCCGGCGATTCATATTCTTAGTACCTCCTGGGCTTGCCACCCTGTCCGCGCGAGCCGATGAAGCTTGATGCGCTCACCAGGGTGGCTGCTCAATTTCGGTCAATATTGGGCAATTGCGACGAATCAGTTTTTGCTCCCTTTCGTTGCAAGTGGCACCGGCCCTTGACTTCCTTCCATCTCCCAAGCAGGGTCGGAGATTATATGGCTTTCTGATCCGAATCGCCGGTAATCGAAGTACTTGGTGACCGTGTTCAAGCGGATACCGCTGAGTGTGCATTCCGATACGGTCATAGTTGGAAGCCACAACGTACCGGCAAGAGGAGATCGGAAGGTCACATAATGGGGGTAAAGTTTCCACGTAAATAGCCCCTTTTGAAAGGAAGGTACCGTGTCGCCTTCAGCCTTCACAATCTGTAAGTTCCGGTCCTCGACCCAGATTATTCCACTAAAATAGCGTTTTCCCCCTCAGTGGTCACCCAAAACCGGCCAATGATGGTCACCTGAAAACCGGCCAACGGAGACACCCTCCGGGACATTGACAAGAGC
>Ga0326728_10005498_pt1 | contig 35437 bp, 37 predicted proteins | sample MB3enrmetagenome_FD_207602 | JGI IMG/M metagenome (GOLD analysis project Ga0326728, IMG submission 207602) | Lab enriched peat soil microbial communities from McLean, Ithaca, NY, United States - MB31MN | ecosystem: Environmental > Terrestrial > Soil > Wetlands > Peat | place: USA: New York...
GAAGCTGTGGGCGCGGATACAACTTGGAGGCGAGCGGGGCGTCGCGCTGGCGCGGGAATATGGGTATGCCGACGGCAGTGGCGTCACGCAAGCCATCAAACGACTCCAAGCCCGTGCGGCAACCGACAAAGTCGTTGCCAACAAACTGAATGAGCTGGCGAAATTGTCAATAGTCAATGACTGACCCCTTACTCTGACCCCTTACTCTATCGCCATTGTCAATAGTCAATGACTGACCCCTTACTCTCTATTGGTTTTTCAACGGCCTCTCAATGACTGACCCCTTGCTCTGACCCCTTGCTCAACTACGCCGCCATCGCCACAACTACCTCACCCCCAGCCGTTATTGGGCTGGCCCGGTTGCCCCGAATTCTCTGGCCCTGGACCATCCTGTCTGCTATAATTCCCCAAGCGAAAGGAAGTATCCTATGAGGTCAAAGCTTTTGCCGCTCTCTCTCGCCATTCTTGCACTGCTCACCGTTTCCGCCCGTTCGCAGACCATCGTCACGTTCGACGACCTCAGCGAATCGGGGTCCGGGGCATTTTTCGGTTACGGGAGCGGCGCACTTGCACCTCAGGGCTATGCTGGCCTCATCTGGAGCAATATTGCATGTAACAATGCAATTCTCCTTACTAACGTGCTGCCGAATGAGTTTCCGGGAGCCCCCACCAACGGCCTGTCCGGCGACTATTACGGAATGGTGTCGCCTCCAAACGTGGCGTTGATGCTTCCTAGCTGCGAGATTGATTCATATGCCACCAATTTTAACTTCCTGAGCGCCTACCTGACAGGGGATACAGGGACACCAACTTGATCTACGACGAAACGGTGGTCGCCAGTGCCACAAATCCAACCCTGTTCACATTCAATTTCTTAGACATTGACCGCCTCTATTTCAACGCCTACGGCGGCGAGCCCGCAGGTTTTGGATCCATCGCGGGAGCAGAGTTCGCCATGGACAACTTCGAATTCGACTTCATTCCCGAGCCATCCACATTTCTGCTCGCTGCACTCGGTGCCGTATCCCTCGTCGCATTCCTTCGACGCAAACGCGCGTGACGGCCCCCGACGGTCCTACGGCGCGGCTTCCCATCATTCGTCACCGTTCTGTAACCGATCCGCAACCGCAATGATGCAGCAGGGTGGCACTATCAGGAGGGGTTACCTGATGGCCAAGCACCGATCCATTCTTATTGCTGAGGACGAGCCGGATACGGCGAACTTGCTGCAATTTCATCTGCAGCGACGCGGGTATCAGACGACTGTTGCGTCCGATGGTCTCAATGCGCTGAACCTCAGCTTCGAGCGGCACCCGGATCTGGTGATCCTCGACTTGATGCTGCCGAAACTCCATGGATTTGAGGTCTGTCGGATGCTCAAGACCAGCCCGTCGACGCGCCACGTCCCCGTATTTATGCTGACTGCGTTGGCGTCAACAGAGAACAAACTGGAGGGATTCAGTCTCGGGGCAAGCGAGTACATGACCAAGCCGTTCGAAATGTCCGAACTATTGGCCCGGATCGATTCGCTGCTGCGTTTGCCCCGCACTGACTAAGGGGTTTTGCCTGTCTTCATACATGCTGGACCGCTCAGGGTTTCTCCGGTCGAGTTCCAAACCGTACCAGTACCATCTCTACGAAGGACGCGACATTCGTCACCAAAACGGGTAGACTGTGCCGCAATCGTCGGGGGTCGCCGCCTGTCGCCGGCCCGGCTGACGACAGAAGGAGAATAGATGAAGTCATCTTCCAAGAACCGTTACTGGCTGGGCTTCGATCTTGGCGGGACCAAGATGATGGCCACGGTCTTCGACAAGGACTTTAACATCGTCGCGTACCGTCGCAAGAAAACCAAGGATGGCAAGGGCTCCAAGGGCGTACTCGCCCGGATCGTCGAAACCGTTGAAGAAGCGCTCCAGGCCGCGCACCTCGATCACAAACATCTGGGCGCCATTGGCATCGGCATCCCCGGCTGGCTCGACCTTGATCGCGGCGTGGTCCTGTTGGCGCCGAACCTCGGCTTGCGCAATGTTCCCCTAAAAAAGGAACTGACGAAGGATTTCGGGTGCCCGGTCATCATCGCCAACGACGTGGACGCGGGTACTTACGCCGAATATCGGTTTGGTGCTGGCCAGGGCGCCCGCTGCCTTCTCGGTGTGTTTCCCGGGACCGGCATTGGCGGCGGCATGGTCTATGAGGGGAAACTTTTTCGCGGAAGCATTGGGTCGTGTCTGGAAATTGGCCATATCCACATGCAGCCCAAGGGTCGATTGTGCGGCTGCGGTCGCCGCGGCTGCCTGGAAACGGTCGCCAGCCGCCTCGCGATCGCCGCCGAAGCCGGTGCGGCCGCCTATCGCGGCGAAGCCCCGCATCTGCTCGAACTTGCCGGGACCGACGTCGCCGGGATCCGCAGTGGCGCACTGGCGTCGGCCATCCGGGCTGGCGATCACGTCATTGAAGAAATCGTTACCCATTCGGCAAGGGACCTCGGGATCGCCATCGGCAGCGTCGTGAATCTTCTCGCTCCCGATATGGTCGTCCTTGGCGGCGGATTGGTGGAAGCCATGCCGGGTCTCTACGTCCAACAGGTGCGGGCGTCGATCAAAAAGCAGGCATTGCGTCCGTACACGAAATCGTTGAAAGTGGTCGTGGCGAAACTCGGTGACGACGCCGTGGTGATGGGCGCCGCGGCCCTCGCCGCCGAACACGTCCGTAACCGGGAGTGAACTTTATCATGTCGGATGCGACAACCAAGACACTGATGCCTGAGACGACCCCGCGTGTTACCGCCGGCGCGCGACCCGTCGCGGTGATCGATATCGGGGCCAGCGCCATTCGGTTGCGGATCGCCGAGATTGGACCCACCGGCGAGGTCCGCAACCTTGACTCTCTCCAGCAAGCGCTGCGTTTGGGCAAGGACACATTCAGCACCGGGCGCATTCAAGCCTCGACGATTGAGGATTGCATCAAAGTCTTGCTGGGCTTTCGCCGGGTGATGACGGAGTACGGGATTACGCGCGACGATCAGATTCGCGCGGTCGCCACCAGTGCCGTGCGGGAGGCGGAAAACCGGTATGCGTTCGTCGATCGCGTGTACATGTCGACGCAAATCAATGTCGAAGTCATCGAAGGCACGGAAGAGAATCGTCTCACCTACATCGCCGTCCAGGACGTGCTCAAGCAGGATGACCTGCTGAAGAATGCGGATGCGATCATTGTGGACGTCGGTGGAGGCAGCACGGAATTGGTGCTGGTACAAAAGGGCAGTGTCACCTTTGCCAACAGCTACCGGCTCGGCTCGTTGCGCATGCGCGAGTCCCTGGAAACGTTTCGCGCACCGGCGGAGCGCGTCCGCACGATTCTGGACCAGCACATTCACCGTGTGGTCGACCAACTCTACCGCAACGTGCCCGTGGACAAGGTGAAGTACATGGTCGCGATCTCCGGCGACGCCCAATTTGCCGCCTCGATGCTCTCTCCCGAGTGGGCGGAATCACGGCTCAGCTCGGTCAGCATGAAGACCTTCGCCTCGCTTACGGAACAACTGGTCCCCACCCCGGTGGACGATCTCGTACGAAAATACCGGATTCCGTATCAGGAGGCCGAGACGGTCGGGCCTGCGCTCCTGGCGTATCTACACCTGGCCGAGGTGTTCCACGTGAAGCAAATCCTCGTTCCCAAAACGAGCTTGCGCGAGGGACTGCTGAAGGAGATCGCCGCCGGGGGCACCTGGACCGAAGGGTTCTCCGAGCAGGCCATTCAGTCCGCGCTCGCCCTCGGCGAGAAATACTCCTTCGATGAAAAACATTCCAAACAGGTTGCGGAACTGAGCGTCCGCTTGTTTCGCGAATTGCAGCCCGAACATCGTCTCGACAAACGCTTCGAGTTATTGCTCAAGATTGCTGCGCTGTTGCACGAGGTGGGAATGTTTATCGGCGATCGGAGCCATCACAAGCATTCGATGTACATCATCATGAACAGCGAGTTGTTCGGGTTGACGCGGAAAGATATTTCCCTCATCGCCCTCGTCGCCCGCTACCATCGCCGCGCCACGCCGCGTCCCTATCACGAGGAGTATACATCCCTGGATCGCGACAGCCGCATTGCGGTGGCCAAGATGGCCGCCATCTTGCGCGTGGCCGACGCCCTCGACCGCGATCATATGCAACAGGCGCGGGCCATGACGTTCACCCGCGAGCCGGGCCAGTTCATCATATCCATCCGGGACGCCGCCGATCTGACACTGGAGAGATTCGCCCTCAAGGAAAAGGGCAATCTGTTTGAGGAAGTCTTTGGAATGAAAGCCGTCGTCCGCAACGCGGAGTCCACGCAGGGGTTGGTGTCCGATGGATAAGACCCGCGATTTGTTTCTGAACCGCGAGCTCAGTTGGTTGGAGTTCAACCACCGCGTGCTCGAGGAAGCGACCGATCCGTCGGTGCCGCTGCTGGAGCGTGTGAAGTTTCTCGCCATTACGAGTTCGAATCTCGACGAGTTTTTTATGGTGCGGGTCGGGGGTCTGCAACAGTTGCTCAACGAAGGCAAGAGCGTGTTCGATCCCGCGGGCATGACGACCCGCCAACAACTGGTGGAGATCAGCCGGCGCACGCGCGCCCTCGTGTCCGAGCAATACACCTGTTTCTTGCAGGAGATCGAGCCGGGTCTGGCGAAGGCCGGGATTCGCCGGTTGAACGCGGAACAGATTGGACCCGAGTACGTGGAGCATTTGGAACGGTTGTTCGACCGCGAGATATATCCCATTATTACGCCACGCGCCGTCGAATCTCCCGCGGATTTCGCCTCCCTGACCGGCCTGGGTCTCGATCTTCTGGTGCGGCTGAAGCCGCTCACCGCCGGCTCGCGCAAACCACGCTTCGCCGTCGTCACGCTGCCGAAACGTCTCAGCCGGTTTATCACCGTGCCCGTGCAGCAAGACGGGTACGATTACACACTTGTGGAAGATGTCGTGGACCTGTTCAAGGAGACCCTGTTCCCCGGCGAATCCGTCGTCGAGTGCACGCCGTTTCGCCTGACGCGCAATGCCGACCTAATTGTTCGGGAAGATCTCGCCGGCGATCTCCTGGTCCAGATGCGCGAGGTCATCGACGCCCGCAAGCGCAGCGGCTGTGTCCGGTTGGAAGTTGGAGAAACCATCTCCACCGGTTCGCTATCGTTTCTGAAACACGCGCTCGATGTCAACGACGATCAAATCCATGCCATCCCCGGCCCGCTCGATCTCGCGGCCTACCGTGAGATTGCCGGCCGGGCCGGCCACGAGAACCTGAATTACGAACCGTGGCCGCCGCAGGCTTCGCCCTGTGTTGCCCCCGGCGAATCCATGTTTGAAGCCATCAGTCGCCGCGACATTCTGCTCCACCATCCCTATGAAAGTTTCGAGCCGGTCGTGCGCCTGGTGGAACAAGCGGCTGACGACGCCGATGTACTGGCCATCAAACAGATTCTGTATCGCACCAGCGGCAACAGCCCGATCGTGGCCGCCCTGGCGCGCGCCGCCAACAAGGGCAAACACGTCACGGTCATCGTCGAGCTGAAAGCGCGGTTCGATGAGGCACGAAACATCGATTGGGCGCAAGCGCTCGAGTTGTCGGGGGTGCAGATCATTTACGGGCTGCGGGGGCTGAAGGTGCACGCGAAAGTTTGCATCATAGTTCGCCGCGAAGCCACGGGAATTCGTCGGTACGTCCACTTCGGTACCGGCAACTACAACGAAGTCACGGCGCGGCTGTACAGTGACGTGAGCCTGATGACCTGCAACGAGGATTTCGGTGCCGATGCGACGCAGTTTTTCAACACGATTACCGCGTACTCGCAACCCATCAAGTACCGGCGAATCGAAGCCGCGCCGCTGGGGTTGCGCGCCCGGTTGTTGGCGCTGATCGAGAGCGAGGCGCAACGTTGCAAGCAGGGCCAGACGGGACACATCATGGCCAAGCTCAACTCGTTGGTGGACGCCGATGTCATCCAGGCGCTGTACACGGCATCGCAGCAGGGCGTGAAGATCCAACTCAACGTCCGGGGAATCTGCTGCCTCCGGCCCGGTGTTCCCCGTCTGAGCAAGAACATCGAGGTCGTCAGCATCGTCGACCGGTTTCTCGAACACAGTCGCATCCTGTACTTTCATCATGGTGGAGCGCCACTCGTGTTTATGTCCAGCGCGGACTGGATGCCGCGCAATTTGGATCGGCGGGTCGAGTTGCTCGTGCCGGTCCAGGACCCCGCGTGCCAGGCGCGGCTCATTTCCATCCTGAATACCACGTTTCAGGACAACGCAAAATCGCGAAGGCTGTTGCCCGACGGGCGTTACGAACGGTTGCAGCCGCCGGATGCGACGAAGCCGCTGCGCTCGCAGCAGGTGTTCTTCGATCAGGCGCGGGAGGCAGCCAAGCAGGCGCAGAAAGACCGTTACCAAACGTTCGTACCGCAATGGCCGGCGTCGCGGCCGACTACCAGTTGATATGAATTGACATGCCATTTCCCCTGCGCCGAACCGGTCGATTGAGCATCGACGAAGTGTGCGCGGCCTACGACAACGAGGACGTGCACAGTGAGCACGTGACGGCGCTCGCGCTGCGGTTGTTCGACCACACCCGCGCGGCGCTCGACCTGCCCGCCGGCGGACGGCGATTGCTGGAAGCCGCCGCCCGGTTGCACGACGCCGGCTACAGCGTCGATCCTGTGCATCATCTCCTGGCCAGCGCGGAGATCGTTGCGAAGGAAGGGATCAAAGGGTTCAGCCGGTCGGAGTGTGAACAAATCGTCCAGATCATGGTTCGCCACTCGGGCAAAGTCAGTACGAGCGGCGTTCCACCCCGCGTGCTGCAACTGGCGGCGTTCTTGCGTATCGGCGACGGGTTGGATTATAGCCACGCGCAAACGGCCAGGATCGCAAGCATCCGCCGCGGGCAGCGAACCATACGCGTCATGGTGCGCAGTGAGGCCTTCCCACAGTGTCTCGCGCGGGCGGATCGCAAAGCCGATCTCTGGCGCGACGTGTTCCCCTACGACATCCAATTCGAGGCCGCCCCGAGCACGAAGGACGATCACAATCCATTGATTCGCAGGGACACGCACGTGATCGAGGCCGCGCGCCGATTATTATCGATCCAGTTCAAGACGATTCTTGCCGATCTGGATGCGGCGGTTGCGGGGGAAACGAGCCAGCCGCTGCACGACATCCGGGTCGCTCTGCGACGAATGCTGACGCTTCTCCGAGCGTTTCGCAAACACCTGCCGGATGGGCCGCGACAGGAAATTGAGAAAATGTTGCTGGAAATTCTCGCAGAACTTGGTCCCGTGCGTGACTTCGATGAATGGGTCACCCTGCTGGAATCCAATCCGGTTCGCGTGGCGGTCGCGCGAAGCCGGCTGTTTCCCACGTACCTGCGGCATCACCAGCAGCGACGCCAACTAACCTACGCCACGGTGCGCCGCTGTTTCCGCGGACCGCACTTTGCCAGCCAGCGGCTCAAGATCAATCGGCTGTTGCGCGTCGAACTGCCGCGTCTGATAAAGACGGAGCCGCCCGGCTCGCTGCCAAAACTCGCCGCGAAGCAATTGGGCAAGGCGATGCGTCGGGTTGTTAAGAACGAGCGTCTGCGCCATTCGCGTTCGCCGCGAAAACTGCACAAACTGAGAATCGCCCTCCGCGAAGCGCGTTACCTTGCCGAGTTCTTTGGGCCGGTGCTCGGGCCGGACACGGTCAAGCTGGCGAAACGACTGCATGCCGTCGAGCGCGTGCTGGGACGGATCCACGACATCGATTTGGGGATGGAACATTTGACGCGGGAAGGTCCGCTTCCCCCGCGGGCGATTGGCGTTTATCTCCAGCGGCAACGCGCACGGAACCTGGCGGCGCTGGCCAAAGAGTGGCGGCGGTTTGCGGCGGCAGGGAAGCGATAGCCACAGATGAACACAGATTCTCGTGGATGTTTTTCATGATATATCGGAAGCCGGTTGCAGCGCCGAAACACGACGGCTGCGTCTCGTCCGACTCGGCTTATCATGGTCGGAGCGGGACGAACACGAGCCAACTACATTCAGCGATCTTATGGCGGGGCGGGTGGAAGGAGATTGATTCAGGCTTGAAGAGACGCGAGGAGAGCGATGGCGAGTGCACGGTTGCGGGTCTGAAAAAGGTGGAGGCAAGCGCCTGACGTACAAGTTTGTCGACTGGGGGGATTCGGCTCCCAAAACTTGGGATGATGTGGTAAGGGAGAAGCTGCCCCACAAACGGTGGGGCAGGAAGAGAGTTCGTCACTAAAGTCACTTCTTTTTCCTTCCAAAGATTGCTAGAGCCATGAGCGTTGCTGATGTAATGAATCCGCATACTGCTGAAAGATAGTTTAACCACATGAGTTGGTGGCCATCAATCCCGTCTGAAGCTTTAGCGCCCTCTTCCGCTTGGATCCTGTTCTGGGTAGTGGTGGAGGCTTTAAGCATCATTGTCATTGGAGTTGGGTGTTGGGGTGAGGGTTGGGCGGAGCGCCACAACGCACTACAAAGAACTAGGCGACTTTTCTGGAGAATGGTCGTGATCGGATTGGCAATTGAGCTCTTTGCTTTCGGAATATCGTTTATAATTTCGTATCGAGAAATTGAACGGCTCCGCTCTGTCAATCTCGCACTGGCTCGCCAAATACAAGACGTTGCCAAACGGTTAGGGTCAAGAGAGTCCCGCCTTTTCAGCTTTGGATTTCCTGACAAAACAAAATCCTGCCCGAAGGGGTCGGCGCTTATTCTTTTCAATGACGGTAACACTGAAGCGAAGAATTTCGCGGGAGGATTGTGGAGCGACTTACAATCCGCCGGTTGGAAAGTGCATGATCCAGCACCCATCACGCCAAAACTCTTATCCGCAATTACTCCCCCCGATGTGGGTGATTTCACTGTCGCAAAAGACGATGTGCGACTGTACGCAGCCCAACAGCAGGCAACTGTGTGCTCGCGCCAAATCGGGCCCAACACCCCTGCCATGTGTCTGGAGCAGTCATTAAACGCATGTTCCATTTTTTCCAGTTGTTTTGGTGGAGCAGGCTTTCCGATGGACGACACCATTATTATTATTGTGGGCACCGGGCCATAAAAGGGCCATGTGGCCTCCAATTTGGAAGTTTGGCGCGAACTTTCTGTTGCCCGTACCCCCCGGCGGTTCGGCGCTTCATAGAAGCGCCGCTACACAACCGACAGAGATTTGCCGTAGACGACAACGGCGTTTGCGACCGAGGCATGGCATGGTCGCGTCTCGAAGACTCGGCTCCGTCGGACTCGGCTTTCGACGAGCTCAGGATGACGGATTGCAGGCGGAGGAACGGCGCGCCGCGTCTGGGGACGGGGCCTACAACGGCGGCGGAGGAGCGGCGGGCGACGGCGCAGGCTAAAGCCTGCGGCTACGGGTTTTGTCAGGCGCTCCTGGCAAGTGCGGCTAGAGCGGCCAGGGCGGAGACGGGGGCATGACAAGGGGTGGATAGGAGACCTGCGGTCAGGCGAAGTTGCGCGAAGCGGAGGCAACGGCGCACAACGAGCGGACGGGATGATGATTTTGGCGGCGGCTCGGCGCTTCGCAGAAGCGCCGCTACACAAGGCAACGGCCCAAGCGGCCACCGGTCACATCCCATCGCTCACACGGGTCACATTGCGCGCGACGCGGTATCGGGTTTCGGGTTTGACACGGGTATCGACCTGTGATACACGCAAGGGTCGAAATATGAAGATGAACACTCAAAGGTCGACATCCGAGACTGGGGATGGAGGGGAGCAGGGCTGCCGGCGATCAGCGGTTTTGGAAACAGCGGCACGGCGACAGAGCGCCGTGGCTACAAGGGCTCGTCTTACGACGGACAGGCGGCGGACGGGACATTCCGCGCCAACGGCAAAGCGGCGACGAGTCGCCGCAGTCCAAACAGGGCGGCAAAAAAGAAAAAATTACAAAACGAAGCCAAGTTTTGAGGGGCGAAATTTTCACAATGCACGCATTCCAAGTAGGTTATGAACACTGCGTGTCACCTTTCTTTACACGGCAAGATGAAAGACGAGCCGAGAGATGGGGTGGCGGGGGGAGGGTTGCAAAACGAACCCAATTTCGTTCAAGCCGGCGTGGATATTTCCAAAAAACAAAGCCAAAAACGAACCCAATTTCGGGGGGTGGTAGACTGGCAAAATGGCCTATCTGAGGGCAAAACGAAGCCGAATTGAGGGACGTGGACGGCGCACAACAAGCGGTCGTGCGGAAGCCCGACCCTCCGACTGGAGACGGCGGTGAGGGGCAGCGGGTCGCCGGTTTGTGGCGGTTTTCGACAGGAGGTAGGGTGATGTTGTGAGTCCACTGGAGAAGGTCAACGATTGGTTGTGGGAGTTGCCGGCGTCGTACAAGACCGGGATGCGTGTCCCCGGCAGGATTTACGCGACGGAGAAGATGTTGGAGCACATCGTGGGCGACAATTGCCTCGAACAGGTGGCCAACGTGGCATTCCTGCCAGGCATCCAGAAATATTCGCTGGCGATGCCGGACATCCATTGGGGGTATGGTTTTCCCATTGGCGGTTGCTGCGCGACCGATCCGAACCAGGGGGGCGTGATTTCTCCCGGCGGGGTCGGTTACGACATCAATTGCGGTGTTCGCCTGATGCGCACCAATCTCAAGCGCGAGGACGTGGCGCCGAAGATTCGGGAACTGGTCGCCCAACTGTTTCGCGACATTCCGTGTGGGCTGGGTCGCGGGAGCGATCTGAAACTGTCCTATGGCGATGAGCGCAAGTGCGTCAACGAAGGGGCGCGCTGGGCCGTGGAACACGGCTTCGGCGAGGCCGATGACCTGGAGTTCATCGAAGAACATGGGAGATTGGAGGATGCCGAACCAACGAACATTACGGATCGCGCGCTGGAGCGCGGCAAAGGCCAGCTCGGCTCGCTCGGCAGTGGCAATCACTTTCTGGAAGTACAAATCGTAGATGAGATCTTTCACGAGACCGCCGCTGACGTGATGGGGTTGTTCCCGGGCCAAGTCACCGTGATGATCCACTGCGGCTCGCGGGGTTTTGGTTACCAGGTTTGTGACGATTACTTGAAAGTGCTGCGCGGCGCGCCGGCGAAATACGGGATTCATTTGCCGGACCGTCAGCTTGTGAGCGCGCCGGTACGTTCCCCCGAAGGCAAGGAGTACCTGTCGTCGATGCGGTGCGCGGCGAATTATGCGTTCGCGAACCGGCAGGTGCTGATGACGAAGGCGGAGAAAGCGTTCTTGCACGCGCTGCGAATCTCGCCGCGCGAGCTGGGTATGGAGCTGGTGTACGACGTGCCGCATAATATCGCCAAGCTGGAGGAGCACATGGTCGACGGGTATGAGAAGACCGTGTGCGTCCATCGCAAAGGCGCGACGCGCGCGTTCCCGCCCGGCCATCCGATGATTCCCGAGCGGTACAAGCCGATCGGTCAGCCGGTGCTGGTGCCCGGCGACATGGGGCGATATTCGTTCGTCCTCGTCGGCACGGAAGGCGCCATGGAACAAACGTGGGGAACGGTTTGCCACGGTGCGGGACGAATGATGAGCCGCGCACAAGCGAAGAGGGAGAGAAGTTTCCAGGATCTGCAGAACGAATTGGACGAGCGCGGGGTCGTCATGATGGCGCAGGGACATGGCACGGCCATGGAGGAAGCGCCGTGGGCGTACAAAGACGTGGAAGACGTGGTGGACGTTTGCCATAACGCCGGCATCGCGCGCAAAGTGGCGCGATTGCGTCCCATTGGGGTGGTCAAAGGATGATGATGCGATGGACGTGAGCCAACCAGCCACTGTGTCTTATTCGTTGCGGTCGAATGAGTTGACAAGCCGCGCGTCCCCCGCCTAGTGTGGAAGCATGTTGACGGACAAGATTGCAGCCGACATGAAGGACGCGATGCGCGCCAAGGATGCGCCGCGGCTCTCGACGCTACGCATGCTCAAATCGGCGATTGAGTATTACAAGATCGAGAAGAAGCAGGAAAAGTTGACGGATGCGGATGTGACGACCGTGATCAAGAAGCAGATCAAGCAACGGCAGGACTCGATTGACGGGTTCGAGAAGGGCGGACGAGCGGATCTGGTCGAGAAAGAGAAAGCCGAGTTGGTGGTATTGAAGTCCTACCTGCCCGAAGAACTTTCCCAGGCACAAGTGGAAGAAGTGGTCAAAGCCACGATCATGGAACTGGGAGCAACAACCAAGACGGACATGGGCAAGGTCATGAAAGCCGTACAAGCGAAGGTCGCCGGTCGCGCCGACAATCGGCTAGTGAGCCAACTGGTTGCCGCCAATCTCGCCTAGTGTCCGCGCCCCACGCGCATGAACGAGCGCTCCGAGTCCGATAGAATCTGGTTGGACCTACTCATCGTTCTCATCCTGACGGTCGCGGCGCACGTTCACGGATTGCGGGGCCAATTCGTGGAATGGGACGACACCTCGCACATTACGCGGAATCTCGCCATTCGTTCCCTGGGTTTTCAAAACTTACGGGTGATGTTCACGCAGCCAACGGCCAAGTTGTACTGTCCGCTGACGTGGCTGTCCTTCGCCATCGATTATCAAATCTGGGGCCACGATCCTTTTGGGTATCACCTCACGAACCTGCTGCTACACATCGCCAACACCCTGCTGGTGTTACTCCTTGTATGGAAAGTCTTGCGTGGCCGATACGCATACGCACTAACGACGGCGCTCCTGACCGCGGTGATGTTCGGGGTCCACCCGTTGCATGTCGAGTCGGTCGCGTGGGCCACCGAACGCAAGGACGTGCTGTTTGTCTTCTTCTATCTTCTTGGTCTGCTCAGTTACTTCCGCTGGTTGGACAGCCGCAAGCTCGCCGACTACGGAATTTGTTTCGGGTGTTTCGTCGCATCCGTATTGTCAAAGTCCACAGCGGTCACATTCCCGGTCGTGCTGCTGCTCATCGACCACTTCCTCGCCAAGCGGAAGGCCTGGGGAGAAAAAGTCCCGTTCTTCGCTGTGAGCCTGATCATCGCCGGAATTACATTCGTGTGCCAGGCCGGCGGTCTGGGCGAGACGGTCGCAACCCCGGAAATCATTCCACTGTGGGCGCGGGCCGGGCTGGTTGGATACTGCTCCCTCTTTTACGTTCGAAAGTTCTTCTGGCCGGTCCATCTCTCGGCAGTCTACCCGTCATTCGACGAGATGCACTGGAACATTCTCCTGTGTATCGAATATATGGTGGCGTTCGCTCTCGTAACGGCGTTGGTGTTTGCGGCGCGGCGCCGCTGGCCCGCGCTCTGGCCTTCGTGGCTGTTCTATATCATTGTCCTCTCGCCCACCATCGGACTGGTTCCTGTTGGCATCCATGTGGTTGCCGACCGGTACTCCCATCTCGCGATTCTCGGACTGATGCTGCCCGTGAGCATGGTCATTGCCCAGGCGGCGCGGGCGGCGCGCGGCGCCGGCGCCCGGATCGTGTTGGGTGGAGCGATTGCCGCCGTTTTCATCGCTCTCACCCTGGCGGCTGAGCGACGAACCGAGATTTGGTCCAATTCTGAGACGCTGTTCCTCGATGCGCTGCAAGAGAATCCCGATTGCCTGCCCGCCCATATCAACCTCACCGTCTGGTATACGAGCCTCAAGGAATTCGACCAGGCGATCCAACATGGTCAGCGGGCTGTTGAGATTGCGCCCGACGGCATTCCCGGTCGCAAGAATCTTGCCTATGCGTACATCAATCAGGGCAAACAGCGCGAAGCCATCCGTGTGCTGCGTCCTCTGGCACAGCACAACGTCGAAGACCCCGATGTTTGGAGGGCCCTCGCGGATTGCTTTGAAGCGCTCGGGGATACGAACAACGCCGCGTTGGCGCGGAAGAGTGAACGCAGTCTCGAAGGAAAATTCTGACGGACCGCGCTACTTCTTGGTGACGAACTCGAAGTCGACAACGGCCGTGTGGTTGCCGTTGAGTTTCACTTCTTTCGTCAATACGCCGAGGACCTCATGCCACGCGTAGATCTTCTGTGTGCCGGAAGGCACGTTGTGAAGCACAAACCGGCCATTCTCGTCCGTCAGTGCGGCCCACGGATGCGGCAGCACCGCGATATACGCATTCATCCACTCATGCCCGTTGGCGGATACTACCTGCAAGAGCGTCGGTTCGCGAAAATTGGCCAGTTGATAGATCTTCTCGTAGCCGGCATAGGGTGTCGCCGCCTTGAGCAATGTCCGCGGCCCGTTGGTCCCACTCATCGCGTCGATGCGAACCACGTGAAGCACGGGGTCGCTATTTCTGAGAATTAGTGGGGTGCCGCTCCGTGCGATCTGGATCCTCGGCACAAATTCACAATTACGCTGGTCAAGGACAGCGGCGTCATTCGTGCCGCTGGTGATATTGCTTGGTGCGTAACCTCCCAGATAGATAATCACGTCGCGCACGGACTGGTTTGTGCCCAGGACAAGCGACTTCGTCTGGCGCGCCTCTGTCCCGCAGGCATCAAAATCCACCTCTGGCTGGACGGTGGGGATGTTCGGGGCCGGGCCAAGCAAGCGAACGGTTCCCGAAATGACCCCTTCGCCATTCTCTCCGCACGCCAGTAACGGGGCCAACCCCACAAGCGCCGTCAGCACCAACGATGAGATCAACCTAGGCAGGTGCATACCAGTGATAGAGCATGAAATACACGATCACACCGGTCACCGACACGTAAAACCAGATCGGTAACGTCCAACGCGCGATCGACCGGTGCCGGTCAAAACGCTCACGTAGCGCGCGGGACAAAGTCACGGGCACCAGATAGAGAGCTACGACGATCGCGAGTACGGTGTGGGTCAGCAGGATGATGAAGTACACCGGCCTTGCCGGTCCCTGTCCTGCAAAGGGCTTGTGTCCTACATGCCAGTGATACGTGAGATACGAAATCAGGAACAGTGCCGAGACCACTACCGCGACCATCATACAAGTCCGATGCGCGGCCACCCGTTTCCGACGGATGCATCCATAGCCCAACGCCAGAAAAACAGCACTCGTCGCGTTCAGCGTGGCGTTCACCGCGGGCAATTCCGACACGGTGATCATGATCGCTCCGCCAACACCTCGCGCGCGTCACGAACAAGCTTCTGCATCTCGCTTTCGTCCGTGCTGTCGTAATACCCACGAATCGCCCCATGCCGATCCACCAACACCAGCTTCGTACTGTGAAGAATCGGCATCTCTTTGGCGGGATCACCCTCTTGTGTTGCCAGTCGGAACCCATCGATCGACAAATGGTAAACCTGCTTCTTGTCGCCGGTCAGAAAGGACCAGTGACTTCGATCCGCGCCAAACGAGCGGGCGTACTCGGTGAGCACCTTGGGCGTGTCCCAATCCGGATCGACCGAGAAACTTACGAGCCGCAAATCGTCACGCACTGGCAACTCCCCTTGCAGTCGCACCTCATGATGCATCAGCGTCGGGCACGCCTCGCCGCAGCGGGTAAACAGGAAACTGGCAATCCATACTTTGCCGATCAAATCCCCGCGACGTACCGTGGCGCCGTTGGCTTCCGTCAACGAGAATTCCGGCACCCAACCCATGACCGGGACCTCCATCGCGGAAGCCGGTGTCGGTGTCCCCCGGATGACAATCAGGAGAATTGACCCCACAACGGTGGCGAACGTGCCAGCCACCCCGATGTTCAAAATGGTTTTCACTTTCATTGCAAATCTCCTCGCGTCGTCCGTTGCGCCGCCCAGAGCGACAACACAAACATCCCCGCGGCAAAAGCTACGGTTACGGCCAGTGCGAACACCGCATCGGGGTGCGGCAGTCCCCAGTACAGCCCTTCCCGCAACGCTGTGACTCCGTAGGTCAACGGATTGATCTTCATCAACCAACCCAGGAAAACTTGCGCGCCTGCGGCAGGAAACAGCGCGCCGGATAGTAGCCACAATGGGATCAAAAACAAGTTCATGATCGCATGGAAACCCTGAGTGGAACTCATCTGCCAGGCGATGACAAATCCCAATCCAGTCAGCGCAAACGAAACAAGGAACATCACAACCGCCAACCAGATCGACGACTCCACCGTCAAATGCAGGCCCAGCAGCGGCGCCAAAGCCAGAAATACCAGCCCCTGCACAAACGCCAGCGTCGTCCCTCCAAGAATCTTGCCCAATACAATGGCAAATCGTCCCACGGGCGCGACCAGCACCGCCTGCAAAAAACCCTCGCGGCGATCTTCAATGACCGAGATGGTTGAGAAAATCGCCGTGAACAACAAGATCATCACCAACGTGCCCGCGAAAAAATACTCCAAATACCCGTGTCCCTCGGGTGCGCCCGGGGTCTTAAACGAATTCCCAAGCCCAAAGCCGAGGAGCAGCCAGAAGCAAACAGGCGTCAACATTGCCCCGACCACTCGATCTCGCTGACGAAAGAAGCGCACCATCTCACGCCACCAGAGCGTCAACGCAGGCAGCACAAAATAATTGGCTTGTGACTCGTTCACGCGTCATCTCCTTCAAACCGATGTCCGGTCAAGCGGATAAAGACATCTTCCAAGGACGGCTTGTGAATACTGACAGCATCGATTTGCCCCGGGAACGCTTCGACAAGGTCCGTAATGAACCTGTGGCCATTGGCCCGTTCGACGCGCACACTCCCGTCCAATACCTGCGCCTCGACCCCGAACCGTTTGGCAATCTGTTCCGCCAACGGTTGCGGTTGTGCTGTTTCGACCGAAATCACATCGCCACCAATTCTTTCCTTCAGTTGCCGCGGGGTGTCGAGCGCGACGAGCCGACCCCGGTCCAGAATGGCGAGACGGTCGCATCGATCCGCCTCCTCCATCAAGTGCGTCGTCAACAAAATCGTCATACCATCTTGATCGCGCAACTGCTCGAGGTAATCGGATAATTCGCGCCGGACGCGTGGATCGAGGCCCGTACTTGGCTCGTCGAGCAAGAGCACCTGCGGTTTGTGCAACAAGCCCTTGGCCAATTCGACCCGCCGCCGTTGTCCGCCGGAGAGCGTTTCCACCAGATCCGCCTTGCGGTCGGCCATTCCGAAGCGCGAAAGCATGTCATCAATCCGTGATTGCAAGTCGCGTCCCCGAAGATTGTAGAGATGGCCCTGATGACGCAGGTTTTCCAGCACGGTCAGTTTACGGTCGAGGCTTGGCGACTGGAAGACCACACCAATGCGCCGGCGAATTTCACCCTGATGGCGCGCCACGTCGATGCCGAACAAACGTACATTTCCCTCACGAGGGGTGACCAACGTGCTCAAGATGCGAAACAGCGTCGTCTTCCCGCCGCCATTGGGACCGAGCAGGCCGAAGATCTCGCGGGCGGGAACTTCAAAGCTGACGTTATCCAGTGCCGTGCGTTCGCCGTAACGGTGTGTCAGTGCTTCGACCACAAGAAGGGAGTCGCTCATCTCGATCAACTCCTAAAAGCCGGCGTCGACGATGATGAGGAGCAATAGCAAGGGAAGGTACACGACCGAAGCTTTCAACAGGCGACGCGCGTCAAGAAAGGATTTCGAGCGCGCGAACAGCGCGCCGACCACCAACAGCGCCACGCCCATCACGAGCGCGCCAATGCAATACACCTTGCCCGTCATACCGATGATCGTGGGCAGGACCGAGACACCGATCAACAGCACCGCAAACAGAATGGTCTGCCGAAACGTGCTCGTGCCACTCGGGTCGACCACGGGCAGCATCTTGAATCCTGCATTCCGGTAGTCGTCCCGGAACATCCACGCAATGGCGTAGAAATGCGGATGTTGCCACGCGAAGAGAATAAGAAACAGCACCCACGCGCCCGGATCGAGCCGCCCGGTCGCCGCAGCCCAGCCGCACATCGGCGGAATCGCGCCGGGGATGGCGCCGAACGTTGTATTCAGCCATGTGAGGCGCTTCATGGGCGTGTACACCAGCACATAGAGGAACGAGGCAAGCAACACGAGAAACGCCGTGAGCAAATTGACCGCCCAAATCAGAGCGACCAGCCCGATCAACACCAGGCTGATCCCGAAGGCGAGCGCGTTGGAGGGCTGGATGGTTCCCGCCGGCAGGGCGCGATGACGCGTGCGCTCCATTTTGCCGTCCGCGTCGCGTTCCAGGTAATTGTTCAGCGCCGCCGAGCCGCCGGTGGCGCAGCCGACTCCGAGCAGCGTGACCAGGAGTGTCGGCAGCGGGTGGATCCCCTTCGCGGCAAGAAAAAAGCCGATGGTTGTTGTGACCAGTACCATCGACAGGATGCGGGGCTTCGCCAATTCAACATACGAGCGCAGATTCTTCACGAAGGGACTCCCTGGGGCAACGGCAATGATGGTTCTTCCCCGCCAGCCGCGAGAAATCGAAAGGCTTTGAGAGTCATCACCAAACTGGTGGCCAGCACCAGCGCGCCAAGTGCCAGATGCACGGTCGGCACCAGCACCTGGACCGTCGATAACTGATCCACGGCGTTCTTCGGCACGTGCACCATCAACGTGATCAAACCCAGCGTGATCTGCACGGTTACCATTCCCAGCAACACAACCGCGAGGCGCAAAAATCCAGGGGGTTTCGCCGTGAACAACACGACGCACAGGGTCGACATGACGCACCCAAAAACCGCAACGGCACCGAGCATGTGTGCGAAGACACCCCATTCGCGATGACGAATCGCCGCGCCGAGGATGATCTGAACATAGACCGCGACGGTCGAAGCAAGGGCGAGCCGCTGCGCCAGCCGAACGTCAGAACCACCGGGGGGATGTGTTGGCTGCCGCCACGTTTCCGATGTGACCAACGCCAGGGCCACCGTAACACAGAAGAATGCTTCCGCGAGACAGGCATGCGCAATCGAGACCACCGGGGGCAGCATAAGCTTAACCGTCAGGCCACCCAAAATCCCCTGCGCGATGACCGCGGCAACGGCGACGATCCCGAGACGTCGCACCCACCGCCGCGGCTCCACGCGGACCAACCACAATGCCAGCACGACGGTGAGCATGCCTACCACGCTCGCGATGAGACGATGCCCGTGCTCGTAAAAGATGTTACCCACCCACTTCGACGCCGGGAACGAAAACATGAACTGGCCGTAGGTTGTCGGCCAATCCGGCACGGACAAACCGGCCCGGTGACTGGTCACGCTCGCCCCCGCGACGAGCAACAGAAACGTCGCCGATGCCAGGAAGCAGGCAAATCGATGCAACCATGGTTGGGGGTTTACGGTCATTTCGTTCGTCCGGGATTTGTCGGGCGCGCGACTAGTCCCCGAGCGAGTCCTCCTGATCCTGGAGCCAGGCCTTGTACTGTTCTTCCGTGTCGATATTCAGATAGCCCTTCATGCGGTAATGACCGAGGCCGCAAAGCTGCGCGCAGGCGATTTCCGCCGGGTATCGGGGCCCGACGCGCACTTCCGTGATCCCGTTTTCGACAAGTTTCGCGGCGGTGTCGGCGCTGATCGACCGTCCCTTCTTCACCAGGATGCTACCATCCTTGGCTTTGTAATCTTCCATGGCGACATCCGAATCAATGCTCTTGGCCGGGGGAAGCGCGACCGTCATTGCCAGCTCTTCGCGCATCTGATCGGACGTCTTATTGGGGACAAAATGAATGGGAATGAGCATGCCGGGAACGGCGTCCTGTTTCACGCGCATGACGGGCAGAGAAAAGCTGTGGATCACGTCTTTCGTTGTGATCTCGATCACCGCCGGACGATTGACCGGCAAATGCAACTGATTCAGGGTCACAATATCATCCTTGGCGCGTGGATCGCCCTTGCGATCGAGGCCAATCGGGTTCGTCTGCTCATCGACGAGCTTGATGTCCGTGCGGCCGAAAATGCCGTCCGGCCCCGGATAATGAATGTTCCACGCAAACTGCTGGGCAATGACCCGCACGTGCACCGTTGCCGGGTCTGTCGGGAACGCGCTGACCTTCCAGGACCAAAACGGAATCGACAGGCCGACCAACAGGAGGACTTCGACCACCGCCACCGTCGCCTCCAGATACGATGAGGTGTGTGTTTTCACGCCGGTGTAGTCGGCGACGGGATTCTTGCTCTTACGAAACCGAAGGAGCGTGTAGAAGAAAAACACGATCCACCCCACAAACAGCACAACCATCAGGATGTGGACGTACAGAATGAGTCGATCCACGCGCGCCGCGTGTTCGGAGGCGCTGACCGGTAAACCAAGAATCTTCTCCAACATGGTGTCGTCCTTTGTGATTAACGAGTCAGGGGTTCAATTCCGCATTGTGTCGGCGGGCCCGTCTCGCAAAACAAAAAATCATCCCGCCAAAACTGCTCAGCACCACGCCGGTCACACCCAGCATGGTAAAAATGCCGAAGTTCATGCCGCGCGTCTGCGGAGCGTCCGACGCCCCGTAGCAAACGGCGCACGCCAGCACGGCCCGCGGCAGCACCCCCATTCCCAGCACTACGGCGGTGATCATCAACCTTCCGAGATATCGTGATGTCATTTCTGTTTATTCCTTGTCCAAATCCTTGAATTTTCGCAGAAATCCGATTTCGTACACCACCAGCAACACGCCCATCCCAAAAGAAACGCACCCTGCGATCGTATAGGCGGTGCGTCCCCGCGCGTAATCCGAGTCAATGCACCACGCGCCGAAACCAAGGCATAGCAACACCGAGATAGTGATGAAAAATACATGAAACGCTTTGAGTGACATGGCTACTCCGTGTGACCGTTTGTTGGCTTTTCCTCATGCGGAACCTGCACGCGCCCCGCCGGCACGGCGAAAATCCCTTGCTGGCGCCCTTGCTGGTCTGCACGGCTGAACATAATCAACCCCGCCATTGCCACGACAAACACTGCAGTGAGCACCAGCACCCAGTAGATGACCTTTCGCTCCGCGACCAGATGCATGAAAAAGCCCGCCACCAGCGAGCCTTTGACCGTGGCGATCAGCAGCGCCACGATGATGCCCAAGATGATTCCCAGATGAAGATTGGAGGCCAGTACGGTAACGAGGGTGCCGACCGCCAGCGCAACGAACACCTTGATGTAGGTCTTTACGTGACTCTGAACGTCTTCGTGATGTGTGTCGCTCATGATGCTTCCATCCAATCTATTTGCCCGGCAACAGATACAGGGTCGGAAACAGAAAAATCCACACGAGATCGACGAAGTGCCAATACAAGCCGGCGACCTCGATGCGGTTGGTGAATCGCTGGGGATCGGTCTTCCACATCTTGCTGCCGGGGCCCCAGAGGTAACTATTGACGATCATCCCGCCGATGACGTGCAGGCCGTGCAGTCCCGTCATGGTGAAATACAGCGCCATGAACGTGCTGGTCGAGGGAAACAGTCCGGTCTCGAATTTGTGGGCGTACTCAAAACTCTTGATCACGAGGAACCCGACGCCGCACAGGATCGTCAAGCCCATGTACAGCTTGTACTTGCCGAAATTGTTCATCTTCAGCGACGCCCAGCTCATCACCATCGTCACGCTCGAGATGATCAGCACCAGCGTGTTGATGGTGGCCAGCGGGACGTTCAGGAATTCCGCGCCATGTTCCCATGTTTCCGAGCCGGTCCGCAGCAGCACATACGTCGAGAACAGCGCGCCGAACAACATCACTTCCGACGCCAGGAACAGCCACACGCCCAGTTTGGCGTTGTACAGCCCCGTATCGGGACGCTCGGTCGAATTATAAGGGATTTCAATCGCGCCAGACATCTAGGCCTCCTGAGGTTGGTTTTGAGGAAGAAAATCCCGTTTCGCGCCCGGCACACTGTACTCGTAGGGTCCGCGAAAGACTTCGGGGATCTTGAGGAAGTTCCCGTGCGGAGGCGGCGTCGGCGTGGCCCACTCGAGAGTCGTGGACTCCCACGGGTTATCGCTGGTCACCTTCCGCCCCGCAAAGATGCTCCAGAAGAAGTTGACAATAAACACGAGTTGAAAGACCGCCAGCGCCCACGCGGAGTAGGACATCCCCTTGTTGAAGACAAGCACATTCTGGGCATGGAGATACGAGGTCCCGCCGTCGTACAACCGCCGCGAGACGCCGGCCATCCCTTGGATGAACATCGGCATGAAAATGCCGTTCATGCAAACCAGCGAGCCCCAGAAATGGATCTTTCCCAACGTCTCGTTCATCTGCCGGCCGCTCGCCTTCGGGAACCAATAGTAAATACCCGCGAACAGCGCAAACAACGTGCCCGGAGCGACCACGTAATGGAAATGGCCGATCACGTAATACGTATCGTGCAGGTGAATGTCCGCGCTTGCCAGGCCGAGCGGCAGGCCCGTCAGGCCGCCGATGCCGAACATCGGCAGAAACGCCAGCGCGAACAGCATCGGCACATTGAATCGAATCGACCCGCCCCAGAGTGACAGGATCAACGCCGTCAGAATAACGATCGACGGCACTGAGATGATCATGGTGGTCGTCTGGAAGAACGCGTTGATGCTGGTGCCCATGCCGGTGAGGAACATGTGATGCGCCCACACAATGAAGGACATGAACCCCAGGAAAATCACCGAGTACACCAGCGACTTGTATCCCCAGAGCGGCTTGCGGGTGTTGTTGGCGATCACTTCCCCGACAATCCCCATGGCCGGCAGGATCAACACGTACACCTCTGGGTGCGCCAGAAACCAGAACAGGTGCTGCCAGAGCAACGCGCTTCCGCCGCCGCTGACATTCAGGGCCTTCCCGCCCACCACCAACCCACTCGGCAGGAAGAAGCTGGTTCCGGCCATGCGATCCATCAATTGCATCACGCCGGCGGCCTCGAGCGGGGGAAACGCCAGCAACAACAGAAAGCCCGTCACCAACTGCGCCCAAACGAAGAACGGCAGGCGCATCCAGGTGAGCCCCTTCGCGCGCAATTGGATGATCGTGGTGATGGTATTGATCGACCCCAGAAGCGAGGAGGTAATCAGGAACACCATGCCGGTCAACCACATGGTTTGACCCGTAAACAGGGAATGGCTTTGCGGCGTGATGTCCGACAGCGGCGGATAGGAAGTCCAGCCGGACTGGGCCGAGCCGCCCGGCACAAAGAAGCTGCAGAGCATGACCACACCACCGATGAAGTACACCCAGTAGCTGGACATGTTGAGTTTCGGGAACGCCATGTCCTGCGCCCCAACCTGCAGCGGCACCAAATAGTTGCCGAACGCGCCCACCGCCAACGGCACCACGCCGAGGAAGATCATGATCGTGCCGTGCATCGCCCCGAGCTGGTTGTAAAACTCGGGGGCCATGATGCCGCCGGGCATCCGCGCGTCACCGAGCCAACTCGACAGAAACCCGATCGGCAATGGCTTGCCCGGAAACGCCAACTGCCACCGCATCAACATCATCAGGCAAAAACCGAAGAACAAAAACACCAGCGACGTCAGGCCGTATTGGATACCGATGACTTTGTGGTCGGTCGAAAAGATGTACTTCCGCCAGAACGGCAGCTCGTGCCCATGTTCTTCGTGATGCTCTTCGTAATGATGCGCTTCTGTCATTGACCCGATTTCCTTTCGGAAAAACCACTCCACGAGCCCGTCGTTCCCCAACAGGCTCTCCTGTACGCCAGTTTTCTCGTCACCCCGGCTCTATTCAGCCGGCTTCGTAAACTTAAAGTCGACGCTCTTGGCTTCGCCGTCGCCGACTTTGATCTTCTGGGTCTGCTCGCCGTACTTCTCGTGCCAGGCCGCCACTGTGTATTCGCCGGCGGGCAGTCCCTTCAACGAAAACGTGCCGTCGTCTCCGGTCGTGCTGTAAAACGGATTGTCCATTACGCCAACGTACGCCGACATCCAGGGATGCACATCGCACTTGAAATGCACCATGATTTCCGGCTCCGCAAAGGTGCGCATGGTTTCCATCCCCTGATTGGGCTGGCCGACGTTGAATTCCTTGCTCTTGGCGGGCATGGCGTGAATGTTGTGCAACGTGTCGTCCTTATTGACGATCTTCAGGGGCTGCTTGGCCATCATCCCGAACACGTGCGGGACGTAATGACAGCCTGTTTGGTCCAACTCCACCGGTGTTTTCGGCGTGTCGTAGGTTTTGCCCTCCAACCCGCTCTTGATGTAGACGAATACGTTCCGCAATGTGCCATCGGGGTTCACCACCACCTCCTCACTCAACAGGGGCGAGTCCGCGTGCATTTCGGCGCACTTCGGGTCGGCATCGGTCGTGATCTTCTTCCGCTTGGGCGGAGTCCCGTCAAAAGTGATCTTCCCCGAAATCGACGCCGAATCCGCGCCGCGTGAAACCGCAGCGAATGAAAGCGTTATTGCGACAGCCACCAACAATTTGAATGATTTCATATGCTCTCCTCCAGCCGTTAATCTATCATTGTTTCTATTGGAACCAACGTTTTTCAAGGGCAAACTTCATGGCTGCGCCGTGGCCGACGGTGCAGTTGCCGGGGTTGTTGGTGCCGCCACAGCCTGAGCCGGGGCCGCTTGGGCGGTTTGCTCGTTCGCCCCCAACGTCAGCACGTAATCCACCAGCGCCTCGATCTGCTTGCGTCCGTCCCCGCCGAGGATGTTCGGCGCGATCGCGGTACCGTACTCGAACTGGGGCATGCGCGTGCCCGGCATTTGCGACAACGGTTCGACCAGCCACTTGTTGACGAGCCAGTCCCGTTGCAGGCGCGCGTGCGCCAGCGACAGGTTCGGGGCCAATCGCGGCAGGTCTTCCTCGGGAATCTCCGCCAGCGGTTTCCCGAGCGCCTGCCCGTTGACAATATGGCACAGCGCGCACTTCAACTGCGTAAATAATTGTTTGCCGGCGTCCAGATGTTCGGGGGACGTGTCAATCTTCGGCGTTTGATAGGGGAATTGCGCCCGCCCTTCCTCCGCAAAATACTTCACGAACACGTTGGCCTCGCCATCCGTCAGCCCGAACGTCGGCATCCGCACGTGCAGCCAGGGACGAATCTCGCCTGTTTCCGGGGACTTGATAAACCGGAACAGCCAATCCGGTTGGGTGCGCTGGCCCTCATGCACCTGTGTCGGCGTGCCGATCAGCATCGGCGGCTCCATGCCTTGCGGGATTCCCGTCGCGCGGACCGCCCCGCCTTGCGCCTCGACGATGTGACAGCCCACGCAGTTCAACTCCTTCGCCATCCATCGGCCGCGCTCGATTTGGAATTCCGCAGGCGTGAGCTGGCGCGCCTCCTTCGCGGTCAGTTTCTCGTCGGTCATGCCGGAGATGACCGTGACGATCTGGTCAATTTGGTCGTCCGTCAGATTGAACTTCGGCATCTTCAGTAATTCCTGGGACGACCGGGTAATCCATTCTTTCGGTGACGTCGCCAGGTCGATCCGTCCGGTATCGAACGACCGCGGCTCATGCAATTTCTGCTTCAGCCAGGCGATCCGGTCTTTTTCGATGTCAAGCAGGCCGAAATCCAGTTTGTCGATCGGCTTGCTGCCCCATTCACTCAACTCGGTGCCGATGGGTTTGGCGGTCTCGAACCCGTGAATGTCGTGGCAGGCAAAGCAGCCGTAGCGCGCGACCAACCGGCTGCCCAGGAAAACATTCTTCTTCTCGACTGGTGTCATCACCGCAACCTTTTGCTTCGCTGCCGCCATTTTGGCCTTTACGGCGTCGATCTCGGCAGCCAATTTCTTGGCTTGGCGGTCGATCGCGTCGTCAAACGTATCCTGATACTGCTTCTGTAAATCCGCCAACTTCGCCTCGTCGCGCGCCATCCGGGCCGGGTCCTGGTAATACGGCATCGTCGTCTCGTCGACGAAATACATCTCGATAAGATCATTGAGGTCGTTGATCTTCTGTTGCGCCTCGGCGTCCGGTAGCGTGACCTTCAAATACTCGACCGTCTCGCTGTCCAACAGGTCCGGCTTGACCTCCGGCAGGGCTTCCTGGTCGGTCTTGTCGTGGTGCAGCGTCGCGAGATAGGCGGCAATGTCCGCGGCCTCCTGGTCGCTCAGGCGGAGGTTGGGCATCTTGGTCCGCGGATTGTACTGTTTCGGATTCTTGATCCAGGCGTAGATCCAATTGACATCCGCTTTGCCGCCGATGCCGGCCAACTGCGGGCCCTGGGAGCGCAGCCGGCGATATTGCCACTCGTCCATGTACTGCTTGAGCGTGGCGGGCGGCTTGATCTCCATCAACTTCTCGTCAATGACATGGCAGGCCATGCACCCGACCTGGCCGACGAGCTTCTTGCCGTTCTCCGGATCACCTTGCACAGGCGGCGCCGGATATTTCGGCTGCTCGCTCACGGTGAAGAGGAAATTCGCGATGGCGTTCATCTCAACGGCATTGCGATTGGGTGTGCCCTTGTTGTTTTCCAAGCCCCAAAACCGCGGCATGTACGTGTTCGGACGGAACGCGACAGGATTGGCGAGCCACTTGCGGACCCACTCCTCGTTCGTCTTGCTCGCGACCTTGTAGAGGCTCGGGCCCGGCTTCCGCAGGGTACGGATCGGGATGTTGACCTCCTGCCCGAGGGTCAGCGAAACTTCTTGCGGGAAACCATTGAGCCGGCGCACATCGTCGGGATTCACATCGTAAAACTTGCAGATACTGTCGAAGTCTTCACCCGCAGCCACGTGATGCGTGGTGTATGTCTCCAACTGCTTCATCTTGTGGCATGACCAACAGCCCAGTTGCTCGATGAGCCGACGGCCGTGATCGAGTTGTTCGCCCCCCTTGAGATTGGTCTGGTCGCTGTGGCATTTGAGGCAGCTGGCCTCCACATACTTCGCCGCGTGCATCGGTTGGAGGAGAAATTCCTGCTCTTCCCAGTTATAGTTCTTCCGCCAGGCGTCCCGCTGCGTCATTTGGACGGTGTTGGTCTTTTCCAGCGATGCCTTCTGTAGCTTCGCGTCGTCGTCATCGTCGTCCTCGTGCCTCACGACCTTCACCCACAACTTCTTCGTGGAATCGTACGTGTACGGCTGTTTTTCCTCGGCATCGGGCGTGTGGCCCGCGTGCGAAAACGTGGTCTCGCGGTCCCAGCCCCAATGACAGGTTGTACAACCATACTTGGCCATCGGGTGCGGCGAGGTGTCGCCGACAAACAGATCCAGATTCGGGTGATTGCGCAACGGCTCGGGCAGCTTCGACCATTCGATAGCGTCGATTTTGTACTTGGTGCGGAACGCCAGCTCGTCCGGCGTCGGGTCCTTGCGGTCGATTGCTTTATGACAGGTGATGCAGCGGTCCACACGGGGAACCGTCGCGAAGTTGACGTCCACATGGTGGGTGTCTGCGACAATCTGCTCGACCTTGTACGTCGAGGCGGCGAACTCGATCACGGGCGCGTTGACCACGTCCTGAATAAGTGGGCTCTTCAACTGGTTCAAGCGCTTGGTCAATAAACCGATGCTGTCCTCAAAATGTTTGATGCCGCGCTGAAGATCTTCCTCATGACCCATGAGCGCGGTCAGGTTAGCCTGGGCCTCCTGAAGCTTGGCGTCCGCCGCCTGCTTGCGGAGATCGAGCTTGTTGACGCGGTCGTTCTGGGCATCCGCCTTGTCCTTCGTCTCCTGGACGTCCGGCGCGTCCTTGTTCATGTGGTTGGCTTCGAGCGCCTCTTCGTAGGACGAGCGGTACTGATCGCGCACGCCTTTCTCCATGGTGAACTCGCGCGTGATCATGCTGTCGTCCACGCGCATCTGGTCGACGTCAGCCTGTAACTTCGCTTCTTCCGCCTTTTTCGACGCGAGTTGTTCCCTGGTCTTCTTAAGGTCGCTTTCCAATTTGCCCAGGCCCGCCTCGTTCGCTTTGGCTTCCGCAACCTTGGCGTCAGAAGCCAGCCGTTTCTTCTCGATGTCGTAGAATTTGCGCTGGTAATTCTTCCATGTGCGATCGCCATGCAGAGCCAACCAAGAGGCGTAGCCACCGGAGTAATCCACCCAGATCATCAACCCCAGGCTGAACAGAAACACGAAGCCACTGAGGAAAAACCACCAGTGCAAGCGCGGGATATTGTACTCGTGGAGGGTCTCGGGTTGGTTTCTCATCGGCTCAGAACTTGATCCACGGGGTATCCACGAAATATTTCAGGTTCATCGTCCAGCGCAACACCATTTTCAGCGGCAGCGTGAACATCGTCAGAAACAGGCCGACGAGGACACTGTACCGCGCGAAATCCATCGACGCGTAGAACTTTTTCAGCAGCGTCTTCGCCAGAACGCCCGGCAGGGCCAGGAAGTAGAACGCGAGGAACAGGATACCGGCAAACTCCCGCTTGCACGCGTGTCCGACCTCGACGAGGAAGAGCTTGATTGATGTCCAGTCAGGCGGGATCAACTGCGGCACCTTGTTGACCACGTTTGGCAAACCCTGATTGAACCATTCAATATGGGTCGTGTGGTAGATCTTCTGGAACCAGACCACCCACACGTAATCGGAAAGATTAACGTTGTTCAGCGCGACCACCTTGTGCGGATCCCAAAACTCAAATGGCCCGAAGAAGTTCCACCCCGGGCCTCGCAGGAAAGTGCCGGTGATGATCATGAACACCCACAACGCCAGGTAGCCGAACAGGAAAATCCCAATCGAGAACTTGCGCTCCGCAAACGTGAAGTAGCCGTTGCCCTTCGGATTGACGTCGATATACGGAATCGCCATCAACCCGACCACAATGATGCTCGGCAGGACAACTCCCGCGTACCACGGATCGTAATAGACCAGCATTTCCTGCAAGCCGAGGAAATACCACGGCGCTTTCGACGGATTCGGCGTGGCGGCGGGGTTGGCGGGTTGTTCGAGCGGCGCGCGGAGGTAAATCGCCCAGAAAATCAGCACGAACGAGCAAATGATCAACGCAATGAACTCAATGTACAGCAAGTCGGGCCAGACCCACGTTTTTTGGTTCGAGCTTTCCTTCTCGTCCGGCGGCAGCTTCTGTTCGGCGCGCCGGTCGTTATTAACCGCCTGCGCCATGGCCAGCCACAGCACAAACGTGGAGACGAACAGCATCGCCGTGATCGGCACGTTGTCCGGCTTGCCGACGATGAGATAGAAGTTCGGGTCCTTCATCCCCCAAATGACTGCGCCGGCCTCGATGATAATTACCAGGACGCCGATCCACCAGTTGAACACGTGCCGGCGGAACCGGAGCATCAACAGGAGCCCGCCCGTCGCCAGGACAAAGCTGAGCTTGGGGCTGGCCATAATATTGGCCAGCGCCTTGAACGCCTCGAATAAGATACTATGACTTGCCGCTGCTTGTTCCATTGGAAAACCTTGCCCGCTCCCGCGTTAGCGTTTAGAGCGGGCCGGAGACGCCGCCGTCCTTGCGAATGCGCCAGAAATGCACCGCCATCAACACCGCTGCAATCAGCGGAATGCCGATGCAATGCAACACGTAAAACCGCAGTAACGTCGTGCCGCCCAGTTCCTTGGCGCCAATCAGGAAAAATCGCGCGTCATCGCCCGGATGCACCAGTGGCACGCCGCCAATCTGCAAAAAGTCCGCGAACGGTCCACCCGCGCCGACCAACGGCGTCGCTTTCGCCATGTTCGAGCCCACGGTGATCGCCCAAATCGCCAGTTGGTCCCACGGAAGCAGGTAGCCTGTGAACGACAGCAGGAACGTGAGCACCAACAACAACACGCCGATGCACCAGTTGAACTCGCGGGGTGGTTTGTAACTGCCCGTCATGAATACGCGGAACATGTGCACCATGACCATGATGACCATCGCGTGCGCGCTCCAGCGGTGCAGCTCGCGCATGATGCCGAACGGCACCTGCGAGCGAAGATCCAGCATGTCCACGTACGCGCCCTCGACAGTGGGCCGATAGTAAAACATCAACAACACGCCCGTCAGCGTCAGCACCAGAAACAGGAAAAAGCTCAACCCGCCCGCGCACCACGTGTAGCGCAGTTTCACGCCGCTGGTGCGCACCTTTGTCGGGTGCAAATGCAGGAACACGTTGCCCAGCACGATGAGCACGCGTTTGCGGTCGGTATTGGGGATGCCGACGCGAAAAATGGATTTCTTGATCTGCGAATCCAAAACCGAGTTTTTGAGTTTGTCTAACATGGTCGTTACACCGCGATGAAGGAGCGGGGATCGTCAAACTCGCCCTTTTCCCAAAAGAACAACCGCCCCTGGTTCACGACAATCTGACCGTCGTCGGCCAGAGAAACCTCATAGCGCCGCATTGGAAATGGCGCCGGGCCCTCAAAATTAATTCCGTCGATGGTGTACCCGCTTCCGTGACAGGGGCATTTGAACTTGTGTTCACTGTCCATCCAGTTGGGCGTGCAACCCAGATGGGTGCACACGGCCTGGATGCAGAACACCTTGTGATCGTGGTTCACGATCCAGCAGCGGTGCGCCGCTTTGAACGACTCGTCCACGGTATTGGGGGCGAAATTGGCCGCCGGGCCCACCTTGAATACATCGATCTTCGTGAAATCGACGCGCGGCACCATGAACGCAAAGAGCGCGGCCATACCGCCGCCCATCGCCGCGGCAAACGTCGCCCACGCGAGCACGAGGCTCACGAAGAACTGACGCCGAGGCATGGGTTTGCCTTCGGGGTCGAGAACCCCTTTCGCTTTCAATCGGCGAACCGCCTCTTCACGCGGACTCAACGCCTGCCCCTGTTGGGGTCTGTCCGCACCAACTACTTTCAATTCAGCCATAACTATTTGTGATTCAATCCATTGAGCTGCTGAATCGCAGCGTTTCGCACCTGCAAATCCGATTCGCTGGTGCTCATTTTTCCCAATAGTGGACGGGCTTTCGTTGGATCCAACTTCGCCACCCAGACCACTGCGGCCACCCGGTACCGCTGGATGTTCTCCTCCAGCGGGCGACCCTCCCGGGGCATCAATTCAGTAACACGGTCTACGTATTCCTTGTCAAGCAACCTCGTCAACACGTCCCACGCGGCCGGGCTTCCTTTGTTTGCCAACCCAAACGCCGCATTCCACTTCACCAACTCGTCGGGGTCGTTCAACGACGCCTCCAACACATGGCGCGCGTCCGGAGTGTTCATGGAGCCGAGAACGTATACGGCCATCAAGCGGACGGACGATTCATCGCTGCGCGTCAGATTGATGATTCGCAACGCCGAACCTTCATCCCCGATCCGTCCGAGCGCCCACACGCAATTCTTCACGGTTTCGGCGTCCCCATCATCGAGACCGTCCCGCAACGCCGTGACCGCCCCGCGATCCCCCAACAACCCGAGCACCAGCGCCAGATACCGTCGTGTCCGCGGGTCCTGTCCCTTGGACTCGTTGAAGACCCGGAGAATGTCCGTGACGGCGCGTGGATTCTTCGCCAGAAACTGGTCGCGATCCGCGCTGATCTGCGCGGTCACATCGAAAATTCCCTGCCACCGCTTGGAGTCCTGGATGTAATTCAGGAGATACTGCGCCTGCTGGGTGCGTTGCTCGCCCGAACTGGCGCGCAACGCGTTCAGATAATCATCCAGACCCTTTCGCTCGGTCGTCAGCCAGATAAACAGGCCCGCCAGCGCGACGCAAAACAGCACCACCGCCAGTGGAATCACGACCAACTGCACGGTCAGCGTTGCCAGCTTGGACTTCTCGTCCGGCAATTCCACCATACCGGGCGACGATGCTTCCACTGGCTGCTTCGCGTCACTCATTTGAAAGAACTAATGCTTTTCCAACTGGGACGGCAACATCGCCGCCCGGTGGGTCGGGGCATTCGGCACGATGATCGCGTCCTTGTCGCACACGATCTCACACAGCCGGCACGCCACGCATTCTTCCGCCACCACTTCCGCCACTCTGTAATGACCCGCGCCTGTATGGGTGGGGTCTTCCTTCATGTAAATGCAATCGAACGGGCAAATATCCACGCAGAACTCGCAGCCAGTGCAGTCGTCCACGATGACCTTGGCTTTCGGGATCTGGCTGGGTTTGATGCGGGTGACGAGGTTTCCGTACTGGTCCTGGATGCAGGAAACGGGGCAATAAATCGCGCACACCCCGCAGTCGATGCAGCCCTCGGGGTGAATCACGTATAACTCCTTCGACTTGCCGCTGATCGTGTCGACGGGACATTTCAGCTCGCAGACAGTACAGCCAATGCAAGTGTCTGTAATGAAATACGCCATGCCTTTTCTGCTCTCTTGTGCGTGCGACCCTATGCGACCCACTTTGAGAAAATTTTCACAAGGAATATACCAGCCGCGCCCCAAAGTGCAACTGCTTTTCTGGCGGGAAAACCAGGTCAAATCCAGAACAAGAGAGGTCAAGCGGAGAGGCGGATCAGGAGGCCACTGCGACGCGGAGAAAGGATTCGAGCAGCCCTCTTGCCGCCCTCTACGGCGTGATGGCGAACCGATAAAACCCCTGCGGCCCGACGGCCCCGCCGGAGTTCGTCAGCGTCAGGAGACCGCCTACCGACCACCCCTTACAAATCTGCCATCCTTCCACAGTCCTTCTTCGACCTTGCCGTCTGGATACGTCATCTGGCCGGTACCATCCATTTTGCCGTCATGGAACTGACCAACATACTTCCGACCATCAGGGTATTTCATGGAGCCGTTGCCATCGGGCAGGTCGGTTCCGCCATCGACAATCTTCCAGTCCCCCTTGTATTCCCGACCATCTTTCCACGTAATGGTTCCACCACACTTGGTTCCGTCGTAATTCCAAGTCCCCATCTCTCTTGTACCGTCAGGGCTTATGTCGATTCCGCTAACCCTGTATTGTTCGCCGTCTCTCCACTCGCCATATTGGACTGACCCACCCGGCATAGTGAGCGTCCCCTGACCGTTGGGTTGGTTGTTCCTGAACTCTCCGACATACGTCCCCCCATCCTGATACGTTACCGACCCCTGACCATCCGGCTGACCTGCCCCTCCCTCAAGGGTTGCCATCCGATGCTCAACGGAAGTTGCACCGCCATCGAGCGGAGTCGTCTCTACCTTGAAATCAACTGCTTTTGGAAGGACGCCAATCCCGTTCGAGTCCTTCCTGTCCCAGACTGCATCAATTGTCCCATTCGTCGTCACTCCGGTCAAAACTCTCAGGATTCGGCTGGAGTTGGTTGAGATGGTCGCCTGTAAGGTGCCGTTGGAAGAACTGACCGAGAATCCCACGGTTGAAATCGTCACCTTCCATGTTGCGTTCGTTGCGGCAACAAAGGCTTGTATCGGGTAGGCAAATGGAACTCCCGTGTCCAACCCGCCGTAGGGTCCGAAAGTATCAATCACAATGGGATTAAAAACCTGAACTCGGATGGTCGGACTGCTGTATTCATCATGCCCGCAGAAGGAGTTGTCGGGATACTCGGCGAAGGCTTGCAGGGTATGCCAGCCATTGCTGACCGCACTCGTGAGCCAGTGCCCCAAGATTGGCGGGTTGGGCGGGTGTTGGTGAGGTCCCCAAATCGAACTTGAGGACTCTCCATCCAAATAGAAGTAAACGTAATCGATTTCAGCATTTGTTTGAGCGTGGAGCTCTACGGGGATTTCAACAACACCGCTGAGAACTCGGTTGCTACTGAGCCCAACAATAACAACCTCATTCGACGCCGTTGCTGGATACTCCAAGAGCGTCAAACCAAGCCCAACCGCCAAGAATGCCCCCAGCCAAATCCATCTCTTCATCCGCGCCGTTCCTCTCCCAATCATCTTCTGACTGGATCAGAACCCGAGCGACTCTCGCCGATGCGGAAGGCAGTCTAGCATTCCCGCCATGGCAAGTCGAGCCGTTTTCAGCCGCCGGATCCCCGCCCAGACAACCCAGATACCCCTTGCATTTCCCACGCCCCGACGTATAAAGAGGCTGGAGAGTCGAGCGAGGGGTTCTCTAGGGATTTTTTAGGCGAAGTACGCTATTTTCCGATGGGAAAAGGAAGGCTTGAACGTTCGGGCCTGAGTCTCGACTCTCCAACTTATTTCCGCCGCCAAAGCTGCCAACCGGTTTCTGTCGGCAGCCGACTCGACAACAGCGGGGCTTTCCGCGGGCACAAACTACGGGAGAGGCATCAAGGCCGATCTGTCTTCTCGAACCGAAACCGATCCGGATGGTAGCAATAGACGACAGGACCAATCCGTACCGCATACTCGCAAGCGTCGGGGTCTTCCATCAGGCATTCCGAGAGATCAGGAAACTGCTCCAGACACATCGTCCGACATTTTTCCGGATCGGGAAGACGCCTTCCACCGCTGACCATGTCGTCGGTCATGGCAGACCCGCTTTCTCGAAGCTTCGGCGATCCGGATGAAGACAGATGATGCTGGAGCCAAAAGTTGCGGCATACTTGCAACCGCTTGGGTCTTCCATCAGGCAATTCGAGATATCGAGAACTTTCCCGCGATACCTGGTCCGGCATATTTCCGGATCTGGAAGACGCCTCTGATTACTGACCGCGTCATTGGTCATGCCCGACGTTCCTCTCCCAGCCGTTGCCTGCCCTCGTTCAGAACCCGAGCGACTCCCGCCAATACGGGATAACAATAGCATTCCCCCCACGGCAAATCGAGCAGTTTTCCGCCGCCACTACGTCCTCGCCTCCAATGCCTCCGCCGCCAATTCCCGCCAGCCCCCTTGCGTTTTCGCCAATCAGTCCTACATTGCAGTAGAGAGTCGAGCGACCCTCTCGTCAAGTCAGGTAGAACCAGGGAGAAATACCCACCCTTGGTATCGGCTCGGAGGTTTAAAAGCGAGAGATGAGCCTCGACTCTCCCTTTGTTTTCAGCCGCCACTGCGTCCCGCCGCCCTGGTCCCGCCATTGCCTCCCCGCCCTTGCCAGACCGAACCGATTGCGTTTGACAGAAGGACGAGCCGATTTCACCATCGCCGTGGACGAAAAGTCGGGAAGAAGTGGCGCATGATGCAGGATGAGGAAGCCGACGATGAATTCATTCAAAACAATCAGATCGGTCGGGCTGGTCGGGTTAGCGATTGTGATCGCCGTGAATTTCGTCGCCTTGCTTCTGTTGAAAAAGCCTTCGGCGGAGTTTTTCTCAGACAATTGGTGGTTGGACTGGTTTCCAGCATACATTGTTTGGCTGGTCTGTAGCATTATCGGGGTTGCGGGTTGCCGGCAGAAATAGAGACGGACGCTTGCGGATGCCCAACCAGTCGCTCCGGCCATGGGGTAAACACCCCATAGCGTCCCGCCCCTTGTTTGCGTAGTTTGATCCGTCTTGTTTTGTAGCGGGCGACGATGGCGTCAAAATTGGCGTCTTCGTCAGCGAAACTATAACCTGAAAGGGAATACCACGATGGGCAAGAAATCCAAATCCGCACGGTCCGACGCCAAGAGAGCTGAAAGACACGCCGCTAAAGCCGCCCGCACCGCCTTATACGCCTCGCAGGCCAAGTCCAATAAGAGGCAAAAGAGCCAGGGCGACGGGACGGCGAAATCGTTTACCAGCCACGCAATCTCCAACTGCGGAAACCCGGGCTGCAAGCGATGCCAACCGCTGCTGATTCCGGGATGGGCGTTCGACGCCTAATGCTGTATGATCAAGGTCTACTTCAAAAATACCGGGATGTCCGGATCTGCCGAGACTGTCGAGTA
>Ga0326728_10005500_pt1 | contig 35432 bp, 27 predicted proteins | sample MB3enrmetagenome_FD_207602 | JGI IMG/M metagenome (GOLD analysis project Ga0326728, IMG submission 207602) | Lab enriched peat soil microbial communities from McLean, Ithaca, NY, United States - MB31MN | ecosystem: Environmental > Terrestrial > Soil > Wetlands > Peat | place: USA: New York...
GCTTTGACTTTGGAACCACCAAAGCCTTCAGCCTCCGCCTTGTCTGGCCCGATTTTCGCTCGCAGCGCCGCCCACCAGGGTAGTGTGAACAGGCCCTAGCGGAACCGGGTCGCCTTCCACAGCCCCCAGCCGCAGGCAAGAGCGGTAGCCACCAGTATTGCCGCAAGCGCCCACAGCCAGCCAAAGTTCATGCTCAGCGCGGGCACTCTCGCATTCCACCCCAGGTAGACAAACACCGCTGCCGCTGCCGCGAGGATTGCGTAGTCCCACCAGTCGCGCCGATCCTCGCCATCATCGGGTTGCGAGCCGGAGCCGGCCCGCAGCGCGCGGTCGTAGTCAAGGCCGTAGCGTAAACACTCCCGCTGCAGCGCTGCATTGGTCGAGGAGCGCTCGCGATCGCTGGCAATTGCCGTGCTTACCGCCATCGCGCCCAGGATCATCACCAGCGACCCGGCGCCCACCATAATTCTGTGCGCTGCGTCCGCATGGGCCAGCTCTCCAAACACCAGAGCGCCCCACGCAAGTCCCCAGAGCTGGTTGGTATTCGAAAGCGGAATCGCTCGCCCAATGCCCAGATACTTGGTCGCAAACTGCTGGAACAGATCGCCGATCACCCAGGCAAACCCTCCCAGAAAGAGCCAGAAGAGCAGGTGCTTGGTCTCCGGCGAGTGGAAGATCGCGGCCTTGGTCCCTCCATCCAGAGCCAGCACCAGCGTGAAGACCGTGGCCAGTTCGCCGATGGTGAAAACCGTAACGAAAGACAGCGGGTTCATTCCGCTGATATACGCCTTGCGGTAAGGAACGTACATCGTGCCCCACAGCAGGCTGGCGCCCGCCGCGGCCAGAATGCCGCCCACCGCGCTTCCCGCGTGCGGTCCCTCGCTGTGAATGGTGCTGAAACCCAAGAGCACGGCTGCGGCCACAATGGCCAGCGCTCCCAGCACCACCTTGGCGATATTCTTCCCGCTTGCCCCCTTCAACTCTCCAAACAGCAGCCGTCCCCAAAGAATGCCGACCAGCGAGTTCGTATTCCACAGGGGAAAGGCGATGGTCAGTCCCACGTCGCGAATGGCAAAAACGGTGAGCGTGTTAGCCACGGCCCAGAGCATTCCCGCCAGAATCGCAGCGGGAATCAAATGCCTGTTCCCGGCCAGGTCGGCGAAGACGGATCGTGTCCCCTTGAGCAGCGTGGGAACCGTCCAGCGCGCCGTAAAAACCCCAGCCACCATGCACAGCGAGATTGCGTACGGTGACAGCCCCGAATTGACCAGCTTGGTCGGAGCCTCGGCTGCCCCCAGCCAGACTCCCGCCGCCAAAGCACAAGCCACGCCCAGCCCGTGGAATGACTGCAAGCCCGCATGCCCGCTCATTCTCACCGTTCGGCTCATCCTGCCTGTCCCTTCCTTGCGCATCGAAATGGCCCGGCGCAGACAGGCGCGCCCATCTCCTCTGCGGTGGTTTCAATCAATGAAGAGTAATGAGGAGCGCCAACCCGATGCAGAACACGATCAAAGCCGCCAGAAAGTGACTGTCTGTAAGGATGGCCCTTGCATTCCGGGAGATTCTCATATGCGTCCCGTAGATTCTCGCATAATCGCAACCCTCCAGGGAAAGGTCCAATCGGATAGCACACAACTCGAACCCGCCCGCAAGATGCTGTAGGCTCAAGAGAAAGCTTTTCCGCTGGAATCCTATTGTGACCTTGCCCACGGCCCCATCCTCGCGCCCCTTTCACCATCCGCGGCCGCAGAGCGCCCTGCACTGCGGAATGGTCTCCCTCGAAGCTCTCGCCCGGCGCTTTGGCACACCCCTTTACGTCTACTCCGCGGATCAGATTGTCGAGCGATTGGGCTTGTTTCAGCAGGCGTTCAAGAGCAAGGAGCACCTGGTTTGCTACTCGGTCAAGGCCAATTCTGCGCTGGCCATTCTCAAGCTGCTTGCCGCGCGCGGAGCGGGTTTCGATATCGTTTCCGGCGGCGAGCTGGAACGCGTGCTGGCCTCCGCGCCCCAGGCCGTCAACCGTGTCGTCTTCTCCGGCGTGGGTAAGACCGCTGCCGAGATCGACTTCGCCCTGAAGGTCGGAATCCTCGAATTCAACGTCGAAAGCGAAGCCGAACTCGAACTCCTCGCCGCGCGCACCGCCAAACTGAAAACCAAGGCACGATTTGCCCTGCGCGTCAATCCCGACGTCTTTGCCGAGACCCATCCCTACATCTCCACCGGCCTGCGCGAGCACAAATTCGGCATCGACATTCGCCAGGCCCTGCGCATCTACAAGAACTTCTCCGCCAACCGCTGGCTTGAGGCCTACGGGGTCAGTGTCCACATCGGCTCTCAGATCCGCTCCGCCGAACCCTTCGGCGCCGCCACGGCGAGCGTCGGCAAGCTGGTCGCCCAGTTGCGCCGCGAGGGCATCGTGCTCAAGGCTATCGATGCAGGCGGGGGCCTGGGCATCGATTACCACAGCGCCGCCTTCGACGCCCCGGCCAAGGTCGCCGAGTATGCCGCCGCCATCGACCAGGCTCTAGCCAACTTCGAGGGCCGCCTGCTCCTCGAGCCAGGCCGCTTCCTCGTCGCCCAGGCCGGGGCCCTCGTCGCCCGCGTCCTCCAGGTCAAGCGCAATGGCAAAAAGACCTTCGTGATCGCCGATGCCGCGATGAACGATCTCATTCGTCCCGCCCTCTATCAGGCCCATCACGAGATCGTGCCCGTACGCCCGCGCCCCGGCAGACCCAGAACCGTGGACGTAGTCGGCCCGGTCTGCGAAACCGGCGACTTCTTTGCCCGCGACCGCAAGCTCGCCCCCATCGCCCCCGGCGATCTCATCGCCATCCTCGATGCAGGAGCCTACGGCATGGCGCAAAGCTCGAACTACAACACGCGCCTGCGTCCCGCCGAGGTGCTCGTAGAGCGAAACAGCCCGCGGCTGATCCGTCGCCGCGAAACCATGGCCGACCTCTTGGCGCCGGAGAGGATCTGAAATCCCCCGCTACCGTCGCCTCCTGAATCGCGGTATCATCTCACCATGAGCACTACCGCCGAGTCCCGCATCACCATCGAGCCAGGCAAGCGCTCAGGTCAGCCCTGCATTCGCGGCCTTCGCATCACCGTTTGGGACGTGCTCGGATGGCTCGCCGCGGGCGCAACTCAGGAGCAGATTCTCGAGGACTACCCCGATCTTGAGCCACAGGATTTTCAGGCTGTCTTTGATTTCGCAGTCAAGATGGGCCGCCGTGTCGGGCTGTGAAACTCCTCCTCGATGAGAACCTCTCTCCCCGGCTCCTTCGCCAGATCGACGATTTATTTGCAGACTCAATCCACGTCCGCACCGTGGGCTTGAAGCAAAGGCCGGATCGTGAAATCTGGGAATTTGCCCGCTCCAATCAATTCGCAATTTTGACGGCGGACACAGACTTCCAGACCCTCGCTGTTTCTTTAGGTCACCCTCCCAAAGTCATCCTCCTGAAAGGCTGCGACTACGGAAATGCGGTTGTCGAAGCCCTCATCCGCAGCCAGGCCATCCGTATTTCAGAGTTTCTGAATGACACGGAGCGCGCATCGCTGATTCTGCGGGCGCACTGAATCCAGCGGCAAACCCTGAAACTCGCGAGGCTTCCGGGCCGTCTCAGTAAGGCTGTGCTTGGAGGAATTCAGTGATGCAAGTGGAAATGAAAGTGATGTGCGCTCTGGCGGTTGTGGGTCTGGTGCTGGGATTGTCGATCTCTGCCCATGGCGACTCCCTGACGGTCAAGACCGCACAAGGCAAGGTGCGCGGCAAGACCATCAACGACAGCAAAGTCAAAGCCTTTCTGGGCCTGCCCTACGCCGCTCCGCCGGTAGGCGATCTCCGCTGGAAAGCTCCCCAGCCGCCGGCCAAATGGAAGGGTGAACGCGACGCTGCCAAGTACGGCGCTCATTGCGCCCAGGGCCGGGTCTTCGAGGACATGGTCTTCGAGGACGGCGATCCCAGCGAGGACTGCCTCTTCCTCAACGTCTACGCCCCCGCCGAGGCCAAATCCAAAAGCAAGCTCCCGGTCATGTTCTGGATTCACGGCGGCGGCTATGCGGGCGGCGCCAGCTCCGAGCCGCGTCACAACGGCGACTTTCTGCCCCTCAAGGGCGTGGTCCTGGTCACCATCAATTACCGGCTCGGGGTCTTTGGCTTTCTGGCCACCGCCGATCTGGCCAAAGAGGCCAATGGGGCCGCAGGCAACTACGGCCTCCTCGACATGGTGGCCGCGCTCGAGTGGGTCAAGGCCAACATCGGGAAGTTTGGCGGCGATCCCAACAACGTGACCATCTTCGGCGAGAGCGCCGGCTCCGATGCGGTGAGCACACTGATGGCCGCGGCGCCGGCGCGGGGACTCTTCCACAAAGCCATCGGCGAAAGCGGCGCGTCCTTTGGCAGTTCGCTATCAACAGACACCTTGGAATCGCGCGAGAAAGAGGATGGCGCCTGGGTCGATTCGCTGGGCGTCAAGTCGCTCGCTGAACTGCGCTCCTTGCCCACGGCCAGAATTCTCGACGCAGCCAAGAGCAAGCCCGGCGGTTTTTCAAAAACGATCGATGGCAGGTTGTTGACCGAGCCCGTCCCCGACACCTACGCCGCCGGAAAGCAGGCTCATGTTCCGCTCATGGCCGGCTGGAACCGCGACGAGGGCAGTTGGCTGGCGGACGGCATGACCGCCGAAAAGTGGAAGACCTATGCCGCCGAACACTTCAAGGAGCGAGCGGAGGAGTTTCTCAAGCTCTATCCCGGCGAAACCGATGAGCAGGCCGTGGATTCGGCAGGCGATTACGGCGGCGACTCGTTCATTGCCTTCCAAACCTGGAAGTGGATCGAGGCGCATCGGACAACTGGCGATTCCCCCGTCTACCGCTACCACTTTGAGCTGCGCGCTCTGCCCAGCAAATACCATCCCGGCATCTTCGCCTTCCACTCCGACGACATCGAGTACGTCTTCGGCACCCTCGACACCCGCCCAGGCGAAACCGTCCGTCCCGAAGACCGCAAGCTCAGCGAGCAGATGATGAGTTACTGGACCAACTTCGCCAAAACCGGCGATCCCAACGGCCCAGGTCTGCCGGACTGGCCGATGTACGGCAAGGCCGGCGAGCTGATCCACCTTGACAGCACCATCGCCGCCGGCCCGGACACACTGCGCCCACGCTATGAGTTTCTGCTCAAAGGAATGCCGCCATTCCACTTCTAAGTGCGCAATCCGACCAACTGTCGTTCCAGGAAAGACGGGCCTCCACACGTCCTTTCCAGTTAGGGCTGGCTCGGTGCGCCTTCCGGAAACCGGATTCCGAGATTCCCCGTGATAAGTGGCCTCACCTGACCCTCCATATTCATAGGGTCGTAGTGAAACTCGTAGTCGAGCCGCATGACATAGGCCAGAGACGACCATCCCCAGAACGGATTCATCCCATAACCCTGCCCGGTCTCCGAATCGTAATATTCCCGGGTAACCGGGTTCTTATCGAGCGCCATTTCATAGGTCTTGTCGGCCAGCTCGCGGGCTTCCTTGTCAAAGCCATACTTCATCAGGCCGTGAAAAATCATGTAATTCGCCGGAATCCATGTATTCCCCCGCCAGTTGCACTCTCCCTTCGTGGTTCCCTCGTAAAAATCGGGTTCTGTCCGGGCATAAGTTGCCACGGGGTAGGGAAGCCAGAACTCGCTCTCATTCAGTAAGTGCTCGCGCACCAGGCGGCGAGCCTGCTCCGGCGTTGCCACTCCGGCCCAAAGCGGAAAGAACCCGGTAACCGACTTCACATGGATCTGCTTGCCCGTCTTCTCGTTTCGGTCGTAATAGAATCCATCCTTCTCGTCCCAGAACACATCGTTGATGAGCTTCGCAAGCTGTTTCGCGTGCTCCTGGTACTCGCTCTGCTCCTCGGCCTTTCCGAGTTTGCCTGAAATGATCGCCATGGCCTGGAGTTCGCGCAGCAGGTAACACGCAAGATCGACTCCCTCGTCGGTATAAGAGTCAAAGTCTCCCGCCCGGCTCAGCTGATTGTCCATCCCGCTCGCGTCGGAGCTGTTCCATGTCGGCAGGCCGTTGTGGTCCTCGTCGTAAGCAAACCAGCGATCGAGGTATCTCTGCAGTTTGCGGTAATCGTTGGCCCGCAGCCATTCAAAGGACCCTGTCTGTTGCGATCCCAGCACAGCTAACTGCGCCAGGAATGGCTTGAACATTTGGTGCGCCCGCGGTTCATTGAGCGTGCGGGAGATGAACCCATCCGGCCGTTGCCGGCCGAGAAACACCTCAAAGTTAGAGAAGTCGAATTGGCTCACGCCGTAGTAAGAAAGATAGAGGTTCTCGAAATATAAGTCCCAGTCGTAAAACTCCCCATAAGCATAGCCCGTAAGCAGCTTCTCTTTCGAGCCGGGGAAATCGTGCAGTCCCTTGCTGCGGATATCCCCATTCACCTGGTGCAGGCGATCCACCAATATCGCTGCGCCGATCGGATCGTGTCCTTCCTGGGTCGCGGCATTGCCGGTCTTTTCGTTCGCCTGCGCAACACAAGCCGGCGACAAAACAAATGCAGCCAGAGCGCAGGTACCGCATAGGAAAAGCCGCAGCCTGCCACCGCCGAAGTTCTTTGCCATTGCACACTCCATTGCGAACAGCCATGGTAGCGCATGACCTTGTCTCCGGGAAATAGCCTATTGCTTGACCCCCGCGGCGGCGGCGAAGCCCTGGGCCTGCTCGGCAGGAATGGTGCTTGCCGGGGGCGGGGCTGCGAACGAGGCGTCCTTGGCGTTGATGGCGCTGGAATAGTCCGGTCCCAGGCCGAGCCTTTTGAGAGCGCGGGAATCCGGCATCAGCTTGGTCTGCCAACCCTGATCGGCTTGGTATTTCTGCATCGCCGCCTCCGTGGTTGCGTCCCACTTGCCGTTGGCCTCGCCGTTCAGATAGTGCTCGCGGATGAGCGCCTGCTGAATTTCCGTCACGCGAGCCGGCTCGATCTCTTGCTGGCCGCGCAGCCTCGGTTTGCGCGCCTTATGGCTCGCCTTGTGGGAGGCTTGAGCCTTACCGCTCGCCGGGGCCCGGTGGACGGCCGTGGCCCCGGCGGTCGATGCCAATAGTGCCGCCGAGATCGCAAGTGCCACGCTTTTTCTAAAACGAAACACAGGTTCTACACCCTCATTCAAAGCGCATTTCCGGACTATTTAGGTTGCAGTTTAGACCAGCGGGTCGCATGGCAACAAGAGAAAAGAGATAGAAAACTGGAAGTCCGGCCGGCCGTGGGAAACCCGCGAGCCAAGGGAATCTCCGGCCCATCTTCCAATTCAAATTGCCAGGCAAGTCCGGCGCACGGCGGGTTCTCCTGCTTGGAAAACCCGCTCTTGCGCAGTGAATTCATCGGACCAATTGGACAACCGCCCGTCTTGGGTACCGCGTACGGCGCTACTCCAACGTGCCGCCCAGGTAGTTAATTCCGCTGTCCGGATGGCGTGGATCGATCACCTCGAAGACCACGTCATCGCCATTCTTCAGCTTGCCGACCACGGCATCGAACTGCTCCTTGGTCGCGGTGGGCTGTTTGTTGATGCGAATAATCACCAAGCCGGGCTCAAGTCCCTGCAAGTCGGCAAACGAGCCGGACCGGACCGACTGGACGACTACGCCTTGAATGTGCAGTTTGGACGCGGTGGACGGCGAAGCATCGCGGACCACGATCCCCAGCTTGGCCTCGCCCGCGTCGCCCTTCTCGTCCGGGTTCGTCTCGGTCTGTGGAGCGCCCAGGTCGGCGAACACCTTGTCCCGATCGCCGATGGTCACCGTGGTGTCGCCCTGCTTGCCGTCGCGCATGTAGCCCAGCCGGATCGTCGAACCGGGCCTGCGGCTGGCGATCTCGTTCACCAGGTCGTCGCCGTCCTTGATGGACCGTCCATCGACGGTGGTGATGATGTCGCCCACCTTGATTCCAGCCTTCTCCGCCGGCCCGCCGGGATGCACTCTCTGCACCAGCACTCCGTTCTTGAAGCCGTAGACGCGATTGACCGCGCCCGACAATCCTTCCCGGAACTCGATGCCGATGGAGCCGCGCGTCACCTTGTGGTTGGGACTGATCAGGTCGTTGTAGATAGCCACGACAGTGTTCGACGGCATGGCAAACCCGATGCCCTGGTAGCCGTTCGACTGCGTGAAGATAGCCGTGTTGACGCCCACGACCTCGGCGTTCATGTCTAAAAGCGGCCCGCCCGAGTTGCCCGGATTGATGGCCGCGTCGGTCTGGATGAAGTGCTGGAACTGGCCGCTCGCGCCGGGCTCGATGGTCCGATTCTTGGCCGAGATGATGCCGGCGGTGACCGTCTGCGACAGGGCAAACGGGCTGCCGATCGCTTCCACCCAGTCGCCCACCTGGGCGTTGTCTGAGTTGCCCATCTTCACTGTGGGCAGCGGGCTGCTAGTGTCGATCTTGATCACAGCCAGATCGGTGGCCTTGTCGACGCCGATCACGCGCGCCGGACGGCCAAGGTCCTGGGTGTCCGGGTCGGTCGAAAGCTTGACGTAGATCTTGTCGGCCTTCTCGATTACGTGATTGTTGGTGATGATGTAGCCCTTGGGATCGACGATGAAGCCCGAGCCCAGCGACTCGCGCACCTGGCCGTCATCGCCCTCCTGGTCGGGAATCTGCCCGCCGAAGAAGCGGTTGAAGAAGTCTTGAAAGTTTCCTTGACCTTGGCCCTGCTGTTGATCCTCGTTCTGATCGTCGTCGCCGGGGTTCTGCGGATTCCCTGGGGCGCGCCCGTGGAAGTTGCGCCGGCCCTTGTTGGCCGACTGCTTGGGCAGCGTTTGGGTGTTGATGTTCACCACCGCCGGCCCTACCTGCCGGGCAATCCTCACAAAATCGTTGGGTGGAACCGTGGAACTGACAACCTTAAGGGGAGTGGCGTCGGCGCTGTCGTTCTGCTTCTCCTGGCCGCGCACCCCGTGGGCGGCAAAGGAACCGGCCACAATCGCGGCCGAGAGCGTGGCAAGCAAGACAAACATTGATGCTAGACGGCGCGACCGCAGCCGTTCGAAAAGCGATTTCATGGATTCGATGACCTCGTCCGGTGACCAGCCTTGCGGCCGGATAGTTGATTGCACCAATAATCAGTATAGCCAGTGGCGGGCAATCCCGTCTGGCCGGGCGGCTCTCGTCGATGACTTGAACCATCCCATCGGTATAGACGCTGGGGTGCGCAAAGAGTCGCACGGAGCCGTGGTAACATCCGGCATGGTTCTTCCCCGGAAGCACACAAGTCATGCCCTCCTTGCGGCTTTGGCCGCGGTCCTCGGAGTCGCCTGTTCCTCCGCGCAAACCGCGCCCCCAGCCCCCGCGCCAACCATCCTCGACCGCCTCAAGGCCATGATGGCCGAGGGCAAGAGCGCCTGGACACCGGAGCAGTTGGCGGTCATGGCCAAGCTGCGCGACGCCGCGCTGAGCGATCCCTACGCCCTGAATCAATTGCGCCACCTCACCGGCAATATCGGTCCCCGCCTGAGCGGGTCGCCGCAGGCCGAGCAGGCCGTTTACTTTGTGGCCGCGGCCATGAGCGCGCTCGGGGCCGGCGTGACTCTGGAAAGGGTCATGGTTCCACACTGGGTGCGCGGCGCGGAGACTGCCGAGCTGGTCTCCTGGCCCGGCCAGCCGCCCGCAACCACGCAAAAAGTCGTCCTCACCGCCTTGGGCGGCAGCGTCGCCACGCCCGTTGACGGGCTCACCGCGGAACTTGCCGTCGTGGACAATTGGAAGCAGCTTGCCGCCCTTCCGCCGGGCGCGGTCAAAGGCAAGATCCTCCTCTTCAACCACAAGTTCGACAAGGAATTGGCCGCGCAGGGCCGTGGAGGGGAGGCCTACGACGCCAGTGTGGTCTATCGCGGCTTCGGCCCCATCGCAGCAGCGTCCGCCGGTGCGGTGGCCGTGCTGGTGCGCTCGGTCGGCGGAGCCGACTACCGCCTTCCCCATACCGGTCTCACCGAATACTCCTCAGACGTGCCCAGAATCCCCGCCGCAGCGGTGACTGCCGAGGACGCCGACCTCCTCAATTACCTCACCGGTCAAGGTCCGGTCAAGCTGCACCTGACCCTGACTCCCCAGACGCTGCCCGATGTCCAGAGCTACAACGTCATCGCCGACTGGAAGGGAACCGAGCACCCGGAGCAGGTCGTGGTGGTCTCCGGCCATCTGGACTCCTGGGACCTGGGCACGGGCGCCATCGACGATGGCGCCGGCGTAGTGGTCTCCATGCAGGTCATTCACCTCTTGCAGGAACTCGGCCTGCACCCCAAACGCACCGTTCGCTTCATCGCCTGGATGAGCGAGGAGGAAGGCTCGCAGGGCGCGGCTGCCTACATGATCGACCACGACGGCGAAGTCGCCAACCACATCGGCGCCATCGAGAGCGACGGGGGCGCGGACCACCCCACCGGCATCTACTACTCCGGCAAGCCGGCGCTCGGCCAATGGCTCCGCCCCGTGGCCGAGGTATTGGACTCGATCGGCGCCGAAACTCTGGTCAGTGCTCCGGAAACCGGCGCAGACATCGACGGGCTCGCCGAAAAGGGCGTTCCCAGCTTCGCCCCGGTCCAGGACAGCCGTTTCTATTTCAACTATCACCACACCGCCGCGGATACTGTCGACAAAGTCGACCTACGTCATCTCAACGAAAACGCCGCCGTTATGGCCGTTCTTGCCTACGCCCTCGCCGACTCCGCCGAGCCTGCGCCGCGTTAATTATCGCGCGGCCGTGTTTCCCGAAAAGGCCTCTCGCCCACCCACAAAGGTTTCCAATACGTTTGTGCGCAGCATCGCCGCAGCGTCAACCTTGTAAAGATCCCGGTCCACCAGGATGAAGTCGGCATCGTAGCCCGGCGCGAGCTTGCCTTTGTGTTTCTCTTGAAACTCCGCGTACGCAGAGCCCTGCGTATAGGCGTAAATTGCCTGCCCGCGCGTCAGTTTGTTCTCCGGGAAATACGTCTTCGTCCCTCTCTCATTCATCCTGGTCACCGCCGCGTAAAGCCCGCGGAATGGCGTGATCGGTTCGACCGGGTAGTCGGTGCCAAAGGCCAGCGGAACCCCGGCATCGAGGAAGGCCTTCCAGGCATAGGAATAAGCCGCTCGCTTCGGTCCCAGCCGGTCCTCGGCCCAGTTCATGTCGGTCAGCAGGTGGCTGGGCTGCATGGAGGCGATCGCGCCCAACATTCTGAAGTCCATAATCTCGGCCTCGTCGACGACCTGCGCATGCTCGATGCGGTCGCGGCCGCGATGGCGCTTCTCCGGGCAGGGAGTCTTCTCGTCCCATATCCTGGGCTGCTGGTTGGGGGAGCGGCAAAATGGATTATGGTCCGCTTGATCTGCCCGGCTTAACGCCTCCAATGCCATGGCGACCGCCTTGTCTCCGATGGCATGAAAGCCCAATTGGAAGTCCGCCTGCGCCCGCTCCACGGCCATCTCGTTCAGTTGCTCCTGATCGTACTGCGGAAGCCCCGTGTTCCCCGGATCGTCGGCAAACGGCTTTTTCATCGCCGCCGTCCGCGAGCCCAGCGACCCGTCTAGGAAGCCCTTCAGCATTCCCGTGTGCAGCATCGGATCGTTCGCATCGTGGTGCGCGCGCATCTTCTCCAGCTCTTCGAGCGACTCTTTGAAAGGCAGCCACTCTGAAATGCGGAGGTGCAGATTCCCCTTCTTCTCCAACTCCTCGAAGACCAGAAAATCCTCCCAGTCGCTGAAGTCCTGCACGCTGGTCACGCCGTGCGCCAGCGCGTCGGCAATCGCCAGCTCATCGCCTTTCCGCCGCTCCTCCTCGCTGGGGGGCGGAATCACTTTGTACACCAGTTCCTGCGCCGATTCGCGGAGAATCCCCGTGGGTTCGCCCTTCGCGTCCAGATCGATCGCCCCGCCCTGCGGCGGCCGTGTCTTCCCCGTAATCCCCGCCGCCGCCAGCGCCGCTGAGTTCGCAACCGCAATGTGCCCGTCGATCCGCTTGAGAAACGCGGGATGCCCGCCCGTGACCCTATCCAGATCCTGCCGCGTAGGCAGCGTCTTCTCCGCCCACCGTGTATGGTCCCAGTTGCCGTTCGTCAGCCAATCCATCACCTGCAGCATGACTGCCGTCTTCTCCGCCCACAGCGTGTGGTCCCAGTTTCCGCCAATAAGCCAGTGGCCTTTGGGAGCGTCTTTGGCAAAGGTCTCCACCTTGGCCAACATCTCCCCCAGCGACCTCACCCCGGTCAGATCCACATTCAGCTTGGTCCGGCCCGCGTTTCCTAGGTGCGTGTGCGCGTCGTTGAATCCCGGAAAGATAAACGTCCCGGTCTTTGCCGTGTTCAGGTCGACCAGGCGGGTTTCCGGTCCCGCCAGCCGCTTGATTGCCTCGGTGGTTCCTGCGGCCAGCACCTTGCCCCTGCCAACTGCCATTGCCTCCACAGTCTCCGGCGTATCCTCCGCCATCCCCGCGCCGGTATAGATGATGCCGTTGAAAAAGATCATCTCCGGCGCAACCGCAGGGGAAGCCGCCTCCGGGCTCTCGTGTTTGGGCAGCGTGTGTTTCGCGGGAGCGGTCTGGGCAGGGCACAGTGAGGTCGTGTAAAGAACTGCGACGAACAAAGCCGTGTAGGCGCGCATGCGCGGAGTGTAACAAACTGTTCTGCCAAGCTACTGTTCCGCGGCCCATTCGGTCATGGCCAGCGTCAGCAGCAGAACCCGCCGCAGCCCCACCTCGCGATCCTTCGCGGAGTACCACTCGCCCTGCGTATGAGCCCCACCACCCTCGCCGCCCGCCCCCATCGACAGTGCCGGAACCCCCAGCGACAGGGGAATATTGGCATCCGTCGAGCCCAGCAGCAGATCGGTCCGCAGGCCAAGATGGCGATCCACGGCGCGCAGAGCGTCAAGCATCGGAGAATCGTCAGGCAACTGCGCCGCCGGCCGGTCTCCGATTTTGGTTACGGAAAAGGAAAGAATTCCCCGGCGGCGCGTCGCGTTTGATTTCGCCCGCGCATTTCCATTCCAATGTTCGACGGCGTTTTCGATAGCCCTGTGCAACGCCACTTCGAGGCCAACTAATTGCTCTGGGCCGGTAGACCGGAAATCGACGCTGGCCTGGGCGCTTTCCGGAATCGAGTTTACGCTCGTCCCTCCGCGAATGGTCCCCACATTGAGCGTGGTGCGCGGTTCCTCCGGCAACGGCGTCTCCGCCAGCACGGACAGCGCCGAAGCCAGCGCCGCGATAGGGTTCGGTGTTCCCGCGTCGGTGAAGCTGTGCCCGCCGGGACCGGTGACCGCAATCTGAAAGCGGCGGCTGCCTACCGCCTGTGTGACCGCCGTGTCCGCGCCTGCGCCGTCCAGCACTATATGTCCGGCAACCCGGCCGGCCAGCGGACTCTGGCCGTAGAAGTGGCGCATGCCGCGCAGGTCGCCTTCTCCCTCTTCGCCCACATTGCCCAGAAAAACCAATGGCGCCGGAACTTCGATCTCGGCTTGGGCAATCGCGTGCGCGATGGCCAGCATCCCTGCTACCCCGGCGCCGTTGTCGCAGGCGCCCGGAGCTTGAAGCCTCTCGCCGGTCACAATCGGATTGAGCGGCGTTTCGGCCGGGAAGACTGTATCCAGATGCGCCGAGAGCACGACCACCGGCCCCGTGCTTTCCGCGGGCAGTCTCGGCGCGTGCCGGAAGCCGAAAACATTGCCGCATTCGTCTTTGTGCACTTGGCTGAGGCCGGCCTCGTTGAAGCGAGCTGCAAGCCACTCCGATCGCGCTTCTTCGCAAAACGGTGGAGCGGGAATGGCCACCAGCCTGGCCTGCCAGTCCATAATCTTCCCCGGATTCCCATGCAGCCAGGCAAAGGCCGCGTGAACAGGCCTCTGCCCCGCCAGCGCCGTCACGCGCGAAAAAGCCGAACTGCGGGGAATCAGCGGCATACGCTTCGTCTCAGCGTAGCAGGCAGGCGCAATCGCACTGCCCCGTCCGCGGTCCCATCGGATCCCAGCTTCATTGCAAGAGTCTTGGATTCCTCGCCAATTGGCCCTCAGAACCGCATGATCCCGCCATGCTCGCCGATCACGGTAAACACCGACAGGAGGTTGGTGACCCCAAGAAGCTGCCGGATCCCTTTGCCCAGGTTCACGAGTTCCAAACTGCAGCCTTTCGACTTGGCGGATACGTATAAGCGCACCAACGCGCCCAGGCCCATGCTGTCCATGTGCGTCAGGTCCGTCAAATCCAGCACAATTCGCTTGCAGTCCGGCATCAGTTGGCTAACTCTCGCGTAGAGAAGATCGCCCACACCCGCCACCAATCTTCCGTGGCAGCGCACAACCGCCACATCGTCCTTGCGTTCGATGTCGAGTGTGAAGGGACTCGGGGCTGCTTCCTCAGGCATCGGGCAACTCCTCCTTGAAAACTGCCGAACGGTAGAAACACCGGTACCGAGTGATCTTCTCACACGATTGACGGGAATGAAACGGCGCATCCGGCTCACCGATTGTCGTTGGGAAATACTTCGGAACGAATGCCAACCTGGCTCCGCCAATCCGGTGCCATGCGGACCCAGGTCGAGGCTTCGCATTGGGTCCGCCGTCTCAAGCCTTTGGCGCTGATCCCGCTTCCCCGCCTTTCCAGGAATAAACCGACCTCCGGCGCACCATGGTCCATGTGGTGCGTGACGGGAGGCTGCCGGGGCTCCCATCGGTCGGGCGCCAGGGCAATCGCATGAACGATTCCGGTTGCTGGCAATGGTTCAATCACTCGCCGAAACAGAGAAGCAACCGCCCCCTTCCCGTCGGGAAGAAACGAAATCAGCCCCGTGTGGAGCGGAGCGCAATCCAGGGACGGCGCTTTGCCGAGAATTGCCCTCCGTGGGTGCACACTGCTTAGATGGATGAAAAGTGCGTGAAGCCCTTCAACGACCGGCAAAACGCCGCGTAATCAACGCCCCACACGCAGAATCTTCGTTTTCTTTGCCGAATCTTCGCTTCGAATGTTTATATAAGATGCTTGTAATCAAACGTTTACAGCGTAAACTTAAAGTGACGACCATTATCTCAATGGTAAATAGAGACCCCCTAAAAACCGCCGTTTTTGGCCAAAAAAATGGCTTTTGGGCCCCTTTCGTGCGGAAAAGCAGCGGTTTTTGAAGAGCGCTGCGCCTCTGGACCCGTCGCCGGGGCCGTCTCGAGCTGAGACCCTCATTCGCCTATTGGCGTCTGGCCTATCGATGCAAGACCTGCACGGACGCCTCAATCAGCCCCGGAATATCCGAGGGATTCGCTTCGCCGGCGGGCGGCCAGCCCAGACTTCTCAGCGTTTCGCTGGTAATCGGTCCAATCGAGACAGCCAAAACCCCTGCGAAGGGCCATTCAACGCCAGCCAGCCGCGCTGCCTCTGCCAGATGCGACACGCTTGACGAACTGGTAAAGGCCGCCGCGTCAATCCCTTCCGCCAGCGCCCGGCGAAGCTGTTCCGGCGCAGCCTCCGGCACCACATTGCGGTAGGCATCGACCACATCCACCTGAGCGCCCGCGGCCCGCAATGCAGCGGGAATTACATCTCTGGCCACAGCCGCTCGCGCCAGCAGAACCCGTTGTCCCGCAGCTTGGTTCAGCAATCCCTCAATCAAGCTCTCGGCCACGTAGGCTTCGGGAATGAAGGCAACTTCCAAGCCCGCCTTCCGCGCCGCAGCCGCTGTCCCTTCTCCCACGGCGCCGACCTTGAGCGAGTCGGGCTGAGAGAACGCGATTTCCAACTCCGCCGCACGTTCGGCAAGCGCCCGCACAGTATTGGCGCTGGTCAGAATAAGCCAATCAAAACGATCCAACTGCCGAAGCGCCGCATCCAGCGCCGCGAAGCTTTCCGGAGGCCGGATCTCCAGCACCGGAACTTCGACCGGATCGGCTCCAAGTGCACGTAATCCCGCGCTCAGCTTTCCAGCCTGGTGCAAAGCGCGGGTCACCAGGATTCGCCGCCCTGTCAACGGCTGCGAGTTCACCGCGAAGCCTCTCCGGTGGCCGCCTCAAGCAACGGTCCAGCGCCCGCTTCGAGCAGCATTCTTGCCGCCAGCCGTCCCAGAGCCGCTGGATCGGAATCGCACCGCGGCGACCGATAATGGATTCGCACCGCGGAACCTGTCTCTGGAGCGGCCACGACGGCAAATATCTCGTCCCAAGAAACTTCCCTCTCGCCGGCGCCCAACGCACAACCCGCCCGGCAGTAAATTCCGATGGGGACCTGGCAACCACCGCCCAATGCAGCCAAGGCTGCTCGCTCAGCGGTGACGGCAAAGCGGGTATCCGCATGGTCCAGGAAGGCAACCGCGGCAATGGTGGCCGCGTCGCCCTTCCGAGTCTCGATGCCCAGAGCGCCCTGGCCGGCGGCGGGGCAGAAATCCTTCGGGTCCAGCCGCTCGCGGACCCACTCGGCCGTTCCCAGGCGATCCAGCCCAGCGGCGGCAAGCAAAATCGCATCCACCTGGCCCTCGGCAAGCTTGCGAAGGCGCGTATCCACATTGCCGCGAAACTCGACTGCCTCAATGTCCGGCCGGAGCGCCTTCAATTGGGCCCTCCGGCGCTGACTGCTGGTTCCTACCCGAGCGCCCACAGGCAGTGCCGGCAGATTGGAATACTTCACCGACAAAAACGCATCCCTGGGGTCCACGCGCGGAGGCGTGGCCGCCAAAGCAAAGGGCTCCGGCAACTCGGTGGGCAGGTCTTTGAGCGAGTGGACGGCCAAGTCCACGCGGCCTTCGGCCAGCGCTTCCTCAATCTCCTTGGTAAACATCCCCTTGGAGCCAATCTGGGCGAATGTGACCTCTTGAAGGCGGTCGCCGGTGGTCTTGATGATCTGGATTTCAATCGAATGCCCGTGGCCGCGCAGGAGACCGGCGATGTGGTTGGCCTGCCACAGGGCCAACTGCGAGCCTCGGCTTCCGATGCGCAGGTTCATGGCCGTGCCGCCCCGGTGGTCTCGCTCACCTGTGTTCCCTCAGCTTGTTTTGTTTCCCCATTCCTTGTCACCGGCTCCGATTCCTGGCCTGGGTTCACGGGCAGCGACCACGTCTCGCAGAGCGCTTCCAGGCGGCCCGCATTGTCCTCTCGGGCGGCCTGCTTGAGGGCCTGCATGGGGGGATGGAGAAACTTGTTGACTAGGCCGCGAGTAAGTGCTTCAACGGCAGCGAGTTGCTCGGCGCTCAGCGAGCCAAGCCGGGCCTGCATCCGTTTCAGTTCGGCCTGGCGAATCTCCTCGGCTTGGCGCTGCAAGGCAACAATGGCCGGGGCAGCGTTGACCGCGCGCCGGCGCTGGTGGAATCGCTCGACCTCGGCGGAGATCAACGCTTCAGCGTCGCTGGCCACGCGGCTACGCTCCGCCATGTGGGCAGCGGCCACCTGCTGCAGGTCGTCGATGTCGTAGACAAAGATGCCGTCCAGCTTGTTCATCGCCGGATCGACGTCGCGGGGCACGGCAATGTCGATGAAGAACATGGGGCGGTTGCGGCGGCGATGCAAGAAGGCCTGTCCGTGTTCGGGGCGGAAGATGTGGTGAGGCGCGCCGGTGGAGCTGATGACAATGTCAGCGCTGCTGGCCGCCTCGTAAAGCTGTTCAAATGGAACCACTTGCGGGATCACGAGGCCCTGAAACTCCTCGGCCATGCGGCGGGCGCGATCGTGGGTGCGGTTGGTGACGAGAATCGCGTCGGCTCCCTGCTGGACCAGATGGCGGGCGGCCAGTTCGCTCATCTTGCCGGCGCCGACCAGAAACACTGTCCGCCCTTGCAACGAGCCGAAGATCTTGCGCGCCAGATCGACGGCGACAGAGGCGATGGAGACGGAGTTTGAACCGATACCAGTCTCGGAGCGGGCCTTTTTGGCGGCGGCAAAGGCGCTCTGCAGCAGGTGTTCCAGTTGCCCGGCGACGGTGCCCGAGGCCTTCGCCACGGCAAAGGCTTCTTTTACCTGACCCAGGATTTGCGGCTCGCCCAAAACCATGGAATCCAGGCTGGCGGCCACGCGAAAGAGATGGCGCACGGCCTCCTGGTCGCGGTGCTGGTAGACGTGCGGAGCCAGCAGCGCGGGGTCCAGGCCGAAGTGGCTGTGAAGAAAGACGGTTAGATCGGTTTCCGTGGATTCGACGGCGGCCAGCAGTTCCACGCGGTTACAGGTGGAGACGATCATGCACTCGGTGACGCCGGGGACCGCGGCCAAGGCACGTGTGGCTTCCGGCAACTCCTCGCGAGAGATGGCGATGCGCTCTCGCAGCTCGATGGGCGCGGTTTTGTGGTTGACGCCAATGAGGGCCAGGCTCATCGGGCACCGTACCTATGGACGTGGCTGAAGAAGTTGGCGGCCCAGACAGCGATCATCACCAGCAGGACAGCGCCGGAGAGATAAGCGGCCCTGCGGCCGCGCAGGCCGGCGCCGCGGCGGATAAGCAGGAGCAGGACGTAGACCCCCCAACTGATGAACGAGGCGATGATCTTGGGGTCGAGAAAGTAGGAAGCGCCCAGCGGGGTTTCTTGCGCCAGCACGGACCCGATGGCGAGGCCGACAGTCATGCAGGGAAAGCCGAACTCGAGCGTGGAGTGGGCGATGCGCTCGAGGGTATCGAGGGGCGGGAGCCATTCAAGGGGCGCCCACCAGGAGTCCTCGCCGGGCTTGAGCTTGCTCTTGATGCGGCGTTCCTGAAGGAGGTAGAGTACGCTGGCCAGGAGGCTGAAACCGAGAGCGGCATAGGAGATGAGGAGCGCGGCGATGTGGGCCACAAGCCAACTGACGCGCACCCCCTCGGAAGGAAATGTGTAGCGGCCGGGCCCCAGTGCGGGGATAAAAACCAGAAAAAACGTTGCCGGCAATGCAAAGAAGCCAAGGGAGATGGCGTCATAGAGCCACCAGACGACGAGGAACAGCGCGGCCACGGCAAAGCCCAGCATCGACTCGACTTCGCGCACGCCGACGGGCATCCAGCGATGGGCCTGAACCAGCATTTCGACGACAGAGATGAAGTGGAAGAAGAAAGCCAAGCCGGCCAGGTGGACGCAGGTTTTGCGCCAGCGAGCCAGGTTGTAGAGAACTGCCGGGAAGACGGCGACAGACCCCGCCGCATAGAGGATGGCCGCAACTCGAAGCCAGAGTAAGTACATTTCGATCCTTACCTTAAGGGCGCGAATGACCAGTATACTGTGATGCAAATCACCCAAAAACAGCGATCACGGGTCAGAGATCAGGGGTCAGGCGCGGTTCGCGCCAGCCGAAAGGCCGCAGGCGGGCTGTTGACTCAAGGGTAAATCTTTGCCCCAAATGGGAGCGCAATAGTGTGCCTCTGGAGAACCCTCCATTCATTACCAAACCGCAAAGCGCCTTGGCTTCACTCTGCAGAGCCCCTGATCTCACTTTCTTTGTCCGCAGTTAAAATCTCCATTGCAGGAGAGTTGACCCTTGTCCATGACCGCCCAAACCAGGAAATCCTTGCCCCCAAACGGCTTCTCGCTCATCTCCAATGAGAAGCTTCTGGCACTCTACTCCAACCTGCTCAAGTGCAGCATGATGGAAGAGCGCGCCCGCATCTTGCTCAAGAAAAGAAAGTTACCCATTAGCTGTCTCGGCCCTGCCCTGCAGGCAGCCGCAGTTGGAGTGGCCATCGATCTGTTCCCCGAAGACACTGTCATCACATTCCCCGGCGACCTTGTCTCTCTCTTTGTCAAGGGCTTGCCCCTCGGCGAACTCGTCCGACGCCTGTTGAATCCGGCCTCCCCGCCGCCCACCGCAGCCGCCCAGCTTCGCCTCGCCGCATCTGCCGCTCTTGCCCACAAAGAGGAAAAGAGCGGAAAACTGGTCGTCGTTTTCAATCTCGCCAAAACCGATTCGCAGGGCTCTTGGAGCCGGGCCCTGCGCTCCGCCGGCGCCCGCAATCTGCCCATCGTCTTCGTCTCCCGCAAAAGTCTTCCAACAGAGCCAGCCAATAGTAATCCAAGGCCTTCTAAACGGGACATCGCTCTCGCTGCAAACCCATTTGGCTTCCCCGCCATCGCCGTCGACGGCAGCGACGTGGTGGCCGTTTACCGCGTAGCTTGCGAGGCCATCGCCCACGCCCGCAAAGGCAACGGCCCCACTCTGATCGAGCCCGCCAATTGCGCTCCAGTCGCCGACCCCATCCTCATCATGGAGAAGTACCTCGCCAGCAAGAATCTCTTCAGCCAGGAATGGAAACTGAAGGTCCTCGCTGGGTTCGCCACGGAGCTCGACAACGCCGTGCAAATGGGCTGAATAGAGCTATTTCTGGGCGAGACCGGCCCCTTCTTCAATTCAGTTCCGAGCGGCCTTTGCCCCCATGACTCGAGCGAACCGATTTCCACGGGGTCCGGTGCCCCAACGGCCCGATGATAGAGTGGTGAAATGAAGCTGAGCAGGCGTCTGTCCCTGGCCCTCTCGATCCCGTTTGCGGCCCTGTTCCTGGGACTTTTCCCTGCCGGTGAATGCGCGCTGGCAGCCGAGCCGTCAGCAGCACCGGAGGGAGCTGGGCCGCGGGGCAACGATCGCAACCGCCCAGCGGAGGACTGCGAACCAGCCATCCTGGATTCGCCGTACATCCCGGTTGACAGTTGGGTATATCCGGCGGTGCTGCGGCTCTACTCCATGGGCTTTGTGGACACGGTCTACCTGGGCATGCGTCCCTGGACCCGCTCCAGTCTGGACCACATGCTGGAGGAGGTTGGCTCCAGCATCGACGACGCGGACCCAGGGCCGGCTACGGGCGAAGCGAAGGGGCTCTATGACGTTCTGATGCATTTTCTGCACTCCGACATCCAGGGCCCCTGCCTGACCAATCGAGGCAGCCTGCGCCTCGAATCCGTCTACTCCGCCTCGCGCGGTATGACCGGCACACCCTTACGAGATAGTTACCACCTCGGCTCGACAATCATCAACGACTACGGCCGCCCCTACGCCAACGGTTTCAATAACTATTCGGGCGCCAGCGGCTACGCCTCCGCCGGTCGGTTTCTCCTTTACCTCCGGGGGGAGTTTCAGGGCGCCCCTTCGGCCACCGGCTACTCGACAGCCCTGGCCGAAACCCTCTCCGACAACGTTGATTTGATCTACTTCGTCAATCCCGTCACGAACCTCCCATACAGCCAGCCCACCATTCCCCTCGGACCTGTTGCCGCAACCACGGTTGGGCGAGTGATGGAGGCATACGCCTCCGCCCGCTACTGGGACCATGAGATTTCATTCGGCAAGCAGGACGACTGGCTGGGGCCCGGTGTGGGCGGCGGCATGGCCTACTCGAACAACGCAGAAAACATCTATTCCCTCCGAATCAACCGCATCGAGCCGTTGCACATTCCGGCGCTCTCAAAGGTTACCGGACCTTTCCGCTATGAGTTTCTGGTGGGAGCGCTGCGAGGCCACACCTATGTCCCAGCGCAGCCAGGGACCGAGCTGATCTGTACGCCCGATTTGCCGGCCAGCACTCCCTGTGCGGAGAATGTGAATAATCCGGGCGATCCCTGGGTGCACGTCGAGAAGGTCAGCTTCCGGCCCACGTCGGACCTGGAGTTCGGCTTCGAGCGCACCGTGATCTGGGGCGGCGAGGGGCATGTGCCCATCACCCTCCACTCCTTCCTGAAGAGTTTCTTCAGCCTGACCGCCCCCGATGGACAGGTGAAAGGAAGCCGCGAGGACCCCGGGGCCCGATTTGGCGCTTTCGACTTCTCGTACCGGCTTCCATTCGTGCGCAACTGGTTCACGCTCTACTGCGACTCCGAGGTGCATGACGACGTCTCCCCCGCCGACGCGCCGCGGCGCGCCTCCTGGCGGCCTGGCCTGTATCTTTCTCATTTACCAGGAGTACCCAAGCTGGACATCCGCGTCGAGGGCGTCTCCACCGATCCGCCGGTCGCGAGTAGTAACAGCGGCCGGTTCATGTACTACGAGGGAATCCAGAAACAGGGCTACACCAACCAGGGGCAGATGTTCGGCGATTGGATTGGGCGCGAGGACAAGGGCGGCCAGGGATGGATCACCTACCACTTCGGCGGCAACGAATGGTTCCAGGTGGGCGTCCGCAACCAGAAGGCGGCCAAGGACTTCATCCCCGGCGGAACCACCCTGAACGACATCGACTTCCAGGCCGTCAAGCGCATCGGGAAAGACATCGAGATCAACGGAAGCTTTGCCTATGAGCGCTGGACGGCCCCTATTTATCCGTCCGGCACCCCCAGTTATCCCGCTGCTCAAAACACCGTCACCGTCACCACCATCCAGGTGACTTGGTTCCCGCAGCGCAAGGTCAGTTTCTAAGACCTCGCGCTGCTGAGCGTTGAGGTGAGAGGACGCTGGCATGACTCGTGTGATCTTGCCTATCATCTGCGGACGCTGACGCGCGTGGGCGACGATGTGGCGCGGGAGGTTGAGGCTCCGGTGACGGTGCGGCGCGGGCCGGATATCGTGTTGTGGCTTCTGACATCAGTGGGGCCGCCGTGGCTCGCGCAAAGTTGGAAGCAGCGAAACGGGGCATGGATATTGCGTTTCATGTTTCAGACATGACGTCGCTGGCCGAGATAGCGAAAGACGATTTTGACGTTGTTGCGGCGATGGATAATGCGCTGCCGCACTTAACGGAGGAGCAAGTCAAGAAGGCTGTGCGTGCGATCCGTTCAAAGCTTAAGCCGAATGGGATTTTTGTTGCAGGCATTCGAGATTACGACCGGATCGTCGTCGATAGGCCTCGGGCAGAGGGGCCTGCTTTCTTTGGGGATGAAGGCGAACGCCGGATTGTTCATCAGATTTGGGAGTGGATCGAGCCGGATCGATGCCGGATTCATCTTTACATCGCGATACAAGCTGGAGAGGGATGGAGATCGCATCATTTCGTGACAGAGTATCGTTGCATGCTTCGAATCGAACTCACGGCCGCTCTCCAAGGCGCAGGTTTTGAGAAAGTGCATTGGTTGATGCCGCAAGAGAGCGGCTCTTATTTGCCCATCGTGCTGGCGCGCAGGGGACAGAACTAAAAAGAACAAACACGGCGACAGTGGGCGCCCGGCGGCATCGGCGGTCTCCCAAATCTCAGAAACGCGACCTGGGACACCAATCTTTAGGAGATATGCGGCTTACAAATCGAGTTTTGCCCACACCGCGTCCACGCGAGTCTTGGTCGCGCGGTCCATCTCGATGATCGCCGGCCAGGGACGCTCGAAGCCTTCGGCCTTCCATTTGCGTGTAGCGTCGATCCCCATCTTCGACCCGTAGTTAGGCAGGCGCGACGAATGATCGAGCGAATCCACCGGACCCAGCGTGAATTGAATGTCGCGCTCGGGATCGATGTTGTTGGCCGCGCGCAACACCACCTCGCCCACGTCTTGCACGTCGCAGTCCTCGTCCACCACCACGATGCACTTAGTAAACATGGCCTGGCCCAGCGACCAAATCGCATGCATAACTTTACGCGCATGGCCGGGATAACTCTTGCGGATTGAAACTAACATCAAGTTATGAAACACCGCTTCGACGGGAAGATGAATGTCCACGATCTCCGGGATGGTCATCTTCATCGCCGGAAGGAAGATGCGCTCCACGGCCTTGCCCATCCAGGCGTCCTCCATGGGCGGCTTGCCCACAATGGTGGCGGCGTAGATGGGGTCCTTGCGGTGGGTGATGCATGTAAGGTGGAAGACCGGGTAGTCGTCGGTGAGGGTGTAGAAGCCGGTATGGTCGCCGAAGGGACCCTCGGCACGCAGTTCGCCCAGTTCCACGTAGCCTTCTAGCACAATCTCCGCGTGAGCCGGGACTTCGAGATCGACAGTCTCGCACTTGACGATCTCGACCGGCTTGCCGCGCAGAAAGCCGGCAATCATGAACTCCTCGACCTCGGGCGGCGCCGGAACGATGGCCGAGAAGGTGGTTGCCGGATCGGTGCCGATGGCGACGGCTACCTCAAGCCGCGAGCCTTTCAGATTGCCCATGGCGACCTGCGGCATGCCGCCGATGGGACCCTCGGGAATGGGGACCGCGCCGCCCGCGGACTCGGCCATCGCAGCCACGCCTGCGCCCTTCGGGCCGTACTGGTCTTGGTTCAGTTCGTCGGCCGAAACTGCATTCCGCAGCGCTTCGCGGTAGTGTTCCGCCGCCACCTTCTGCCGCTGCCAATGCATGCCGGTGGTCTGGCCATCGTAGACCTGCATGCGGTACATGCCGATGTTGCGCTTGCCGCTGCGTGGGTCCTTCGTGTGCACGCATGGCAGGGTGATGAACCGCCCACCGTCGTGTGGCCAGCACCTGAGAATGGGAAACCGGCTCAGGTCGAAACCCTCGCGCAGAATTACTTCCTTGCACGGAGCATCCTTGGCGCTCACGGTCTTGGGAAATGCGCTGGCCAACGCCCCCAGTTGCGGCAGCATCTTGAGCTTGTCCAAGAAGCCCTCGGGCGTCTTCACATTCATCAGGCCCTTGATGCGGTCGGCAATCTCCTCCAGCCGTTCGACGCCCAGCGCCAGCGCCATCCGCCGTTCGCTGCCGAATTGGTTGATGAAGACCTTGTGGCCGGGGTGGCCTTTCACGTTCTCAAACAGTAGCGCCGGCCCGCCGCTCTTCGAGACGCGGTCGGTGATCTCCGTGATTTCCAGCTCCGGCGAGACTTCTTCGCGGATGCGCTTCAGTTCTCCGTGCTTTTCCAGGGTCTTGATCCAGTCGCGCAAATCGTCGTAGGCCAATGGTTTGCTCCCATGCGGTTGAACGCCGCGCTCAACCCTCCAGCTTAAAGCGTTTGAGCGGGTACAAGAGGCGGCCTGGCCAACTTCACCGCGTCCAGCGGAAATCCCAGCCGTTTCCACTCGTCGTAGCCGCCGCGCAGCGGGCGCACCCGCTCGATGCCCAGCTTGTGCAGGGTCATGGCGGTTTTGGCGGCGGTGGCCTCGCTGGGGCAGGTGCAGTAGAGCACGATGTCGCGGTCGCGTGGAATCTCGTGGTGGCGGGCTGTCAAGGCGTCGGGCGAGAAATGCAGCGCGCCGGGTAGCGTGAAGGGGTCGGGCAGCAGCTCCAGCGGGTGGCGCAGGTCCACGATATACACTGCCTCCCCGGCATCGATCTGTTTCTTCAGTTCCTCCGGCTCCAGCCGCGAGGCAACCAGGTTTCTCAGCACCATGCGCCGGCGGAGGACGCGGCCCACAAAGAAGCCGAGAATGCCCAGAACCAGCAGCGCTCCCGAGAAGCGGCCAGCCCAGTCCAGCAGGCTGGGATCGCGACGTAGCAGGTCGCCGAAGAATCTGCCCAATCCCAGCAGGCCCACCAGCCACAACGTGGCCCCGATCCCGTCGAAGAGCAGGAAGGCCCAGTAGCCCATTCCGTTCTGCCCGGCCACCGGCGGAGCCAGAGTGGCCAGACCGGGAACGAACTTGGCAATCATCAGCGTCACGCGGCGGCGGCGGCCAAACGAGTCGGTGGTGCGGCGGACGCAGATCGTCGGCTCCAGCGACAGCTTGCACAGCAGGCGCAGCACATGGTGCCCGTACGTGCGCCCGATAAGGAACCAGGCGCTGTCGGCCATGAGCGTCGCTCCCAGCCCGGCCAGCAACGCGAGGGGGAAGCTGAGTTGGTGTTCGGCGGAAAGCGCTCCGGCGGCCAGTAACACCGGAGTGGCGGGCAGCGGAACGCCAAATTGCTCCACCAGGACCCAGGCAAAAAGCAGCAGGTATCCGTACGCCAACAAGATATGAGTCGGCAATGCCATGGCAAAAGTCCTGTCTTCCCTTGCGGGGATCGAACCCGGAGCCGAACCTAAGCGGCGAAATAGAGAATGGGCGGCTGCAAGGTCTCACCTTATCGGATGACGGAAACTGGAATTCGTTGCAGGCGTTCGAGCCGTCGTCTCCTCTGAAATAGGAGAGGCCGCACGAAGGCGGCCTTCCTGAGGTGGTCCAATGCAACCCAGCGGCGCGCGGACGCAGCTCATGGCAACTCCGGCGGCTTGTCTGTTCTTCAGAGACCGGCGCCCGAATAGCAGGCGCTGGTATTGTTGACGTTGTTGGTCAGGCAGATCTTCTGGAAGGCGAAAGACAAGGACTCCTCCGGATCGCCGCTGGTCGAGCCGCTCACTTGGTACCCGGTCAGGGCCGCGGTCGTCAGCGTGACCACCATCTGAGGGGTATATTTGCCCACGGCGTTGATGGAATACTGGGTCACGGTCACGGTGGACAGAACTTTGCCGGTCAGGTTGAGGTCGAGGTACGCCGAGGAGCACTTGTTCGTGGGCTTGGTCAAGCTGAGGAAGGCGAGAGAGGGTTTCCCCAGCGAAATGACGCCACCATTGGAGCCGGTGACTGTGGTCCCCGCGCCCCATTGCCAGGCGTCCAATTCAACGCCCGCGGTAATCCCGGAGATGGTGGTGGTGGTGCAGTTCACGCCATTCACCGTAAGGACGAGGATATCGCTGGCGTGGGCGCCGACGGCGCACAACATGCACAGCAGGAAAGCGAGAGCGAGCTTCTTCATGAGACCTCCTGGTTCGATACGATCGTTCGGGTTTTTACGTGTCCGCCGGAGACTGGGGAACGAAGAACCGATTCCAACCAGGAATCGCCTCCCTTCCCGCCGCGCAGCCGGCATCGCGTGAAAGGGAATGGCATCAGCTTCCATAACAGACGGTGGAGCCTGCGGACGATTGGCCGGTTGCAGTTTGCCCGTATGTGGTCACGCAGATCTTGTCGAAGCTGAGCGCCCACGACTCCGTTGGCGAACTCGCACTGCTTCCCCCCACGCTGTAGGAGGTGATGTAGGCATTGGTGAGAGTGATTTCCGCAAGCGGCGCTGTGGTGTTTCCGGACGGCTTCGCCTGCTCGATGAGAATGCTGGTCAGTCTTGTTCCAGCGAAAAGCGCATTTAGCATCGGCGCGGAGCAGTCGTCGAAGGACTTGCTCAGTGTGATGGAGCTGAGGCTGGGCTTGCCCAAACCATTGCTCGCAACCGTGCTGCTGGTGCCCCATTGCCAAGCGGTAAGGCTGATGGTGTTGGTGCTCTGGCCGGAGCAAGCGATCTGATTGCTGGTGGTCATGGTGACGGTGTCGGCGGCATGAGCCATGGCCGCGCTGAGACAGAGCGGCAGAAGAGACAGGCAGAGTTTCTTCATCGGACCTCCAGGTGCGGTGTGTTATCGCGGGGTGAAGCCAAAGCGTGCGGCCTGTGCGGGACCCACGCTGGGAGCGGGAGAAACTAACTCTATGTAGCAGATTGAATTCGAGAAAGTCAACGGCTAGTTTGCCTGCGCCTGCGCAAAAAACTAACTCGGCGCTGCTTGTCGCTTACTGCGCGGCCGGCAAGGAGGCAGGCTCTGCCGGTAACGCCGCGGGATCGGCCGCCGCCACCTGCTGGCTCTTGGACGCGAAGTAGTTGCGGTCCCAAAGATTCTTGTAGAAGGCGCCGGTCAGCTCGGCGGCGCGCGGGCCGAATGTGGACCGGCCGCCCTCTAGAAAGAAGACCGTCACCAGGCTGCCCTGGGGTGAATCGGAGTAGGAGGCGAACCAGCCGAAGCGGGTTCCCTTATCCGAGCAGGTTCCGGTCTTGCCGAAGACGGGCAGTTCGTTGAATGTGGAGCGCAGGCTGCGGGCGGTGCCATACTCCACCGCTCCGGCCATCCCGTCCTCGAGGTCGGGAACGAATCTGGCGATATCCAGCGTCCGCTTCACCCTGGGCTCGAAGCCAAGAACTTCTTCGAGCGAAATCGGGTGTTGCAGGTAGTAGAGGGTTCCGCCGTTGGCGATGGCGGCGACGAATGCTCCCAGTTGCAGCGGGGTCAGGGAGACGCCCTGGCCAAAGCTGCACATGCGGCCCACGCCGCCCTCGGCAGCCGGCAGTTCCTGGTCGGGATAAACTCCCAGTTGCTCGCCTTCGATGTTGTAGCCGGCCAGTTCGCCCAGGCCGAACTGCGTGGCATAGTGGCGCACCCGGTCAAAGCCCAGCTCCCTGCCCATCTCTTCAAAGTAAAGGTTGTTGCTCTTGGCCAGCGCGTCGGTCATGTTCATGCGGAAGCCGGCCAGCTGCACCGGCGTGTCGCGGTTGACCAGCCCCTCGGAGAGCGCCGACAGTGCGACGGTTAGCTTGATCGTCGAGCAAGGCTCGGCGCCGGGTGAAAGCGCCAGTTTCTGGTTGACCATGGCCAGGATGCGCCCGCTGGACGGGTCGATGACCACGGCGGTGCCATTCATGTCGCCCAGCGCATCCACCGCCGCCTGGCGAACCACCGGGTCTTCGCCGGCCGTGATATCGCCCTCGCCAACTGCCCCCGTCACAAAAGAACTGGCGGTGAATCGTTCGTAGTAATGATGGCGGCGGCTAGCCATGGCCACCCGGCGCGCGCTGGCCCGGGCCTGGCCTCTGGCGGTCGGATGGGCTTGCTGCCGGGCCGGCGCTGCCTTGGCCGGTGCATGAGCCGTTGCTCGATGAGTCGGCGCAGCCTGCGTTACCGTGGGCTTCGATGCCGGTCTGGCAACACCCGCCGCAAGATGATGACTCCCGGCGCGATGAGAGACCGTTAGGTGAGAATCCAGCGACCTGGCGTGTTGCAGCATGTGCGGGGCGTCCAGCGCCGACGCGCTCGCCACCGCCAACCCGGAGCCGATCAGGACCAATCCAAATGCCGAAACCCGAGACAAACTCATCCAGCCTGTTTCCTCTCCATCGTGGATTTCGTGCCCTTCGTTCGTCCTCTAGCTGCCAACTCTCAGTTTATCGGCCATTCGTCGCCATGCTGCAATTAGAACCCGCTCATGAGGCTCCAACTTCCTTGCGCATCAACCAGCCAACTACAATCTCAGACCTTGCTAACCCCGGCTGTTGATTAAGTTGGCACTACCCCGCAAGATAACAGTGCGGCCTAGCAAATCAACCGGACCCAGGTTTTCTTGAGCTATATTGCACTATACAGACAACCGCGCCCGATTCCAAACGGTACCGGTGTCGCGCGAATGGTAACCGGCAGTTCTCGCCCGCTCCGGGACCTTGTTCCAAACCGGTCTCAGAACTTCAACCGGCGCAGGAAAGCGGGTTGGTCCAGGTCGATCTGCGGCTCCTCGTCCGCATCCGGGAAGAGCTGAGCCTCGGGCGCTGTTTGACGCGGCTCAGTCGCTCCCTCACCGCGGAAGCCAGGGCCGAACTCCGCCGCATAATCCCTGGGAAGCGGCGTGTAGGCCGGCTCTTCCGCCAGTTCCTCGAAGTGAGGACGGGCTGGCGAGGCCACCATGTCCATCTCCTCCACATCGAAGGGATGCGCCCTCTCCGCGGCGGTCTGCGCCGGTGAAGCCGCGAGGCTCACTGTGGTGGTTACGGCCGGCGTCGAGGCCGTGAAATAGACTGTCTCGCACACCTCCATCGCCTCGATCTCCTCTTCCTCGTCCTGGCTCAGGAAACGGGAGGGATCGTGCGTTTGAGCCAGTTCTCCCACCGGCTCCTGCATCCAGTTGCCGGGCGCCACCACCGGAACCGAGATCACCGGCGTCTCCTCCACGTTCAACATGCGCGCCCGCCGTTCCGGCATCTGGTCGCGGAATCCGGTGGCGATGACCGTGATTTTGACCTCGTCGCCCATCTTCTCGTCCTGCACCGCGCCGAAGATGATGTTGGCATCTTCATGCGCCGCCGACTGGATCAGCGAAGATGCCTGGTTGACTTCGGAAAGCTTCAGCGAGCTGGAGCCGGTAATGTTGATGAGGATGCCGCGTGCGCCGTCGATGGCCCCGGCTTCCAGCAACGGCGAAGCCATGGCCAACTGGGCCGCTTCAATGGCGCGGTTGGGACCGCAGCCGATAGCCGTGCCCATCACCGCGTGCCCCATGCCTGCCATGGTGGTCTTCACGTCGGCAAAATCGCGGTTGATGATGCCGGGGATGGTGATGATGTCCGAAATCCCCTGCACGCCCTGGCGGAGCACGTCGTCGGCGATGCGGAAGCTCTCGAAGAAGCCGGCGTCCTTGGCCACCGCCAGAAGCTTCTCATTGGGGATGACAATCATGGTGTCCACGCTCTCCAGCAACTCCTTGAGTCCGCGCTCGGCCTGCTGCAGGCGGCGCTTGCCTTCGAAGGCGAACGGTCGCGTGACCACGGCAACGGTCAGCATGCCCATCTCGCTGGCCAGCGAGGCAATCACCGGCGCCGCGCCGGTCCCGGTGCCGCCGCCCAGGCCGGCCGTGACGAAGACCATGTCCGCCCCTTCCAGCGCCTCGATGATCTTCTCCGAGTCCTCCAGAGCCGCGCGCCGGCCCACGTCGGGGTTGGCCCCCGCGCCCAGGCCCAGGGTGAGCCGCACGCCAAGCTGGAGTTTTACCGGAGCCTGCGAGAGCTTGAGCGCCTGCACGTCCGTATTGGCGGCGATAAACTCCACGCCCTCCATGCGGGCGGCAATCATGCGGTTCACGGCGTTGCCGCCCCCGCCGCCCACACCGATCACCTTGATCCGGGCGCCCCGCAGGTTCTCTTCGTGATACTGAATGCGCATCGCTCCGGCTTCGTTCATCTCGTGTTCCATCGCTGCTCGACCCTCCGCTTGGTGGATTGAATTGATCGACCGTTAAAAACTGCCTGCAAAGATGGCGCGCAGCTTGCCGCGCAACGTGTTGGTTTCGGCCGCGCACCGGTCCCGCGTTCGGTGGGCGTACAAGATCATGCCGATGGCCGTGGCAAAACTGGGCTGAACCAGCTCCCCGGGCATTTGAGACAGGCGTACCGGCTTCCCGGTTCGCGCCGGAACCTGCAACTGGCTCTCGGTCACATCCAGCATTCCGGGCAGCATGGCGCCCCCGCCGGTGAGCACGCACCCTGCGCCAAGCGCTTTCTCCACGCCGCCCTGACGCAGGCTTTCCTTCACAAAATAGAGCAGCTCGCGGGCTCGCGGTTCCAGGATCTCCGCAATCGTGCGCAGGCGCAGAATCTGCGGCTGAGGATTGGCAATCTCGATCTCCGCCTGCTGCGGCACCGCCGTCACCACCGCGTGCCCGTACTGGCGCTTCAACTCCTCGGCCTGGGCCAAAGGCATCTGCAGAACCACCGCCAGATCCCTGGTAAAGTGGGAACCGCCGATGGGAACCGATGCCGTATGGGCCACGGCCCCTTCGAAGAACACTGCCAGATCGCTGGAGTGTTCGCCGATATCCAGCAGGCACACGCCCAGTTCGCGCTCGTCCGCGGAAACCGTGGCCTCCGCGGCGGCGATCAACTCCAGGATTGCCTCGGTGACCTCCAGCCCAGCCCGGTTGGCGCAGGTGACCGTGCTTTGCAGCGCGCTGCCCGAGCAGGTGGCGATGTGCAACTCCACCTCCAGGCGCACGCCCACCATGCCCACCGGGTCGAAGATGCCCTCCTGGCCATCGAGGATGAACTGGCGGTGAAGCAGGTGCAAAATCTCCCGATCCGGAGTGCGCTCGAAGTTGCGCGCCCGCTCGACGACAGTGCGCACGTCCTCGCGGGTAATCTCGCAGGGGCGATTGCCCAGGTCCAAGCAGCCGCTGGTGTTCACTCCGCGAATGTGCGGCCCGCCCAGGCCCACAACGCACGCGTCGATATTGGCTCGGGCCGCCCTCTCGGCCTTCTCGTTAGCTGCCTTAACCGCCCTGGCCGCGGGCCCCAGGTCGGCAATCAGCCCCTTGCGCATCCCCGCCGATTCCACCATCCCGTGGCCGCGGTAACGCAGCGCGCCGTCGTTCACTTCGGCCGCCAGCACCCGGGTCCACCCGCTCCCCATGTCCAGCACCACGATCAGGTTGTCCTGCCTCTGGCTCATCGCGCTCACTCGCCTCCCGGCGCAAACACGCTCGCATGGTCCATCGCGACCGGCTTCCGCTTGCTCGCGTCCAGGCCGGCGCGTTGGCCCTCCGCGCGCTTCCTCGCATTGGCCGCCTTGTCCTTCCCCGTCCCGGTTTTCGTTCCCGCGGTCTTCGCCCCGGAAGGCAGATTTCCGACCGGCTCTGTTGTCGCTTTCCCTGGATTCGCCTCGGCCAAAGGCCGGGACGGTTGGGCCAGGGCTTTAGCCTTGGCATCGGAGCCGGCTGAAACAACCGGGGCTTTAGCCCCCGAGGCAAGCTCTCCGGAAGACTCGCCTGCAAACTGCCCTTTTTCCGCAGCCTTTCCGAGCCCAGGCTCGCCGCCTCCCCCGCCCGATGCGGCTTGATCTCCCGGCGCAGCTTCGACGGCGCTCGCTCCGTGGATCATTTCCAGCACCACCTGCCGGTCGTAGCGCAAATCCACGGTGGCCAGCTTGGGAAACTGATTGCGCCACTCGGCTATGTGCGCCCGGTAGCGTTGGTAGCGCTCAAGGAAGCGATCCCGGCCAAAATGAGCCAGGATGTCGGCGCCCTGCTCGGGCATCAGAATGCGGGCATCTTCGGGATTGCTCAGGTCGATTTCGGAGATTTGCTCGGAAAGATGCTGACCGTTCGAGTCGAGCTCCGTCAGCAGCCGATCATAAACGTCCATGCGCGCCTTGCGCGAAGCCAACGGGTCGCCCGCATCGATCCCCGTCAGCACCGGAAACGAATAGTGGTGCTGCGCCATGGTGGCCGCGGACATGGTGAGCAGAACCCCGTTCGCGTCCACCAGGCCAATCTCGTGTCCCTGGCGCACAAAGGCCACCGGCTGGCGCTCTACCACCTGCACCCGAATCTGGTTCGGGAGAAGACGCATCACCGTCGCCCGCTCCACCCAGGGAATCGATTCCAGTTGCCTGCGCCGCTCACCGAGAGGAACAAAGAAGATGTTGCGCCCGATATCTTCGCCAAAGACCGTGAGCATTTGGGCGCGGCTCACTTCCGTGAGCCCGCTGAGGTCGATGTTGTCGGCCCCGGTGATGCGGAATCGCGCGTCGCGCACGACATAAGTTCTGAGAACCAGGGCGGCCGTAGCCAAGCCGCCGAGAACGGTCAGAGCGCACAACCCCAGCAACGCTCCCCCAACCACGCTTCCCTTGCGCCGTCTTTGCTTGCGGGAGCCGGCGAAGCGCGAAGAGCGGCCAGCGTCCGGGTCCGATCTCTCCAACGGCACGCTGGGCGAGGAGCGCCCCGGCGCGGAATCGGCCTGCTGCGCGAACCGGGCGCGAGGCTCCACGGGCGCATCATCCTCCCACACCAGGGAACGGGTTGTGTTCCTGCTTTGAGTCGTCACGCCTGAGCAAGGTCGTGAGAGTCGCCAGATTCCACTATAACCTGCGCTTCGGCGGATCTTTCCCTGCGTGATCTGGAGGGGAATCCGCGCCGTTACCGGGTCCGATGGGGCCGCCGGCACAGCCGCAGCCTTTATGGTTTGTTGCCCCTGAATAGGAATCGAGGCAAGCGCCCCCTTCGACCGGATCTTCCGCGCATTCTCACAAGGGTCTTTTATCGGTCGGTAAACCGCCGCTTTCGGCTTCTGCCTTATCCGCGCCTGTAGCCTCTGCGAGGGCTTCGGTGTCCAACCCATGCTCATGGCGGTAGTGCTCCACCGGCATCTTGCCGTCCCACCACGCCCAGTTCATCGGATAGACATCGGGATCGAAGAATACCTGGTAGAAGTGCCACACCACAATCGCCAATGTCGCCAGAATCGCCTCGTAGAAGTGTACCGCCGTCGCCACATCCACCCACCAGCGCGCCAGCAGGTTGCCCACCCATACCTTTGCCCAGAGCATAACGCCGGTAAGGCCCATCAGGGCGGTACCCCACACCAGCGCCCAATACTCGGCCTTTTCGGCGTAGCTGAAGCGGCCGAATTCAGGCCTCTTTCCGCCCAGGCCCAGGTAATATCGCATCGCTGCCCACGCGTCTAAGGCATCCTTCTTGCGTGGCGCGAAATCCACAATCAACCGCCGGCCCTCCCGCGTCGCGGCCAGATAGAACAGGTGATAAATCCCGGCCCCTATCAGGATAACTCCCGCCACGCGATGGATAACACTGCGTAACCTCTCGCTCATCCCCAGCATCTCGGCAAACCAGGAGTCCGGGAACTTCAAGGCAAATCCCGTGATTACCAGCACGATAAAGCTGCTCAGCAGCACCAGGTGCTGCCAGCGTTGGTTCGCGCTCATCCGAACCATGAATGGATTCTGCATGCCGCGCCGCTTCGCGGCCTTGAACCGCAAGATGATCGCGTTGTGCAGGAACATCGCGCCGATCACCGCGAAAATCAAGACAAGATAAAACCATCTCACCCAGCGCACGGCAACCGTGCCGATATCTTGCGACCGCCCCCCATCCAGGTGAACCTTGGTGAGCGTGAACTTCTGTGTAACCCCCTTGTGGCACTTCCCGCAGGTCACGTCGAGGTTGGCCCGATTGATCGTCGAGCGCGGATCGCTCGACGGGAAGATGTTATGCACGCCGTGGCAACTGGCACAGTTGGCCACCACCACCGACCCTCCCTCAGCGGCCAGCCCATGATAACTATCCAGGTAAGTCGAGACCCGGCTTCCCGCCACCCCGAACTCCTGCGACAGCCGCACTCCTTCATGGCAGCGCGCGCAGGTGGTGCGGGCCAGGTTCTGTTCCGAGACCGATGAGTTAGGATCGATGTGCGCCTTGATCGAGTGGATTCCGTGGCAATCGGTGCACACCGGCGACATGCCGTTCCCGCGGCTGATTCCCTGCCCGTGAATGCTCTGCATGAAGGTCTGCGCGATAGCCGCATGGCACTTGCCGCAGGTCTCGGGAACATTGAATTTGTAAATCGTGGACTTTTCGTCGTTGGCGGGAAGAATGTTGTGCGCGCCGTGGCAATCCGTGCAGACCGCGGCCTTTTTCGATCCATTCTCGATGGCTCGCCCATGCACGCTCTCCTGGTAGGAAACGAAGGTCTGGGCGCTCTCGCCGTTCGACTCCATCAGGAACTTCTGCCCATGGCATCGTCCGCAGGTATATGGAATGTTGGCGTGGTTGACCGGCGACTTTACATCGCCCGGCGTGAGAATCTCGTGCGCTCCTCCGTGGCAATCCTCGCAACTTGCGCCTAGCGTCTTACCCGATTTGCCTGGCTTGGCGTGGGCGGTGCGTGCCCACGCCTCTTCCGCGGCCGCGTGACACTGGCCGCAGGAAATCTTTTTCGGCGTTGTCTCGTGGATCGCGGCCTTGACATCCGTGTGGCAATCGACGCAGCCGAAGAGACGGCCGTGGAACGAATGCTTCAGCATGTTCTCGTCCACATAACGGCTGACGCTCTGGCCATTAGCTTCCGCGGTCAAGGTGGAGTCCGCGTGGCAGGAAAGACACTCCTTATCCTTGGGCTTCCGTTCAGCCTGGGCCGCGCAACCCCATCCAAGCAAAGATAGAACGGCGATACCCGTAAGTATCCTTCTGCTTGCGCTCTCTCTAAGTCCGGCCACCACGGAGTTACCCTGCCTCTCTACTCCCCGAAGTAGGCGGTCAATGTCAGAACCAGAAGAGTCAGTCCGATTACGATCGCTGCAGTACCCGCCACCCTGCTGAAGTTCAACAGCC
>Ga0326728_10005502_pt1 | contig 35431 bp, 13 predicted proteins | sample MB3enrmetagenome_FD_207602 | JGI IMG/M metagenome (GOLD analysis project Ga0326728, IMG submission 207602) | Lab enriched peat soil microbial communities from McLean, Ithaca, NY, United States - MB31MN | ecosystem: Environmental > Terrestrial > Soil > Wetlands > Peat | place: USA: New York...
GGTTCATGAGCCGGGTATAGATGTTCCCGAACTCCCGTAAGCCGAACAGATTGGCCGCGTGGTCCGTATCCTTGAATTGGTACGACGTCGTCTGATAGATGGGTACGGCGCGTGACCCGGTCGTCGGATCCGCTTCCTGGCCGCCGTGCAGGGCCAGTGACTCAACTTTTAACTTCGCGTCTAGCTTTGACATAATTATTCCCCTTTAAAATTTAATTTTAGGTTCGGTCAAGGGCAGCCCTCGATGGGCTGCCACTTGGGCGAATTTTATGACCCGCCCAAGTACTCGGCTTGTCCCCGGCTTTCGCCGGGTCCTTAAATTAGCCGGTCAAAAAAAATCCCGAACCACTTTTCAGCGGTTCGGGATTATGAGAGTTCTCATGATCTTTCACCGCTTTAGCGCCCTGTTTCGTTCCCTCGCGGGAACATCGGCCGGGGCAAGTTGGTCTTAAAGCCTCGCCGGTGCACCCCCAAAAATAATCAAAATAATGGGTGTGCCGCCCTGAGAATCCGCAGGATTCTTAGGGTTTAAAACAAAAAAACCCAAGTCGCTTTTGGGCGGCTCGGGTTTAGGAGGTTCTCTTAAACGTTCGCCGCTTTAGCGCCCTGTTTACCCAAACTTCGGGAACGCCGGGGCAAGTTGGACCTTAACGCCTCGCGTTTCAATAATTGAAGTCTATTACCCCACCCTTTCTTTGTCAATACCCGCCCAACCTTTAACATACCCCTTACATATAGAAACGAGCGGGTCGGTTTTCCAACCTTGTCTCGCTTCTTCCATTTCCCAATCCACCTCAAGCATGCTATTTATATAGGGGGTGTTGATCCCTGTCTTACATTCAATCACTGGTCACGAAAGCGAACTTTGAGCACAGCCCTGTGGAACAAAAAACTGAACTGCCCCTTCTGCGGGGGTGAATTCGAGACCACCCGCATGCGCTCTTCCGTCATCCGGATCAAGGACAAGATGACCGATTTCGGTAATATCTACGAAGGCGAATGCCCCTATCTTTACGCCATCACCGCCTGCCCCCACTGCACTTTCGCCGCCCAAAACAAGGATTTCCAGTCCATCCGCCCAGGGGGTGAACCCAAGATCATGGAAGCCACCAAGCAGATCAAGGCATCGGGCAAGAAAAAACCGGATATCTTCATGCTCGGCCACCTCTCGCCCGAGGTCTCCATCAAGCGCCACGAGTTGGCCATCGCCTTCATGAAATTAAGGGCCTATTACGATTCCGGCACCTTACCCAATCTTTACCTGCATATCGTTTGGCTGTTCCGCATGATCGGTGAACACGAGAAAGAAAAAGCCGCCATGGCCCTGGCCGCCAAAGCCTACGAGGAGTACCTGGCCAAGGGCTACGACATGCCTGAGCATCTGGGTGAGCCAGGCATCCTTTACCTGATCGGGGAGCTTCATCGTCGTCAGGGACTCAACAAGGAATCCCGCCGGTTTTATGAAAGAGCCTTGGCCAGCAAAGAGATTAGAAGTTTCCCCAAGATCGCCGACATGGCCCGAGACATGATGCTTGTGGCCAAGGCGCAGATGGAAAAAAACGGCCCCGAACCAGCCGAAGCATAAGAAGTTATTCTCCTCTAACCATTAAAAATCATCTCCCCGTTGTAACGGTCAACCTGAATTCCATTTTCTTCACCATTCCCAATGGAAAACGCTTTTCAGTTTACCTTCTTCTCTCAAAACCGTTAAATGGTCCGGCATTCAATAAACAGATCTCTCTCAGGAGCCTCCGTATGATGTCATCCTCTATCACGCCCACCGGTTTTAACTTCGGCGGTTGGATATCCCAATCCACTTTGACCGACAAGCATGCCAAGACCTTCATCACCCAAGAGGATTTCAAAAAAGTCGCGGACTGGGGATTCAATTCTATCAGGCTTCTGGTAGACTGCCGTTTCCTGTTCGACAAGGATGGGTTAGGCAAGCTTATCCCCACCCACCTGGCATTCCTTAAGAAAGTCCTTGGCTGGTCAGCTGAGGCTGGGCTGATGACTATCCTGGACCTTCACGAGACACCCATCCATTCTTTCATGAACACCGAATTGGAAGGTCTGTGGCGCGATGACAAAGCCCTCAACCTTTTCTGCTCCCAATGGACTGAATTGACCCATGCGCTCAAGAACACCGAATGTCCCCTGCAGTTCGATATCCTGAACGAGCCCACTGCCTGTCAACCCGCTGATTGGGGCAAAGCCGCCAAAGCCATCATCCGGGCCGTCCACGCCGAGCATCCCGACCGGGAGGTCGTGGTGGAATCCACTCGTTGGGGTTCGGTCAAGACCCTGGAAGCCTTGGTCCAGGAAGTCCAGGCGCCCAACCTCATCTACAGCTTCCATTTTTACGAGCCCATGTGGGTCACCCATCAAAGGGCTTATTGGTGGAAAGAAGGCCAACCCTATCTGGAAACGGTCGATTACCCCGGTTATCTGCCCAATGTGAAAGCCCATATGGCCAAAGAATTACCAGCCAATACCAGGGCCAGACTGGAATTCGAGGGGTCCATCCATTGGGACAAGGACGCCCTTCGAAATATGATGGCCCCGGTGGAGCGGCTGGTGAAGCAGGGTATCCCGCTTTACTGTGGGGAATTCGGGGTCTTTGAGCAGGCTCCCAGATCCGCCCGATTGAACTGGACCAGGGACGTGGTGGACCTATTGACCGAAATGAACGTGGGTTGGTCCTATTGGATCTACAAGTGGTTGGATTTCGGTGTCTGGCCTGAACAACCCAAAGGCCAAACCGCGGCCCTGGACGAGGAAATGCTTTCTATACTTCAAAGGGGAATTCTGGCGAAAACAACCGATTGAATAATAAGCCAAAAGACTGAAACCCACTTCCCTTTGAAACTTCTAAGATTTAAACCCTTAACTTAAGCTTTTTTATTCAAATTCGAACTATCTCAAGTTCCGGAACTCGGGCTTTGAATTTTGACCTTTTGCATAGAGCCAAGGCCCGGGCCTTTTCATTGACCTGGTAATTCAGTTTTTTTATAACCTCCAGGACCCTTTGGCGGGTTTCCTCGGTTATCCGGTAATCGTTGTTCAAAACCATCGAAACCGTCGCTTTGCAAACCTCCGCCATTTCAGCCACATCTTCCATCTTGGGTCTGACCTTCTCTGAATTCTTGATCCCAAATTCCACGGTCCTTAATTCTTGCATTTTCCCCCCCTTTATTTGATGACCAGTAGTTTGCCGATGGTCCTGCCAGCGGTGGTCGTGACCACCACGTAATAAAGCCCATTAGCGAGTGGGTTCCCGAACCGGCCCACCAGCCGGACCGCAATAGGTGTCCCGGTTTGAATCGAATCCACCGTCTGGTCGATCACCTTTCGGAATCCCAAGGTAAATACCTCAACACGCACATTGGAAAAGTCCGAGTAATAGGGCGGAAGGATCGTTACCGTCTCACCAGGAGCCGGATTGGGATAAATGCCCACATGGCCAGGCAATGGGGTGGGCGCCTGTGTATGTGTGGGCGTGGGAGTGTAAGTCTGTGTGGGTGTAAAGGTCTGAGTGAGCGTATTCGTGTTGGTAGGAGTTTGAGTTGGAGTAATGGTATCTGTAAAGGTATTGGTGGTCGTGGCCGTCATAGAATCTGTAGCGGTGAACGTGGGCACGAGGCTAAATGTGCTGGTCGGGGTCAAGGTCACGGTGCGGGTCCAAGTGGAGGTGAATGTTTCGGTAGGGGTCCTGGTGGCTGTAGCAGTCCAGACAGATGTGAAGGTATTCGTCGAGGTCGGACTAAAGGCAACGGCAGGAGTACTGGAAGGCGTTTTCGTAAACAGTGGTGTGTTGGTAGCGGTAAAGGTCACGGTATCGCTCCAGACCGCCGTCCAGGTGTGGGTGGGTGTGGCGGTAGGAGTATTCACAGGAGTGAAAGTCTTGGTGTCTGTGGAAGTACCTGTCCAGGTGGATGTGGTTGTATTGACTAAAGTGAATGTTGGTGTATTTGTGAAAACAGGGGTCCAGGTGTCAGTCGCTGTATTCACGTAAGTAAAGGTATTGGTGTTGGTGAAGGTAGGCGTGGAGGTATTGACGAGTGTGAAAGTTGGGGTGTTTGTCCAGACAGGGGTCAAGGTGGAGGTGGGCGTGTTCACCTGTGTGAAGGTATTCGTGAGTGTGGGAGTGGGGGTGTTGACCTGAGTAAAGGTGTGCGTGAATGTGTTAGTAAAGGTATTGGTCGCTGTGGATGTCCTAGTATTGGTTGAGGTCGGGGTGGAAGAGGGGGTATTCATTGCCGTGAAGGTCTTGGTGAAGGTAATCGTCGGGGTATTGGTATTGGTTGGGGTTGGAGTGTCCGTACTGGTAGGGGTCGATGTAAACGTCGGCGTAGGCGCGGAGGTGCAGGTGGTTACCACCGCGTTGTCCCGAGTGAAAAGATAATCCCTTACTTCACCCGCTGGGGCAAACCACATACTTTGGTTGCCCGGGGTCCCGAAATTAGTGTTCAGATAGTTCAACAAATCACTGAGGGTTGTCTGGTTAGTGCTGTATTCATCCGCGGCCGCCCCGCTGCCCTCCGAAACGCTGTGGGTATACTCTACAAGCCAAGTGGGCCTGGAACTCCCGGCCGCGGAGGCCGCCAGGGATTTCCAGGCGGTATCATCCGTTCCGAACATCCCTCCCCTTTGGACCTGGAACAGCAGGGTTGTGTCCACGTAATTATAGGAACCACCCCCGCACTCCGCGGACATGATATAAGCGGGAGGGTATCCAGAGCATGTATTGGCCGTGGAATTCTCATAAGGAAAGACCATTTGGGAAACGTTATAACCGGGAAAATATTTCAACAAGAGCGGTTGATTATTGGCCAACTCGGGATCGATATCAGTAGCGGAACCATTGCAAGTGAGTGGGTTGGGATGGTCGTAGGAAAGGTCATACATGTCCCATCCCGCCGCCCTTAAGTTTTGCAGGCAAGTCCAGTTCATGAAATAACTGCCGCTCCCGGACGCCCCTCCTTGATTGGCCCAGGAACCCACTACCGCCTCTCCCGCCCTCCAGCCCAAGGCGTCCAAAAGAGGTTTACCGTAATCGTATTGGGATAACCGGTTGTCATCAAAGGTGAGGGAATAGGCCCAATGGTAGTTGTTGTAAAGGGTAGCCTTCGTCGCGGCCCCCGTCCCACCAGCCGTCCAATTCTGCGCCGTAACCACGATGGATTGTCCGGTCGTAGTAAAGACAGCCGTCCCGGATGAGGCGGTGTAGGTTGCCGAAACGGCGGCCCCATCGACAGTTACTGCTACCGATGCACAAGTGCCTACGTTAATGATCAAGGTGATCTTACGGTAGTTGACTAAGGTAGGAACGGACGAATAGTCGACTTGCAAACAGTAAGTCTTGTCAGTGGCCCAAGCGGGGGAACCCATACCCAATAATAATAAAAGAAGAAAATGGCGTGACCACCGGCCCGGAAAGCGGCTTGGAGGATTGGAATTCAATTGGTGGTTCATTTGTATTTCCCAGGAATGGGTTGCAACCCGTTCCTACTAGTAAGTACGTCTCCCTTAGCTCGTCATCAGACCCGTCGAAGAATAATTTCCTTCGAATTCGTCACTTTATGACCAGTAATTTCCCAGTGGTCCGACCATTCCTCGTGGTAACGACTACGTAATAGAGGCCATTGGCGAGGGGGTTGCCGAATCTGTTCACCAGTCGGACCGTGATGGCCATTCCCGTTGGCACGGAATCCATCGTCAGGTCGATGACCTTGCGGAATCCCAAGGTAAATATCTCGATGCGCACATTGGAAACCCCTGAGTAATAGGGCGGAAGGATATAAACCGTCTCGGCCGGAGCCGGATTGGGATAGATCCCAATATGCCCAGTCACCGGCGTAGGAGCCTGGGTGTAGGTGGATGTGGGTGTATAAGTTTGTGTGGGTGTGAAGGTCTGAGTGGGCGTATTGGTGTGGGTGAATGTATCCGTCGGTGTGAATGTGTGGGTAAAAGTCCAGGTAAAGGTCGGAGTAAAGGTTTTAGTGGATGTATAGGTGCCGGTCGCCGTGGAAGTATCCGTGGCAGTAGAGGTCGCGGTCATCGAATCCGTCGCGGTGAAAGTGGGGGTTGGACTAAAGGTAGCGGTGGGCGTGAACGAATCCGTAAGAGTAGCGGTTGGTGTCGAGGTCAAGGTTGATGTATGGGTCCAAGTCGGGCTGAATGTGTTGGTAGGGGTCCTGGTGTCCGTCGCGGTCCAAACTGGCGTGAAAGTAAAGGTAGGTGTTGGACTCAATGTCACCGTAGGTGTATTGGAAGGCGTATTACTGAAAATGGGCGTATTGGTGGAAGTAGCTGTGTTGACGGAGGTAAAGGTCGAAGTATTGGTCCAAACCGCTGTCCAAGTAGAAGTAGCTGTTGAGGTTGGGGTGTTGACCGGGGTGAATGTTTTGGTGGCGGTGGAAGTGCCTGTCCAGGTGTAAGTGGCTGTATTGACCAAGGTAAAAGTAGGGGTATTTGTGAATAAAGGGGTCCATGTGTCAGTGGCCGTATTTACCTGAGTGAAAGTATTTGTGAAAACAGCGGTTGGAGTTGAAGTCTTGGTCGCTGTGTTCGTCCAGACGGGTGTCCAAGAAGAAGTAGCTGTATTCACCTGGGTGAAAGTATTGGTGCTGGTAAATGTGGGTGTGGGTGTATTGACCTGGGTAAATGTACGGGTGTAGGTGTTCGTTGGTGTATTGGTGGAAGTGAAAGTTGGGGTATTGACAGGGGTTGAAGTCTTGGTATTGGTCGAAGATGCCGTATTCGTCGAGGTGGAAGTGAAAGTAAAGGTGGAAGTATTCACCGGCGTGAAGGTCTTGGTCGACGAGTTCGTTGGGGTAAAGGTGTTGGTGGGAGTTCCCGTAAAAGTCTTGGTTGGGCTATTGCTGAAGGTAGGTGTGAAGGTCAATGTGGGCGTAACGCCCCCCGATACAGCCGCCACGAAACTGACCACGCTTTGGGCCGGCAGGGTATAAGTAAAGCTTCCGCCACTGACCGCCACTGACGTTTGTTGCACCAAATTCCGGGTCGAATCCGTGATCCATGGATAGACTGTGGAAACATTCAGGTCGCTATAGTTGAAAGTTTGGCTCTGGGTGGAGCTGTTATTATTGATGGCCACGATCACTACCTTACCTGCGGAAGCGCTGTAGTAGGCCGAAACAGAAACACCCGCCGAGGGCGCTTCAGTAGCGCCAATACGGACGTAGCCCGGACGGACGAACTTACTGTAATTGCCAAGACAGTAGAGGCGTTTGGTGGGGTTACCGCTGCTATCACAAAGTCCCTCATCGTCGGTGTTGTCGTTGACCAACCACCAGTAGCACCAGGCGTTGAAATTATGGTCCACGAGGCAATTGTGAAGTGAATTGGAGTAGTACAACCCGCTGTCGATGTTGCCGTCGCTGGTTTTTTCTGAAAATTCGGTCTCCCAGCTTTCGACGGTGTGACCCGCCGTGGTGGAATAGCTAGCCGGGACCGTATTGGGTCCCCCGCCATACAGATGGTTGCCAATGACTTTCACGTATTTCGCAGCGTTCGAGTCACCCATGGTGGTGGCGGCTAAGTTCAAGTTGTCCGCGAAAGACTCAGGCATCATGATGATGTTCGTGAAGCCGGCGGCTTGAAGATCGGGACCCAAATTGGTCCCAATGAAAGTGTCGAACGCCGAGGCCGACCAAAGACAGGCATCGTAGCTTGGGTCGTAGTCTGGCTCGTTCTGGACGGAGATGGCGTAGGGGGTAAAACCGTAGGTGTTCTTGCAGGCGGTGGCGAAGCTAGTTATGTAAGCGGCATAGTTAGCGTAGTCCGCAGTATTGAGTTGATTGGTGCTGCTACCCGGGTTGCCGTTATCGCTACCGGTGTTGTTACCAGCGGTTTGGTTGTTGTTCTTCCATTTCGCCGGCGGGCTCCAAGGGCTGGCAAAGATCCTCATATTGGGATTGATTGCCAGCGCCTGCTTCGCTGAATTGCAGGCTGTGCCCCAGTTGGCGTTGCCGGAGTCATCGATTTCGATGCGGAGAATGGAAAGCCCGACATTGCCGTTGACCTGGCTGGCGGGTGGTTGGCTCGAATCGTCGGTATAGAAGATATTCGCCAGCGCGGAAGTGATTTTACTTTCGACCCAGACACTAGCCGCGCCGAAACCTGAGATAGTTTGATAAGTGGAGCCAGAAGCCACAGTAACTGTCCCCGCCCAAGCGGAAGAGTTGGCGATAATTGAGAAAAACAAGAACAAGTTGCAGAAAGTTCCAAATTTTTTCATGGCCATTTTCCTCTGAAGAGCCTGGAGGCATCCAAGCCTTTTACCCTTACACTTCTAACATCACCAAGGGTTAAAAACGATTTCAGGACTGATAAAAGCGGTACCAATTCATGATCATCGTTTGAAAGGAACATACCGCTGGAAAGGAGGTGGCACAAGGGAGGGGGAGAAAGTTGATGGTCTTAAAACATCAAACGAAAGGACTTTTATTTCATTCTATATTTCCGTCTTAACTCCTTGGTTATCTCGTTCAACTACGCTGGGACCTTTGACGAAATTCCTGGGGGGATTGACCGGTTTTTCTCCGAAAGAAGCGCGCGAAATGGGATCCAGGCTTGAACCCGCAGGTCTTTGCGACCTGTGACACGGGCAGACTTCCCGCCTTCAACAGTCTCTTCGCTTCCTCCAGCCGGAGATTCTGCAGATAGGTCTCGAGTCCTACACCCGCGGTCTTCTTGAAATGTCGGCTGAGTGTGGAGGCCGAAACACCCGCGAGCCGGGCGAGTTTGGCGGTCCGCAAGGGCTCGCGGAAATGCTCGTCCAGATAGTCCCGGACCTTCTCGATGGAAAAGGCCGTCTTCAACGCGCCAGTCCCCTCCATGAGACGCAATAATTTTTCCAAAGCGTCCTTAAAGGCGAAGACCATCTCTTGAGTGCTTCCGGCCTTTCCCAGAGAAAGGACCAGGCCCCGATGAAACCGATCGGCTTCCGCATTGTTCAAATCGGTCCTTGCGTGGATCGTATCTCTCATCTGGATCAAGCCGTATTGCAAGTGTAAACGGATGCCATCAGGGTCCTGCATGGAAAGGGTCAAGACCTGTTTCAGGTACTCATCCAGGGCCGGATCAATTCCCGAGAGGGAGGATGTCTCAACTCTATTTTTGAGGTCCCGCAGGAGATCGGCTATCTCCAGGATCCCTTCCGAGGCCTCGGATTGGACCGGTTTGTAAAAGACGATCTCCTGCCCCGATCCCCGTCCCAAGTGCAGGGCCAGGACCGCCTGTTGGTAGGAAGGGTACAGGATCTCGCCCGGCGAAACCGACTCGCCGATCCCCACCAAGGCGGGCCCGCCCAACTCCTCCACAGCGAATCGATGGATCCGTTCGGCGATCTCCTGCACCTGTCTGCGACGCTGCGGACGGCTTAAGGAAGGGTCGGGCGAGGTGATGAATATCGCGCCATAATTCTCCAATTTTCCCCCGAAGGTTTGGGGCAATGTCTGGGCGAACCGGAAACTGTGGCGTTGGAACCTGTAGACCCTGAGCATTTCCTCGACCGCATCGCGCTTCCTTCCGACCGTGTTCAAGGGGATGGCGGTAATGACCGTGGTGGGGATCCGTCTCAAGCCGATCTCCGATTGGATCCAATCCATTTTTTCCACCACAATATTCCACAGCGGGGTGGCTTGACGGGTCGGTATACCCAAAGCCCATTCCATGAAGTAGCTGTGCGGAAAATGTTTCGAGAAGATATTCTGCAACAGTTCCTGCAGACGCCGGGAAACCTTGGGGTTATTCTCATAGGCCATGACATGGGCGAAGAGTTCCAATGATTCACGGTAGGCCGACAAACCCTCCCCTTCCAGCACAGGGGTATCGAGCATCACCTTGACGTATTGGCGGAATTCGGCGTTCTCCATAGCGGCCGTTTGGCCTGTCAATGTTTCCCAACTGGTTTTCAGGAGAGGATAGGTGACTTCGCCCTTGGCGAAAGCCCCGGAAAAGACCGTCCCCAGCCTCTTCCCATTTCGGCGGATCGGCATGAAGATGTCAAAAAAACCCAGGGTTTCCAACAAAAGAGGTTCCCCTTTCCCATGTTTGTTCTCGTATTCCCGGTCCACGATGATGTTCCAATTGAACTTATGGTTGTATTTCTTCTCGAAATCGAACAAGGACTCAAAGCGCTGGTGATAGTGGATCGCCAACCAATTGACGGCGCCGGTCCCAGGGTCGGCGGGGATCACGAAACAGTTCAGGTCGACGTAATAGCGGAGGATGGTGAGAAAGCTTTCATACTCGAAAAAGCTCGCGAAAGATTTTGGGATTTTCGAGGCGGTCTTGGGCATGGACCAAGTTAATCACTTTTGGTGGAATTAGTCACGAATGTTTTAAGGAGAGAAGGTCATGACGGGTTAAATGGGAAAAACGGTCGAGTAAATTCTCAGCCGCCAGAAAACCCCTAATTTTTGGAATGATTGGAGCCGCCTTCGAAGGACACGGTCTTTAAATGCTCGGCGAGGGCGTTGATATCCTGTTCTTTGATGGCCAGGAACCTCAATCCAGCCCCCTTCTCATTGGACCAAACCACCTCAGCGAAAGCGGAGATGACCTCGGTTCTTTCGGGCAAGGTGATCTTCAGGCTCAAGATACTTTCAACGTTCAAGGCTTGGTCCGCCACAATGTACATGCCGCCCAGGCTGGTATCCACCGTCTTGGCGACCTTCTCGGTTTTCCCGAGCCCATAAATATGTTTGATCTCCTTTTTATCCTCTAGCAAACGGTAACGGATGGGAATCTGGACCGGGATCCTGGCGTGGCGCCTTTTTTCCATGAATAACTTCGCGTCCTGCATAGTTCCTCGCTTTTCTTTCAAGAATCACATTATTCGTTAGCTAATGATACCGCACTATTTTTCAGTCGGGTACGCCACCTTAAAATCCATTGCCTTCAATTCCGTCCCATCGGAAAAACGATAGGGTTTTTCCCCAAAGTTAACCCATACCCTTGTCCCGTCGGCAAAATAGGTGGTTTGTATCAGATGGTCGTCGGTCAAGAAAGAATGGCTCAACATTTCCGAATAGCCGGTCTTGCGGGCTACCTGGGTCGCGGTCTTATAGGACTGGACAAAACGGTCCTTATATTTCGCCCACAGAGCCTCATCCATTGACCAAAGGGGTGGGTTGCCATAAAGGGCGTTGAACAGGTCCCGGGCATCCCAACATTCGGGCAGGCGATTGGAGGCGTCGCCCCAGTACCAATAGTTCACCACGCAGTCATGATAGACCAGCTCAAAGAGGGGGATGCGGTAGAATGGCCCCACCTGGAATCGGAGCAGGTCCTCCTGGGGTTTCTTGTAGGAAAAAAGATCGTAACCTGAATCGGGCAGACGGTAGGGGCCCAGGCTCATCATTCCCTCGAAGTAATCCAGGTGTGGGACCGCCATGTCCATGCCAGTCTCGCTTCCCAATACCAGCCTTTGGTCCTGAGCGACATAATCGAACAATGCCATTTTGTTATCCCGGTCCTGGGTACGAGACAATGGGTGCCGGGGATCGTAACACTCCCGCAAGGGCGAGGCGGTGGTGGTGTCCAGGAACCTGGCGTGATATGGATGGGTCTTCAAGTCCGCCGGAATATGGTCTTTGGCCATGCCCAGGATGCAGGAGGAGCATAGGACCCCGCCTGGATATTCCTTGCCGTTGGTCCGGTCCACCCAGCCTTTCATCCATTCGCCATCTGGAAGCAGCGTCTTGCAACCGTCCCACCCTTCCTTATTGGTCCAAGTGGAAGGGTTGTCCGGGCCCCACACATCCTGATAAATGTCGTATCGGCCGGAAAGATAATCCAGGTCGTTCAAGACCTTGACCGAGTCGGGTGATTGTTCGTGCGACCACAGGACCCTCTCGACTCCCAGGTCCTTCAATTGTTTCGCGTATTCCTCAGGATTCGCTTCCTGCCGCCAGGAGGGTCCGTCTGCCCACCACCAAAGATCCACCGCTCCCACCAGCTTGTCCACATAAGGGTTTTTGGCCGCCTTCTCTTTTAGGGTCACCACCAAACCCTGGTCTTTAGCATAGGCCCGATAAGCCTTGGCGATACCCACATAACCATCCGTCGGCACAAACTGCACCCTTAACTTTCTTTCATAACTCCAGGCTTGGCGGGAGGGTCCCCAGAGGAAGGACCAGGAGGAGGTCTTCCCGACCACAGGCTGGTTAAAATGGGCTTTTGCGTCATTCTGGGTCTGGGCGATAGCGAGCAGTCCATCCTGCCCGTTGGTCAGGCCGATGAATGGCATGCAAAGTCCATGTCCGCTATAGAGCACCAGGTCCCAAGTCTTGAAATAGGGATCATTCGCTGGCACATACAGCCCCTCATTCAGGGGAACGACCCAATTTTGTTTCGCGTCCGACAGGATAGCTCCTGGGAACTCGAAATCCGTGCTCATGGGACCGTTGCCCCTCAAGCTGAATAGGATGGAACCGTCCAGATCCACCACCGCCGAGGCCGAGAGGGTGGTGCCGTCCGCGTCGGCCAGGGTCAGGTCCAATCGGTTTTCAGCGGCCTTGGCGATGTTAGCCACTACACCACTCTTACCCCACCCTTTAAAAACATAGGTTTTACCCTCTTGGTTCCAAACCAGAAGTTTGTTATCGGATGGAGAATAAACAAAGGTCGTTCCCCCGGAAAAAAGGGTCGCGGGAGCGGAAGATAGCCCAGAGGGGGCTCCAAAGACCTTTTTCAATTCTACCCCATCCCAATAGGTCACCCCTGGCGCCTCGCCGGTGATGCGGAATTGAATGGTCGCCACACCTTCCGGCACCATGTACTTTCCCGAGAGCCGCTGCCAGTCGTGTATGGAGGTGGTATTCTTCATGCCCGCCATCCAATCCAATACTTGGCCCTGGGCATCCCGTGTGACCAGGGATATTTGCCCCTGACCCGCGCCCCGGAGGTTCTCAGTCTTGATCCAGGCCGAGAAGGAATAAATATCCCCCGGCTTGACCGGTATCTGTTTTTCCTGCCCAATGGACCAATCCCGGTCACCTTGGTATTCGACTTTTAAGGCATGGGTGGACCCATGGGAAGGGTTGGTAACGAGGGTCGTGGTTCCCTTCCCATCCTCTCGGCACCAGAAGGATTGCCAGCCTCGGGTTTCTTGCTGAAAAGAGGGGTTGACGATCAGGTTGTCGTCTTGGGCGTACGCCAAAGGAACCAGAAAGATAGAAAGGAGGAGATACTTAAGGGATTTATCCAGCACAAGTTTCCAATTCGCTGCCAGTTTATAGATCAGGAAGATAACCCAGACTAAATAAGAAAATCAGCCAAGTCAGATTTCGCTTTCCGAGCCGCCCTCCAATATTACCATGGTCCATCCTTGGAACCCATCGGGAAGCTTTTTACTTTTTTGAGCTCTTCGAAAGGCTTTGAACCAATCCTTGTGTCGGCGTAGATACGCCTGATCGGCCTGGCTCAATTTGAAAAGCCACTTTACGAAATCCTCATAGTCCGCGGTCACGGAGTGGTCGTTCCGCCGTTGTTAGCCGCCCCGCCCCCGGAAGGATTTCCATCCGCGTCATAAAGATCGAAGGAACCGTCGTTCAATTCCACCATGATCTGAAGGGGTTTCCCATTCTGAGCGTTGGAGAACTTCACACTCTTGACGTTGGAGGCCAGATAGACCGGTTTATTCCCGGTTTCGCCGGCAACGGTGTCATAAAGGAACGCGTCGCCCGCCACGATCTTGACCTCGCGGGTACCATCTTTGCTCTGGAAGGAAATGGACCCGGTATCATTGATCGGTCCAGCGACAACCGGTCCGGCGTCATTATTAGGATTGTTGCCGGTATACCCGCCGTTGACGGGAACATATTGGTCGTTGTTGTACACATAGACCAGGTCCAAATGGTAAGGGTCCTGCCACCACCAGCCGCCGTCATGCCAGTAGCACCAACGATAATAAGCCGGGTCATACCACCACCAGTTGCCGCCCCAGTACCTGGTCCAGAAACAGGAGTTGCCAAGATACCAGCCATACCAGTGGAAACCCCAATTATCGTAATAGTGGCAATAGTTCATGCCGTTCCAGGTATGCCAGTAGTAGTTGTTATGTCTCAATTCAGAATTATTGAATGAGCCGATCTGGGCTCGAAATGAGACGTTTCCCGTCACACTGTACATATTGGCTCGTACTGACGCCGAGGTCATGGCCCGGGGAGCGAGAACGGAGGCGTGAATGGCGGCCCCATGGGCGTCTACCGAGGGATAGGAAATGCTTGAGCGGGCACGGTCGGTTTGCATGATCTTGGAGCTTTCATGGAAAGGCGCGGGCATGCTTTTCACACCGATTTTTCGGATATTCGCTGGAACGGCCCTGGAGTTGAATGCCCTGGCATTGGAAGCTGAGTTGTTATGGAAACCGGAGGCTGAAGTGTTGCTTTGGTTGAAATGGTGGACCGTCCCATTATTGACGTTCCCATTGGATCCCACCCCGACATTGCGGTTAGAAACACCCGAACCGTTGTTGTTAAAATGATGCCTGTTTTGGGAACCCCCAACACCCGCCCCACGGTTATGGCCCACATTCCTGTTTCCCTTGCTGGCTTTGGACGCTTTACCCCGGCCTGGAGCGACGACCGTTCCGTTGTCCTTGGCAGACTGCCCCCCCGAATATCCATTTCCTCCACCGCCGCCTTGGTGACGATCCTGGGCTTGGACTATAACAGCCTGGGAGAGGATGAAGACCAGCGCGGGGATCCAAAGGTTTTTCATGGTTCGCCTTCTATTCAGGGATTTTCTTCTATTATGTCACGCCGTGATGACGTGCTATCTATTATTTGGACGAGTCCAGCGCCCGGTTAGTTACGCGGTTTTTATGATTGGAAATCCTCAGATTATGCCGGATTCCTCCGGTTCCAAGGATAATCTTGAGTGTTGTATGTCTCTATATATAAGAAGGCGGAATGGGGTTATTGCTTCCCTTCCAAGAGTTTCCCAACCACTGACGGATCGGCCAGGGTGGTCGTATCTCCCAGATTTTCTGTCTCATTTTCCGCTATCTTCCTCAGGATGCGTCTCATGATCTTCCCGCTTCGAGTCTTGGGCAGACCCTCCGAGAACTGGATCTTATCCGGCAGGGCGATAGCCCCGATCTCCTTACGAACATGGAGCGAAAGCTCCTTTTTCAGCTCATCCGTCGGTTTCACGCCATCCTTCAAGGTCACGTAAGCGTAGAGAGCCTGTCCCTTGATCTCATGGGGATACCCTACCACCGCGGCCTCCGAGACCTTGGGATGTGAGACAAGCGCGCTTTCCACTTCCGCCGTCCCGATGCGGTGACCCGAGATGTTGACCACGTCGTCTACCCGGCCCAGAAGCCAATAGTCCCCATCCTGGTCGACGCGACAGCCGTCCCCCGTGAAATACAGGTTGGGATAAGCCGAGAAGTAAGTGTCGATGAACCTTCCATGATCACCCCATGTGGTCCGCATGATGCCTGGCCAGGGGCGTTTGATGCAGAGCTTGCCCCCTTCATTACGGCCGCATTCCGTACCGTCATCCCGGAGGATGACCGGCTCCACCCCAAAGAAAGGCCGGGAGGCGCTGCCGGGTTTGAGCGTATGGGCGCCTGGTAAAGGCGCGATGAGGATACCCCCCGTTTCGGTCTGCCACCAGGTGTCCACCACGGGACAATTCCCCTTCCCGATATTGCGATGATACCAAAGCCAGGCTTCCGGATTGATGGGTTCTCCTACCGACCCCAGGACCCTTATGGAGCTCAGGTCGTGTTTCGCCGGCCAGGTCTCGCCCTCCCTCATCAGGGCGCGGATGGCGGTCGGGGCCGTGTAGAAGATGTTGACCTTATGCTTGGCTACGATCTGCCAGAACCTTCCAGCGTCTGGAAAATGGGGGACGCCCTCGAACATGAGGGTGGTGGCCCGGTTGGCCAAGGGCCCGTAGACCACGTAGCTGTGACCCGTGACCCAGCCGATATCCGCCGTGCACCAGTAGACCTCGCCCGGGTGGTAATCGAAAACGTATTTGTGGGTCAGGGCGGAGTGGAGAAGATAACCGGCCATGGTGTGCAAGACTCCCTTAGGTTTGCCGGTCGAGCCGGAAGTATAAAGGATGAAAAGCGGGTCTTCCGCCTTCATGGGCTGAGCCTCATGGTGATCGCTGGCCCTGGCCATTTCCTCATGCCACCAGAGGTCCCGTCCTGGTTCCATTTTGACCTGTCCCTCGCCCCTTCTCAAAACGATGACATCCTTGATGGAGGGACAACCTGGCATGGCTTCGTCCACGATGTTCTTCAGGGGGATGGCCTTGCCTCCTCGGTAAGCCACATCGGCGGTCACGACCATGACATTCTGGGAATCCTGGATACGGCTCTTGATGGATTCGGCGCTGAAACCCCCGAACACCACCGAATGGATGGCACCTATCCGGGCGCAGGCCAAAAGGACGACTGCCGCTTCCGGAACCATGGGCATATAGACGCACACCCGGTCCCCTTTCTTGACACCCCGAGAGTTCAGGACGTTGGCGAATCGGCAAACCTGTTGATGCAATTCCCCATAGGTAAGCTTGCGGACATCCTCATCCTTTTCACCTTGCCAGAGGATGGCGGTCCGGTCACTGTCGTTTGCCAGGTGGCGATCCAGGCAATTGACCGAAACGTTCAGCTCCCCATCCTCGAACCAGGTGTGTTGAATAATCCTGTTGGCCGTATCCCAGGTATATTCCAAACTTTTCGAGGGCTTTTTGGACCAGGTCAATTCGAGGACCGCCTGTTCCAGCCAAAAGGCGTCCGGTTCCTTTAGGGACCTTTCATACAATTGCTGGTACTTATCAAAAGAGCCTATATGAGCGGTTGAGGCGATGTCCGGCGGCGGCGGGAAACTAATGGAATCTTTCTGCAAAGACGTGATGGATTGGTCTTGCGGTGTCATTTTTCTCCCCTAAAATATGAATGTCAACGCGGGTCCTAGTCTAAACAGTGTGAGCGAAAATTGAAACCGGCTTGAATCGATTGGAGGATTATGAAGATCCTGATTGCGCCTGATAAATTCAAGGGAGTTTCCACAGCCCAGGAAATTTCTCAATTGATGCGCAACTTGATCCAAAAATGCGTTCCCCAGGCCCAGTTGCGGCTCTGTCCCATGGCCGACGGGGGAGAAGGGACCCTTAATTCGATCATTTACATGCTCAAAGGCAAGACCCTTTCCGCGACCGTTTTCGATCCTCTTATGCGGGCCAAACAGGTCCAATTCGGCATGGCCCAGCTCCCTGAGAAAGATACCGCCCTCATTGAAATGGCCCAAGCCTCGGGCCTATTCCGCCTGGCCCCCGAGGAACGCAACCCCATGGAAACGACCACCTACGGCACGGGGGAGTTGGTCCTGGAAGCCATCAAACACGGCGCGGTCCATATCAAGATCGCCTTGGGCGGGAGCGCCACCGTGGACGGCGGATTGGGATTCCTTCACGCCCTGGGCGCCATCCCCAAAAGCAAAACGACCTTACCCAAAGGCTTGACCGGCAAACACCTCGACTCGATCTTGAGCCTGGACCTGGAACCGGCCATCCAAAAGCTGAAGGGCATTTCTATCACCGGCCTGGTGGATGTGCACGTCCCTCTCTTGGGTGACCACGGGGCGGCACGGATGTTCGGCCCCCAAAAGGGAGCGACCCCAGAAATGGTGGAGACCCTGGAAAAAGGGCTCTATCACTTCGAGGAAGTCCTGGCAAAATCATCGGGTTATCTCTTGAAGAACAATCCCGGAGCCGGTTCAGCGGGCGGTTTGGGCATGGCCATACTGGCTTTAGGCGGCAGGCTGGAAAGCGGGTTCAAATTCATTTCCCAGAATTTGAAGTTAGAGGATCAAATGAAAGGCTGCGACCTGGTCATCACCGGCGAGGGCAAGCTGGACGCGTCCAGCCGGGAGGGCAAGGTGCCCATCTCCGTCGCCAGGGTGGCGAAAAAAGCGGGTGTTCCCTGCTACGCTATCGTTGGGGCCCTGGATGTGAATGGTGAGTGGTACAAGGAAGAGGGTATCGTCCGGGTATTCCCGCTGTTCGACAGCGCTTTCGTCGAGAATGACGCTCGCAAGGAATTATTCCAGCAGAAAATGGCCGATACCATCAACATGATCTTCAGCAAAAAGACCGTCAACACCTGAGTTGCCGCCGGCTCCGTCTCTCCCAGGAACATTTCCCGCACCTTCTCCCGATCAGTGGAACACCACGACCTTCAACACATTTCGGCCGATGATCCCGCCATGGCTGTTCATTTCTACGACGGCGATATAGGTGCCGCTGGCTAAACCTGCGTTACCCACATCCCAAGTAACTAAGTTGGGATTGCCCGGATCGTTCACCAGAGGTGTTCCCACCAATTCCCCAGCCAGCGTATAGACCTTTATCTTGACCCCATCCACCTGAGCCGAATCAACTCCGATGATGAAACGGGCTGTTGAAACGCTGTTCAGGTTGACCGGATTGGGCGCCAGGACAACGCCGTTGATCCCGGTCTGACCGTTGTTGATGATCCGGATCGGTTCGATGGTCTGTTGGCTTCCTCCGGTCGGCCCGGTGCTCTTGACCTCCAGGAAATAGACGCCCGAACTTAGGATATTCCCACTATCCCCCCGACCATCCCATATAAAGCTCCTTCCCGAACCCAGGGTGATCGTTAGGACGCTGTTGGGCGAGGAGGCTGCCCCATAGGTTGGGGAGATGACACTACCGGAGACCTTCACCAGGCCGACATTATAGTCGCTCGTCAACAAGGCGCCGCTCGCGCCGCCCAACATGGTAGCGATCTCTTGCGCGGTGAACTGTCTCACGACTTCCCCGGCCTCGTTGTAAACCGCCACATCCAACGTGCTTTGCGGGATACTGACCACCACATTGGTAGTGACGGACGTGGTGACACCGAAAGGATCGGTGCTGTCGACTTTGATCATATAGTCACCGTCAGTGACCTTGACACCGTTGATATTGTCCCCATCCCAGGTTCCCAAGACGATCCCATTGAAGCTGAATTGAGCCACATCCGTGTTTGTTTTCAATACCCCATTACTTACGGTCAAACTTGTAACCGCCAGGGGTGAGTCGAAGGTTGTGATGGTCTTGATCAATTCCCCCGCGCTGTTATAGACCGACATTTGCACCAGATAGGACCCAATGACGCTCACCGAATTAGAGGCTGTGAGAACCCCACCCGGGAATAACAACTTAGCGTTGTTCACAACCGGGTCGTATTTGGCCCCTAACAGGGTGAACTTGAGATCGTACGTCAAGGTCACGCTCGCCCCGGCCGGGATCAAGGGGATGGTCCAGGTCAAGGTGTTGCCGATCGGATCATACACCCCCGTCCCAGAGGCCGATCCCAGTACATAATTGGCGGCAAGGGTCGTCGGTAAGGAATCGGTCAAGGAGGCGTTCAAAACAGGCGAGGCCCCGGGGTTGGTATAGATCAGCTGATACTGCATCGTATCAAGGGCATGAACGGTGGTCTCGACCGAATGTTTTGAAAGGGTAAGGTTGGGAGTCGGAGTCGGGGTAAAGGACGGCGTGGCGGTAGGAGTAAAGGTGGCCGTATAGGTGTAGGTGAACGTAGGGGTATTGGTCGCTGTGCTTGTGGGGGTATTGGTGGAAGTCGGGGTGGGCGTATTGGTAAGGGTCAGGGTGAAAGTGAAGGTCGGCGTAGCGGTGGCCGTGTTAGTGGGTGTGTAGGTCCAGGTCGAGGTATTGGTATAGGTTGCGGTATTGGTCGGGGTCCGGGTATCGGTAACGGTCATGGTATTGGTAGCGGTATAAGTGGCGGTCGCCGTCGGTGTGTTGGTAGCGGTCGATGTCTGGGTCGAGGTTGGGGTGGCAGTGAAAGTCAAGGTCGGTGAATAGGTCCAGGTGGAAGTAGCCGTGTTGGTGGCCGTGTTCGTGGGGGTCAGGGTATCGCTTACGGTCATGGTGTTGGTGGCTGTGTTGGTCGGCGTGCTTGTGGAAGTCGAGGTGGAGGTATTCGTGACCGTGGCGGTGTTGGTGGGCGTGGCCGTTACCGTATCGGTCTGGCTGTTGGTCGCCGTGTTCGTGACGGTAGGCGTAGCGGTACCAGTCGCGGTGTTGGTCGAAGTCCCGGTCTCTGTATTGGTGGCGGTATCGGTGGAAGTATTGGTCGGGGTCCGGGTCGTGGTATCGGTCATTGTGTTCGTGGGTGTTCCGCTAGCGGTGAACGTCGCGCTGCTGGTAGCTGTATTGGTGGAAGTCCCAGTCGGGGTATCCGTCGAAGTGTTGGTGGGAGTTCCTGTGGCGGTGGATGTTTCGGTATTGGTAGACGTATTTGTCGCTGTTTCAGTCGCTGTGTTCGTCGCTGTGTTCGTCGCTGTGTTGGCCGAGGTATTGGTAGCCGTGTTGGTGGCGGTCAGGGTCGCCGTATCGGTGTTAGTGTTGGTAGGTGTTCGGGTCATGGTGTCGGTCATCGTATTCGTGGGTGTCCCGCTGGCGGTAGAAGTTGGGGTATTGGTAGCCGTGTTAGTAGGGGTCCCGGTCGGAGTGCTCGTGGCCGAGTTGGTCGCGGTATTGGAAGGGGTCAGAGTATCGGTATTGGTGACAGTGTTCGTTGGGGTGTTGGTCGCTGTGCCAGTGGCGGTGTTCGTCGCGGTGTTGACCTGAGTGTTCGTCGCGGTGTTGGTAGAACTATAAGTCGCTGTATTCGTGGCTGTCAAGGAAGGCGTCGGCGTCGCGGTGTTGGAAGCCGTGTTGGTGGACGTCCCGCTGGCCGTATTGGTGGCGGTGTCAGTAGCGGTGTTTGTGCTAGTTCCCGTGGCCGTGCTAGTCGCGGTATTGGTTGTGGTGTTGGTGGAAGTACCCGTAGCGGTATTGGTGGCCGTATTTGTCGGTGTACCGGTCGCGGTGTTCGTCGCGGTATTGGTCGCCGTGTTGAGTGACGTGTTTGTGGCGGTATTGGTGGCCGTGCTGGTCGCGGTGGGAGTGCCCGTGTTCGTGGGTGTCCCAGTGGCCGTCGCGGTCGCGGTGTTGGTGGCGGTATTCGTGGGTGTTCCGGTCGCCGTATTGGTGCCGGTGTTGGTTGCGGTACTGGTAGAAGTCGAGGTAGCGGTGGGGGTTGCTGTGTTTGTCGGAGTGCCGGTGGCGGTATTCGTCGCTGTATTCGTCGCAGTATTTAACGAAGTATTCGTGGCTGTATTGGTGGCCGTGCTGGTCGCCGTTGGAGTACCCGTGTTCGTGGGTGTCCCAGTAGCGGTCGCGGTCGCGGTGTTGGTGGCCGTACCGGTAGGCGTCCCTGTTGCCGTATTTGTGCCTGTGTTCGTCGAAGTCCCGGTCGCCGTGTTGGTGGCTGTGTACGTGGGCGTGTTGATCAATGTGTTCGTGGCGGTAGCGGTAGCCGTACTGGACGCGGTATTGGTCGCCGAATTGGTGGGAGTAGAGCTGGCAGTGAGGGTCGCGGTGTTGGTCGGGGTGCTGGACGGAGTATTGGTGGCTGTGGAAGTCCCGGTGTTTGTCGAGGTTCCGGTAGCCGTGTTGGTTGCCGTACTGGTCGCGGTATTGGTGTATGTACCAGTCGCGGTATAAGTATTCGTGGTGGTGGCGGTATTGGTCGCCGTATTGGTCGCGGTATTCGTTGGGCTGACCGTCGCGGTATTGGTTGGTGTGTTCGTGGCCGTATTGGTGGCTGTGCTGGTCGACGAATTCGTGGCGGTGTAGGTCGCCGTATTGGTGGATGTGTTTGTCGACGTGCTGGTCGCGGTATTACTGGCGGTATTGGTAGCCGTATTAGTAGCGGTATTGGTCGGACTGACCGTGGCCGTATTCGTCGCCGTGTTGGTGGCTGTATTGGTCGCGGTGCCAGTTGCCGTGTTCGTTGCGGTATTCGTGGCCGTATTGGTGGAAGTGCTTGTCGCCGTACGGGTCGCTGTATTACTGGCGGTATTGGTCGCGGTGCTGGTAGCGGTATTGGTTGGACTGACCGTGGCCGTATTAGTGGCCGTGTTGGTCGCCGTATTGGTGGTTGTGCTGGTCGCTGTGTTCGTGGCGGTATTGGTTGGGCTGGTGGTTGCTGTATTGGTCGCGGTGTTGGTCGCGGTGTTGGTCAGGGTACTAGTGTCAGTGTTGGTGGAAGTGCTCGTCGCTGTGTTGGTAGCCGTATTTGTGGCTGTATTGGTCGGGCTGACCGTGGCCGTATTTGTTGCTGTGTTGGTAGCTGTGTTGCTCGGGGTGTTGGTCGCAGTATTCGTGGCGGTGTTGGTAGCGGTATTAGTGGAAGTACTTGTCGCCGTACGGGTGGCTGTATTCGTGGCCGTACTGGTCGCTGTGTTGGTAGCGGTATTGGTCGGACTGACCGTCGCGGTATTAGTGGCGGTGTTGGTCGCAGTATTAGTGCTAGTGCTTGTCGCTGTGTTGGTCGCAGTATTGGTCGGGGTACTGGAGGAGGTATTGGTGGCGGTATCCGTCGCAGTGTTGGTGGGGGTAGCGGTAGCGGTATTGGTAGCAGTGTTGGTGGGGGTGGATGTCGGAGTTTGGGTGGCGGTATTCGTCGCTGTATTGGTCGGGGTGGCGGTGGCTGTATTGGTAGCTGTATTGGTCGGGGTATTGACGACGCAGGCTGAGGAACCGCCGGGAGGGACACCCGAATTGGGGTCGGTAGTGGTCGCGTTGATGTATTCGCAACAGGATGGTGAACTGTTCTGCAGAAGGACGAAATGGGAATCATTTGTATAGCTGCCGCTATCAAGACCCGGATTGGAATAGTTGGTACAGGTCGGGTCAAAGGGACTGCTCCAATCGGTCCAATTCAACTGAAGGTTGCCGTCGTCCTGCTGCATATAACCACCGTTAGCCGGGATAGTTATACCTGGGTTGTTGAACGAGATGGTGACAGCCAAATTAGCGATAAGGGAACCGACTGTGATGGGTCCCATCGGGCCATAGGTGACGATGTCTCCATAGCCATTTCCTTTCCAGTTATTGCCCGAATCGTAAATACTATTGGCGCCTGATCCATTGACATGTAATGTTTTGCCTACTGGTTGATTTATCCAAAACACGATCTGAAGATTGTTGATCGTTTCAGGGGTAGAACCGTAATTGGTGATCTTGAACAAGGCTTGATAATCTTGCATTCCTCCAGCACAGGGACTGCTCCCGTTCAATTCGGTCTGCAAATTCAACTCAGCGCAAGCTCCCGAGATCGGAGTATTGGTGACCGTGGGGGTAGGGGTCGTCGTGGGTGTGTTGGTGATGGTGGGGGTATTCGTTGGACTGCCAACGGTTGGGGTCACGGTGACCGTCGGGGATGGGGTTGGCGTGTAGGTGGGCGTGGGGGTATTGGAAGTCACGCATTCGAACGTAACCGCAACGGTATTGCTGGTCACCGGACCTCCCGCCGCCCAACTGGCTATCCCAAAATCGGATATAACCGCGCAGGGATTGCTCGTCCAACTGTTGTAATCTGTCAGGCAAAAAGTCAATGGTCCGCAATAACCAGCCGGGAGACCATTGACCGAGAAAGAAGGTGGGATACCGGCATTGATGGCCTCAAAGGTCACCGGCTGACCATCCACCGTGACAGTCCAGGGATTGCCTCCCCAGGGCCCGCAATAACTCATCATTCCATAATTGGTCACGTTATCGGTGATAGTGACCCCGAGTCCAGGTCCTCCCGCCGCGTCCGCGCAAACATTGAAGACAAAAGAGATTCCCCCGCCGGTGTAATTTGACGTGGGACCGGTAGTGGTTTTAGTGATGCTAATGATCGGCGGAATAGGGGTGGCGGTATTGGTAGGTGTGGATGTTGGTGTAGGAGTGTATTGGATGTAAGTGACTGGATTGGAGGTTACTGCCCCACTCGGCCAGTCCACCGTAGCTTGATCAACCAGCGTTAAGCCGCATCCTGGCGTGTCATTATAGTTTTCCACCTGGGCCGTAATGGTCATGCACATATTGCCCGGGAAGTTGTGAAAGATCAAATTATTGTTATTCGTATATGGCTCATTGGGCAGCGAACCCGGCTGGCTGTAACAAAGCGAATAGGGCACGAACGAATCTCCGTATCCCCAGCAGCCGAATTGAAAATTGTTGCAGGTGGATACATTGGTCAGGAAATTATCCGTTATTGTTGTTGGGCCATCGGTGACAGGGCCCCCGGTATTGCAAACTACCAGGTTGTAATCAATGATCAAAGTGTTTCCACTTGGCACGACGCTAGCTTGGGCTTTGGTGATCGTGATAGTGGCCGGTCCCAAGGTAGGAGAGGGCGTCGGGATGACCGTGCATTGGATCCAGAAAAGCGCTCCCGTGGAGTTGCTGCCGCTATAATCTCCCGAGCAGTTATTCGCGGCGAAGGGGATTTGGTTTCCGGAAACGGGATTGTAAATAGGGTTCGCCCAGGTAGCTGCCGTCACGGAAGAACAATAGGTATTGGTAAAACCATTATCGATATAATCGTAATTCGGATTGTACCAGGGGTTGTTGCTCGAATCATTGGGAGGAGGGGTGGAAGGATTCCCGTTGGGTGTGTAATACATTTGGATCCCACCATCCTGGCTTGTGATCTCTGAATGACCTCCGCCCGAACAAGTGATATCCAAGTCCCAGGAACTAAAATTATCATCCGGGGCTGTGTTTTGAGTTAAAACCGCCAAGCAAACCGTCCCACCCTGTAGCAGGGATGTCGGCACACTCATGCAAGTGGGATTGCCCGCGTCATTGGTTCCAGGTTCCCCTGCGTAGGGGAAATAACCGATCGAAACACCCTCGACGTAAACAACACTGTTATCATCGCCCGAAACGCAGATGGATGCGGACGTTGGACTGCATTGGGCCATCACCGAATCGGACTTTCCCATCAAAGCGAAAAACATAAAGGCGATAATTACGGCTTTTTTGGTCCCGTTCATGACCTTGAAAATATTTTTGGCCTCTTTGCTTGAAGACAAAGAAGTGTTAGGGACATTTTCCTGGAACGAGAAAAGGTCCATTGAACGTTCAAGCAATTTTGACGGAATATTACCCATAGAGTCTTTCGTCCATTTTTATGAAGAAAGAGAACCAAATTCTTTGGCTCTATAAATTTTTAAAAGTCGGAGATTTTTTTATGAGAATTTATTGGAGGAATACTTCAATATTCCCTATGTCCTAACGTCTAATTTACCGCCAACATGAGCCATTTGGCGAAGCAATTTAACATTAAAGCAACCGGTTTAACTGAACTTCAAAAAGGTCCTGAAACCGTTAAACCACATCCCTAGCCTTTTAAAGTGCATTTTCTCTGCCATCTTATAGACGGAAAAGCGGCTTTATAATCCAATAAATTCAGGCTTTTTGGTTTTGATCCGGATGCAAAAAGGGAAGATAAGGGGGAAATCTGTAAAAAAGCCGACAATCCGTCTTAAACCCAACCAATATCTCGGCCCTAGTGGACAACCACAACTTTCAGCACTCTTCTACCAATGACCCCGCCGTCGCTATTTAACTCAACAACTGCGATGTAGGTACCGCTGGCAAGTCCCGAACCACCCAGGTTCCAGGTGACCAAACCGGGATTGTTCGGGTCGTTCATCAGGGGGCTGCCCACCAGTTCCCCGGCCAGGGTATAGATCTTTACCTTTACACTATCCACCTGGGCTGAGTCGATGGTGACGAGGAATCGGCCCGCCGTGGTTGTGTTCATATTGAGCGGGTTGGGCGCCAGAACCACACCATCGATGCCGTTTTGCCCGTTATTGATGACCCTAACCGGCAGGGTGGTTTGTTGGCTGCCGGCGGTGGGACCGGTCGTTTTGACCTCAAGAAAATAGACGCCTGAGGAAAGTATGCTGCCGTTGTCCCCTCTCCCATCCCAGATGAAACTTCTCCCAGATCCCAGGGTGACCGTGAGGACGTTGTTAGTGGTGGTCGACGTTCCATAGCTCGGGGCGATGACCCCGCTGGAGACCTTCACCAGGCCCACGTTGAAATCGCTGGGTAGGAGGGTCCCGCTGGCCCCTCCCAGCATGGTGGCGATCTCCTGCGCCGTGAATTGACGCACCACTTCCCCGGCCTCGTTATAGACCGCGATATCCAATGTGGTCTGCGGGATGCTGACCACCACGTTATTGGTGACGCTGGTGGTGACGCCGAAAGGATCGGTGCTATCCACTTTGATCATATAGTCCCCGTCCGTGACCTTGTTCCCGTTGCTGTTAGTGCCGTCCCATGACCCCAGGACGATCCCGTCGAAAGTGAACTGGGCGATGTCCGTATTCGTTTTCAGGACCCCGTTACTGACCGTCAAACTCGATACGGCCAATGGCGAATCGAATGTCGTAATGGTCTTGATCAACTCTCCGGCGCTGTTATAGACGGACATTTGTACCAGGTAGGAACCAATGACACTCACCGAGTTAGATGCTGTCAGGATTCCTCCCGGGAACACCAATTTGGCGTTGTTTACCACCGGGTTGTAATGGGCGCCCTGAAGGGTGAATTTGAGCTCATAAGTCAGTGTCACGCTCGCTCCAGCTGGTATAGCGGGAATGGTCCAGGTCAAGGTGTTGCCGACCGGGTCATAAGCGCCCAACGCCGAGGCCGAACCCGCGACATAATTAGCCGCCAGGGTGGTGGGCAAGGAGTCGGTGAGGGTTGCGTTCATGACCGGCGAGGATCCGGGATTGGCGTAGATGAGTTGATATTGCACCGTGTCCAAAGCGCGTGCGGTCGTCTCTACCGAGCGCTTGGACAGGATGAGATTGGGGGTGGCCGTGGGTGTAAAGGATGGCGTAGGCGTCGGGGTGAATGTGGCCGTGAATGTATAAGTGAATGTCGGGGTGTCGGTATAAGTGTTCGTTGGAGTGCGTGTGAATGTCGAGGTCGCCGTATTGGTTGGTGTCAGGGTGAATGTGAAAGTCGGACTGGGTGTGTAGGTATTGGTGGGGGTGAATGTCCAGGTGAAGGTATTGGTATTGGTGGCGGTATTGGTGGGGGTACGAGTATCCGTAACAGTAGCGGTGTTGGTGGGGGTTGCCGACGGAGTAGCCGTTCCGGTGTTCGTGCCCGTATTGGTGGGCGTATAGGTATCGGTCTCAGTCAACGTATTGGTCTGGGTATTGGTAGTCGAAGGTGTCGGCGAATCGGTTGCCGTATTGGTGGATGTGCCGGTCTGGGTCTGGGTTGGCGAATCGGTGGCGGTACTCGAGGGTGTAGGGGTCGGGGTTTGGGTGAACGTGTCGGTCGAAGTGCCGGAAGGGGTAGATGTCGCGCTGTTGGTGGCTGTGTTCGTGGCCGTCTTGGTGGCAGTGGCTGTGGCCGTATTGGTCGCCGTATCGGCCAAAGTGTCGGTTGGTGTGTTGGTGGGCGTTCGGGTCAGCGTGTCGGTGGCGGTGTTCGTGGGTGTGCCGGTCGAGGTGTTCGTCGCTGTATCGGTTGGGGTATTGGAGGAAGTGGGGGTCGGAGTTTGGCTAAAGGTATCAGTGGGTGTTCCGGATGCCGTCAGGGTGGCTGTATCAGTGGCTGTATTGGTGGGAGTCCGGGAGGAGGTAGAGGTGGCTGTGTTGGTCGCCGTATTGAGGGTCGTATTAGTACCGGTGAAGCTTGCGGTTTGTGTGGCCGTTTGGGTCAGGGTGTTCGTAGGTGTCCCGGTTGATGTATTGGTCCCTGTATTGGTTGGGCTGTTGGAATTGGTCGCCGTGGCTGTATTGGTCAAAGTATTCGTCGGGGTTGCCGTCGGGGATTGGGTAGCGGTGTTGGTGGCGGTATTAAGCGACGTATTGGTGGCTGTAGAGGTCACGGTCCGGGTAGCCGTCACCGTGGCTGAGTTCGTCGGGGTTCCCGTCGAAGTATTGGTTCCCGTATTGGTAGGGCTATTGGAGTTCGTCGCGGTGGCGGTATTGGACACCGTATTCGTCGGCGTCCCAGTTGGGGTTTGAGTAGCGGTACTGGTGGCCGTATTGAGCGAGGTGTTGGTCGCGGTGGAAGTGGCGGTATAGGTCGAGGTAACGGTAGCCGTATTGGTCGACGTCCCGGTAGCCGTGGGTGTGGAAGAATTCGTGACCGTATTCGAGGGCGTCCCCGTAGGCGTGTTCGTGACTGTATTTGTCGCAGTGTAACTGGGTGTATTGGTTGCGGTATTCGTTGGTGTATTGATCAAAGTGTTCGTGGCTGTATTAGTGGCGGTCGAGGTCGGTGTCTTGGTGGGCGTATTGGTGGGGGTTGAGGTTTGCGTATTGGTATCGGTATTTGTCGCTGTCGCGGTCTGGGTGCCAGTCGCGGTGTTGGTAAAGGAATTGGTCGCCGTACTCGTAGCCGTATTGGTCGCGGTGTTCGTAGGTGTGTTCACCGTGGTATTCGTGGCCGTATTGGTGGGTGTACTGGACGAGGTATTGGTATAAGTATTAGTGGCCGTCCCCGTCGCCGTATTGGTGGCTGTTTTGGTGACTGTATTGGTTGAGGTGGATGAAGCGGTGTTGGTCGCGGTATTCGTGACCGTATTCGTCGATGTGCTTGTATTCGTATAGGTGGCCGAATTGGTCGCGGTGTAAGTTGCCGTATTAGTGGGCGTGTTCACGACCGTATTGGTAGCGGTATTGGTGGCGGTGTTCGTTACTGTATTGGTCACAGTGCTAGTCAGGGTATTGGTGACCGTATTGGTGGGGGTGCTGGTGGGAGTGCTGGTAGCGGTATTCGTGGCTGTATTCGTGGAGGTATTGGTCGCGGTCTTGGTGGCCGTATTGGTTGGGGAGCTTGTAGCGGTATTGGTTGCGGTATTCGTGGGAGTTTGGGTAGGCGAACTGGTGGCCGTATTAGTCCCCGTGTTGGTCGGAGTGCTGGTGGGGGAACTGGTAGCCGTGTTGGTCGGTGAATTGGTCGGTGTAGGGGTGGCGGTTTTGGTAGCCGTATTGGTGGGCGTACTGGTGTCGGTATTGGTCGCCGTGTTCGTAGGAGTGGTGGGGCAAAGATTGGTGACACCAATGGTATTGGATGTTACGGGTCCGCCCGTCGCCCAACTGGCGATACCAAAGTCGCTCATGGCAACGCAGTTATAGGAAGAGTTCCAGCTATAATTAACCACACAAAAAGTGATTGGTACGCAATAACCGGCCGGCAAACCATTGACGGAAAAAACCGGCGGAATGCTGGTAGAAACGGTGCCGATGGTAACCGTCTGGCCGTTCACCGATTCGGTCAATTGGCTCCAGGGCCCACAATAACTCATACCCGTATAGTTGTTCACGTTATCCGTGACCGTAACTCCTAGGCCCGGTCCCCCGGCCGCGTCGGCGCATACATTGAAGACAAAATTTAGGTCCCCGCCATTGTAACCGGAAGTAGGATTATTGATGGTCTTGGTGAGTGTAATGATGGGCGGAACGGGAGTCAGGGTAAAGGTTGGTGTTGGGGAGAATGTAAAGGTCGGGACACAAGCCGAAAGGGTGGTAGTTGGGGCCGTACTCCCCGTGGCCCAGGTCACGCTTGCGTTATCCACCATACATTGTCCCTGGTTGTTGTACCAATAATAATTTTCCATAATGAAGCCTATGGTAACGCAATAACCACCGCCGTTAAGCCCCGTGGGAAAGTTCACGAACGCGGGAGGGCCATTCCCTCCCCAGACCGGATCAAACCCGTTGACCTGACCAGGGGAAGGATAATTGGTGATGGGTCCGCTTTCGCTGTAGCCCCAGCCAGCTGGTGAAAAACTAGCCGTCGTGACGCCCATTGCATAATTATCATAAACACTTACGGGTGTGGTGACCGCCGCCCCGCTGTTACAAACCGCCACGCAATAGGTCACGAATTCGTCCTGCCCGCTCTCCACTGGCCCCCCGCAATTGGACTTGGTCACGGTGATGTTGGGAAGCGTGACAGGGGCCTGAGGGGTGGGAAGGGGGACGCACTGTCTAAAGAAAAGGGCCCCCGTGCCAGTCGTATAATCCGCCGCCGGGTCATTGGAGATGACAGGCAAAAAGGCTCCCGTGCCAGGGTCGACTATAGGCTGGGCCCAAATATGGGTCCCGGTCACTACGACCGGATTTGCCGTGAACAATCCCCCTGTGTAGGAATTGGTATACCAGGGACCGCCCACGGCCGGAGGGTCCGGGGTATTGGTGGTCCCATCTTGATCGTAATAGACCGATACACTTCCTGAGGAACTTGAAACATAGGAATGTTGGGGCCCGCCATTGCAGGTAACATCCAACACCCAGGAACCAAAATTCAGGTCAGGCGCGGTATTTTGAACTTTCACGTCGATACAAACAGTGGAGCCGATATAAGTAGGATCGACCGAGAGACACTTAGCGTTGCAAGCCCCGGTCCCATCCCAGTTACAATAGTTGATATTCCCGATCAAATTCCCGCCCACATAGAATGTAGCGATGTCGTCACTGGCGGAACATATTTGAGCGGCCGTGGGAGTGCACTGGGCCATCACAGGGTTAACCTTGATGATCATCAAAAAGAAAATCCCGAAAAAGAAAACAGACCTTCTGGTTATATTTGGATGGAAAATCGAACAAATAATCGACAATGGCGGGCAAGGGTTTTCCAAATCGAGGAAACTATCTGAACATTCCGTTGAAAGCAGAAAGCTTGATGACATTTGCAGGTTGTACTTCCCGAAATCGTTTTTAATGCGGTGGCAAATCTTTTACTAAAACAACGTTAAAACCATGTCTTTTCACTTTAAACAAAGGTTTTTCCGAACTCTTTTGTTTAATAGTTTTTCAATTAAGATAATACCATTGATTCCAGTTACTTCTAACAAGTGAACCATAGTTATTTTATGAATGCGCTTTTTTGTTCGAAGTATTTTCTTGGAAGTAAAACAGCTCGTTAAACAGTTAACTTAAAATGTCTACCGCTATATCTGTTTCTAAATTTTAAGTTTAATGTTAAACAAAGAATTCAATCTCTTTGTTCAATCATTTTTTCCCTTGGATCTGTATTCGAACGATGTTTTTAAATTTAACGAGACCTCTGAAGAATTCAGATGCGATTGAGATGTTAGTGGATCACGACTACCTTGAGGACTTTCCTGCCTATGACTCCGCCGTTGTAATTCATCTCGATCACTGCGATATAGGTACCGCTGGCGATATCCCCGCCACTCAAATCCCAAATAACCTGACTTGAATAGCCCGGGAGACTCATCAAGGTTTGCCGCAACTCACCCGCCAACGTGTAGATCTTCACCTTCACGTTATCCACCTGAGCCGCACCGACATTGATCAAGAACGTCGCCTGGGTGTTCTTGTTTAAGTTGATCGGGTTCGGAGCCATGACCACTCCCGCAATCCCGTTCTGACCGTTGTTGATGATCCTGATCGGCATGATGCTCTGCTCGCTACCCGAATCGGGCCCGTTGGTCTTGACCTCCAGGAAATAAACCCCACTGCTCAGAATATTCCCGTTATCCCCTCGGCCGTCCCAGGTAAAGCTCCTGCCCGAACCCAGTGTGATGGTCAACAGGTTGTTGGACGCCGAAGAGGCACTGTAGGTCGGCGAGATGACGCTGGAGGATATCTTAACCAGGCCCACATTGAAATCGCTGGGCAACAGGGTCGCGCTGGAACCACCCATCATGGCCAGGATCTCCGCCGGCGAGAATGTCTTCACTACTTCCCCGGCCTCGTTGTACACCGCGATATCCAGGGTACTTCTTGTAATACCCACCACCACGTTTTTCGTGGCGGTCGTGGTGACACCGAACGGATCGGTGCTATCGATCTTGATCATGTAGGCGCCGTCGCTCACTTTGCTGCCCAGCGGATTGGTGGCGTCCCAGGTGCCGATAGTGATGTTGTTATAGATGATCTGGGCGGTCTGGGAATCGGTCGTTATATCCCCGTTGTTGATGGTGAAGTTGTTGATGGGCGCCCCTGCGTTGAAGGATCCCAGATCCTTGATCAACTCGCCAGCGGAGTTATAAACAGCTATATGGATCAGGTAAGCGCCTGTGACAGTGACTCCGACGGAATCACAAACCGGAATCCCTGCCCCGATCGCGACACATGCTTTGTTGACCAAGACATTGCTTGTACCGGAAGCCGGGACGAAAGTCGCCTGGACCTGGTAGGTCTTGCTGACAGCCGCGCCAGGAGCGATGGAAGGGATGACCCAAGTGATCGTATTGGTGGAGGAGTTATAGGTACCGCCGCTGGCCTCGGCCGACCCGGTCACGTAGGTCATGAGGGTAGTGGAAGGCAGGCTGTCCGCCAGGGTGACCCCGAAAGCCGTGGAAGCGCTGGGATTGGAATAGACCAAGGAGTACGTGATCACGTCCATGGGCTTGACCAGGTTGGACGAGGCTCGCTTTACCAGGCTCAGCCATGGCGTGGCGGTCGGGGTTGGGGAGTTGGTGGGTGTGTAGGTTTGGGTCGGGGTATAGGTATTGGTGAAAGTCGGAGTATTGGTGAATGTGTAGGTATTGGTAAATGTATTGGTCGGTGTGAAGGTATTGGTGAAGGTAGCCGACGGGGTCGGCGTATTCGTGGACGTCATGGTATTGGTCGGGCTAAAGGTGTTGGTGAATGTGTAGGTATTGGTCATTGTCGCGGTCTGAGTGGAAGTAACGGTGGGCGTGGGAGTGTTCGTCGACGAACTGGTCGGGGTGTCAGTGGCGGTTTTGGTAGCGGTAGCCGTGGAAGTGGAAGTTGGGGTGCTGGTCGCGGTTTTCGTGGATGTAGACGTGTTAGCGGGGCTAAAGGTCATGGTTGGAGTATTCGTCAGGGTCTGAGTCGGGGTAGATGTGGCCGTTAGCGTAGAAGTGCCGGTCGGGGTCTTCGTGGCCGTATTCGTCGTAGTCCCGGTCGACGTCGAAGTAGAGGTGTTGGTAGCCGTATTGGTCGCCGTCCCCGTATTGGTTGTTGTAGCTGTATTGGTGGCTGTGCTGGTCGAGGTGGGGGTCAAGGTATTCGTAAGGGTGTTGGTAGGAGTGCCGGTCGCTGTATCGGTACCCGTATTAGTGACCGTATTGGTGGAGGTTTGGGTATTCGTCACGGTCGGACTGTTAGTAGATGTGCCGGTAGGAGTGGATGTGGCCGAATCCGTGGCGGTATTGGAAGGTGTTCGGGTATTCGTTACCGTTGCGGTGTCCGTAGGCGTGCCGGTAGCCGTATGAGTGGCCGTATCAGTGAACGTGTAAGTAGGGGTCTTGGTCGCCGTGTCGGTGGCTGTATTAGTCGCCGTGTCCATGGCTGTATCGGTTGGGGTGTTGGTCGGGGTCCGGGTGGCAGTTTCTGACGCCGTGTTCGTTGGGGTACCCGTGGGGGTATTGGTAACGGTATCCGTGGCGGTGTTGGTAGGTGTCCCCGTCGCGGTAGTAGTGGAGGTGTTGGTGGGAGTGCCGGTTAAAGTGCTGGTCGCTGTGTCGGTTACGGTGTTCGTCGGCGTCCTGGTCGAGGTAGTCGTGGCTGTATCCGTCGCCGTATTGGTGGATGTGCCGGTCGCCGTATTCGTGGATGTGTCAGTGGGTGTACCGGTAGCGGTTGTCGTTGCCGTATCTGTCAACGTATTAGTGGGTGTTTTGGTCGCCGTGTCTGTGGCTGTATTGGTTGCCGTGTCCATGGCCGTGTTGGTTGGGGTATTAGTCGCGGTCTGGGTGGCTGTATTGGTAGCGGTGTTCGTCGGCGTCTTGGTCGATGTGGTCGTGCCTGTATTCGTCGCCGTATTGGTGGATGTGCTAGTCGCCGTATTCGTGGATGTATCAGTGGGTGTACCGGTAGCGGTTGTCGTTGCCGTATCGGTCACCGTATTGGTGGGCGTTTTGGTAGCCGTAGTCGTGGCCGTATTAGAGGGGGTACCTGTGGCGCTGTTGGTAGCCGTATCGGTCGCGGTATTGGTGGGGGTATTGGTCGCTGTATTAGTAGCGGTGTTCGTCGCTGTGTCCATAGCTGTATTGGTGGGGGTATTGGTCGCGGTCCTGGTGGCTGTGTCCGACGCCGTGTTTGTCGGAGTACTGGTCGAGGTGGTCGTGGCTGTGTTCGTCGCGGTATTACTCGCCGTTCCGGTCGCCGAATTCGTGGCCGTATTGGTCGGCGTCCCCGTGGCGGTTTGGGTCGCGCTGTTCGTCGCCGTATTGGTCGCGGTTCCTGTGGCCGTATTGGTAACGGTGTCGGTTGCCGTGTTGGTGGGTGTCTTGGTGGCGGTATTCGTGGCTGTATCTGTAGCCGTGTCAGTCGTGGTCGTGGTGGGAGTCTTTGTCGCCGTGTCGGTTGCTGTATTGGTCGCGGTGTTGGTCATGGTCTGGGTGGCGGTAAAGGTCGGCGTATTGGATGGCGTGGAAGTGGCGGTGTTCGTGGCGGTATTCGTCGCCGTCCCGGTAGAAGTGTTAGTGGCCGTATTCGTTGCCGTATTGGTCGCAGTACCGGTCGCTGTGTTCGTGGTGGTGTTGGTTGGAGTTCCGGTAGCGGTTTGGGTCGCGCTGCTCGTCGCCGTATTGGTCGCGGTGCCTGTGGCCGTATTGGTAGCTGTGTCGGTTGCCGTGTTGGTGGGTGTCTTGGTGGCGGTATTCGTGGCTGTATCTGTAGCCGTGTCGGTCGTGGTCGTGGTGGGAGTCTTAGTCGCCGTGTCTGTGGCTGTATTGGTCGCGGTGTTGGTCATGGTCTGGGTAGCGGTATAGGTCGGAGTATTGGATGGCGTGGAAGTAGCTGTATTCGTGGCGGTATTCGTCGCCGTGCCCGTGGATGAGTTTGTAGCGGTATTCGTCGCCGTATTGGTCGCTGTTCCGGTCGCCGTGTTCGTGGCGGTGTTAGTGGCTGTGCCGCTAGCGGTATAAGTCGCCGTATTCGTCGCCGTATTTGTCGCTGTTCCCGTTGCGGTATTCGTGGCGGTGTTCGTCACCGTATTGGTCGCGGTGGAAGTGGGGGTATCCGTTGCTGTGTTGGTCGCGGTGGTCGTCGTCGTGGAAGTGGCTGTATTTGTGGCGGTACTGGTGGCCGTGTTAGTGGACGTATTCGTGGCTGTACGGGTGGCTGTATCCGTGGCTGTATTGGTGGCTGTTCCTGTTGCTGTGTTCGTACCTGTATTGGTGGCGGTATTGGTCGCCGTGGAGGTCGCGGTATTGGTCGTCGTATTGGTGGGGGTGCTGGACGGGGTATTCGTAGCGGTATTGGTGGCTGTGTTGGTAGCTGTCCTGGTGGAGGTATTCGTGGCGGTGTCGGTTGCCGTATTCGTAGCAGTATTAGTGGCCGTATTCGTCGAGGTATTGGTGGCGGTATTCGTCGTCGTGGATGTGGCGGTGTTCGTCGCCGTATTCGTCGCGGTATTAGTGGCGGTCAGAGTGGCTGTATTGGTAGCCGTGTTAGTAGCCGTGTTCGAGGCTGTTGAAGTCACGGTGTTCGTGGCTGTGTTCGTCGGAGTGCTGGACGGGGTATTCGTAGCGGTATTGGTGGCTGTGTTGGTAGCTGTCCTGGTGGAGGTATTCGTGGCGGTGTCGGTTGCCGTATTCGTAGCAGTA
>Ga0326728_10005503_pt1 | contig 35412 bp, 27 predicted proteins | sample MB3enrmetagenome_FD_207602 | JGI IMG/M metagenome (GOLD analysis project Ga0326728, IMG submission 207602) | Lab enriched peat soil microbial communities from McLean, Ithaca, NY, United States - MB31MN | ecosystem: Environmental > Terrestrial > Soil > Wetlands > Peat | place: USA: New York...
ACTTCGTATACCGGCACAGTATTTGTCTCCTTTCAGACCATTTCGATGTAGCCGCAAGGACACGCCTCGGCGCACTTGTTGCAACCGTTGCATACCTCCAGCTTGATTTTGTAGTGCTCGCCCTTGGGCAGTTTGACGAATGCATTGTTGGTGCAATACATCCAGCAGGTTTCGCAGTCCATGCACATGCCGCAGGACATGCAACGTTTGGCTTCCTCGATCACTTGCACTTCCGTCAGCCGGGTGTTCAGGGCAGAGGATGCCCCGCCGCCATCCAGCGCGCGCGGGTATTCTTTGCGCTCCAGCGGGGGATACCAGCCCAGCTTCATCTTTTCCGCTTTAATTACCGGGAGGGTCGTCTTCGGTTCCGGAGCCTGCCCGCTAAGACAACAATCGATGGCCGCCGCCACCGTACGTCCCTGGGCGATAGCCACACTGATGGTGTTCACCGCCTTCCGGTCCACCTCGGCCGGTTCTTCCACCGCAAGCGGAAGTTCGGCAGGCACGGCGCCAACCAAGATGGCCGCGCCGTCCGCCTTCTGCAACTCGAGCTCGGCCGCCTTCTGCAGGCCCAGGGCAAAGAATACGGCCTTATAATCGCGGCGCAATTGTTCCACCGTGATATCGCGTCCCACCACGCAGCCGGCGCGGAGTTCCACCCCCAGTTGCAGGATGTTGGCAATCTCGGCATCCAGTACGTCGGCCGGAATCACCTGGCGGGGGACGCGGTAGCGCATCATGCCGCCCGGCTTGCCGGCGGCCTCGAAGAGCGTAACCCGGTAACCGAGGCGCGCCAGATGGTAGGCGCAGGACAGTCCCGCCGGTCCGGCGCCTACGATGGCGACGGTTGGTCCGCCGGGGACGGCCGTATCCGCCGCGGCGAGCTTGAGACCGTTGCTGATGGCGTAATCGCCCAGGAACTGCTCGACGGCGTTAATCGCTACCGGACCGTCTTTTCCTTTGCGATTGCATGCCTGCTCGCAGCCGTGCTGGCAGGCGCGGCCGCAGATTGCCGGGAACGGGTTCTTCTCGGTAACCTTGCGCCACGCCAGTTCGAACGCCTGCGCGCTGGTATGTCCGTTGGCCTCGTGCTGGGCAATGGGGACCAGCCATTCCCGCACGTTCCCGGCGGTCGGGCAGACCGACTCGCAGGGTGGGGTCTTGGGAATGAAACGCGGGCGGGCGCTGCTGACTTCACCCGTTCCAGCCGAAGATCTGATAACCGGTTTCTTGACTGCCTTGAACAGAGCCATGAAGGGCGACTCCCCCACGGCGCGGCGTGCCCCTTGCGGCCGCGCCGCGCCGTAGTTCTTTTAGTACTTCACGTGTGTCGAGCGCGCGTACGTCAAGCCCGCGTGCTTGAAATCGTCAATGTGATACCGGCTGAACTCGATTCCCGTTAACTTGAAGAACCGCGGCCAGCCGACGCGGTCGATCCACTCGCCCATGCGCTCGTACTTGCGCGCATTCTTGGCGTAGACATCGACGATGTTGACCACCGCTGCCACTACTTCCGGCCAACGGGGTGGATTGTTGGGTAGGTAGGGAATGGCTAGTTTCGAGAACTTGGGCTCGCTGCGTGCATTGCTCACCTTGCCGCCCACCCAGATGGACAGGCCGTCGTTCTCGGGGTCGTTCATCACCATAGCCGGACACACCGTGAAGCAGTTGCCGCAGAACATGCACTGCTGGTCGATCACCTCGACGTTGGGCTTGCCGTCGATCGTCGTGGGCCGGATGGCGCCCGTCGGACAGGAGGCGATCAGCGTCGGAACCTCGCAGACCCTGGGCACCTGCGTCTGATTCACTTTGGGCACCACGCGATGAACACCCAGGATGGCGATGTCGGAGCAGTGCACGGCGCCGCACATGTTCAGACAGCAGGCCAGGGCGATGCGCAGCTTGGCCGGCATGTTCTGATGAGTAAAGCGGTCGTACAGCGCGTCCATGACCGACTTCACGATACCGGAGGCATCCGTGGCCGCCGAGTGGCAATGGACCCAGCCTTGGGTGTGGACGATATTGCTGATGGCATTATTCGTCCCGCCCACCGGAAATCCGGCCGCGAACAGGTCTTTCTTGAGCGGCTCTATATGGTCCGGATTATCCAGCAGAAACTCGACATTGTTCCGGCTGGTGAAGCGGAGGTAGCCACCGCTGTGTTTGTCCGCCAACTCGGCGAACTTGCGAATCGACTGAATGCTCATTAACCGCGGGGTGGCGGCGCGCACGGAGTAAATGCGGTCTCCGGTCTCGGAAACGTGGCACAGGACCCCGGGTTGCGGGCTCTCGTGGTATTTCCATTTGCCGTAATTCTTCTTGACCAGCGGGTGCATGAACTTCTGATAGTGCGGCGGCCCGATGTCGGTAATGCGTTTGGTCGGTGTAGTCGACATTATTCGTCACCCCCTTCTTTCTTCGTCTGGTAAAAGATGTACGGATTGTCGCGGGGTGCCGATACCATTTCGGGCACCGGATCCAGGCCGATGGCGTCGAGAAACGCCGGCAAGCCGACGCGCTGGATCAGTTCCCCGACCCGTTCGCGGTTCGTGCCATTTTCATCCCAGAAATCCCAAATTCGGGTAACCAGTTCCTTGAGGGTGTCAAAGAGTTCGTCTGCCGGCACAAAGGGGATCAGCACCGAGGAAAGCAATGCGCCTTGCACGATAGGCGCCTTGGAGCCGAGCAGGATCACTGCGCCCCGCTCTTTTCCGGGACGCAACGCCTTGGGCATCACGTTGATGCAATGCATGCAGTGCACGCAATCGGAGTTTTCAATCTTCAGTTTCTTGCCGTCCCAGGCCATGCACTTGGAGGGGCACAAATCGCAGACGTCCTTCTGGATATCGACGCCGGCGGCCGCGTACTTGGAGACCTCGGCGTCGTCCTGCTGGATGTCATCCTTCCAGGTGCCGATCACCGACATGTCGGCGCGGGCGATCGAAGCCACGCAGTCATTGGGGCAGCCGGAAAACTTGAACTTGAATTTGTAAGGGAACGCCGGACGGTGCAGTTCGTCCTGATAGTTCTGCGTGGTGTCATAGCACATCTTCAAGGTATCGAAACAAGCCCACTCGCAACGCGCCATGCCCACACAGGCGTTGGGGGTGCGCACGGCGGAGCCGGAACCGCCCAGGTCGAAGCCGGCATGCGTCAATTCCTGGAAGGTGGGTTCCAGTTCCGGGGTGGTGGTGCCGAGAAGAATAATGTCGCCGGTCGAGCCATGCATATTGGTCAGGCCCGATCCATGGCGCTCCCAGATGTCGCAGATGGTGCGCAACGCCTCGCTGTTATAAAACCAGCCGGCGGGGTGGTTGATGCGCATGGTGTGGAAGTGAGCGACCTTGGGGAATTGCTCGGGAACGTCGCTGTAACGGCCGATGATGCCCCCGCCATATCCCAATACGCCCACGATGCCACCGTGTTTCCAGTGGCCGATCTTTTGCTTGTATGAGAGCTCCAGTTGGCCGAGCAGATCCTTGGAGCTGTCGCTGGTTTCACATGCTTGTTTGATTTCTTTGACGAAACTGGGCCAGGGTCCTTTTTCTAACTCGTCCAGCAGTTCCGTCTTCGGCTTTCCGTTAGAGCCATTAGCCATGAGCGCTCCTGTCCTGCAAACCGAATATCTGTAAAGTTATCAATTACCGTCCGTGCGCCCCGGTATGTCTGCGCGCGGCATAACCCTCGAATGGTGGCAACAACTCCGGTGAAATCCCCCAACTTGCAGTGGGTTGCCAGGCTTCTATTGAAGTTGCGGGCTGAGGGTCCAATACACTAAAGCTATACGTCCTAGAGGATGGTACGGGCTGTGATCCATCTCATATCCAACTGTGATTTAATGCCGCGACCGGCCCGCGATGACTGGGAGCAGGCTGGGAACATGCCGGAAGGCAAGCCCTTGGCCAGAAACCAGGGAACCATCACGGCGATATGTGACCATCATCACCAACTAGTTCTCAGTTCTCGGTTCTCAGTTCTCAGTCGGCGGCGCCCCAGTTCTTACTGAGAACTGAGAACTGAGAACTCGGAGGTTTGCGCTAAGATGCGAGGTATTCATGAACGATTATCCGCTGTTTCCGATGTTCCTTAAACTTGCCGGCCGGCGGTGCGTAGTGGTGGGCGCCGGGGCGCTGGCGGAATCCAAGATCGCCTCCTTGCTCGACGCCGGCGCAGACGTGGTGGTGATTGCCCCCGAGGCGACGCCTGGGGTGCAAGAGCTCGCTGGCGCCGGCAAACTGCGCTGGTTGAACCGCCCTTTCGCCGCAGGCGATTTGAACGAAGCCTTTCTGGTAGTTGCCGCCACCGGCTCGCCGGAGTCGGACGAAGCCGTATTCCGGGAAGGCCGGCAGAGCGGCGTCCTGTGCAACGCGGTAGACGATCCTCCCCGTTGCGACTTCTATTATGGCGCGGTCGTGCGGCGCGGGCCCCTGCAGATTGCCATTTCCACCGGGGGAGCCAGCCCGGCCCTGGCTGCCCGTTTGCGCCGCGAGCTGGAGGAACAGTTTGGTCCGGAATATCAAAACTGGCTGCTCCATCTTGCCGAACGGCGCCGGGAAATTCTGGCGGCGCATCTTTCCCCGGAACAAAAGCGGCAAGAACTGGAGGGGATGGCCTCCCGCGCCAGTTTCGAGCAGTTTATTGAAAGCAGTGGGCAGTGATCAGGGGTCTGTCAGTAGCCCGGGAGTCAGGAGTCAGGAGTCAGGAGTCAGGGCTGGTCCGACTTGGTTGCGGTTCAAACAGGCGTCCGTCCGATGTGTGACTGAAATCACGTGGTCAGGGCAATCGTGGCTGCGACTCCGGGGCCGCGAAGATTTGGTAATTGGGTAATTGGGTAATTGGGTAATTGAGTAAGGGAAGAACCCAGGGCCAATTCCTCAATTACCCAATTACCCAATTACTAAATTACCCAATTGTTGGGTGTGACAATGGTCACAGCACCAGCCGTTCGCGGGGGCGCATCTTTGATAGCGTGAATCAAGTCCGCTCAGAAGGGGGGACGTCGTGAGCGATTCATTGCGGCGTTTTTCGCTGCCCGAGGAGATTCGAGCTCCGTTGGAAGAACTGGCTGTGCCGGAGCGTTATGCAGCGGGCAGTTTCCTGTTTAAGTGCGGGGATCCCGTGAGAGGGGTCTACCTGATCCGTTCCGGCCAGGTGGCGCTTTCCCTTCCGCATACCCCGGAACCCCCGGGAATGGCCGGCCCCGGCAGTGCGCTGGGGATTCCGGCATCGGTTTGTTCCCGGCCTTATAGCCTTACCGCGGAGAACCGGGAGGCGGTCGAGGTTGGCTTCATTCCCGCGGCCAAGTTTGTGGCGGTGTTGAAGCAGTATCCTGTCATTTGTCTGGCAGTGATTGAGACACTGGCCGCGGAACTGAACGAGACCCGCCGGCAAGCCTCCGCGATGCTCGAGCAATTCACCGGCCTGGACTAAAAACCTGCTTCACCGCAGAGGACGCAAAGGAGAATTTAGGATTGAGGAATCCGGATTGGGGATTTCCTCGTTACGGCAAGCCACCGTGCGCGAAATTGCGAGGCGCCGGTTAAATCGAAAATCCGAAATCCTAATTCCCCAATTTCCTCTGCTTCCTTTGCGTCCTCTGCGGTGAATGGGTTTGGGCCCGGGTTTGCCCTTGTTCAAAAATCTCAAGGTTCGGTGACGCGCATCACGGCTTGCGAGGATGGCGGACTTTACTATCAAGTAGCGATCAGGACAGGCTGAGGTGCCCAGGCCGTTTTCCATGACGAGTTGCTGTCCTGCGCGTTCCGGGTGAAGCCGGAAGATTTCGAAACTCAGGTGGAGAAGAACGTACCATGGCTTACGCTATCACTGATACCTGCATCAAGGACGCGCTCTGCGTGGATGCCTGCCCGACCGACTGTATTCATCCGAAGAAAGACGAAGCGCCATTCGACGCCGCCACCCAGATGTATATCGATCCGAAGGAATGCATTGACTGCGGGGCATGCGTATCGCTCTGCACGTCCAACTCGATCTTCCCGGTCGAAGAGCTGCCGGACGATAAAAAGGATTTCGCCGACAAGAACGCCGCTTACTTTGCGTAGTGGTAGTTAGCGGCAAGCACGCAACGCGGCATTTGAGATTTGGGAATTTGGATTTGGGATTGGGGACCAGCCTGACCCTCCGTCAGGCTGGCCGCTTGTATTTGGGAAGTTCGTGATCCGAAATCCAGCGATTAATAACCCTCTCACCACAAAGGACACAAAGGACACGAAGGAGCAACCGGGAGTATTCCTTCGCGCCCGTTGTGTCCTTTGTGGTGAAAAGCCTCTTAACCGCTTGCAAACCCCTACTTACGCCACTACAATTCCGGTACTTCGATCCTGTACAGCCGGATGTCGCGCCCGCGCGCTGGCGGAATTCTCCGGCTGATGCCAGAACAAAGGAGCCTACAAGCATGGCTAGCCCCACGCCAAATTTGCCAAAATCCGGGACGGCAGATGCCGTTTCCCGCAAGGAACCGTTTCTCAAGCGTTATGGGCTGATCATCGGCTTGCTTGGTCTGCTGGCGGTGAATCTGATGCCCACTCCGGCGGGGTTGCCCCTGGCCGGAAAACGAATGCTGGGAATACTGGTTTTCTCGGTGATTGTCTGGATCACGGATTCGATCTCTTATCCGGCCAGCGCCGCGGCGATCCTGGCCTTGATGGCGTTCTTACTGGGGATCTCGCCCAACGTGGCCAATCCGGCCAAGCTGTACGGTACCAGCGAGGGCCTGACGCTGGCCCTGGGCGGTTTTGCCAACCCGGCGTGGGCGCTGGTCGGCGGGGCTCTGTTCATTGCCGCCGCCATGATGCATACCGGTTTGGATAAGCGCATCGCGCTGTTCGTGCTCTCCAAGATCGGGGCCAAGACCAACCGGGTATTATTCGGCGTGATCGTGGTGGGCTTTATCCTGAGTTTCTTTGTTCCCAGCACCACGGCGCGGGTGTCGTGCCTGGTGCCGATCGTCATGGGCATCATCGTTGCCTTTGGCGTTCCCCTGAAGAGCCGTTTCGCCGCCGTGATGATGATTGCTACGGCCCAGGCCGACAGCTTGTGGAACGTCGGCATCAAGACTGCGGCCGCGCAGAACATGATTGCCGTCGGCTTCATCGAAAAGATGCTGGGCAAGACCATCACCTGGCCCTACTGGTTCATGGCCGCCGCTCCGTTCTCAGCCATCATGTCGATCGTGCTGTATTACGTGCTGTTGAAGACCATTCCGCCGGAGACCAAAGAAATTGCGGGCGGCAAGGAAGCCATCGCCCGGGCGCTGCAGGAACTGGGTCCGATGAAGGCCAGCGAGAAGAGACTTCTGGTGATGTCGTTTATCCTGCTGTTCTTCTGGTCGACGGAAAAGATCGTTCACCCCTTCGACACTTCCAGCACCACCATCGCCATGATCGCCATCATGTTGTTGCCGAAGGTAGGCGTGATGACCTGGAAAGACGCGCAACCGAGGGTTGGCTGGGGTACGCTGGTGCTCTTCGGCATCGGCATCAGCTTAGGTACGGCACTGCTGGCGACCAAGGCGGCCGCCTGGCTGGCTACGGTGGTGGTCAAGGTTTTCGGCATCCAGACCATGCCGGCGCTGGTGATCCTGGCGGTGCTGGCGGCATTTCTGATCGTGGTTCACCTGGGCTTCGCCAGCGCTACCGCGCTCTCCGCCGCCATGATTCCCATCATTATCTCCGTGCTACAAACGGTGAAGACCCCGGGCATCAACGTGATCGGCATGACTATGGTGCTGCAATACGTGGTGAGTTTCGGCTTCATCCTGCCGGTCAACGCGCCGCAAAACATGGTGGCCTACGGCACCGATACCTTTGAGGTGCGCGACTTCATCCGCACCGGCATCCCCCTCACCTTCGCGGCGTATGCGGTGGTTCTGCTGCTGGGTGCGACCTACTGGAAGTGGCTTGGACTCGTGTGAAACCAGATTGGGGATTTGGCAATTTGGTAATTGAGTAATTTGGTAATTTGGTAATTGAAGGACCTACTACGCTTGGCTTGCCTTTGTTCACTTACTCAATTACCAAATTACCCAATTACCAAATCTTAGTGTGCTCCCGTCCAGACCTGATAGACGACCACGGCAAGCATGAACAGCAGATAGAGGCGGAGAGACGAAAGCAGGAACACTTCGACCCGTTTAAGCGGGCGGCGCGGCAGGGACTGCTGCCTTGCCTGGGCAAGTTGATCCTGTTCCAGCGAAGACAAAACCAGATATGCTTCGGCCGAATCGAGTCCCCCGGTGTTGTGGTTTCTTGCCATAATTTCTCCTCTAACCTCCGCCTAAAGCCGCGAAGACGTTCGGCGCGATTACACTGACCCCGAAAAGGATGCCGGCTCCGGTCAGGAACACCACCACGGCGGTGGCCAGCAGGTTGGCCCAGCGCGGGCTAACGGCGCTGCCCATAATTTCGCGGTCATTCACCAATAGCAGCAGGAACAGGAGCGCCGGCGGCATGGCCAGGACGGCGATCACATTCACCACCAGAACCACGTAAACCAGCGGCAGCCCGGGGATGAGCACAAAGGCGGCGGCGGCCGCGGCGCAGACGAACAGCACCGTGTAAAAGGCCTTGCCCTCCCGCAGCGGCAAGTTGAGACTGTGCGGCCGGCGAGCCACCTCCCCGAACGCGTAACCGGAAGAAAGCGAGATCGTGACGCAGGCCACCATGCCGGCTTCCACCATCCCCAGGGCGAACAACGACGCCCCGAGGCGCCCGATGTGCGGCTGCAGCGCTTGGGCAAACTGTGCCGCCTGGAAGTTCTCGGCGTTCATGTGATGGATAAACAGCGGGGCCGTCGCAATTACCGTGGCCAGCGCCGCCGCGGCGGCCAGCGCCGCTCCCAGCACCGTGTCGAAGTGCCCGAAACCGACGTCGTGCCTGGTCATGCCCTTGTCTGCCGTCGCGCTCTGCTGGAAGAAAAGCATCCACGGCGTCACCGTCGCTCCGATATCGGCGACCACGATCAATAACAAATCGCGATTCAGCCCGCCGGGCAGGGGCTGCCAGCTAGCGAGGGCGTAACCGACGGAATGCCAATCGGGATGGGAAAGCAAGGCAACGGGAATGAATACCAGGTTACCGGCGGCGATGGCGAGGGTGATTCGCTCCCAGGTCCAGTACCGGTGCGTCATCAGCGCCGCGTAAAGCAGGCCCAGGGCGCTGAACACGGCCACCCACGGCGGCACCCCGAAGAATCCCAGGCCGGCGCGGATGGCAATAAATTCCGTAACCAGCGTCAGGAAGTTCCCGATCGCCAAGTCGATCATGGAGAACCATCCCCAAAACGGCCCGAAACGTTCGAAGATCAACTCCGCATGTCCGCGGTGAGTCACCGCTCCCAGGCGCACGGTCATCTCCTGGACCACGATGGCCATCACAAACGTGAGGATGATAAAGGGAAGAAAGAATCCAATCCCGAACTTCGCGCCCGTGGCGGCATAGGACAGCATGCTGGGTCCGTCGTTCTCGCCCAGCATGACCAGGATGCCCGGACCAACCAGGAGCCACAGCAAGCGCAGGCGGGAAAAGACGCCGCCGCGGCGGCGCGCTGCCTGCACCCGTGCCCGGTCGCGCGCCCGGTCGATATCTTCGTGCGTGATGACGATCTTTTCTTTGGCCGTCAGCGCGGGTAACGAGTTGGTTTGGACCTCCAGAACGCGGCTCCTTGAAATGGGCGCTCGTCCAATAACGCTAATTAACTATAGTTAACTACACCGGGTTAGATGCGAGAAGCTCGAAAACGGTAACGATTTTACGAGGGGCATGGCTTTTTTAAAACCCAACGCAGAACCGCAGAGAAAAACGATCTAAGGGTCCTGAGTTCGGCACTGTAAGGCTGGCTCGCGAGCGGATTGCCGCCTGGGGTGAATCCTCGCGGCCAAAACAGTTGAAGGTGTGGAAAGAGCTGCTTACAATAAGGGCTTCGAAAAATGGAATACCAAATCCGCCTCACCCAACCTGCCTTCCACTGGATCGATATTGAGCTGGCTGCCTGCCTCAAACTTCTTTCTAAAACCATCGCGGGCGTCCTGTTACTGATGCTGCTCGGTGGCCCGGCCTTGGGGCAAGAGTCTCGACCGCCGGTGAACGTAAAAGGAACGACTGACATCGAGCTGTTGGGGGGAGGGGCCTTTGGATGGCCATTTGGCGCCATTCAAACCGGCCCGGGAGGCACTTACGATGCCTGGCTTGCCGGAGCCCGCATCGGCAGGATACTGACCGATGCGCACGGGCCGGGGTTTCTGCGGGGCAGCATGCAATACTCCTTCGGGGTCTTTCCGGTCTTTGTGTTTACGGCGCCGCGATCCGTATATGGGGGCGGTTTTGATGCTTTCGTGCTCCGGTGGAATTTCTCCGGCGGCCGGCGTCTGGCGCCCTATGCGGAGATATCGGGTGGCGCCGAGGTCACGACCCAGGATATTCCGGAGCCCAATACTTCCCGATTTAATTTCACCGCCAAGTACATCATGGGAGTTCAAAAGCCGGTCGGCAAGCGCAGTGCGGTGGATCTGAGCGTCGGCTTCTGGCATTTGTCCAATGCCAATCTGGGCAACCACAATCCTTCTCTGAATGGCGTACAGTTTATGGTCGGATACCACTGGTACAAGCCGGGCCGGTAAAGGATTTGGTAATTTAGTAATTTGGTAATTTGGTAATTGTGCAAAGGCACGCTAAGCAAGAGTAAGTTTTTCAATTACCAAATTACCCAATTACCCAATTACCAAATTCCCTGTTCTGCTGTGCACAATCTTGCATATCCGCAATGTTCTGTCCGCCCCCAGCCCCCAAACTCGGTGGCATCTGGAAGGACGGCACCCATTTCGTGTAGTGGTTCAGCCAAAAAGAATCGAATTGCTCCAGAAAAAATTTGTTTTCGCAAAAAAAATTCCGAGCTGTGGAATCCAATTGCAGGATAGTGACATCTACTCACAACAAATGGTTGTTGGGCACCAAGGCGCAGCACTTCCTGAGTCGGCAGCCGAGGCACGTTGCAGTGGCTGTTCCAGCATTAAGCGGTAATCAAGGTTGTAACCTCCAGTAGAAAGTTCCCCCCTTAAAAAACCTCGCGCCTGAGGTGTGCCCGTTTTTAGCACTCAGCAGTCAGCACTCAGCATTCAGCCAGCAGAACACCCAGCGCAAAGACGCAGAGCCGCCGAGAAGATTTCGGATTTCGGAATGTGGATTTGGGATTTTAACCACCTCCTCGCATTTGGGGACAGGAGGATGCTTGAAATCCGAAATACAAATCCCCAAAATTCCCTCTGCGGCTCTGCGTCTCTGTGCTGGGTGTTGGGCTTACTGCCGATAGCTTTCTTGCCAGCTAAAAAAAGGCCTGCCTCTGGAGGCAGGCCGTTGCCGTCGAACACTGTCGGCTTAGACTCTGACCTTGCTCACCTTGAGCGTGCGGTTCAGATACTGCCTCGAGTTCAGATCGGTGTTCTTATTGACCTCGGCCACCGAAAACTTTAGATCCTGCTGTTGGTTAAGTTTTATGTAGTTGAGGATGGCCGGATGCTTGTAGATATCGCCGGGCTGGAATACCGGCAATTCCGGCACCTGATCCGCCGGCAGGCTCCAGACGTATTTCAGGAATGCCCGGTTCAGCTCGGCCCGCTTCTTTGTGACCTCCCACATGGTGTCGGCCTTGATGGGCAAACTGTTCAGGATCTTCGGGTCGGCTGCATCCTTGGGAGTGAGGTTCTCGCGGCAATACTGCAGGTAGGCGTAGGCGAACAAATCGTGCGCCAAAATGTTCTCAGACGCAAATACGGGCGCCGATTCGGGTTCGACCACATACCCCGCGTCGGGTCCCATGAGCGACATGACCAGCCGCCCGGTGCAGACGCTGAGGCGCAGCTTGGACTTGATCTCCGGGACTTCGTTGATTTCCTCGTACATCGGGTAGTAGTTGGCTCCGCCCTGATGGAAGATGCGGCGGCTGTCTTCGCGCAGGAAGCCCACGCCGATTTTCAGCGCGCAGGTGTAATCGGCGATGCCGTGAGAGCCGAGGCGCGGCAGATAGACGATATTGTCCACTTCATTCACGAAGTCGGTGATCCGGATGGGTTCCTTCCAGTGGCTCTCCCCGGCGGGCACGCCCTTGATATAGGCGTCATAACCCCGCTCTTCGAAGCAGACGGCGGTGGCGCCGTTTCTTTCGATCACCGGCAACAACCCGGTCGATTGCATGAAGGCTTTGGTAGACCCTCGCACCTGTCCTTGGGCGGTCCAATATACGTTGCGGGCCCCGGATTGGTCGCCCACATAAATCTTGCCGGCGCCATGTTCTTTCAAAACTTTGAGCAGGCAATCCAGCGCCCAAGGATCGGTCGTCATGGGGTACTGCACGCCGGAGTTCAAGGCAAGTTTGACCAGGACGCTCTTGCCTTGGCCCAGCCAGGAGAAATCGGTCGCTTTTTCCACAACGGCTTTAAACAGGCTGTAGGAGGTGTTTCCTTTAGGCAGCCAGCCTGCACCGACAACGACGTTCTTGGGACCAGCCGACATTGGCTTCGTCTCCAAAGCGAAACTCACGCCTCCCAAAAGCGCCATTGAAGATAGGGTGCCCATACCCCACAAGAATTCCCGACGGTTGAGATCGAAACTCCACTCCATAGTTTTCCCCCTTACCTTACGGCTCGCTATGGCTGAAAATTTAAAGTCGTGTACCGCCCGCCCTGAGCGATGTTCCTGGATAGCACGGGTATTATGCACCGGGATGGCCCCGGGAAATGCCCGTTTTTGACCACCTGTTGTGTGACATTAGTCACTTTTTGAATACCGGTTGAAATCCGTTTCCCGTTTCCCGTTCCCGGTTTCCCGTTAGGGGGGCCAACACCCAGCGCAGAGACGCAGAGCCGCAGAGAAAATTCTGGGGATTTGGCTTTAGGATTTCAAAAATCCTCTTTACCCGAATGCGAGGAGGTGGTTAAATCTCAAATCCACATTCCCAAATCCGAAATCTTCTCTGCGGCTCTGCGGCTCTGCGCTGGGTGTTACTTTGGCCGGCGGGTGCGGAAGAAGGCTTGCAACAAGTCGGCACAGCGGCCGGCCAGCACTCCGGCGGTGACCTCGGTGCGATGGTTCAGCCGGGGATGATTTAACACCTGCAGCACCGATCGCACCGCGCCTGCCTTGGGATCGTCGGCGCCGTAGACCAGCCGTTGCAGGCGTGCCAGCACGATTGCCCCGGCGCACATGGCACAGGGTTCCACGGTGACGAACAGTTCTCCGCCCAGCAGACGATGATTGCCAACGCCGAGTGCGGCCTGACGCAGGGCAACGACTTCGGCGTGCGCCGTGGGGTCCGGACCGAGCAGGTTCTGGTTGCATCCCCGGCCCACAATGCGTCCCTCGATCACCACGACCGCGCCGACCGGGACTTCTCCCAGCGACTGCGCGCGTACGGCCTCGCGCAAGGCCTCTTCCATCCATAGTTCGTCGGTCATGGTTGACCAAAACCTACCACAGAGACACAGAGACACAGAGAAAAAACCACACCGAAGAGAATTTGGGAATTTGGATTTAGGATTTCAAAACCCTCGCGCACCCGAATGCGGGGAGCTGGTTAAATCCCAAATCCGAATTCCCCAATCCGAAATCTTCTCTGTGGCTCTGTGTCTCTGTGGTGGGTGTTGGGCTTTCCGGGTTGGCTGAGTGCTGAATGCTGCCCTGCGTGCTGCTTTTAATGCGCCGAGGGTGTAAGAATTGCATCTATCCAGAGGTAGGGTGAACTCACAGTCACGGGTGGGTCGAGATGAAGACGGCGCTTAAAAAGCTGTTCATGGTGGATCTGATCGACGGCTTGCGGTTGACCTTCGGTTACCAGAACCCAAAAGAAATCTATACCGAGCAGTACCCGATGCAGCGGCCGCAAGTGGCGGAACGATACCGGGGCGCGCCGCGCCTGAACAACAACCCGGATACCAACGAGACCTTGTGCATTGCCTGCGACTTGTGCGCCCTGGCTTGCCCGGAGCACCTGATCGTGGTGGGCAGCGAGCGCAATCCGACCACCCGCCGCAAGGAACTGACCACCTTTACCTACGACTTGAGCCGCTGCATGTTCTGCGGGCTCTGCGAAGACGCCTGTCCCACCGATTGCCTGGAACTGACGCAGGATTTCGAAATGGCCGCCTACGACCGCCAGGGCGCCATTTTGAACCGTGAGGCGCTGGAAAAGGGACTTCATCCGACCGAATATAAAAAGTAAAATTACAAATTATCCGGTCGTCTGATATTTGCCGTGCTGCAATTCCACAATGGCCTGGAACAGGCGGGTGCGCACCTCGTGCCTGGTGTGCGCCGGCGTGACGTACCGCACCACGACATTGAGCCCCAGGTTGGTGGGTTGCAGGTTGATGGCCGGGGCTACCGAGAGCGCCTGCACCCGATAGTGGCGGGCGTTCCGTTGCCACTCCTGGTTCGCCAATTGCGCGTTGCCTTCCGTCTCTGCCGTTACGATCTTGCGGATGGCCTCAATGACGGGGTAGGGGTCCTGGCCGGGCGGCAACGGCACTTCCAGGATGTCCCACAACCACTGTCCGGTAGTGGAAAAATTGAAGTAATGGCCTTCGATGGCGAAACTGTTTACGAAACTGACTTTGCGGCCGGTGGGGTGGCTGGAGTCGGTCCAGTTGCCGGTTTCCAGCAGCACGGTATGCAAGAGTCCGATCTCGACCACTTCGCCGCTGATCCCATTGATTTCCACCCAGTCGCCGGCGCGTATGCCGTTGCGGCCCATGAGGGTGAACCAGCCGAAAAAGGCGACGATGAAATCCTTTAGGGCGACCGTAAGGCCGGCGCCGGCCAGTGCCAGCACGGTGGACAACTGCGTGGGCATGCCAAAGACGACGACCAGAATGAAAAGCAGGGCTATCGCTTCCGCGGTAAACCGCAAGACGATCCGCATGGTGCGTAGCCGACGGCGATCGGCCGACAGCCGGGCATAGAAGCGCTCGATCGCTTCCTCGGCGGTGAACACCGCCAGCAGCACCAGCAGAATCCACGCGGCCGACAACAGCAAGGCGTGCCACGTCCGGCGTTGCCACTGCGCCAGCAGACTGCTCCAATCGCCGTAGATCTGGGCCAGTTGCTGTTCGTCGCGGATGCGCTTGTCGTAGCCGGCCAGATGTTTACGCGTGTTGGACTGGGCCCGCAAAGCCGCCACCACGTTAGCGTTGCCGGCGGGCGCAGGGGAAGCGGCCTGCGGCCCAGGGGTGGTGTCCGCCGGGGTTTCGGGCAGGCCGCGCTCGAGTTCGTCGTGTTTGCGGGTCAGATCCGCGACGGCATTGCCGGTTTGCCGCACGGCCTGTTGCACCTGCGCTTGCTTATCCCGTAATTCCCGCCAAACTTTGACCTGGCCCAGCAAATTATCGGGAAGCTGGAAGGTGGACAGCTTGATGGCGCCAGGCGCTGCCGCAGCCGCCGCTTTCTGCGCCTGACGCTCATCGAGCATCTGTTGGATCTGCTTCTCGGTATCCCCGCCGGCGCGGATCAGATCCTGGTTGGCGTCATCCAGTTCGTCCTGATGGAGCGACAAGCGGGCTTGGGCCAGATCCAGTTGCTGTTGCAGATCGGCGGCCGCCGCCGCTCCCCTGGCTTTGGCCAATTGTTGCTTGAGCTGGTCGATGCTGCTCTGGTCGGTCTTGATGCGGTCGTTCAGGGCCTGGATGCGCTCGTGAATCGGTTTGGTCTTGGGATCGGGCGGTTGGGGATGCGCGCGGGCCCGGAACAAAGCCGTGGCAAAGGCGAGGTCCACCTCGTGATCGGCGACCCGCAAGGCCTGCCGGGCCAGCTCGTCCTCTTCCGGCGTGGTAGCCAATTTGGCCACCTGGCGAGCGGTGTCGAGCGATTGTTGGTCCACCAGGGGCGCACGCGATTGTGCCGCCGGCTCGCTCGACGTGGCAATCCGCTCGTGCTCACGGGTGAGCTGCAGCCCTACCCCGGCCAGCACCAACAGCAGGAACAAACCGAGCAGAAGCAGGATCCTGGGATTCTTGAGCATGCAGACTTAACCGTACCCCAACTCACGGGAACGGGCAAGACGGGGGCAGTGGTCAGTGGCCAGTGGCCAGAAACCCGGAGCCAAAACCCAGCACAGAGACGCAGAGCCGCAGAGAAATTTTGAGAATTTGGATTCAGGATTTCAAAGTCCTCCTGTACCCGAATGCGAGGAGGTTAAATCCCAAATCCACTCTCCTAAATCCCAAATGTTCTCTGCGGCTCTGCGCTGGGTTTTGGTTTGGCAGATCGCCTCCCTGCTGACCACTGGCCACTGACCACTGACGACTGCTCAGAAAGCGATATACGGTCCCTGGCCTGCCGGTGTCGGCTGCCCGTCGATGGCCACGTAGACATCGCGGCCAAAGAAGAAGGGCAGTCCCCAGGTTAACCAGGTGGGATCGGGTTGCGGTGGCGGTCCGGCCAAACCACTGAAAGCGAAGTTGCTACTCAGGGGCGGCAACAACGCGCAGTCGTTATCCACCTTGAAGGAGATCGTAAGGGTGGCGCCATTGTTGCCCTGGATTTCCGCCAGGAATGACTGTGAAAAAGCGGGACAGTAGAAGCCATCCGTTTCGGGAACGCCGGTTAGAGTGGAGTCCTGGAAGACGTTAGCCCGGGCGGCGCTGCGGATTATCCCCGTCTTCTGCACCCCGTTGATAACGGTGGTTACATTGCCCGAATCTAGGCTGACGAGCTGTGCGCTGCCCAGGCTGTTATTAGGCTGCGTGCCAATGCCAAATATCAGCGAACCGCTGGCGCTGCTGGCCCAGGGTGACGAAAGGGCGGGAAGCTCGATGATGACTCCGTTGTTGTCCGTGCTGAAGCTTGCCACGGGGTTGGAAACCTGCGGCGTGTTAGCCGGCAGCGTCGTCGACGGGGCGATGGGGGAGCAACCCGCAGTGGAGTCGCAAGCGTAGTAGAGCCCGGGGTTGTTTGGTTTCGAGGTACATGGTGTGCCGCAGTCCTGGATCGCCATCCCGACTCCCAGCAGGCCGTTGGCGCCAAAGAGAAACACATCATCCTGTACCTGGCCGCCGAACACAGGAGCGCAGGCGCTCGGTGGCGTACCGACCCCAATGATCTGGACGGCTACGTTGCTGGCGGTCTCGCCGGCGATTTGCACATCGGCCAACCGGACCGAGCCCCAGAGCACGTTTCCATCTTCCAGCGAGAAACATTCAAAAAGTGAGTTTCCGCCGCCCACGGTCACTGCCGGCAGCGCCACGGACAGCTCCTGGCTCATGATTCTCAGGCCGCTGGTGCCGGTATCGAGTTGGACGTTGTCGATGGACTGACAATTGGAGGTGCCTGGAACACAGACCGTGACGGTGACCGATGCGGTGTTGGGCAAGCCGGCAGGACCGCCATTCACCACGATCGGCGCGACGTTGTTCAATACCGAGTTTTGCGTGCCGGCCGCGATAGAGGACGGGGACGAGCTGCCGCCGCCGCATCCTGCGGCCAGCAACAGGGCCCCGAGCAAAACTGGAAACGTGCGCACAGGGGGTTCCTTTGCAGACTCGATTCTGGGGACCTGAGCCCTGATTCACGTGGCCGGATGGGGTCGCCGAAGTGGGGTTTCCTGGGACGTGGCCACAGCCTTACGCCTGGTTTTAGCCAAGGATGCGAACAATTGTACTCCAAAGTCCGTTCTGGCGGTTCCCCAGCGGCCAGCGCAGCTCAGGTCGTGCGCAAGTCCGCTATGCGGGCTTGCGGGACCGGCGGTTGCGCAGGGGGGCGATTCGTTGATGTCCGAGTGCTTCCGTCCGGCAAAAAATAACGGCGGCGCGCAAAAGCGCCGCCGCCGTTATTGTCCGAACGCCACATTCAGTAGATAGTAACGAACGCCCCGTTGGTATTGAAATTATTTGCATCCGAGCCAAGCGGGAACACCGTAGCGCCGTTGAGACCATTATTTGACGCTGTACCGATTCCAAACACCATGAAACCGTTTACGACACTTGCGCCCGAGGATGAAATCGACGGCAGCTCGATAATGACCCCATTGTTATCGGTAGGAAGGAGTGCCACAGGATTGGTGACTTGTTGTTGCAACTGGGGTATCACGCTTTCTGTGCAGCCGGTCGCGGAAGGGCACGTGTAATAGATAACAGGATTGCCGATTACGCTCTGGGTACAGCCGGTATCGCAATCGTACAGGAAGGGGCCGACACCCAATACAGCGTTGGCACCCAGAGCGGAGAGGGTAGTTTCGGCGACTAAGCCAGTACTAACACAGCTCGCGGGTACGGAGCTGTAGGCGGGGTCGCCGATAAGCTGAATCGGCACACTGCTCGCCGTCTCGCTGGTGCCGGCGAGTTGTACGTTCGCAGTTCTGACCGAACCGTAAGTGTAGCCATCCATAAACTCAGTACACTCGGTCACGGCATTGCCGCCGACCTGCTCAAGCGGGAGTGCGATCGAGGTCAGCGCCGAAGACAAGATTCTCAACCCGACGGAGCCGGTGTCGACCAGCACCCCAGTGATGGTCTGGCAAGTCGAAGGGGCGCTGGGCATGCAGACCGTCACGCTGGTGAACAGGCCGTTGGTGTAAATGTAATCCGGATTGCTGGACGCCGCATAGGCCGGGCCGGAATAAACTTGAATCGGCTGTACATTCGACCCCGTGCTTGCCGAGAATCCGGTGTAGGCAAAATACGGACCGATCCCTCCGGGAGTGTTCTTGGTTTCGATGGCCGTGTACACATTGCGTCCGAAGAAGAACGGAAGTCCAAAATCGAACTCACCGGAACTCGGCCCGGCCAAGTTGTTGAAGGCGATATTGCGGGTGTTGAATAGGTTGTCGGCGTTAGCCACGCTGAAACTAACTCCGACACTCGGGCTCCCATACCATCCCTGATTAGTTGCCGAAACAGACGTGGTCCCCGAAGGACAGTAGAAGTCTGCGTCATCGCTGCAAATCGGAATCCCTGTGGTGTTTGTGTCCAGGAAATAGATGCCGTTAGACCCGCTATCCAGAATACCGGGATAAGCTGCTGTGCCGTTGCCGGAACTCGAGGAACCCCCGCCTCCGCATGCCACCGCCAGCATCAATGCCCCCAACGAAACAAAAAACAGTAACCTGCGCACAGTTGCCTCCTTAGCATGGCTTCGTGTCGTTTTTCGGTGACTTTACCGTATTGCCTCGGGTCCCACACCTTGCGGCAGCATGTCGGGGATGTAAGCGCTGCCGGAGAACGCCCGGAAATGCCCGCCCATCTGCACTACCAGTCCAGGCTGCTGGATTAGAATTGGGGCGCGCCGCGCGCGCCTGCTTGCGTCGGCCCTGGCGGCTTGAAGCCCCTGCGCATACTGCGCAAAATAGCTGCCGAAGAGCTGTTGCATATCGGGCAGCCCCGGACCCTGCCAGGCGACGCCGAAGACCTGCCCGCTTGGCGAGACGTACTCCCGCACTACTGTTCCGCCGGTAAATTGAATTTCATGCACGGTGTACTTTGCTGTCGTGCTGGCGATGCGGTGCATGGCCTGCATGTGCGTTGCATCGGCCTGTACTGAGTCCACGTCGCCGCCCAACGATGCGGCAGCCGGCAAAGCGAGGGAGACGGATAGAATCGCTATCGCAAGCGGGATCACCCCCGCTCGCAACTTCGCCAAACACCTCTTGCACTGGGCATCAAGCTTCATAATCTTTTCGCCTTTGGGAGTATTCAGCCGCCCAAAACCTTTTAACCGCAGAGGACGCAGAGGGAATTCGTACCCTCTGTTTTCACCGTCCTCGTTCCACTGTGTGCCTCCGCGTCCTTTGTGTCCTCTGCGGTAAAGAGGGATTGCGGCCGGAACCATCCTGCTGAGTCACACCATTTCGTCCTATTCTAAACCCGGTATGCTGCAGTTAGTTGCTGAAGTCAGAATTCAGAATTCAGAAGAAGGGCTTCCTACTTCTGTCTTCTGACTTTGCGATCTTGTAAAGTCTTGTAAAGATCTTGTAAAGACTCTTCGACAGGTTCAGGCCAGGCGCCTTCGGATCTTTTGCTGGTAGCTTGTGGCTTGTCGCTTGCGGCTTATTGCTTTCAGCGCTATTCGAATCGCAGGCTTTCAACGGGGTCCAGGCGCGAGGCGCGGCTAGCCGGCGCCGTGCCGAACAGGATTCCGACCAGCGAAGACACCACAATAGCAACGACGGCCGAAAATCCCGAGATCGGGATGTGGTAGTCGGTGAACCAACGCAGCGCGAACGGCAAAGCCAGTCCCGCCACCACGCCCACCAGCCCGCCGGCCAAAGAAATGAACACCGCTTCGGCCAGGAACTGATATTTAATCTCGCGACGGGTAGCTCCCACTGCTTTCCGGATGCCGATCTCGCGCACCCGCGCCCGGACGGTGGCCAGCATGATGTTCATAATGCCGACTCCGCTGACCAGCAGAGTGACCACCGCAATCAGCATCAAGACCGCGGTCAGGGCGTTGGCGGTTTTAGAAGCCAGGCTCACCAATTGGGTCAGATTCTCCGTCCGATAAACCGACCCCGGACGGTGCCGGGACTGGATGACGCGCTGGATTTCATTGGTGACGGCCGGTACTTCTTCTGAGGCGTTGGTGGAAAAGAACAACTGTTTCACCTTGTCGCTACTGCTGAAATAACGCGCCACGGTGTACGGAATCAATACGGTGTCGGAACTGATCTCGGAAAGCCCGAAAGTTTCGACCCGTTCCTTAAAAGTGCCGATCACCATGACCGGCAAACCGTTGACGTGGATGGTTTGGCCGATCGCGGCATCCTGGCTGCCGTACATTACCTTGGCCAGCCGCTGCTGCATGAGGGCCACCTTGTTGCGCGCCTGGGTGTCTTGGTCGTCGAAGTAACGGCCGGCCAGGATCTCGAGATTGCGGACATAACGGTATTGCGGCGAAACCCCCAGGATTACAATATCGCGCTGCCGCCCGGAACCGGTGCCGATCCGATCGTGCAGTTCGATCATCGGCGAGGCGGCGGCGATTCCCAGGACCTGCTGCTGGACAGCCTGCATATCTTGCAGGGTCAGGTAGTCGGCCGGGGTGGCGGTTACATTTTCCGCGCCGCCTTCATAATCGGTGTAGATCATGTTGGCCCCGACCGCCTGAATCTGGCCGAGCACATAATGCTTGCCGGTCAGGCCGATCGTGACCACCAGGATCAGCGAGGCGGTGCCGATCATGATCCCCAATGCAGTCAGAATAAAGCGAATCTTGCTGGTGGCAAAGGTGTCGAAGGCAAAGCCGGCGATCTCAGAAAAACACAACCCGCTATGCGGCGAAGCCGTGGCCATAGTCCCTTCTTGTCAGATGAGGAATCAGCCTAAAAATAGCACTGGAAAATCAGAATCTGAAATCCCGTCCTTGCAACTGTGGTCGATTTTATCATCGGCCGGCTGCTTCCGAAGGTGGCGCAGACTTCGGCCGAGGAATGCAAAATCACCGCATATATCAGCCGGTACCGCTGGGCCCCCTGCCCGGGTCTTCTTCACCTCCTGTGCGCGACGCCAACCCGCCGCTTGCTTGGTCGCGCCCAGACGGCTCGGTTTTAGCGCCATGCTAAGATGTTCGGAGTTCACGCCGCCGACATTGCAATATTGGTTTATCGCCGCCAAAGGGACTTGGCGTGTTCAGCCTATACCCGGCCGTTTTTGAGTCAATATCGGATGACGATCTTTTTACCCAGGCTTAGCCGAACGAGCCGTTTGCTGGTCCCGTTCTTAATACTGCTTTTCATCCTGCAGTGCGCATGGTTTATCGCTACGCAATCTCTCACCAACGACGAGCCTGAACATATTGTGGCGGGAGTAGAAGCCTGGCGTTTCGGAGAGTTCGAACGCTGGCATGACCAGCCGCCCCTGGCGCGCCTGCTGTTTGCCTTGCCCATGCTTGGTCAAAATCTGAGCTACAGTGCCGCGAATGGAGGAATTCACCCCCTAGCCCCGGCTCCGCTGGTGTGGCAGTACAGGGCGCGGGCAATGAATGTCTTGCTTGGGATCGCGCTGCTTCTCCTTCTTTGGAATACAGCGCGCCGCCTGTTTTCGGCGGCGGCGGCGAATTTTGTCCTTGCGCTCGCTGTATTTTCCCCCGATTTCATCGCTCACTTCTCTTTGGCAACCATCGATGGCGCCGGCGCCCTGTTTCTCTTTGCCGCGGTAGTACAGTTCATGCGTTGGCGTCGCCGTCCCTCACGACCGCAGGCCGTCTTGCTGGGCGCTGTGTTGGGGTGCATGTTGTTGTCGAAGTTTAACAGTCCGCCTCTATTCGCGCTGATTCTGGCGCTGGTTCTCGTCCTTATTCCGGAGGAGGGGATAAATTGGCGCCCACGAAGCTGGCGCTGGGGGCAGGCGGCACTGGCGCTGATGGCCGCCTGCGCCGTTGTCTGGGCGGGCTATTTCTTTCATATATCGCGCGTTACCTTTGCCGGCCAGATGGTGACGATCCATTTCGCCGGATATACCCAAATCTTGCGCTACGAGATGCCTACCCTTGCCGTTCCGGTTACGGTGTTCCTTCCCGCCTGCGAATGGCTGACGGGCTTGGGAATGGTGATGGTTCATAACCTCGAGGGCCATCGCAGCTTTCTGCTTGGGCATTATTCGGCGGCGGGTTTCAAGCTTTATTTCCCGGCGGCAATTCTTTTTAAGTGGCCTCTGATCGTGCTTTTGCTGGGGGCCGCCGGCGTCTTCCTGGCGTTTCGCAAAGTGGAAACCTACCGGGAACTTTTATGGATGGGGATATTTCCGGCAGTTTACTTTGCATTCGCCGTGTTGGCGCGTATCGACATCGGCGTGCGACACGTCCTGCCCGTCTATCCCTTTCTTCTATTGTATGCGGGATGCGTCTGGGAGTGGGCTCACGGAGTACGCTGGGCGAAGCCGGCACTGGGAATCCTGCTGTTGGTTCAGGCTGCCGATATTGCCCGTTATGCCCCCGACTATCTTGCTTATTTCAACCTGCTGGTGAGACCCGGCCAAACGTGGCGGATTTTGAGCGACAGTAACACCGACTGGGGGCAGGGCATGCTGGCTCTGCGAAAGTACCAGACGGAACATCCCGGTGAGGTGCTTCATCTGGCTTACGTGGGCGAGGTTGACCCTGTAACCTATGGCGTTCGTTATGTTCCCTTGCGAGAAGAAGATCGCCCGAGTGGAACGGTGGTCGTAAGCTCTACGCACTTATCGGGACAACTGCTGAAAAATCATTATGCCTATCGCTGGTTATTGCAATATCCGGTGAAAGCCGTCCTGGATCACGCCCTTTACGTCTTCGAAGTGCCGGAAAATGGCGGCAAGCCGCAACCCTAGCGACAAGCGACAAGCCTCAAGCACCAAGCCACAAAACAACCAGCAAAGCGCTGCTTTGGTTTAACTTGAGGCTGGTTGCTTGCGACTTGTTACTTGTTACTGCCTTTATTCCACCCGGCAGATTTGCACCACTTCGTTCCGGTAAGGACAGTCTTGCTTTACCTGCGCGGTTGCCGGCAGCACCGCCCAGGACACGTCGTAGCGGGTCTTTAGTTCCTGGAACTGCTCGCGGCTGAAGTGTTCAATGTCCCGCTGGGCATGTACCTGTCGCTGCCATTCGGTGGCCAGGGCTGGGAACACCATGACTTCTCCCGGATCTTTCTGGTTTTCGGCCAGCAAACTTCTCTCCGCTAACGCCCGGAACCCGTAACCTTCTTCAGCGGGCAGCGCCATGTAATTGGGATCGATAGCAAAGACCGCGGATTTGGGAGTGCTTGCTTTTGCCCACAGAAAAGCCTTTGCCCACGGGTTCCTCAGGCTCGCGCCCGGCCATTCAATGTGGTTGCTGTGCTCAAACAGGCTGCGTTGCGCGTAGAACATGCCGATTGCAAGGGGCACAAACAGAATCAGCCAGCGCCAACTTCGGTTGCGCATCAGGAATTGTCCAGCCAGGCCGCCGCCCATCAATAAGAATAGAAAGTAGAAGATGTGTAGCCAGCGCATGGGCTGAAAGGCAGCCAATTGCCTAAGGCCGGGGAACGCCAAAATCAACAATGCGACCGCCAACTGGAACAATGCGAAAGCCGTTACCCGGGTCGCCAAGTGATGGAGGACGCTCATCCGGTTCTTCTTAGCGATATGTGCAAACCACCAGACTAGGGCGAGCGGGACGATCAGCCCCAGCCACTCATACCATGCCCACATCAGGGGAAAGCAGTAAGTCCTTGCCCTCACCGCCTCGTTCCATGCCTCCGAGGGCGGTTGCAGCAAGCCTATGGGCAAGAAGGCAAAGAATCCGGGGATGCCGAACGGGACGGAGTTAACCGGCCGAATGACGAACAGCACCAGGGATATACCAAATAGCGCCATCAGCGGATGCATCAGCGCCGCAAAAAGCAACCACCCCGCGGTGCGCCGCCAGCGTTTTTCCAGACAAGCAGCTAGCGCCAACAGAATGCCACAGGTTGCCGGCCCTCTGGGATTCAGGTATTGGTCCACTGGATAGAGGGCCGTTCCTGCAATCGGCATAGTCAAGAGCACGGTCAGCAACAGCAAGGCTGCCCAGCGCCCGCACTCGAGCTCAAAACACACGGCGGCTAATTTCCAGCACGCCAGCAAAATTCCAAATAGGGAAAGAACATGCCAGAGCAGCAGAGCCCATTCCAGCGAATGCAGCGCCCGGGCGGTTGCCGCCACGGCCGGAACAAACAGTGCAGCCTTCATCTGCTCTTCGAAAAACGTGCCATTGAAGGGGTAGGTTGACGGATCGAGGTTCTTCTTAATGGCGGCGAGATAAACCTCCTGGTCTTCCACGCCAACATGGTAACCATGAATGAGGAGGGCAAGGATGGTCAGCAAGATAAGCAGGATGACGGTTTTGCCTTTGACCGGCGGCAGGGATTGCCGGCCGTCCTTTGTTTTGAGCGAAACAAATCCGACCTTTGCAACCTGGGCAGCGCTTTCCGGCTTATGAATTGCAGTTTCCATTTACGGTGCTACACCTTAGAGCAATCACAAACATAACGCCGGCTACGCTGGCATGGCCGTTCCGATTGTGCTTCGGATAGTGGGCCGCAGGACTGAATCAATCAAGGCTAGCCGGGAATGTAGCGCTCAGCCTCCGCAGCTGTAACCGAGTACCCGCGCGATGGTAGCAAGGTTCTTATGGCGGCACACAGTAAAGTTTTGTAATTACTGGATCGGGGTTTTGTAACTATCAGATCAAGGCGGTCAGGTCTGTAATCCGCCGTCCCCATAATTTTGTCAGCAGCCGCAGGTAGTGCACTCCCACCTTAACCGAAGCCTTACTAATCCCGCCCTGGCGCGTTCCGAAAACGAACGGCACCTCCGTGACCGAGCGCACCTGGCCGCGAACCAGAATCTCCAGAAGAATTTTAAATCCTTCCGGCTGCACCGCGAGCGCCTCGATGCAGCGGCGGCGCAGAAGAAAGAAGCCGGACATGGGATCGCTGAGGTGGATATGGGGCCGCAGCAGCGGCAAAGCGGGCCAGATGGCCATGTGGGAAAGCCACTGGCGCAAGCGGCTCCAGTTGTGGATAGAGGCGCGGGGGAAATAGCGGCTGGCGATGGCCAGATCGGCGCCCGCCTGGATCGCATTCCACAAGTCGCCCAGCAACTCCGGCGGATGCTGCAGATCGGCGTCAATGACGCCCAGGATCTCTGCCTGGCTATGGCGCCATCCGTAAGCGATGGCCCCCGAAAGCCCCCGTACCCCCTGGCGCAAGAGCCAACGTACGCGGGGATCCTGCGCGGCGATCCCGCCGACGATCAGGTCGGTTCCATCCTGGCTGTCATCGTCCACTATCACTAGTTCGTAGGCAATGCCGAGCGGATCGAGAGTTTTGCGGACCCGGTCCAGCACAGTTCCAATCGTCTCCGCTTCGCGCAGTGTCGGGATTACTATGGCCAGCTGGGGAAAAGGCAAGGGCTGCGCGGGCGGCTGGGCGGACTGGTTGGAAACGGACTTCTCTACACAGAGAACAGGCTTAGCCCCCGGCATGGCCTGATTCTAACATCGGGCCGCGCCGCTCCCAAGGCGGTGTGATAAGGTTTCGGCAGTGAAACGAAATTCCCGCATCCGCAGCCTGCCAATTCTGGCGATGCTGACGCCGTTGGCCCTTTTGGTACAGGGATACCACCCCGGGGTGGAGGATGACGGCGTTTATCTGTCGGCTATCAAAAAGGATCTGCAGCCGGCACTTTACCCGTACGATTCCGATTTTTTTGCGCTGCAATTGCAGGCCACTGTCTTCGATAAGCTGGTCGCCGCCTCGGTCCGGCTCACCCATCTGCCCCTGGGGTGGACGGTTTTTGCCTGGCAATGCGCCGCCATTTTTCTGGTGTTATGGGGCTGCTGGGAGATCAGCCGCCGGTGCTTTGCGGAATGGTATGCGCGGTGGGCGGGAGTGGCCTTGGTGGCGATTCTGCTGACGCTGCCCGTAGCCGGCACGGCGCTGTGTCTTACCGACCAGCATCTTCATCCGCGAGCGCTGGCCACCGCCGCAAGCCTGTTTGCCGTTGCCGCCGTCCTGGACCGGCGCTGGCTCCGGGCAGGACTGCTGCTGGCCATCGCTTTCGTGATTCATCCCATCATGGCGGCGTTTGCCGTTTCCTACTGTGTATTCCTTGCCTGGAAGCCCTGCGGAGAGGCTTGGCCGGCGGCTATGGCCGCCGCCTTGCCGCTCAATTGGATGCTGGAACCGACTTCCGAACCCTGGCGGCAAGCGGCGCGAACGCGCGACTATTTCTATTTTTCCGGCTGGCACTGGTACGAGTGGCTCGGGGTGGCTGGGCCGTTAATTCTGCTGTGGTGGTTTTCCCGCATTAACCACGGCGAGCATTCCGCGCGGACCAGGGTCGCCTCCCGCCTGGTGTATTTTGGCCTGTTCCAACTGGCGGTGGCTCTTCCGGTCATGTCCTTTTCCGCGCTGGACCGGCTGAAACCTTGGCAGCCGATGCGGTTCCTGCATCTGGTGTACTTTCTGTTCGTCTTGATTGCCGGCGGGCTGCTCGGCCAATCCGTGCTGCGTACCAGGCTATGGCGCTGGGCGCTTCTCTTCGTCCCCCTGGGTGCGGTGATGTTTTACGCGCAGCGCGAAACCTTCCCCGCCACCCGGCACTTGGAGTTGCCGGGTCTGGCGCCAAAGAATAAGTGGGTCGAAGGCTTCAACTGGATCCGGCAAAACACCCCGCGGGACAGTTTGTTTGCCCTCGATCCGCACTACATGAGCCTGCCGGGGGAGGATTTTCACAGCTTCCGGGCTCTGGCGGAACGCAGCGCTCTGGCCGACTACGGCAAGGACGCGGTGGTGGCGACCCAGGTGCCGCGCCTGGCCCCGCGATGGCAACGCGAGTTCCAGGCGCAATTGGGTTGGACAAAGTTTCAGGCGCCGGATTTCCGGCGGCTAAAGGAAATTTTCGGCGTGAGCTGGGTAGTGGCGCCGGCGCCGGGCGTACCCGGCCTGGATTGCCCTTATCGGAACCAAGCCTTGTCGGTCTGCCGTGTGCAATAGGAAATAGCGTTTCCCGTTTCCCGTTCCCCGTTTTCCGAAAAACACCTACCACAGAGACACAGAGCCACAGAGAAGAATTTGGGATTGTGGATTATGGACTTGGGATTTTCGCCAGACTCGCCGGACGCGTTATCGGGGGTTCAAATCCGAAATCCAAATTCCTAATTCCCAAATTCTCTGTGGCTCTGTGTCTCTGTGGTAGGTGTTTCTTGCGCCTAAACGTGTGCGGCCGGCAACTTGGCGCCGGGACTGGAATAGTAATGCGGTTCCAACTTCCTGCCCTTGGGGCTGAAGATCCGGAAGCGGGCGACGCCCAGTTTTTCCAGCGCAAATTTGAGGCTGGTGGCCAGTACCCCGAAGCCGTATTTCACGCTGCGGCGGAAGTTGATGGAAGAGGCTTCCGCAAAGTATTTGGTGGGACAGGAAACCTCGCCGATGCGAAAACCGAACATTACGCACTGCGCCAGCATCTGATTGTCGAAGACGAAGTCGTCGGAATTCTCCAGCAGCGGCAACGTGGTCAGCACCTCGCGCCGGAAGGCGCGGTAACCGGTGTGGTACTCGGAAAGCTTGGCTCCCAGCAGCAGGTTCTGAAATGCCGTAAGCAGCCGGTTGGCGATGTATTTGTAGCGCGGCATGCCACCCCGGAGCGCGCCTCCGCCCACGATCCGCGACCCGAGCACCACGTCATACACGCCATAGGCGATCATGGCCGCCATGGCGGTCACCAGCAAAGGCGTGTACTGATAATCGGGATGCACCATGATCACGATTTCGGCGCCGGAAGCCAGGGCCTCGCGGTAGCAGGTCTGCTGATTCCGTCCGTAGCCGTAGTTGCGCTCGTGGACAAACACCCGCAGCCCCAGCTCGCAGGCGAGCGCCACCGTGTTATCGGAGCTGCCATCGTCCACCAGGATGCGAATGTCCACCGTCTCCGGCAGTTCGGCGACGGTGGCGCGGATGGTTTTCTCCGCATTGTAGGCGGGCAGAACCACCGCAATGGACTTGCCGTTGATCATAGTCCGGAGGTAAGGGTCGATTATCCCATTAGCGGCGCGGTAACGCCAAGTTGCGAGGGACTATGGGAAGAGAGAGGACAAGGGACCGAAAGCCTTTTCACCGCAGAGGACGCTAAGGACGCAGAGGAAATCTATATCCGTTGTTTTCGTCGTTCTCGTTCCTCTGCGTCCTCTGCGTCCTCTGCGGTGAAGGGCTCTCCTTTTCAGTCCGAAGCTTGCGCTTGCGCCATTGGGGCCGCGGGCTGAGCCGGGGTCGGACGCAGCGCCGCCAGTTCCGCGGCGGCCATCTCCCGCATGAGGAACTTCTGGACCTTGCCCGAAACGGTCATCGGGAAGGAATCCACAAAACGTACATACCTCGGGACCTTGTAGCGGGCGATCTGGCCCTTGCAGAATTGCTTGACCTCGTCTTCGGTCAGTTTCCCGCCGGCCTTCAAAATCACCCAGGCCATCACTTCCTCGCCGAATTTGGGATCGGGAACGCCGATCACCTGCACGTCGGCAATGGCGGGGTTGGTGAGCAGGAACTCCTCGATTTCGCGCGGCGAAATATTCTCCCCGCCGCGGATGATGATGTCCTTGATGCGTCCGGCGATGCGGATATAGCCGTTTTCGTCCATGGTGGCCAGATCGCCGCTGTGCAGCCATCCGTCAGGATCCATGACTTTTGCCGTGGCTTCGGGGTTGTTGTAGTAGCCGTTCATCACCAGGTAGCCGCGGGTGCACAGTTCGCCGGTGACGCCGCGCGGCACGATCACCCCGGTCTTGGGTTCGATGATCTTGACCTCGGTGTGGGGCTGCGTACGTCCCACCGTGCTCACCCGTACCTCCAGGGAATCGTCGGTGCGGGTCTGCGAGATTACGGGCGAGGCTTCCGTCAAACCATAGGCGATGGTCAATTCCGAACAGTGCATTTGCTCGGTCACCTGGCGCATGAGCTCCATAGGGCAGTTCGACCCTGCCATGATGCCGGTGCGCAGGCTGCTCAAATCGAAACGCTTAAACTCGGGATGGTTCAGTTCGGCGATAAACATGGTCGGCACGCCATAAAGCGCCGTGCACCGCTCTGCCTCAACGGTGGCCAGGGTTTCGATCGGATCGAAGTACGGCGACGGGATCACCATAGCTGCCCCACTCGTCAGGCAGGCCATGTTGGCCAGCACCATGCCGAAGCAATGATAGAAGGGCACCGGGATGCAGATACTGTCCTGATCCGTCAACTTCTCGCACCGGCCGATGAGCAGCCCGTTATTGACCACGTTGCGGTGGCTCAGGGTCGCGCCTTTGGGCAGCCCGGTGGTGCCGGAGGTGTACTGGATATTGATCGGATCGTGCGGCTTCAGACTGGCCTCGCGTTCCCGCAATTGCGGCTCGGTCACCTGGTCCGCCATGGCCACCAGATTCTTCCAGCCCAGCATCTGGGGCGGCGTGGCCTCGCCTACGAACACCAGCTTCGACAAATGCGGCAGCTTCGGGGAGGCCAGTGCGCCCGGCCGGCCTTCGCGCAACTCCGGCGCCACTGCAAACAGGGTTTCCACATAATCAATATCGCGGAAACCGCGGATCAGGATCAGCGTCTGGCATTCCGATTGCCGCAGGGCATACTCCAGTTCGTGACTGCGGTAACGCGGATTGATGTTCACCATGATGGCGCCCATCTTGGCGGTGGCAAATTGGGTAAGCACCCACTCGGTGCAGTTGGTCGCCCACATGCCCACCCGGTCGCCTTTGCGGATGCCCAGCGCCATCAGGCCGCGCGCCACCTGCTCGACTTCGGCACGCAGTTCCGCCCAGGTAAGGCGTTCTTTGCTCGCGCGCACGATCAGAGCGGGGCGGTCAGGAAACAGCGTGGCGGTGCGGTCCAGAACCTGGCCGATACAAAATGGCAACAACTCCGGGGTGGTCTCTCCCTTCGCATAGCTGGGGGGCGATATCACTGCAGCGGGTTTCATTTCGGTCTCCTTAAAATGGGCCCAGAGTCGCCACCGCCCCGGCAAACGAGTGCCGGCGCGGGTCTGGTAAGAATGAAGCTGGATTGGCATATAAGTCAAAGTAATTTATGTTTTATTGATAATAACGTAGGCTAATACTATTACCCGGCGTCGCAGTAGCTATTCGGCGCCCGAACAACACCCAACACAGAGCCGCAGAAACGCAGAAGATGACGGGAGAACGGTTCGCAACCTGGTCCTTTCTGCGGTTCTGCGCTTCTGCGTTGGGTGTTAAATCAAAATTCATAAATCGAAATTCTGCAGCCTGCGGTATGCTCGATCACGGTCATGCCCGAGGTAATCACGATTCCCGCCGCGCCGCCGCCGGCGCGGACCACGCAAACTTGGTTGGCGCCTCTGGTGCTGTATTGCCTGGGCCATTTCCTGGTGGACCTGTATCAGGGTTCCATCGGGGTGCTGCAACCGATCCTGGTGGATCGTTTCCGCCTGAGCTTCACTGAGGCCGGCATACTGGGCGGCGCATTTGTGTGCTCGTCTTCGATGATGCAGCCGCTGTATGGCTACTTCTGCGACCGGTTTCGTTCGCGTCTGTTTTCCGCCCTCGGCCCCATCGTGACCGCGGCCTTTATCTGTTCCCTGGGCTGGGCGGGCGGATTCGGCTCGCTGCTGCTGATGCTGCTCGTGGCCGGAGTCGGCGTTGCCGCCTATCATCCCCAGGCCGCGTCCAACGCCATAGCCGCGATTCAAAGAAATCGCGCCCGCGCCATGGCCATTTTTGTCGGGTGCGGTTCGCTGGGCTGGGCCGCCGGACCGGTCTTCCTTTCCTTCACGCTCAACCGGGTCGGGCTGAACCGGTTGTTTTGGGGCATTATTCCCGGAGGGTTCGCGACTTTGCTGTTGCTGGGACTGCTTCCGCCGGTGGTGCAGAAGAGCCACTCCCGGGAGAGAGCGGACTGGAATTCGCTGCTTGCGGTTTGGAAACCGATGACAATCCTGCTCCTGCTGGTGATGATCCGGTCGGTGGTGCAGGTTACATTCGGGCAGTTCTTGCCCCTATATTTGCACACCATGCGGCAGTACACGCTGTCCGAGGCCAGTCTCAGCCTGACGCTTTATCTGGCGTGCGGGGCCATTGGCGGATTTGCCGGCGGCAGTCTGGCGGACCGCTTCGGAGGGCGTCTGATCATCATCTTCTCTATGATCGGCTCGGTACCTTTGCTGGCCCTGTTTGTGTTCGGCCACGGCGCCTGGTCCGTTGCCGGTCTCATGCTGGGCGGTTTGGTCCTGTTGTTTACCATGCCGATCAACATCGTCATGGCCCAGGAACTGGCGCCCACCCAGGCCGGAACTGTTTCCGCGCTGATGATGGGTTTTGCCTGGGGCAGCGCCGGCTTTATTTTCATTCCCCTAACCGGCTGGATCTCCGACCTCTTCTCCATGCAGTGGGCCTTCGTAGGACTGAGCCTGATTCCCGCATTGGGATTCCTGCTGGCCTTGACGCTGCCCCGTAACCTGGATTGGAAGAGCAGAACGTAGGAAGAACACCTACCACAGAGACACAGAGACCCAGAGAATTTGGGAATCAGGAATTTGGATTTTGGATTTCAACCTCTAATACGCCGTCCGCCGTAACGGCTAAAATCCCAAATCCAGAATCCACAATCCCAAATTTTTCTCTGTGTCTCTGTGTCTCTGTGGTAGGTGTTTTCTGGAAACTGGAAACTGGAAACCGGAAACTCACAACTTGTCCGATCGCGGCAGGGGCCGCATTGCCGGGGAGGCGGGGGTGTGTTTCGGCCGGCGCATCAGCAGTACGAAGCCGGTACATAACAGGAACAGGATACCCATAATGCGAAAGGCCTCGACGAAGCTGAGCAGGGCGGCCTGGCGTTGGACGGACTCGTAGAGGGCCGCGATGGCCTGCTGGCCCGCCGTACTCCAGTCGGTGCCGCCCTGGAAGAACAGGTTTCGGGCCTGGGCCAGCCTCTGGTGCAGCGCGTCATCGTAGGGCGTCACGTGCGCGGCTAACACCGATTGATGAAATTGCGAGCGGCGGGCCACCAGCGTGGTTACGAACGAGATGCCCATGCTGGAGCCGATGTTCCGCATCACGCTGTACAGGCTGGTGGCGTAACCCATCTGCTGCCGGGGTATGGGGGCCATCGTCAAGGTGGTGAGCGGCACGAAGACGAATGCCATCCCCGCGCCCTGATTGATCTGGTGCCAAAAGATATCCCACGTGCCCGAATTCAGATTCATGGTGGAATATCCGAAGAAGGCGAGACTGGTGGTCACGAAGCCGAACACCAGCATCCAGCGGCCGTCCCAGTTCTTGCCTAAGAGATACCCGACCAGGGGCATTAAGATGGCGGTGCCGATGCCTCGGGGGCTGGTCCACCAACCCGCGGTCTCCGCCGTCCAGCCCAGCAGGGTCTGCATAAACAAGGGCAGCAAGACCAGGCTGCCGTACAACACAAAGCCCAGCATCCAGGCCAGAATGATTCCCGCGGTGAAGGTCCGATAGCGGAGGAGGCGGAAGCGGACCAGCGGGTCCGGGACATACAGTTCCCGCAGCACAAAGCCGGTAAGGAACACCACCGCCAGCACGGCCAGGGTGAGAATGAAATGAGAACTAAACCAATCTTCTTCCTGGCCTTTGTCCAGCATGATCTGCAATGAGCCCATGCCAATTGCCAGCATGGCCATGCCGATCGCGTCCAGGCGCAAAGCCCCCCGTTTGATATAAGGCGGATCGTAGACGAAGAGGTAAATCATAACCAGGCTGAAGATGCCCACGGGAAGGTTGATATAGAAGACCCAGCGCCAGGTGTAAGCGTCGGTAATCCATCCTCCCACGGTGGGACCCAGAATCGGCGCCGCGACAATGCCCATTCCCCAAAACGACATGGCCTTGCCCCGCTCCCGGCCGGGAAATTCCTCGAGCAAGACTGCCTGGGACAAGGGCTGCAGCCCGCCGCCGGTAGTCCCCTGCAGTACACGAAAGAAGATCAAAAGCGGGAGGTTGGGCGCCAGGCCGCAGAGCACGCTGGAGACGGTGAAGCCGGTAACTACGGTCAGCAGCAGACGCTTGCGGCCGAAATAGTTGGCCAGCCAGCCGGTGATCGGCAGAATCACCGCATTAGCCACAATATAAGACGTCAGCACCCAGGTGGCTTCGTCCACGGTTGAGGAAAGACTCCCCGCAATATGCGGCAGGCTGACATTCACGACGGAAGTATCCAGCACCTCCATGACCGCGCTGGACATCACCGCCACCGCAATCAGCCATCGCCGGGAAAGCAGACCGTTATGGGGCGCGGGGGCCATTTTCAGACCAGAACTAGCATAGCAGTGAGGAATCAGCACTCAGCCGACTCAAGGCAACATCCAGCGCAGATCACATGCGCCGCTGGCGCACCACCGAGCATGAAAACAGGGAGCGCTCCGGGTGTGGTAGCGTCGCCGTCCTCGGCCAATGTCACTTGTTTTTCTCCGGTAACTCGGCGCCTCACCCTCACCGCCGCGTTGTTTTTACGCGGTTAAGCGGAAGATTTTCCTGACGGCCGGTTGCAATAATCAGGAGCCATAAATCGCCACCCTTAAAGCCTGTCATCCTGAGCCGCGCGCCCGACCCGATTTGGACAATTGCTACTCCGTCCGGGCGCGGGGCGAAGGATCTATGCATTTCGGCCCTATGTGCAAGTGCCTCTTGTGGGTGACGTGAAGATTACGGGTGCGCTGGGTCTGCTCCCTAGCCGCCTCCTGAAAAACCAAGTGACATTAGGCGCGGACGCCGGCGCTACGTATTTTCATGGCAGAGACACCAGCCGCACAGAGCAATTCGGATTGGGGAATCCGAATTCCGAATTCCGAATTCCCAAATCTTCTCTGCGGCTCTGCGTCTCTGCGCTGGGTGTTAGTTTGGCTGAGTGCTGACTGCTGATTGCGGAGTGCTGCCCACATCACAACTTAGCGTGACGGACCTCACTGCGTGCCCACAGGGGAAGGGGAGAACCTAGGACACAGGTCAGGTTATCAGACCAATTTGCGGGCCCCGGGGAAGGGCGACTGGGTTTCTCCGGGGGAGGCAGGAGCACCTTGGGGACGGCAGCCAAGCCGGAGTTCGAGGTTCTGCGGCGGAACAAGCTGTACGAGCAGGTCGCCGGGCAACTGGAGGACCTGATCGTGCACCGGTTGAAACCCGGCGATAAGCTTCTGCCGGAACGCCAATTGGCAGCCATGTTCAAGGTCAGCCGCAGTTCCATCCGCGATGCTATCCGCCGGCTGGAAGCGATGGGCATGGTCGAGCCGCGGCAGGGCGCGGGCACGGTCGTCCGCGACTTTTCCGAAACGTCGGTGGCCAACCCCCTCACTACCGTGTTGTTGCAGAAACGGAAACTGGTGGACGAACTGTTGGAGGTCCGGCAGATGATCGAGCCGGCGCTGGCAGCGCGGGCCGCCACCCGTTCTTCTCCCGCAGCGATTGCCGCCATGGCGGCCATCCTGCGCCGCCAGGGCGAAAAGGTGCGCCGGGGCGAATTGACCATGGAGGAAGATTCCGCATTCCACTACGCCATTGCTCAGGCGGCAGACAATTCGGTAATCCTCAAGGTCCTCGACGTTCTTATGGACCTGTTGCGGGAAACGCGGGAACGAAATTTGCAAATGAAAGGGCGCCTGGAACATTCCTATGCCAATCATCTCCGCATCCTCTCCGCCTTGAAACGGAAGGATGCGGCGGCGGCGGAGCGCGCCATGCGCCATCACTTGCAAGATGTCAAGCGAATCGTATTCAAACAGCTCTAAAAAAGGAAATGGAGGTTGTCAATGGGCCAGCTATTCGCGGTTGAGATTATCTACCGTGGGGTCTTTCAAAAGACCCTGGCCAAAAACATTTGCCGCGGGATCGTCCTGGCTGCCCACACCGAGGGCAAGCAGGGCATCTC
>Ga0326728_10005505_pt1 | contig 35394 bp, 18 predicted proteins | sample MB3enrmetagenome_FD_207602 | JGI IMG/M metagenome (GOLD analysis project Ga0326728, IMG submission 207602) | Lab enriched peat soil microbial communities from McLean, Ithaca, NY, United States - MB31MN | ecosystem: Environmental > Terrestrial > Soil > Wetlands > Peat | place: USA: New York...
GAACAGGTCCGCGCTACACTTGCTCCGCGGAACTCCCCTCCTGATTCAGGAGGGGTGGCGCGCTGAGCGCCGGGGTGGTTTCATCCTGAAGCCCAGAACATAAATCCGCCATCAGCACCACCCCTTTATCCCCTCCTCATCTGAGGAGGGGAGTTCTCTCGGCGGTCAGAGACCGCCGCTACAGGGTTGGAAAGAAACGGCCCGCCGCCGGGCGGGCCGTTTTGAGAACGTTCGATAACGCACAATCAGAAGGTCAGGTGCCCGCCGATTTGGATGAGCCGCGGTCCATTCATGGGCCCCTCAATCAACCCAAATTGGCCGTCGTTGACACCCGTATCCGGATCTCCTCGACCAACGCGGTTAAGGACATTTTGGAAGTCCGCGCGGACCTGTAATTTCACCCGTTCGGTGAGCGGGATGGTTTTGAGGAGACCGAAATCCTCCTCCTGGTGAGCGGGTCCCCGGACGTTCGGAAGCTCCCGGGGCGCCGTTCCGACCCTCAGCGGGAAGCTGTTTTCGGGAGACAAGGGTGGATCGGCAAACGCCGCGGGATTCAGGTCCGGGGTGTAATTAATAGCGTCCAGTCCGTGTAGAGGAACGGTCTGTTTTACTCCGGCAATGACGTCCGGCCGGACGTAGGGATTGATGATGGTACTGGCATTAGCATCAGTGAGGGACAGTGGATCCCCGGAGCCGTACCGTTGGCTGGCGGTAACCTGCCAGCCGCCGAAGAACCGGTCAACGGTGTGGCTCGAATTCAACCACCTCTGGCCGCGCCCTAAGGGTAGCGAGTATATCCAGGTCAGCTTCAGAACCTGGGGATAGTCGAAGGAGGCAATGGATCTCTCCAATCTGCGGTTATACAAATCCTGGATCGAGCTGTTGTTGTACATGACGGAGTCGCTGTCGGTGATGTCCTTGGAGATTGTGTAGGCAGCGATGAACGTGAGGCCGTGCGTCGAGTTCTTCCGCGCCTGGAACTGGAGAGCGTGATAGATGGACATGCCCATGTTGGGTTCGTCATTGATCAGGCCGCTGTACTGTGGGAAGTTCGCCAGGCCCGCGGCGATCGAATCAATGTAGTTATCACTTTCAAAGGTGGGATAAGGCAAGTGCGTAATGCCGTATTGCGCCAGGGTGGCCGCCGTGGCGGGGTTGCTCAAATCCGCCTGGAAGCCATCAACCAGCGTATCGCCCAAGCCCATGTACTTCGAGTTCACCTGGTCCCAGTTGCCATAGAAGCCACCGAAGCTCTTGTTTTCCAGGCGAGTTCCCCTCGACCCCACGTAATTCGCCTCCAGGAGGACCTTTTCCGGGAGTTCATACTGGAACCCGGCGCTCCAGTTCTGGATCAGGGGCATGTCGAGAGTGTGGGCCGGGAAGAAGTCGGGGGCCTGGCCGTTCATGGACGTGGGGTCCCGGTTCGGCAAGGGCTCGGTTGGTGGAACAAGACCCAGCGGGCCCGGCGCCGGACCGCCGGCGAAGTTCGAGAGGTAGAGTAATGGGTTCACGGTAGCCATTTCGCCAGAGGCACGGAAACGGGTATAACCCTGGTTGAAGCCAATTAAACCCAAGGGGCCCCAACTGTTCTGGGAGGGAGGCTGATAGGAGATCCCGTAGCCGCCACGGAAGACCAGCTTCGAATTGATCTGGTAAGCCACGCCGAAGCGCGGCGCCCAGTCACGGAAGTACCAATCCTGGAAGGAGGAGCGGTGGAGGCATGTCGAGCAACTGCCCAGCCAGACGATCGCGCCGGGAAGAACGGTGCCGTCGGGCAATGTCTGCGTAGCCGTGGGGCTGAATTCCGACTGCCGGTTGAAGGCTTCGGTCCTGGGCGTGGGGATTTCCCAACGCACGCCCAGGCTGAGCGTGAGCTTCGAAGTGGTGCGCCAGTCATCCTGAGCGAAGAAGGCGAACAGTCCGGCGCGATAGCCCGGCTCCGTGGTGAATAGCTGTGAACTTCCGCCGTTCGCGGCGCCCATAAGCCAGCTCGCGAAGGCGTCCCCGGTGTTCGCCTGGAAACCGGGGAGTTCGGTTTGAATGCTGCTGAAGCTGAAGGAGCTCGAGCCGGGCTCAAAGGTATCGTAACGATAGTGGAGGTATTGCCCCCCGAACTTCAGGCTGTGCTTGCCGCGCGTGGTGGCGTAGACGTCCTGGTAAGAGAAGCTCTCCACAGGCTCCCGGTTTGAGCACCCAATCCCGAACTGGGTTACCGTCGGAATCTGGTCCTTGTTCGACAACGTCTGCACCGGGAAGCAACCGGTGGAAATCCCCGGGATAGCCATCGCCGCCGCATATTTGGAATCGGGAGATTGGTTGTTGATATTGCCAAATCGGTTGTAACCTAGTGATAGCGTATTCACCGAGTGGTCGTTCACCGTCCAGGTATCCAGGATGCGCAATTGCGGACCGCCTACACTCTGCACCTTGTCGACAGTGAGGGGGTAATCGGGAAAGGGGAACCAGGAGTTTGACTTTGGATTGTTGCGAAACGTGCGGTGCCGGACCGCCTCCGTTAAGGAGCCCGACAGTTTCTGCTTCGTGCTGATTTCTTCATCGATCTTGACCGTTTCGGCGTTACGATTGAGAAGCGGGCAGCAAGTGGCGCCGACATAAGGCAAGTTCCTGAACAGGGTATCGTACTGCGTGGTGGGAAACTTGCTTAAGAGGGTCGAGGTCGCGGTGCTGAATTCTCCCGCCGGGATTTGGTTGTTGGGGAAGGGATCACGGATGACTGCCGCCGCCCCGCTGTTATTGATTAATCCCGTCACCGGATCGGTGCCGCCGGCCGGGATGAGCCTTGTCGTGGTGGGGTCATAGATGGCCCATTCGTTGACCGCTCGCCCCAAAGCATCGGTACCGACGACGGTCGGTGTCGGGTTGGTGTTCAGCACCCCTGGAGTGGCGCCGGAATTGGCCACGGGGTTGCTGGCGTAGAGGAAGTCGCTAAAATCCCCTTTGAGCATGCCCGCCGTCGGCACCGTGGTAAGGCCGCCCACGGCCAGCAGAGACTTGCGGTCACCCTCGTAATTGAAGAAGAAGAAGGTCTTGTTCCTGCGGATGGGACCACCGAGGGAGGCGGCGAAATTGTTTTCATGCTCGTTGGTCTTCGATCCGCCCACCGCGTTGTTCGTCCAACCGTTGGCATCCCAGATCGGGTTGTTGTTGAACTCATCGGCATTGCCGTGGAATTGATTGGTGCCCGATTTGATGGTGAAGTTTTCGATGCCACCACCCGTAGTTCCGTACTCCGCCGAGTAGTTGGACTCGTGGACCTTGAATTCACCAACGGCGTCCGTGCCGGGGCTTTGCTCGCCCAGATCGTTAGGAGAGTCGTAACGGCCGATGGTGACACCGTCGATCAGGATGGAGTTGCTGGAGTCCTGGCCGCCACTGATGGACTGGAAGGGCGCCCAGTCCGGGGTGGTTCCCGGCAAGCTGTTCCAGACGAAGGTGTCAATCTGCCTCCCGCCATCACTAATGAAAACGGGAAGGGTTTGAAACTCTTCCGGGGTAATCGAGGCCCCCACTTCCGCCGTGGAGGGAGTCAGGAGCGGGGCCTCCGTGGTCACGGTGATCGTTTGGGTGGTGCTGCCTATCTCTAGCGTCAGGTCTATCGTCACCACCTGCGCTACCGCAACCAGGACGTTCTTCGCCAGGGAGGCCTTAAAGCCTTCCCTGCGCGCTTCCACTTGATATGTACCGGGGGGAACGGGGACGCGATAGTAACCCGCGGTGGACGTTTTAACCACCGACTTATCTCCCGTGGCAGTGTTGGTAATGGTGATTTGCGCTTCCGGAATGACCCCACCAGAAGTATCGAGGACCGTCCCCGTCAAGGCGCCCAATTGATTTTGGGCGGAAACCCATTTCGGCACCAGCACAAGTCCTAAGCATAGGGCAATGATGCTTAAATACTTATACATTAAATTACCTCCTTGATTCCTGCATTCCCAAACCGACGCATGGAAAAGATGGATAAGAAAGTAAGTAAAAGCGCACACTACCAGGATGCGCAGATTCGAGCACTTCGAAGCATTTCATTTGCCACATTTCGAATTAATGCACACTTATTTCGAAATCTTTCGTTAATTGGCGTGCAATGATCGGATGCCTTCTCAGAAATGCCGGAAGGATCTAGCTCCTATTGAAGCCATTAGGCGCGCGGTTGGTCATGCGGTTTTGGTGATAATCCATTGTAAATAGATAAGATGTCGCAAGCCAAGGCCGGGTGGTCGTATCTGGATTTTTCCCTGCATAAGGACTAATCGCAAGGACAAAGAGTCATTGGCAAAGTTCTTAGTTAAGATGATTTTTTGGGGAGCGATTCAATGGTCCCCCCGACGGTAGCAAGTCATTCCTGACAAATGTCATTAAAGTTATGACGAGCGATCAAGGGCAGCGCTGAATCGAAGTTAGAGGGCTGTGGATTGTGCGAGTTGGCACGCATATAATCTCGCAAATCCCAACTTGACTGTGCGGATTTACGCGCCTATCCACTCGAGCATTTCCGATGACATCGCGGAATAGTCCCGAGTCCGATTCCATGAGCTCTATGAAAAATATAATGAATTGAAACCGTCCTGGAGAGTACGTGCCGTACAAAGCGATCGACAAAATGTCGCATTCCCTGGGTTTTAGGACCGATAACGCTTATTCGTAGGGAATGGTGCCCATTTGCTATCTATCCAGGACTGGTCACCGATTCGAAACCAAATCGCCAAAATTGGGCAGTAACTGATACTTGTTCTCCCAGGTGGTGTACATGATTCCCTCTGCGCCAGGCGTGCGGTCGAGTGATTCGAGCCAGCCTCTCGGATTCTCGAGGTTGTCGGCATCATAGTAGCCGGCGGCCAAGGTGCGGTAGCCAAGCTTCGAAAAGAAGTCGAGACTCAGGTTCCGCTTTTCGTAATACCAGCAGGCGATCACCAGGTCTTTGGGAATGTAATTCCATGTGTCGCGGAAGCTCCCGTCGATCAAGTAGTATTTCTCGCGGGCGTTGTGATTGGGATCGAACATGTCGGACCAGACATAGATCTCCGCCTTAGGGTTTTCCGCGCGAATCATCTCGTGCTGCCGCGTTAAGCAATTTCCGAGGATCTGGGCCATGGAGAGATGCCGGCGCTGGCAGGCTTCGCAGAAGCCGCCGACACGCACTTCATCCATGCTGAGGAAGTACTTCTTGGGCGCGAGATACTTTTCGATCAGCGGTATCTGACGCTGCCACACTTCGTACACAGCGGGCTCCGACATATCGATCGGGGTCTGATCGCGATAGATCGTGGTGCCGTGGAAATAGTCCACTCGCAAGCGGTCGCCCGCGCGGATCCTGCTGCCGGCTGGGAGCGAAATCGCCGGACCTTCGTGGTCCCAACTGAAATCGAGTTGCGGGTCGGAAATGGCCGCGAAGTCCCGGCCCTCTTCGTATACCTCCCCGGACTTCTCATTGCGAACCCTCACCGGTGTCCCTGGGCGGCGCAGAACGTTGGTGAGACCCACTTCCTCGACGGCGACATCGTCGACCCAGACCCTGCCGGTTTTCCCATCCGAAACGCCGACGCGAAATTCCACATGGTCCGCGTACCAACTATTGAAACCCCAGGTTATTTCGTGCCAGCCACTGGTCTCCGGCAAGGGCGGTTCCATGTAGGAAAGGTGACGCCCGTCGGGGGCGACGGCAAGCAGATGGATCGCCATGCGCGGCCCTGCGCCCTCGGTCTTCACCCAGGCACGCAAGCGATAGCAACGATAAGGATGCACGCGCAGCGGCTGCGCGAGATACACCTCGCCTTCTCGACCGCTGAAGTCCTCGAAGCGCACGGAAGCATGGCCAGAGTGAGAAACGGTGGTATCGAGCACCGCACGCGCTCCATGCGCCGTGAAGCCCGCCGGCACGCTTCCCTGATGTTCTTCGAAGCCGCCGTTCACAAGTTTCACGGTCGGGTCCGGAGCGAAGTGCGCCTCATGCTCTCCCGCCAGGAAGAACGCTCCGCGCACCGGTTGACCCGCCGCCAAGTTCTTGTCATGCGACATCACACCGCCCCCATAGCCGACGCCAAACCCCGCGGGAATAATCTCCACCCCGAGGCGATCGCAGGTCTGTTTCAGGCGCGTCAGGCGCTCGAGGGACTCAGGAGATTTCAAGTCCATGGCGTCGAAGCCCCCCGCCAGCAACATGCCGTTCACGCCATGCTCGCTCCCCGTGCACGCAATGCCTTGCACGCGCTCGAGCTCCTGATCGCTCCCCAGTTCCGTCGAGACATAAACCCAGCGGTCGGGATACACACGGGGTTGGCCCAGCAGCACCGCCGTCAAAGCAGCGAAGCAACCCAAAATGATAATGAGCGTGCTTTTCATCGCCATTCGCCTCCTCATGCTTCACCGGACTTCGATCGGCGCAAGATCGTACCAACCGTCGGGTTCGAAACCCTCGATGGCAAGCTTGATGGCCGGTCGTCCGGTGCGCGGATCGAGCAGCGCCACACGCAGGCGGTAGCTTCCCGGCTTCAAGCTGTCGGGAATATAAATGGTGCCGTCAAATACCGCATCGCCGGGCAGCCACTTGCGGACGTCCACGGGCAGCCGGATCTGCGCGCTGCTGCTCGCGGAAAGCAGTTCCATGGCCAGATCGTAAGGATGGTAAACCGGCGCCACTCCCGCGTTCAGCCACCACATGTGGACCGGTTGCATCGTGCCCGCCTTGACGGCCTGCGGATACTCCAGCCGCCGCAGGATGAATCGGTAACCCATTTTCTTCTGAAATTCGTCGAAGGCCTTTTTCCATTCGGGCGGAATCGCCGACGACTTGATGTTCACCGACGAGACGTGCCAGCGCAGCGCCTGGGCGATGATGTAATCCAGGTCGTAGCCTTTTTCCTTCCAGCCGCCCGGCACCCAACAGGTCTCGAGCGACACAGGACTGCGCTGCCACACATCCTGAATCCCCGCCCGAACGATCTGCTGCGGATAGAAGTCCAACATGTGGCACCAGTGCGCCCCCGTGGTGCTGCGCATGTCACCCCAACAGTCCAGCCGCCAGCCCGCGCCGTGTTCTGTTCCGTAGGCCAAGGCTTTTTCCTCGTCGAAGTTCATCAGCAGCGGCGTGCGCTTGAACGCTGCGAGCCAGATATCCACCAGTTTCTCCTGCACTTCCAACGCCGGCATGTAGGGGCTCCAGCCTTCGCCCCAATAACCCACCGAGGAGATATCGACGCTGTCTAAATCCGGATGCCCGTCGTAGCGCTCGCCCGCCGCCGCCACCAGCGCTCCCCAGAATTTCTGATACAACGGGTCGGCAAAGTCCGGCTGCCAGATCTCGCCGTCCTTGTCCGTGGCTTGGTTCGCTCGCCGCGCTCCCGACTGGCGATACCACTCCGGCAGCGGGTGCTTCTGGTCGTAGGGCATCAGGCGAATCGCCAGCGTCTGCTGATGCGCGCGCGCCTGCCGCAAGGCTTCGTCCAAAATCTCCCAACGGATTTTTCCCTGCTCCGGTTCGATCGTCTCCCAGAACCATCGGCAGTAAGCGATGGAGGACGCGGGGAAATCCACCGCTCCTGCTGCCGGGGCCAACTTTACGACGGGGCCTTCTTCCGACCAGCCAAGGCCGGGGTTGATCGCGTCCCCATTGAAACGCTGGAAAGTCTCGATCCCCATGTCCGGATTCACCAACACCGCGTCGATCTCCCTCGGGCGAACGATGGTCGTTTCACTCTGCGCATATGTATTGATTGCACATGCCAAGGTAAGAAAGGTGACTAGAATCAGTCTCGATAACATCGTGGTTTCTCGCCTCCTCATAACACCCACAAACACACTCGGAAAGCCCTTGTATCACATCAAGCGAACGGAAGCCATTAAATGTTGCGTTTACTTACGATACATTGCGCTAGAATCTGAATTGCGGTTTACGGCCAGCCGAGTATTGCGCCTATTTCCTGAAAGAGGATAATCCTCGCCGGGGGGCCCAATGAATCGAATGTTTCGCTGCGCAATTATGATAGGGTTTCTCGCCTTCGGGTCCCAGGCTATGCACGCCCAAGCGCTGCTCAGCCAAACTGACCTCCGGGTAATTCCAGAAACTTCAGAAATGCGGCAGATGCTGCCAGCCTATTTAAACAAGCTGGCCGAAGAGGCCACCGAAAAACGGTTGGCGCGCTTCAACCGAACCCAAACGGAAACCGACTTCCATAACTGGCAGGAGGCAAACCGCCGGACCTTTCTGGATTTGATCGGAGGCTTGCCCACGGAACGGTCGCCGCTCCACGCGCGCGTGACTGGTGAGGTTCCGCGCGAGGGGTACGTCATCCGCAAGCTCATTTTCGAGAGCCTGCCCGAATACTATGTGACCGCGAACCTTTATATTCCGACCACAGGCCAAGGACCGTTCCCGGCCGTGCTCGCGCCATGTGGCCATTCCGCAAATGGGAAAGCTTATGATGTGTACCAGCACCTCTTCATCGGGCTGGTAAAGCGCGGTTACATCGTTCTCAGCTACGATCCCATGGGGCAAGGCGAACGCTATCAATACTGGAACTTCATTCAACACGAGACCTTGTTGCGAGGCCCCGACAACCAGCATGCCATGGCGGGTTTGCAGGAGGTCCTGTTGGGACAGAGCCTGGCCCGCTATTTCATCTGGGATGGAATTCGCGGACTTGATTACCTTACGAGCCTTCCAGAAGTTGATCCCTTGCGCCTTGGAGTAACCGGCAACTCCGGCGGCGGCACGCTTACGACCTACATCTCGATGCTCGACACACGAGTCAAGGCGGCCTCCATCGTCACCTTCATCACTTCCCTGCCCAAGAAGATCGAAGCACGCAGCCTGGATGTGGAAGCCGACCCGGAACAGGATATTCCCGGCCTGCTGGCCGCGGGCCTCGACCACACAGAATTCCTGGGCATGATTGCTCCCCGGCCAGTCCTGATTGGGGCGGCCACGCGCGACTTCTTCCCCATCGAAGGAACACACCAAACCTTCGCCGAGATTCAATCTCTGTATAAAAAACTCGGCGTGCCCGAGCGAATCAAGATGGCGGAGTTTGACCACCGCCACATGTATAGCCAGCCACTGCGGGAAGCTACTTATGCCTGGTTCGACCACTGGCTGAAAGGCGTTGAGAGCGAGGCCCACGAGCCGCAAATCGTAACGGAGAAGGATGCGACGCTCCAATGCACACCCACCGGCCAGGTGATTACTTCTCTGGGCGGAAAGAGCGTTTACGATTTCAACCGTGCGCAGGCGGAGCAAGAACTGCATCTGCTGGACTCGCGGCGCCGTGCTCCTGACTTCTCCACGACTCTTGCCGGGAAAATCCGCAGTCATCTAGCCATACCCGCCGACATGACAGCGCCAGGTGCAAAGACCCTCGCCACGATCGGAGTGGGAGATTTGGTGGTTGAAAAGTTGCGGATCGAGACCGATCCTGGCATCGTGGTTCCGACTCGAGTGATTCACCGGAAGGGGTTCGAGGGGAGAGCACCGGCGGTGGTCTATCTGCGCGATCGCATGGGAGAGGGCGACAGCCCGGCTCTTTTCGCCTCGCTGGCCGAGCAGGGACACGTTGTGGCGGTGGCGGACGTCCGCGGCTTCGGCGAGACCTGGGCGCCTCGCGATGTGCGAGAAGAGACCGAAGACTACTTCCACCCCCGCGATTCGAAGGATGCGGACTTTGCCTACGCGGCTTTCTTTCTGGGACGCCCGCTTTTGGGAATGCGCACCGGCGACGCACTCGGGGTGGTTCGCTATCTGCGCACGCGCTCGGATGTTGATCCCAAGCGCGTGGCGATGGTGGGAAGAGGGTGGGCAGGAGTTACGGCACTCTTTGCCGCTTCTCTCGACCTCGAAATTTCGGCGACTACCGTGGAAGGCATCCCCGCCTCGTACGGTGCGATCGCGACGGCGGAACTCTACGAGCAGCCCGCCTACTTTCTGTTGCCAGGAGTGCTCGAAGACTTCGATCTCACGGACGTCTTTGCGGCTCTTGCGCCCCGGCCTCTGCTGGTGTTGAACCCCCAAGACCCGTTGACCCGCAAGATGGTTGACGAAGAAGCGCGCGCGGCCTTTGAGCCCGTTCGTGCCGCGTATGAAACGGCGAAGGCCTCGCAAGCGCTCACCGTCAAAGTTGCGCCGCTGGAAACGGACGTGGTGAAAGTGCTGGAGGAATGGCTTCGCGCGCACGAATGACCGTTGCGTTCTCGCGGTGCTGGGGGCAACTTCGCCTACGGCTCGTCGACTTCAAACTCCTTATATTCCATCTCATCCGGCTTACCGGGAGCCTGTACAGGGATTTTAATCCTGCCCATGCGCAGGCCCGGAGAGTAGGCGCTAATCGTTGCGTGGCCGGTGTGATCCGTGGCCCGAAAAGCCATCTGGGCCATGCCGGCGACGGAGTCGAGCGTCCATCCGGTCCCGTGCCCGAGCCAGGTTTGCCGCAGGAGTTCTCCCGGCCCGGCGGAGGTGAAAGTGATAGGCACCTCCGCCCACGGCTCGACCGTACCCTTCTCGTCCACGACCCGCGCCGTCACGTAGACAAGGCTCTCCAGATTCCCGGATTCAAGTCTCCGCGCATCGGCTTCGAGCACCAGGTGATGAGGGGCGCCCGCGGTTTGGCGCTCGTCGGTCACTTCCCTCCCCTCGTGCCGCGCCACCGCCTTGAGTGTCCCTGGCTGATACGGGACGGTCCAGGTGCGTGGAGGGTGCGCGAGTCCCGCCTCGCTCGCGTCGGACTTACTTCCCAGCGACTTGCCGTTGAGGAAGAGTTCCACCTCGTGGGCGTTGCTAAAGATTTTGACGCGGCGCGCCTGGCCTTCGGCTCCCGGCCACGTCCAATGGCCGCAAATACGAACCATGGGCGGGGCCGTCCACTGGCTCTGATAAAAGTAGTAAACGTCTTTGGGGATTCGCCACAGATCGCACATGCCGAAGCTGACGATGTGGGGGATGACGGTGTCGTAGGTCTCGCCCTCGTAGTCAAACTGATGCCAGATCGCGCCGCCGGCCATCCAGGGGCGCAGGTTCAACTGGCGCAGGTAGGCTTCGTGGCTCTGGCAGGCCCGATCTTCACTTTCCGGTCCGCCGCCGTAAATCCCCCGCCCCACGGTGGAGGCCGAATACTCCGCCGTGAGATAAGGGCGGTTGGGAAACCGGCGGTGCTTCTCATCAGTTTTCTTGCCCACGCCCAACCCCACCACATCCATCAAAGCCTCAACTTCGTCCCCGCGAGGTTCGTGCATGCCCACGGGCCGCGAGGGGTCGAGGCGGCGATAGCGCTCGGCCACCGCGGCTGTCACCCTTTTCGCGACCCGCGGGGGAGCATTCACCTCACCGGCAATACCCCATACAATGATGCTTGGATGGTTGCGGTCCCGGCGGATCATCTCATCCGCCATGGCGACGCAGTTGGCGATGTACTCCGGCGGATTGCCGATTTCCTTGAGAATGGGGAGTTCTTCCCACACCATCAGGCCCAGGCGGTCGGAGGCTTCGATCGTCGCCGGGTCGTGCGGATAATGCGAGGTCCTCCAGAAGTTCACGCCCATCGCCCGGATGATTTCCATGTCCTTCACATGCCGGGAATCGGGAAGAGCATTCCCCATTCCCGGATACACCTGGTGCCAGTTCGTCCCCTGCAACTGCACGCGTTTTCCATTCAGAAAAAAACCTTTCTGTGCGTCGAACTTGAACCAACGGAAGCCCAGGGGATTCTCGACCGTGTCCACCCGGCGCGGCCCGTCGAGCAGGCTGGTTCGAATGCGATAAAGGTGAGGAGAGTCCGGAGACCAGAGCTGAGGATTCGCGACGGCGCCGGCATCCTCGGTGATTTCGCGAGCGTCGCGAGGCGAGATCGCCATGGGAATTGACAGGCTTTTGACCAGTTTACCCTTCGGGTCGAGCACCTCATGCACAAGAATCAGTTCCACCGCCTGCGGCGTTTTGTTCACCACCCGGGATTCCAGCCGGAGTTCCGCCGCCTGCTCGCTTACACTGGGAGTGGTCCAGAATACGTCAGCGATGTACGCGGGCTCAGAAACGCGCAGCCAGACGTCACGATAGATTCCGCCGTAGAACGTGAAGTCGGTCTTGACCGTGGGCGGCAAAGTATCGCGAAACAGGTTATCGACCTTCACCGTCATAACGTTCTCTGCGTCCCCAAATTTCACGTAGTCGGTCACATCCCATTCAAAGCTGGTGTAACCGCCCAGGTGCTCGCCGACGCGTTGGCCATTGAGCCAGAACTCCGCGACGCTCGCGGCGCCCTCGAACTCAAGAAAAACGGCCTTGCCGGAATGCCGGCTCGAAAGATTGAAGTGCTTCCGGTACCAGCCAATCCCCCGCCAGTAGCCCGGCGCCTCGTCCATGGAGTCGTAGGCGTTCCAGGTATGGGGCAGGTTGATGGCATCCCAACCGGCGTCGTCGTATTCGGGGCGGGAGGCTTGGAGGAAGCGCGGCTCGACCTGGGCGGCCGCTTCGTTCTGCCGGTCGAATGAACCGAGCGCGCCAGTCCCCTGCGACTGCCGCGCAAAGCGCCAGCCGCGATTGAAGTTCTCGCGGAGTCGCGGGCTCGCATCCGGCATCGCTGTCTCCGCGGAACTGCGCGCCGGTGTAACACCGGCGGGCTCCGCCGGCGTTGAACGTGCGGCGAGAGGGGTCGTCCCCGGAACTACCGCTAGAGTTTCCAGGAATTCTCTTCTATCCATGGTTAATACCTGCCTGGAGCCGATCGGATTTTCTTCTGAAACCCTCCGACCAGGCAAGGAAAACCTTTGGAGAAGGGCTGAGCGAGTCACGCGCCCACCGTTTTATTCAGTAGACAATCTACTACCTCGCGTGGTAGATTACCTGCCACTATGGCTAAGCAACAGACCAGGGACCGCATCGAACTCGTTTATGGCTCGCTCGACATGCTGATTCTGCGCACCTTGCGCTGGGGACCCACGCACGGACATGGCATTGCGAAGTCCATCGAGCGGCAGTCCGAAGAGACGCTCAAGGTGGAACACGGGTCACTCTACCCCGCCCTCCAGCGCCTGCAACAGGAAGGTTGGATTTCGGCCGAGTGGGGCGTTTCCAAAAACCACCAGCGGGCCAAGTACTACCGCCTGACCGCGGCGGGACGGCGGCAATTGGTGGCCGAGACCTCGCGTTGGGAGCGCTTTGTGCGCGCCATCACCGGTGTCCTGCGGCCCGCCGAGCCCGAGGAGGGGCAGTGAGTAGCGCCGGCTTTCAGCCGGCCCAGGGCCGCCAAGATGGCGGCGCTACAATCGACTGTAGCGTCGATCTCCGATCGACGATTCGGCGGTCGGAGACCGCCACTACAGCGAGCGAGGCAACGCAACGTGGTGGTGCCGCAAAAGAAAGTCAAAAGGCAAAGCGTAAGGGAATTTAGGTTTTTAGCCCTCTCCGAGGGGAGAGGGTGGACCGCCGCCGCCGTTTTCATCAGCCGGGGCGGGACGGGGTTACTCCACCACCCGATGAGCGGACCCGCACCCGCCCACGGATCCGTCGACGCTGCCCTACGTGCTGAATGCTGAGAGCTGATGGCTGAGGACTTAGGATGCGCTGGCATCGCGAACTTGCCAAACTCGGTGCGCTATTTCGCCGGTCGAAGCCGGTGGACGATCTCGCGGAAGAGATTCGCTCGCACCTCGAAATGGAAGAGCAGGAGAACCTGGAATCCGGCATGTCGCCCGACGAAGCTCACTATGCCGCGTTGCGCCGCTTCGGGAACGTAACCCTGGCGCAAGAGAGGAGCCGCGAAATGTGGTGATGGAATTGGGCGGAGACGCACTGGCAGGATATTCGTTATGGCCTGCGCCAGCTTCGCAACAACCCCGGCTTCACCGCGGTAGCGGTCATCATGCTTGGTCTTGGCATCGGCGTGACCACCACCATCTTTACTGCCGCCAATGACTTTCTGTTGCGCCCACTGCCTTTCAGCAAATCTGATCGGGTCGTCATGCTGAAGCGGTACTTTAAGGATCTTCCGCAGAGCGGAACAAACGATCCACCCACCTTCGAATTCTGGCGTGAGCAAAACCATGTTTTCGAAGACATGGCCGCCTGGAGCATGATGCTCGACCACTTCAACCTGACTGGCGCAGAAGGGCCTGAGCGCGTACCGGCAAAGCAGGTCTCAGCGTCATTCTTCCGCGTGCTCGGCGTCAAACCCATTCTGGGCCGAACGTTCTCGGTCGCAGAGGATAAGGCCGGCGGGAATCGTGTGGCCCTCATTAGCCACTCGCTGTGGGAAACGCGGTATGGTGGAAACTCAGACGTCCTCGGCAAGACGATTATCCTCGATGGCAAGGATTACACCATCATTGGCGTGTTGCCCGCGGGTTTCCGCTTTTCCACAACCCCGGAGGAGGTCTGGACGCCGCTTGCTGAATTCCTCGATGGAGGGCACGGCGGCGAATTCCTGTATGTTATCGCTTTATTGAAGCCTGGTGTAACGCTGGCTCAGGCACAGGCAGACGTGGAAGGTATTACCACACCATGGGCTCGGCAGTTTCCCGATTGGGGGAATGGGGATCAGTGGGTTGCGGTCGAGAGCGTGCGCGACCGGTTTGCTCGGGACCTCCGTCCGGCCCTCCTGGTCCTTCTGGTGGCCGCGGCGCTGGTGCTGCTGATTGCCTGCGCCAACCTTGCAAATCTTCTGCTGGCTCGCGCTATGGGCCGGTATAAGGAAATTGCCATGCGCCGAGCCCTGGGCGCCAGCCGGGCAAGGATCATCCGGCAAATGCTGTCAGAGAGTTCAGTGCTGGCGCTTCTGGGAGGGTCAGCGGGTCTGCTGTTGGCTTTTGCCGGCACACATGTTTTCTATGCCGCTTTGCCCACTGGGTGGCAGCCGATCGCGCGCGGCGGGATCGACGCTCGGGTGCTCGCCTTTGCTTTGGCGACCTTACTTCTGACCGTGTTCCTGATCGGTATGGCGCCCGCCTGGAGCGCCACCGGCTTTGACCTGAACGAAGGCCTTAAGGAAGGCTTGCGAAGCCCGCTGTCCAGTATGAGCAGGCGGTCGTTCCGTGCTGTGCTGGTAGCTGGCGAGGTTGCTCTCGCGGCCATGCTTTTGACAGGTGCGACCTTGGTCATTAAGAGCTTCGCCCGACTTTCAGCGCTGAACCTGGGCTTCAACTCTGAAAATGTGTTGACCGTTGATCTGGCACGGACGAAGGGGGGAGAGGATACTTTTTACAAAGACGTGCTCGAACGCCTTTCCGCCCTGCCCCAGGTGCGAGCAGTGGGAGCCATCAACTTCAAACCTTTGTACGGCGGCCCCGCTTGGGGCCAGGACATCACCATTGAGGGTCGCCCACCCCGTGCTCTCAACGACTTCATCTATGCGGGCCACCGTTCGGTGAGCCTCGGCTACTTCCGCGCCATGGAAATTCCGCTCCTCAAGGGCCGCTCTTTCATTGCCACGGACCACGATAAGAGAGTCGCCGTCATCAGTGAAACCATGGCGCGGCGCTACTGGCCCAATGAGGATCCGGTAGGCAAGCGCTTCGGGGTCAACTGTGCTCGAGGAGGGTGTACTTGGAATTCCGTTATCGGTATCGTGGACGATGTGAGGGAGGATGGCGCGACCGGAGAACCAACCACCGCGATGTACTTCCTGGAAACCTGGCCCAAGATGACCCTGGTGGTTCGCGCGGCCCGGAACCCCACAAACCTCATCGCCGACGTGCGCAGCATCATCCGCTCCGTCGACCCCGATCAGCCCCTGGGCGGTATCCGCACCATGGAAAACATCGTCTCGGAATTCGTCGCGCCTCAGCGCCTCACGATGCTCATTTCGGGGCTCTTTGCTGCGCTGGCGCTGCTCCTGGCCATGATAGGCCTTTACGGAGTGCTCTCGTATTCTGTTGCCCAACGGGGTCATGAATTCGGTATTCGCATGGCGCTAGGCGCATCCGCAGGCGATATTCTCCACCTGATCATTACCCAAGGCTTAAGACTCGCGTTGGTAGGAATCATCGTGGGTATGGCGGGAGCTCTTGCGCTGACACGAGTCCTGACAAGCTTGCTGTTTGGGATAATGCCGAACGATCCGATTACGTTTGGCGCAGTCGCCATCTTCCTGGTTGGCGTAGCACTGCTGGCCTGCTATATCCCTGCCCGCCGGGCCACGAAGGTCGATCCCATAGTGGCGTTGCGGTACGAATAAGGCAGGGGTTAGGGGTTAACCTGTAGCGCGGACCTGTTCTGGAGGTCCGCGGCTCGTCCCCCAATGACCGTAAAAAGCCGCAGACCTTCAAAAGAACTGTTCCGCGCTACGCTTGCTCGACCACCACCATGAGAACCCACGCAGAACTGCACTGACCGGGGCTACCACCTCACCCATCCCGCGCCGACGGCCCACGCATCTACCAACTGACCGCGATGACCGAGTAGGTTTTCACCTCGGAAATCGTGAACGAGACCCACGAGGGTCCGGGCCGGAAACTGAGCACCCGGGGCGAGTCGCCCTCGACCTCGTAGAGGCTCACGTCCTTCGCCACTTTGCCCTCGGGAACGGCGCAGGTGACCGCCACGGAGGAAATCGTGGGGGTATTCCGCGCATCATAGTTAACCAGATGGATCATTCTCCGCTGCCGGCCGGCCTGTTCGACGAGATTGGCCACCAGAAAATCCGGCCCGGCGATTTCCAGAGGCGGGTCTTCGTTCGCCGCCCAGCGCACGGCGTCAATGATCTGCTCCCAATTCTTGGGACGTTTCCAGAAGCGATTGCCGATGTTGAAGTACGCTTCGGCTTCGGGAAGGGGGCCGTCAAACTCCACCGCGGGAAGGTAAACCACTCTTCCCTTCCCGGCCTGGTTTCGCCGCATTGTTCCCCCCGCCGCCGCGGTCTCCTGAACCTCCTCCTCGTAGTCGGGAGCCCGCGACTGTCCTTCGGCCAATCCTTTCAAGCCCGGCTCGACGCGCAGACGCCGCCACTCATCGTAGAGACCGGCTTGGCCGATTGCCACCAGGCCGCCGCCGTTTTCGACAAAGGTGCGAATACGGGCCAACTGTTCATCCGAAAGGCATTCCGAGTCCGGCAGAATCAGTACCCGGAGTTTGGAGAGATCGGGCAGCGGCTCGTCGAAGATCAGATGGAAAGGTACGCGCGACTGGATCAGCGCCTGCTCCGTCAGGATCGCGCTGAGCTGCGCGCGCGCGTGGTGGTAGGTGAGCGACGCGTGCGAGCGCAATACACCCACCGTGGCCACATCCTCCGTGCCCAGGTAGAGCTCGCGGTTTTTCCGGTAAAAAGCCACGTATTGAAGCATCGCCGGCGGTATCGGCGCCGTACCCGCGAAGCCCAGCGTCTGATTGAAGGCCAGACACTCGCCCATGGCGACGGGGTTGTCGGCGATGTAAGCCAGCAGGATATTGTGAAAAGCGCGCGCCAGCTTATAGCTCCGGATTTTGCTGATCAGGCGGCCGTCCGGCAGGTAAACGCAAGGATTCTCCTCCTCCGTCCAAAAGACATCGGTGGTAGTCAACAGGCGCGCGTGGTCAATGGCATTCTCCCAGGCGCGGTTTCCGCCGGTGATGCCGTGGGGATTAATTTCAATCGCCACCTGGGGGTTGAGCGACCGCGCATACTCGGCCATCTGGCGCAGCGCGTCGGCCATGACCTGGCAGCGGAAATCAATCCACTCCTGAATGGCAGGATCGAAGATGATGGCCATCTTCTGCGGCTGGTTCTGACGGTTCCATTGCGGAGGGTTTACGTAATCGACGTTTTCAAAGCCGAACCGCTCGCGGCGCTTTTCGGGAGGGTATTTGGCCCGCAGGAAGGCACGAAATCCCTCCACGCATGCCGGGCAGTGGCAGGAATCCGGCTCCGGGTTGAGGTCGAAATTATCGAAATGGATGAAATCCGTTTTGACTTCTTCCACCGCGTAGCGAACGATCTTCTTGAGGTAATCCAAATACTCCTGGTGGGTGAAGCACGGGCGGTAGCGATAGGACTGCTGAAAGCCGTACACCAGCAGGATGGGGAGGCCGCTCACGTCACGCTGGATCCAATCCTTGGCGCGCGGTTCCTCGGCAAAGAACGTCTCATACATCATGGTATTCCATTGGATATAACTATCCACTTTCATGCCATGACCATGAGCGAGGGCCGCGGCGCGTTTGGCATCTTCCATTTCCGGCCTCTCCGCCGCCATGCCGAAGCCTTTGTAGAGGTGGGTATGAAAAACCTCGATGCCCTGATCGTGGAGAGTGCGAATCAGCTCTTCACTCTGGTTCCATTCGTACTCCTTGCGGGCATCGAGCGATTCGCCGCCGCGACGAATCACGAAAATGTAAGGCTCATGGCTTCCCCCCGCGTCGATCAGTCCGTTGGCGAGCCACGTGGCGCGGAGGAGCGATGAGCGTGTGCTGCTGCCGATGGGCAGGGGCATCTTCAGAATCTGTCCCACGGCCGCTGCCGCGGCCATGCTTCCCATAAAGTCTCGGCGATTCATTGGGGCCTCCGCATGTCCCGAGATTTCCGTATTGCCATCCTGCGGCCCAGCAGTGTACACCCCACTGGCTCGTTCGCGACCGCAATTCAGCGGTCCAGAGGCCAGCGCGCGATCGGGCGTTGAAAGCAGTATACTTGTCCCCGCTCAAAAGGAGACCCGCCATGAAACGCCGCGAATTCCTCCAGGAAATGCCTGCTCAAGCCCTTGCCGCAGCTTCGGCTCTCACCGCCCTTCGCGATCGCGCCGCGTTCGCAGCCGTTGGCAATCGACCGGCCGATTGGATTGACCCCGCCACCGCCCAAGACTGGCAGGCGCGCTGGGAGAAATCCATTCTCGAATATTCCGCCCAGAAGCGTTACTGCGACACGGAAGTAAACGAGGGATTGGGCTGGCGGGTCAGTCCGTTCCTCGACGGCTACTACTATGGCTATCTCCTCACCCACGATTCGAAGTGGGTCGAGCGATTCGTCGACTGGACGGACTCCTGCATCAAACGGGCCGTCAAGGAACCGGATGGTTACCTGGGTTGGCCAGAACTCATGGATATGACGTTGGGTTTTGACCAGGACAGCATGCTGGGCGAAGGCATGCTGCTGCGTCCCATCGTCTCGATGGCGGACGTTATCTTGAAGACGCCGGCGCTCAAAACCCAATGGGGCGGCAAGGCTGAGAGCTATCTGGAACTGGCCGAGCGGACCTTCGAGAAGTGGGACTCACGCGATGCCTGGCGCGACTGCCAGGTGGGTGGGCTGTGGGTGGTGCAATACTTCGGCATCGATGCCAATGCCAACACCTGGACAGAGGGCTATGCGCGGCGCAAGACCGAAGGGTTCTCGCACCCCGACAATAAAGAGCACCAGATCGCGCGGTGGCTCATCACCCTGTTTGACGTAACGAAGAAGCCGATCTACCGGGAGCGGGCTGAGAAATGGTGGCAGCTCATGAAATCCCGCATGAAGACACGTGAGGATGGGAAGTACTTCGTCTGGGACTACTGGGATCCTGCCGGACCCTGGGATTACAAACCGGATGGCACAACCAAGCACTGGGTGGGCGTGCACCCCAACGGCGGCTACTACGCGGATGATCTGGAGGGCATTGTCGCGGCCTTCCAGCACCAACTGGTCTTCAGCCGCCAGGATATCGGCCGCTTGATTTCGACCAACCGCGATTACATGTGGAACCAACAAATCCAGGGCGCAAGGTTCCAGCGCATTGACGGCGGCAAACCCGACCCGCGATGGGCGGACTCACCCGGCGTCCTGTGGGATGCGCTCCTTCCCTACGACGAGACACTGCGGAAAATCTTCGTCGCCAACCACAATCCCGAGGAGAAATGGGGCGGGTTGAGCCGCACCCCCTGGTTTCTTGCGCTAGCGCGCGGCGCCCTGGCTTGAACAGCAAGCCTACCGCTGAGCCGCAAAGATTGAAAATCAATAACCCTTTCCTCTGCGTCTCAGCGCCTTTGCGGTAAAGACAGCCGGGGCGGTTCGCGAACCGCCCCCTTCACGGTTACGGCGTTACCTTTAAGATCCCCTGCGCGGGAATGTCCGCCGACGATTTCCCTATCATGATTTCAAAATCGCCCGGCACGACGCGCCATTGCATGTCGATGTCGAGCAACTGGAGATCCTCCGGGGTGAGGGTCAGCGTCACGGCTTTGGTTTCGCCCGGTTCGAGCGCCACGCGTTCAAAACCGTGCAATTGCTTGACGGGCGTGGAGACCGGGGCGAACTTCTCATGCGTGTAAAGTTGCAACGTCTCGACGCCCGCGCGGTTGCCGGTATTCTTGACGTCGACGGTGACGCGCGCCTCGCCTCCCAGATGAATCATGGGAGGGTCGATGCGAAGATTGCTATACTCATACTGCGTATAGCTCAACCCGTAGCCAAAGGGATAAAGGGGCGTGCCGGGCATATCCACGTAACCTTTAAGGTGGCTCCATCCCTGGGTGACCCAAAAGCCCTTGGAAGGCTTGTAGTTGTAATAGGCGGGTAATTGGCCGGAGTGGCGGGGAATAGTGATGGCCAGGCGGCCGCTGGGGTTGTAATCGCCGAACAGCACGTCGGCCACGGCGGTGCCTCCCAACTCGCCGGGCCGCCAGGCTTCGACAATCGCCGGCACGTGCGCGGCGGTCCAGCGCGTGGAAAGCGGACGGCCGTTGACCAGCACCACCACGGTAGGAGTGCCGGTTTCGAAGACCGCGCGGACCAGGTCTTCCTGGACGCCGGTCAAGTCGAGATTGGCGATGTCGTAGGCTTCCCCGTCGGTGGGCGGGTCCTTTTCGGGGTCCACATCATTCTGGCCCTGGTTTTCCCCTACGACCACAATCGCCACCTCGGCATTCTTGGCGGCGCGGACGGCTTCGGCGAATCCGCTTTTATCATCGCCCAACACCGTGCAGCCCTTTACCGCCATCACCTTGGCTTGCGGTCCGACTTTGGCTTTGATGCCTTCCAGAATGCTCACCACGTGCTGCGGAATCGCCTTGGGCGAATAATCGCCCAGTTGATTCATCAGGTTGTCCGCGTCCGGACCAATCACCGCCACCGACTTCAGGTTCTTGCTGAGGGGCAGCACACCCTTTTCATTTTTCAGCAGCACGATGCCTTCGCGGCCGGCGCGCAACGCCAAATCCTGATTCGCCCGGGAATGCACGATGCTAGAGGCGCGGTCCGTGTCGACATAGGGATTTTCGAAAAGACCCAGTTGGAACTTCAGTTTCAGGACTCGACGCACTGCCCGATCCACGAGCGCCATCGGCACCATGCCTTCTTCCACCGCCTGGACCAAGGGTCCCATGTAGGCGGGTTCATAGGTGATATCCAGATCGACTCCGGCCTTAAGGGCCAGCGCTCCGGCTTCCTTCTGGGTTGGAACGATGTCCTCGTATTGCAAAGTCGAGAAGCCGTCCCCTTCGCTTTCCACGACGCCCTCGAAGCCGATATCCTTCCGAAGAATATCGTTCATCCACTTCACCGAGCCGTGGGACGGGACGTCCTCGACCTCGGGATAACCCGCCATCACGCCCAACCCTCCGGCTTTGGTGATCGCCCCAATCCAGGGGAACATGTCGTTCTCGCGCAGAGAGCGTTCGGAGACCTCGATCGCTCCGCGCTCGAGACCACTCGCGGGCGAGCTTTGCGTGGGGAAATCGGTCAGCACGGCGATGACCGTATCCGGATTGGCGAGGTTGGTGCCTTGGGTGCCGTGGACGATCTCCTCACCGATACGCATGTAGAGATAGGGATCCTCGGTATAGGCTTCCTCGTTTCGACCCATGCGCGGATCGCGATCCAATTCCATGACCAAGGTGGAGAGCATATGGATCCCAATGGCGCGGGACTCCGCGGCCGCGGCCGCGTAAACCGCGCGCACCAACTCAAGATCGAACGAACTACCGATGGCCAGGCCCTCCGGGAAAATTGTTGCCCCGGGATACATGGCGCCGTGCGTGCCCTCCTCGTCTTGCAGTAGAGGGATTTTCAATCGGGTCTGGGTAACCGCGATCTTCTGTAGCTCATTGAAGTACTCCGCATAATGGCGCGGATTATTGTCACGCATCACTTCGTCGGCGAGGGTAAAGAATCCGCAGCCCGGACCGATTTCGCTGGTATAGGTTCCGGCGGCGAATCGCCGGCAGGCCTCGCGCTTGGCGGGAATGGTGGTACCCAGTTGTTCCGCGTAAACACAGGGTAAGTTGAGTTGCCCAACCTTTTCCTTAAGCGTCATGCGGTTCATCAGATCATTCACACGCTCCTCGATCGTCCGCGTCGGATCGAGGTAGATTGGCTTATCATTGCCGGCTTGCGCGAAAAACACGTTGCTCAGGGAGAGAAGCAGGCCCATCACGAGACTGCCAACCACGAGCAGCTTTTTCTGTAACATCGAACACCTCCGGGGGCCGAATTGGCCTCGCGCTAATTCTTAAAACAGCGAATGACACTGTTTCAGTCGTTGAGATTTAACTGCGGAGTACCTGCCTCTGTCTATAAAAATTGTTGTGCCGGGCAACGCCTCCTGAGACTTAACTGAACTTGCCCGACGTCGCGCGGCGGATTTTGGTGTTATATTAAGGCTGGTATTAGCGGGTGGCTGACGCCAGGGATACGAACGGGCGAGAACTTCATCCTCACCCATAAATTCAGGAAGCACCGAGCTTGGATTGGAGCAATGATCAATGATTCACACGGGTCGTCATTTCCTGCAAATTCCAGGACCTACCAATTGCCCTGACCGGATCCTCCGCGCCATGGATCTCCCGGTCATCGACCATCGCGGCCCGGAATTTGCGGAGTTAGCCTTGGAAGTATTGGAAGGTGTCCGCCCGATTTTCAAGACCAGCGGTCCCGTCATCATGTACCCGGGTTCAGGATCGGGCGCCTGGGAGGCGGCCATCGTCAACGTGTTTTCCCCCGGCGACCGGGTCCTGATGTTCGAGACGGGGCAGTTTGCCGATCTATGGCGGCGCATGGCGAAAAGGCTCGGATTGGAGGTTGATTACGTGCCGGGAAATTGGCGAAGGGGCGCGGATCTCCACCAACTCGAATCACGCCTTGCCGCCGATGAGGCGCACCAGATTAAGGCCGTCATGGTCGTTCACAATGAAACCTCTACCGGAGCGACCAGCCGCGTGTCGGAGATTCGGAAGATCATGGATGGCGCGCGTCATCCTGCTTTATTGATCGTCGACGCCATCTCGTCGTTGGGAGCAATAGACTTTCGGCACGATGAGTGGGGCGTTGACGTGACGATTGCCGGCTCGCAAAAAGGGCTGATGCTGCCGCCGGGCTTAAGCTTCAACGCGGTTTCCGAAAAAGCGCTGCGTGCCAATGAAAACGCCCGGATGCCACGGGCCTACTGGGACTGGCAAGACATCCTGAAACAGAACCAGGCAGGATTTTTCCCCTACACGCCGCCCACCAATCTCCTTTACGGTTTGCGGGAATCCCTTCACATGTTCAAGGAAGAGGGCTTGGAGAATGTATTTCGCCGCCATCAGCGTCATGCGCAGGCCACTCGTGCGGCCGTTTCCCGATGGGGTCTGGAAATCGTCTGCGAGGCGCCGGAAGAATACTCCAGCACGGTGACCACGGTGTTCACACCGGAAGGCCACAACGCGGATTATCTCCGCAAAGTCATCCTTAACAATTTCGATATGTCACTTGGGGCCGGACTCTCCAAGTGGCAGGGCAAGGCCTTTCGGATTGGCCATCTGGGCAGCTTCAATGATTTAATGCTGGTGGGAACTCTCGGCGGAGTCGAAATGGGACTTCGCCTCGCCGGGGTGCCGCATCGAGAAGGCGGGGTGATGGCGGCGCTCGAACAATTGGCGCCGTCGGCGACGGTCGAACAGAAAACGGTTGCGACGTGACGGGAATTGCTTCGACGCGCGGTGAGCCCCGCCGCGGGGCGAGGCTTAAGAGGCTGCGGGAAAACGCCCCACCGCGGACAACCACCCTGCGCCCAGGGCGCCAACCCTCCTGAATCAGGAGGGGAGTTATTAAAAATCTCCCCTCCTCAGTTGAGGAGGGGTAGCCCGCCGAGCGCCGGGGTGGTGCTGATTTCCATTATGGACAAACTACCACTTAGCTCACATGGAAAGCCGGTTGACGCGTTTCCGGAAGCTCTCGCCCTCGAAAGCGAGCTGCGAAAAAGCATTCGTGGAGAAGTCCGCTTCGATGCCGGGAGCCGGGCGCTCTACTCAACCGACGCGTCGAACTACCGCCAAATCCCCATTGGCTTGGTCGTACCGCGCGACGTCGACGACGTTATCGCGACCGTCGCCGCCGCCCGAAAGTTCGGGGCTCCCGTCTTGCCACGGGGAGCCGGAACGAGCCTGGCCGGGCAGTGCTGCAACGTCGCCGTAGTCCTCGACTTCAGCAAGTACATGAACAAGATCCTGGATCTCGACCCGGGCGCGCGGACTGCCCGCGTCGAGCCCGGAGTGGTACTCGACGTCTTGCGCAACCAGGCGGAAACGCATCGGCTCACCTTCGCGCCCGACCCTGCTACGCACAGCCGCTGCACGCTGGGGGGCATGATCGGAAACAACTCCTGCGGTACACACTCGATAATGGGAGGAAAGACCGTCGATAACGTCGAGGAACTCGACATCCTGCTGTATGACGGCACCCGGATGAAGGTGGGGCGAACGAGCGAGAGCGAACTCCAGTCGATACTCGGCGAAGGCGGCCGTCGCGGCGAGATTTACCGCGGTCTCATGGAAATTCGCGACGCTTACGCGCCGCTCGTGCGCGAACGATATCCTCGAATTCCTCGCCGGGTCTCCGGCTACAACCTCGATGAGCTCCTGCCTGAAAATGGATTTCATGTGGCGCGGGCGCTGGTGGGGACGGAAGGCACGTGCGCTACGGTGCTCGCCGCCCGGCTGAAGCTTATTGACAGTCCCCAACAGCGCAGGCTCGTGGGGCTCGGCTATGACGACCCCTATGTCGCCGCCGACGATGTTCCGAGAATCATGGAGTTCGGTCCCATCGCGCTCGAAGGGCTCGAAGGCAAAATGGTCGATACTCTGACCAAGAAAGGCGTGGCGGGCGTCGAACTGATGCCGAAGGGAGGCGGGATTCTCCTGGCTGAGTTCGGCTCCAACGACGCGAGCGAAGCCGAACACCGCGCTCGCCAGATGATGGAAGGTCTTCGCCGGGGGGCGGGCACGCCCAACATGCGGCTCTATAGCCAGGCCGAAGCCAAAGCCGTCTGGCAGATCCGTGAGGCTGGACCACGCGGCGCGCAGTTCATGCCCGGAGCACCCTTGTTGTGGGAAGGGTGGGATGACGCCGCGGTGGCGCCCGAGAAGCTGGGCGCCTACCTGCGCGACCTCCGAAAGCTTCTCGACGAGTTCCGCTACCAGGCGGGCTTCTACGGCCACTTCGGGCATGGTTGCATTCACATGCAAGTGAGCTTCGATCTGCTCAGTGAACCGGGCATTCGCAAGTTCACCGAATTCATCGGCCGCGCCGCCGATTTGGCAGTGAGTTATGGCGGGTCGCTCTCCGGTGAGCACGGGGATGGACAGGCGCGTGCCACACTGCTACCGAAAATGTTCGGACCCGAATTGGTGCAGGCCTTCCGCAAATTCAAAACTTTGTGGGATCCGGACGGAAAAATGAATCCGCACAAGGTCGTGGATGCGTATCTGCCCACCGAGAACCTGCGGCTGGGCGCGGATTACCATCCCTTACAAACCTTTACCGATTTTAAATTCCCCGATGACGAGGGTTCCTTTTCAAGGGCCATGCTGCGCTGCATCGGCATCGGTGCGTGCCGCAAAGGCGACGCCGGTACGATGTGTCCCAGCTACCGGGCGACTCTGGAAGAGGAACACAGTACGCGCGGCCGCGCGCGCATGCTTTTTGAGCTACTTCAGGGAGAGGTGGTGAAAGGGGGCTGGAAGGACGAGCACGTGAAGGAATCGCTCGAACTGTGCCTCGCCTGCAAGGCGTGCAAGGGCGAGTGCCCGGTGAACGTGGATATCGCTACGTATAAGGCCGAGTTCCTTTCCCACTACTACCAAAACCGGCTGCGGCCGCTCCGTGCCTACGCCTTTGGCTGGATCGACAAGTGGGCGCGACTGGGATCGATCGCACCGGGTATTTCGAACGCGCTGATCAATGCGCCCGGCTTGCGGCAGGTGTTCAAGAAGCTCTTGCACATTCCCGCGGCTCGGCAGTTTCCCCGGCTGGCGCCCAGAACCTTCCGCAGTTGGGCCCACCGCCATAGGATCCCGGTAACTGTCCATACGCTGCACCCGCCGCCTCCCACAGAAGCATCATCACCAAAAAGAGTTGTGCTTTGGACGGATACCTTCACCAACTACTTCCATCCGGAGGCCGGTCAAGCCACGGTGGAAGTGCTGGAGCACGCCGGGTTCCAGCCGTGCCTTCTCTCGCGACAACTGTGCTGTGGCCGCCCCCTGTATGACTTCGGAATGTTGGATGATGCCAAGCGCTACTTGCAGCGCGTCCTCGATGCCTTGGAGAACGAAATCCAAGGGGGCACGCCCGTGCTCGTTCTCGAACCCAGTTGCGCTTCGGTGTTCCGCGACGAACTCCGTAACTTGTTTCCCGAGGATCCGCGGGCGGATCAGCTTCGCCGCCAGACTTTTCTTCTCAGTGAGTTTCTCGACCGCTACGCCCCGGGATATGCTCCACCGAAGCTCGAACGCCGAGCGGTGCTGCACGGTCACTGTCACCAGAAAGCGCTCATGAAGTCGGCGGACGCTGGGGCTTTGCTGCGCAGAATGGGAATCGAACTGAGCGTTCCGGACTCCGGTTGCTGCGGGATGGCCGGACCGTTTGGATTCGATGCCGAGAAATATGAGGTGGCCCAGGCGATCGGGGAGCGCGTGCTGCTGCCTGCCGTCCGCGCCGCTGCCCCGGATACCCTGATTGTGACGGATGGGTTCAGTTGCCGCGAACAGATCCTGCAAAGCACTGGCCGGCGCGCCTACCACCTGGCTGAGGTGCTGCGGCTCGCGCTCGAACCCCTGCTGCCGGCTTCCCGGAGATAGGAACATGGCTGAACACCTCGTTGTCTTCACGGAAAGGCAGGAGGGGCCGGTACCCGGCCTCGACGAAGAGTTGATTCGCCAAAACGGCGGGACCGTCCGCTATGGGAGAGCCGTCGATGAGCAAGATCGCATCCGGCTGGCCGAGGGGGCGGAAATCCTCGTGGCGGGCGGGGCGCGGCTGTCGCGCGAATTTTTTACCGCCCTGCCCCACCTGCTCGGTGTGGTGCGTCTTGGAATCGGCGTGGACGGTGTGGATCTTGATGCCGCCACCGAACTTGGAATCGTCGTGGCCAACGTTCCGGACTTCTGTTCGGATGAAGTCGCCGAGCACGCCCTCGGACTTATCCTCGCCGTGACGCGCAAGCTCGTCCAGGCAGATCGCCAAGCTCGCCGGGGCGAGTGGGTCCCCGGAATGGATGCCTTCCTGCGGCCGATGCGCCGGCTCAGTGGCCAGACCCTGGGACTGATCGGCTTGGGAAAAATCGGACGAAGCCTTGCGCGCAAAGCCCAGGGTTTGGGACTCACGGTCATCGCCTACGATCCCCATGTCAGCGCATCCGTGGCGCAGGCCGCCGGCGTCCCCTTGATGAGCCTGGAAGGGTTGCTGCCCCAAGCGGATATCCTTTCACTGCACGTGCCCGTGACCGCGGAGACCAAGGGCATCATCAACGCGCGCACGCTGGCGCTCCTCAAGCCGGGGGCCATTCTGATCAATACGGCGCGCGGCCAGGTGGTGGACGAAGCCGCGCTCTCGGCCGCGCTCGCTTCCGGCCGGCTGGCGGGCGCCGGTCTTGATGTGCTGCAACAGGAACCCCTACGCCTGCCCCATCCGTTGACAGAATTTGAGAACGTGGTCTTTACCTGCCACTACGCCTCGCTGAGCGAGGAATCTTACGCCAGCATGCGCAAGCAGGTGTCCGAGCAGGCGGTCCAAATCCTGCGCGGGGAATTTCCGCGGAGTCTGGTAAACTTCAGGGTGAAAGACCTGCCCCAATGCCGTCTTCGAGATGACCACACTTAGGGTCGAACAGGGATCCGGCGGCGTGCGAAGAACCAAGTGAAAAGCATGGAGGCTAATTCACCCGCCCCGGCTGCGCTGGGAGCGATGGCTTGTGCCCTGCCGCCTTCTGCTGATACATGGCGGCGTCAGCACGTCCCAGCACCTCTTTCATGGTTTCGCCCGGTTTCCATTCCACCAAGCCGATGGCCGCGTCCATGTTGACCTTGGGCGCCTCCGTACCCGCTTGCAGCGTATACCCGCCGAAGACCCACTTCTGCATGCGCTCGATGTGGGAGTGGGCTTCGACCAAGCTGCCGTCGAGCACCACGATGAACTCATCGCCACCCCAGCGGCCAATAACATCGGTACCACGCGAAGCCGAGCGCAATTCCGCCGCGAACTGCTTCAGGAGGTCGTCACCCGCCTGGTGACCGTAAGTGTCGTTAACTTGCTTGAACCCATTCAAGTCGAGCACCACGACGCAGAAAGGTTTCTTTGCCTCAATACGACGTTCCAGCTTGACCTCGATGCCGTGTCGATTGTCCACACCCGTCAGGGAGTCTTGCGACGCCCGCTGCTCAGCCGCTTCGAGTTTGGTCTGGTAGGTGGAGACTTGCACCCGCAAGGCCGCGACTGATTCCTTCCCGTCCTGCTCCATCTTGTCCACGCAGGCCTTCAGGTCCTTGGACCCGCGCAGAATCGCCGCCCGGATCTGGGGCAAATCCTCAAGCTTCGCCATCGCCTGTAAGCGTTTGGTGAACTCGCCAAACTGGTTGGTGTAACGCTGATCGCGTTCCGCCACGGACTCAGCAGCGCGGGCCAGGACCATCAGGATTTCCTTAACGTCACCGGCGCGCTCTTTGAAATACTCCGCGGCCTGCCCACCCCATTGCTGCAATTGCTCATCCACCTGCGTTTCCGTCTCGGTCACGACGGGAGGCGTGAGCTTCTTAGCCAGGCCTTCCGCCAGAACCAGCAGACGGCGTTGCAGATCGGGGCCTAAGGTCGGACAAGCCTGCACTCCGCAGTTCCCCATGGCGCCCAGCGCCGAGCGGTACGCGCCCAGTATCAAAGCCAGCAGTTCGTCCGGGCTCGCCTCACGATGCTTGTTCAGCTCGTTCGGGTCCATATCCATGTACTTTTTCAGGGAAATCACGAGTTGCCCTTCCTTCCCGCCCTCTGCGCAAGTTGTCTGAACCAAAAGGTCCAAATAGCAGGTCAAGGGTGACGCCCCTTCGCCGGGCGCCATCCCTCCTGCCCACCTTGCCTATCGGCAATTCTCATCGGAAGGTTAACGCGGATTTCTCACCACCCTTGGTGGCAAATCCGGGTTAAAGGGTGGGACATTGAAAGGGCTATTTCGCACGCACCCAAACGATTGTGCGAGCCGGGGGGAGAAAATCCTTGACACTGCGTCTCGGCTTTCTTTAATGTTCGGCCCGACTTCATTGAAGAGGGAGTGCTATTTTGCTACTTACTCATCCTGACTGCGAAAGGATTCACCAAGCCGCACTGGACGTTCTCGATCAACTGGGCGTTCGTGTGGACGACCCCGAGATCGTGCGCTTATTGCAAGGCGCTGGTGCCACCGTGGAGAATGAGAACCGAGTCCACATTCCCGCCGACCTGGTGAAGTGGGCTCTCGGGCGAGCACCTCATCAAGTGAAGGTTGCCGATCGCAAAGGTCACGTCTGGCAACTGAGTCCCCAGGAAGGAACGATGGTCCTGACGGGGAACGCGCTTTACATCACGCGGGGCAAGGTCCGTACCGACCTGGGCTCTTCGGACCTTGCGCAACTCGCCCGCGTGGTAGATGCCTGTGACCACATCCACGCCATGGTGGGAACCTCGATGGCCGACTATCCCCCCACGAGCCGCGATTTCGTGGGCTTTCGCATCATGGCAGAGAACACGGCGAAGCACCTGCGTCCCTGCGTTTACACGCCCGCGGGCGCACGCACGCTGATGGAAATGGCGAAAGTTCTGTTGGATGGTGGAACTCTGCGTGAGCGCCCCATTGTGAGCACCGGCTTCAGCATCATCAGCCCGCTGCATTGGACTTCCTTGGCCTTGGGAGTATTCAAGGAAACGGCAGGTTTAGGTGTTCCCGCTACCATCAATTCCGAACCCTTGGGCGGCGCGACCGCGCCCGTGACCTTGGCCGGGTGTCTCGTGATCGGTGACGCGGATACGCTGAGCGGACTGGTCATCAATCAATTGCTCGAGCAGGGACGGCCATGCTTCTACAACGTGGGATTTGCGCATGTCTTTGACATGGCGGCAGGGATCGCACTAACCGGCGCACCCGAGAATGCCCTGCTCCAGGCGGCAGGCGCGGACATGGCGCGGTTTCATGGCCTGCCTTGCGCTTCCTGGATGTCCACCGAATCCATGTGCAACGATTCCCAAGCGGCCTTCGAGAAAATGATGACCGGCCTGGCCCATGCCGCGGCGGGCGTCAACTTCATCTGGGGCGCAGGCAACTTGGAATCGACGCTGGCAATGTCGCCGGAAGCTCTGGTCACCGACAACGAAATCGCCGGTTATTTCCTGCGCTTCCGGAGGGGATTCCCGGTCGACGAAGAAGGGTTGGCCCTCGACACCATCCGGGAAGCGGGCCGGTCCGGGGATTTCTTGAATTCGCCCCACACGTTGGAGCATTTTCGCCGGGTGCTGAGCCGGGCGCAATTAGCCGTGCGGGGACGCCGGGGAGATTGGGAGACGCGTGGGTCGCACGCCTTTGAGGAATCTGCGGAGCAGCGGGTGCGCAACATCCTTTCCAAGGAGCCCAAGCGGTATCTCAATGCCCACCAGCAGGCCGAGCTCAAGCGCATCGAACAAAGCGCGATGGGCAAATGACTCTTCGGAGAGAGAAGGCCCCGTCTGAAGAGACATCTCCAGGTCCAGCAGGATCTTTTTTAATATGGTTGAAAACCAGGAAGGAACAACCCGTGATATCCAAAGCGATGGATCGGCGCAGCTTTTTGCGGAATTCCGCCATGCTGACGACGGGCACGGTGGTGGGGGCGCAGTTGCTGAAAGCCCAACCGGTTGGGCAAGCGGCCGGCGACGCGACAGGAGTGGCCGAGCGGGAGGCCCACTTCGAAGATTTCGTTTTCTCGGAGGAGAGGTTGAAAGAAAGTCTGTGGCCTCTCCCTCCTCACCCCCGTTTGTTCTTCGCGAAGGATGACCTTCCTCATCTCCAAAAGAAATCGAAATCTTCCCCTTGTCAATCGCTATGGGAGCGTATCCTGAAGGAGTGTCAAAAGCCGACGGGGGACGTGGCGGCGCTGGCTTTGGCGCACCTATTGACCGGGGAGGAAAAATACGCGCAGGGCGCGAAGGCCGCGCTCTGGAAGATATTGGATGATCCTCGCTGGGACCAGCCGGATATTATGAAGGGCGGTATGCAACTGGCCACGGTCGCTACAGGTTACGACTGGCTGTACGGGTTCCTTACCGAGGACGAACGAGCGAGAGTCCGGGAAGTGACAATCAGTAAAGGGATCGAGCTGGTCGCGCAGGCCTGCCGGGACTATGCGTGGTGGACCGCTTGGACAAGATGCAACTGGGGGATGGTGACTTTCAGCGGCGCGGGTCTGGCGTGCCTCTCGCTTCTTGGCGAGGACGCCCGGGTCCTTGATAATCTACCGATTATCCTGAATCGATTTGTTTTATGGATCGAGGACGCCCCGCCCGACGGAGGATGGGGAGAGAGCCTGAGTTACTACGATTTTGCATGGTCGCATGGAATTCAGCTCGTCGATGCGCTGGCGAATGTTTCAAGTGGCAAGCTGAATTTATACGGCTTTTCCTTCTTACGACAGAATTTCTCGCTGCCACTCTATTTCTCGCTTCCGGATGAGTCCGGCTTTGTGAGTTTTTCAAACCTTGGCCCGATGAGCTTGGGAGTCACGGACTACGAGCAGTTGGTGGAGGAGGAATCGAACCGCACCGCCCTTGGCGCGATGAGCTTGGGAGCCACGAACCCGATCCTGCGAAGGCTGGCCGGCAAGTATCAAAATCCCTACGCGCAGTGGCTTGCCGATAGGGTCGAGGGCCGCCCCTCCCCCTTGGAATTCGTGTGGTGGGATGCCGAGTTGAGTTCCCGCGCGCCCACGGAACTTCCGCGAGCCAAGCTATTTGCGAGCATCGACTGGGCATCCCTGCGGTCCGACTGGATGGACCCGCAAGCCCTCCTGTTGGCAATGAAGGGAGGCCATAACGACTGGGACCATCATCATCTCGACCACAACAGCTTCGTGCTGCACGGCTTCGGGGAGCGGCTGCTTATCGATCAGGGGTTCGCTTGGCCCACGCCGCCGTCCAAGATCCCCTACGCGAACAGCACCCTTGCCCATAACACCCTTCTGGTCAATGGCAAAGGCCAGTTGGACGGCGCCACATATTACGCCGGGGGCCGCGGCGAGTACGAACATTTCACTCCCTTGTCCGATTTTGTGACCACGGAGCTTTATGACGCGGTGATGGGCGATGCGAAGCGCGCCTATCCGCCGGAAGATCTCAGCGAGTACATTCGTCAGCTCCTGTTCATGCGCCCTCGGTATTTCGTGCTTTTCGACGCCGTGGAGGCGCCCGCGCCTTCGACGTTCGAGTGGCTCTTTCACACCTACGGGCGTATCGAGGTGGACGGCGACACGGTCCGGATCTCCGCCGGAAACGCCGTGCTGTCCATGAAACTTCTGGCCCCTGCCCGGTTCGATCACGAACTGGCCACGCAGAGTATGGAGGGCAGCCCGGATCGACACCTCCGGCAACTTACCGATACGTACATCCGGCTTCGCCATCGGGAGAATTCCCGGCAGGCCAATTTGATGGCGGTGCTTTATCCTGTGCCGGCTGGCGATGCGAAAGCTGCTTCAGGATTTCTGAGCGGCGTGGATAAGATCGAGGGAAATCGCTGCCTGGGCGTGAAAGTCCGGGGAGAAAATCAGCTCGACGTAATGCTGTTTGCCAAAACCATCTCCGAGCGGCGCGAGCCGCGGCCCATGGCCGCGGAGGACATCTCCACCGATGGGTATCGGTGCGTGGTCCGGAAAGGGGAAAGCGGCGAACTCAAGGCCTTCGCGATGCATGGTGGCAGGAACCTTCGCAGCGGCAACGCGCAACTGCTGACTCTTCTTCAAACTGCCACCGCGGCTTTCACCATCGGCCACGAAGGCCTGGAGGGGCGGATCCGTGGGGTCGCGACCTCTAGCGCCCAACTTCACGCGCCGCGCGAGCCCGGGCAGGTAATCGTCGCCGGCAGGCCGTCCGATTTCTCGTACGATGGAAATGCGCAACTCGTAAGCTTCTGCTGTCCGGCTGGAGAGCACAGCGTGGTGGTGCGTTTCATCCCCTAGCGCCACGCTCAGCGTGGGCATTCAGATTCGGTGAGCGCGGGGGCAGTTTCACCGATTGCATCCCGCTGGCCGCCAGAGTCTCCAGGAACTCTGCCGTGAACAACGGGTCCCGGTCATGAATCCGGCGCATCCAGCATTCGGACACTACGGGCGTATAATCCTCGCCGGAAAAACCGCGGCGGCAGACATTTCGCTGGTCGAGGTATTATCAGTAGGAGTCGCGGCTGACGAGCGAATTGTAATGAAGATTAGAGGGACGGCCAGCCGATGGGGACTATCCACTCTGCCTCCTGTGGACTCCATAAAGAGGCAGAAGGGCATCATGCCACCCGCCGACCATGGTAGCAGGTGATTCGCTAAACCAGGCCCCAAATTGGATTCCGAGAAGCCTAAAGGAGGCGTAATTCCTATGAAACGACGCGCGCCCTTATTGTCTTTTGTCCTCTTCCCGGTTATGGCATGGGCCCAGAGTGTGTCTCTGCCGAAGGTCACGCCCTGGCCCGAGGACCATGTGGCGGCCATTTCTCTGACCTTTGACGACTCACTCCCCACCCATCTTGAGAACGCCGGGCCGATTCTGAAGAAGCATCATTTACATGGAACTTTCTTCGTGATCACAGGTTCGAAGACGTGGGTCGAGCGCCCCGACGACTGGCGGCGACTGGCGGCGGAGGGAAACGAGATTGGCGGTCACACCGTGCACCATCCGTGTTTGGCTGAGCAGGTCAAACCCAACGCGCTGACCTACACTCCCCCCATGATGCGCGCGGAGGTCAGGGACAGCGCACGGGAGATCATCGCCCGACTGGGAATCGAGCGTGGTCTGACGTTTGCCTACCCTTGCGCCACCCTGACCTTCGGGCCTCCGGAGGACCAGGAGCACAACCAAGTACTCTATATGGGTGACGTGGCGGAGTTCTATATTGCCGCGCGAGCGGAAAACGCTGGAGTGCCGGTATACGCCCAGGAAATGGATCCACTCAGCGTGCTTGGTCTCGGCCGTACCGCTGGAAAAGACTTTCCTGGCCTTTTGGCGTTGCTGGAACCAGCCCTAAGTTCTTATCAATGGGGAGTGTATACTTTTCACGGCGTGGGGGGTGACGCCCTCTCCGTAACCTCGGAGGCTTTGGATCAACTGGCCAGCTATCTTCAGCAGCACGGCGAGATCTGGTGCGCTACATTCGGAGATGCGGTTCGCTACATCCAGGAACGCAAGGCGCTTGCGATGCACCTTACAAAATCCGACCGCCGGCAAGTGGAGTTCAAGCTAAGCTGGGCCATGGATGCGAAGACCTACGACTTGCCGCTTACCCTCCAGTGGCAGGCACCGAGCGATTGGACGGCATACCAATGCGAGGCTGACGGCCACCCTCTGGCTTCTGCGAAAGCGTTGGATTCGAGTTCCAAGCTGGCGCTGGTGGACGTTCCTCCGCAAACCAAAGTGTTGCGGTTCGAAGCCAAATGATGGGTCGGCTTCACGAGCGTAGAACCAGGTTCTTAGCGAATCCGAACCGGGCGACAAGGTTGGGCTAACGACCATATTATGAGCAAAAGTCCTTAAGGAAAACGGGTGGCACTCCCAAGTAGGAAGAACCGCAGACCTCAACGGCGGAGGTCTGCGCTACGATTGCTTTCGCCCGCGTAGCGGGCTGACGGGCGGTTCGCGAACCACCAGAAATCCTCGACCCCGCGTCAGGCCTGAGCTGCGGCAAGTGACCAGAAATCGGCCCCCCTTGCCGACTTTGCCCGCCCGTGACACACTCCCCCGTATCGGTTATCGGTGGAATCGACGCCCAGGATGAGGAAAGTTGAGTGCCCGTGACCAGCAACGCGCCCCTCTAATATCCTGCTCAGCACCACCCCGGCGCTCGGCGCGCCACCCCTCCTCATCTGAGGAGGGGAGTCTCGAAGGCGCGAGAACCACAATGTTGCGTGCGGGAACGATCTCGGACAAATAGACAGCCCTCCCTTACGAATTTTCCTGCCGGTAGCCCATTTGCAGATATCTTTCTTGACAATGGCCTGGTCTCTGCTAG
>Ga0326728_10005508_pt1 | contig 35377 bp, 33 predicted proteins | sample MB3enrmetagenome_FD_207602 | JGI IMG/M metagenome (GOLD analysis project Ga0326728, IMG submission 207602) | Lab enriched peat soil microbial communities from McLean, Ithaca, NY, United States - MB31MN | ecosystem: Environmental > Terrestrial > Soil > Wetlands > Peat | place: USA: New York...
CCTTCGAAGGGTTGGTGGATCAGGCCCAAGCTGGTGGTGTCGTAGATAATCCCAATTCCCGCCGACAATTTAGTGTTGCCTTCATCGTCGAAAATGTAAGTCCCAGCCAATCGAGGTGAGAACAGCGGTACCCGCACGATTTCATCCCAATCGAAACGCAGGCCGGGTTCGACGAGCAGACGATTCGTGGCCAGCCAACGATCCTCGATATAGGCGCTGGTCTCAGTGTTGTAAGTTGAGGAGTGATTGCCGCCAGAGAAGACCGAATAGCGCGCGCATGTATAGGGAGGTACAGGAACCCCATTCGCATCGGTAGCGCAAGGCTGTGGCGGTTGGCCCGGCAGCGGCTGACCCGCGAGCAGAAACGAAATTGGCTGACGCAAGAATTGCGCGCCATAGTTCAAACGATCCAAGTCGGCGCCAGCTTTGATATCGTGGCGTCCGTGCCACTGATGGGGCGGAAGGTAGAGGTTCCCGAGACCTTGCTCTCTGCGCGCCAGCGTGTTCTCGCGCAGGTAATAGTTGCCCGCAGCCCCCTGTGTCATCTCGATATACGGGCCATTTCCGTGAGGAGTGAGCGCCACGCTGTACTGGTCCACACCGAATCCGGTTTCGAGCAGCGCCCCGCTGGGGAAATAGTATTGGTCTTTGAGCGAACCCATGTAAGCGGTTTCGTCATCGGTGGGAGTGACCGGCTGCGGCTGGAGAAACGATAGTCCGGCGTATTGATCGCGATAGTAGTTGGACAGAAAGCTGACGGTCACGATGTTGCGCGTCGTCAGATTGGATTGCAACTTTGCCAAGTTGTCCACGCGCCAAAGGTGGTCGGCATCGGAACCGGATGGCAGTTGCCGAATGATCGTGTTGTCGTACTCGCCGTTAAGGGCGTCGATAAACCACGTCTTTCCCTTGCGAATCGGCCCAGACATCGTGTAGATGGGCGTCCAGTGGCCGATCGAGATCCCTTTGATGGCCTGCAGCGCGGGAATGAAATCGGTGGAGGTAAACCGGAAGCGATCATCCCCCATGCGTGTGTTCAAGGCGAGCACGCCGCCGGAGCCCTTGCCAAATTCGGCGGGCTCGCGGCTCGGCCTCACTTCGAGGGAACGGAATGAATCGATGCTCGTCCGCACTACCAGCGTGCCGTTCGTCGGCTGGGTCACATTGAATCCGTCCAGAAGCACCAGCGTCTGGTAGCTCTCGGCCCCGGCCACATGCGGCTGGCCAAAGGCATCTGGCGTGACTCCGGGAATAAAGTTCAAGGTGTTGCGGTAATCGTGCGTCGCCGGGTAGGGGATGTCGACAATCTCCGCGCCGGTGAGTTCCTCCTTGGCAGAGACCTGCGCCGGGTCGATGGCCGGCGAGGATTCCACCACGTTTACCACTTCCCGCGCCTCTTGCTGATGAGAGAGGGTCACGTCCACATTGGCGGTCGCGCCGACCTGAACGTCGGCCTGAACCAGAGCGTAGAAACCAGTCTTCTCCACGCGCAGTTCGTAGGATCCGGAAGACAAGTTCGTGAATTCACAATGCCCGGCGAAATCCGTTCCGCAGCGCAGCGGTATGGCGGGCGGCGGCGCTTGCAACTGCACACGAGCGAACATAACAGCCACTCCATTTTCGTCCGTGACCGCGACCACAAGCTTCTGTTCCGCGGAACTGCCTTCGGACGCACTGTGCTCGGAAGAAATACGTTGTGAGGAGGGCGAAGACGTCTGTGCGAGAGTCGGCATTACCCACAACGCCGCCAGCGCCAACCAGAACGCCCTTTTCGCGGTTGCGCACCGCCCGTGCATGGTTCGAGTATGGGACGATTGGGGCCGCCGAGTCCACTAAATGCTCGTATCCCCATTGGCAATTTTGGCCCGTAAAGGATCAGTGCAAACGTGCTTCGCTCGGCTGGGCGGGTCCTGAGCGAAATCGAAAGAGGGAGCCCGACCCTACATAAGCTTCTACGATGCCTCCGCGAGTTTCCTTAGCGATTCCGTGTACGGTGCGCGCGCTATGCCGCGCTCGGTGATGATCGCCGCCACGTATTTTGCGGGAGTTACATCAAATGCCGGGTTCTCGACTTGGACCCCATCAGGCGTCATCTGTTTGCCGGCGATGTGCGTGACTTCTCTCGGGTTGCGCTGCTCGATAGTAATTTTGCTGCCGTCGGGCGTGGCCAGATCGACGGTGGAAATCGGCGCGGCCACGTAGAACGGAATGCCGTGCTCTTTGGCGAGAACAGCCACGGTGTAAGTGCCGATTTTGTTGGCTACGTCTCCGTTGGCGGCAATGCGGTCGGCGCCGACGACGATGGCCCCGATTTTGCCTTGCGCCATCATGACTCCGGCCATGTTATCGGCAATGACGGTCGTGGGGATGCCGTCTTTCATCAGCTCCCACGCGGTGAGGCGCGAACCTTGCAGAAAAGGACGTGTCTCGTCGGCGTAGACGTGAATTTTCTTGCCCGCCTCGACGGCGGCGCGAATCATGCCGAGCGCAGTGCCATAGCCGGCGGTGGCGAGCGCTCCGGCATTGCAGTGCGTGAGCACGCCGCCGCTCGACGGCATAAGCGCGGCGCCGTGGCGGCCCATGGCTTGATTGGCGGCGATGTCTTCGGCGTGCATGAGCCGCGATTCTTCAATCAGCGCTTGCTGGATTTGCGCTACGGGGCGGGCGCGGAGGGTTTCAAATTTCTCCGCCATGCGGTGGATCGCCCAGAATAAATTCACGGCGGTGGGGCGCGTCTGGCGGAGGGTTTCGCAAATTTCGCCAAAATCTTTTTTTAGATCGGCGGCGTTCTCGGCCTTGGAATTTTTCACGCCCAGCGCAATGCCCATGGCAGCGGCAACGCCAATGGCAGGCGCGCCGCGTACGACCATATTACGAATCACGTCGGCAACCTGCTGGTGCGTCGTGCAAGTTACGTACACTTCTTCGGTGGGCAGCTTCGTCTGATCGATGAAGACTACGCCGCGTGGGGTCCATTCTAAAGTTTGAATCATAAGTTGGTCGTTGGTCGTTTTCTGTTCGCGTTCAGGGAACCTCTGATTAAGTTCATATCCGGGTGGTTTTGGGAAGGGCACGACTTCAGTCGTGCCGATCGAGTCCGCCAAATATACGGCTTTAGCTGCTGAGGGGCGTCATTTCAAAACCATTCGTCTCCCCATGAAAGACCTATTCAGAGATTCCTAGATTACCGGATAATCGGGACGTGTGGCGCGGCATTTTCCGGCAGAATCCCGCGGATACGAGGATCGTCCGCCACTTCGATGGCCCGCTTGTAGGGACGGAAGCCGCACTTGATGTAGAAACTCAGCGCCCCTGGCCCGTCCAGCGTGCAGGTGTGCAACCAGACGCGCGCCGTCGAGCCATCCCATGCGCGGCGGAGCAACTGCGTCATCAAAGGCCGTCCCAGGCCTTTGCCGATCGCTTCGGAAAATAGCGCGAAGCTCGTAATCTCCACGTATGGCGGCTGTGAACGGTCCAGTTCCGCCATCCCGATCTCGATCCGATCGCGCTCGGCCACAAACAATTCGGAGGTCGAGCGGTGCAACACCGCCGTCAGTTGCTCGTCCGTCATCTCCAGACGGCTGAACCAAAACCACTGCGAGCCCGCTCGCCGGTACAGCGCACGATACCAATCGAGCGCTGCGTTTTGCACTTGCCGCAATTGCAATTCACTCGATGAAACACTGCTCGATGAAACGTCATGCAGCAGAGGCCGTTCGAGCATTTCAAGGTAGGTCACAACCGACGCGATTTTTCCCGGAGCGAGGTCAGTGTATCCGTCGGGAATCATAAAGCCAGTCTTGGGTCGGTGGTCGTTGGTCGTTCGCTGTTCGTCATTCGCCATGCGCTGTTTGCGGCCAAACGCTAGTAATTGCTAAATGCTTTTTCGCACCTCATTCGCCGTAAAGATCGAAACGAAGGGTGCGGGCGCTGCGGCTTTTTCCACGTTGGGGCGTCCTTTCGCCTCCTCGCGCTCGACCAGGCACATTACGCCGGCGACTTCAAAGCCGAATTCGCGGGCGGCCTCGATAGCTTGCACGGTAGAAGAGCCGGTAGTGCATACGTCGTCCACAATTACCACGCGCGCGCCCTTTTCGCGGAAACCCTCGATGCGCTGGCCGGTGCCGTGCTGCTTCTCCTTCTTGCGCACCAGGAAACCGTGCAGCGTTCCGCTGGTGACGATCACGGCCACCACGATGGGATCGGCGCCCATGGTGAGTCCGCCGATGGCGTCGGCGTGCCAGCCTTGGCGGCGCATTTCATCGAGGAATACATGCCCGACAAGTTGCGCGCCACGGGCATCGAGCGTAGTGGTGCGGCAGTCGATGTAATAATCGCTGGCGCTGCCGGACGACAACTGAAACTCGCCCAAGCGAAACGATTTCCGCGCCAGTAGTTCTATGAGTTCTTCTCGCGCTGTAGACATGAATTTCTACGATAACACGGGAAATGCAGTGCCGGCGGTTGAAGCTTCTGTGGTATCAACTACCTTGGTACGCCGAGCCGACGCGGATGTTGCAAAAGCGGGCAGGGCTGGCGCCGTGTCCGGTGCCGACGACCTGTTGTGGCTGGCCCTTGCCACAATTTGGAGTTCCCCACAGCGTCCACTCGTCGCGCGAGCAGATTGCGTCCATTGAATTCCAAAACTCGGTGGTGATGCCGGAATACGAGGGATTTTTCAACATTCGCGTGCGCTTGCCATGCTTAATCTCCCACGCAATTTCGCAACCGAATTGAAAGTTGTAACGCTTGTCGTCGATCGACCAAGATTTATTGGTCTGCATGAAGATGCCATCGTCGGTCGCAGCGATGAGCTGCTCCAGGCTCAGCGGCTGCTCGCCCGGAAGAATGCTGATGTTGGTCATGCGAATCATGGGCAGGCGGTTCCAGCCTTCGGCGCGCAGCGTGCCGCCGGAACGCGCGGCGCCGATGGTGTGGGCGGTTTCGCGCGAAGTCAGATATCCGGTGAAGCGTCCATTCGTGATTATCGGCGTCGATTGTGCGGCCACACCTTCGTCGTCATAGGCGAAAGTGCCGAGGCCGGACCCGTGCTCTTGCCGGGCGTCGGCCACAACGTTGACCAGATCGCTCGCGTAGCGCAGCTTTCCCAGCTTTTCAAGCGTGAGAAACGAAGTGCCCGCAAAATTCGCTTCCATGCCCAGCACGCGATCCAGTTCAATCGGATGGCCGATAGATTCGTGGATCTGCAAGCCCAGTTGCGAGCTGTCTAAAATAATTGTGCCCGTGCCTTCCGGGCATTGGTCGGCCTTATGCAAGGCAACGGCTTCTTCCGCTATGCGCCGGGCGTTCTCCAGCAACTTCATTTCTTCGATCAGTTCGTAGCCGCGGTTTTGCCATTGCCCGCCGAACGAGTTCGGATAAGACCGTTTCTGGATTTCGGAACCGGCAAACGCATACGCCGCGTAGCCCGCGCCGGTCGAATATTTTGTCTGATGGATTTGAGCGCCTTCGGAAGAAAGAAAACACGACTCTTCGCGCTGAAAATTCATGCCGGTTTCGGCGAGCGTAACGCCGGCGATGGCGCGCAGTTCGGCGTCGATCTTCAGCAGCAGATCGAGATTCTGCTCGACCGCAGTGGTGAAGGGATCGATCTTGTAGGGCGTCGTCCATTCCGCGACCGCCGCCGGTTCGGAAGCCAAACGAACGTCTTCCCTTTTCACGCGCGCCGAGGCCCGCGCAATTTCGACCGCCCGAGCGGCGGCCGCATCGACCGCGGCGCGGCTCAAATCGGCGGACGCGGCAAACCCCCACGCGCCTTCCGCAATCACGCGCAAGCCGATGCCAAGCGACTCGGACTCCGAAGCGTGACCCGCGCGTCCGTTCTTGGTGGTCAGCGAGCGGTTACGGACCGCGACCACACGCGCGTCGGCATAAGTCGCGCCGCGCGCGCATGCGGTGTCGAGAGCTAGTTGGGCAGCGGTCTTCATGGCAGAGATAACTGGCAGAGATAACGTATCACGAGTAGCTGTCAGCTATCAGCTGTCAGCTATCATCAGTGCAATCCAGGCGCGGCAGTCGCCAGCGGAGATCGCTTGCGCGCAACGTCGATCAGGAAGCGGCCGCCCTGCAGATGGTCTTTAATCGTGCCGATTTCTTTCGCGCCGTCGTTGTTGGTGCCGCCAGAATCGGTCCACAAGCTGCTCATTTCCACTTTGCCCGCGCCCGCCGCCATCTTGGTGGGCTGGCGCCGCTGCTTATCGACGTACGCCTTGATGACCTGGGTCGCCAAACGCGCCGCCAGTTTTCCGTGTTCACCGCCTTCGAAGAGCACGCACACAATGATGTCGGGATTGCGCCGGGGCGTGAAACCAACGAACCATCCGTTTTGATTGAAATCTTTATCGTTCTGATGTTTCGCACGCAAGGCGAGCGAGACGGTCTGCGCCGACCCGGTCTTACCGGCAATGTCAATTCCAGGAATGTGCGCCGATTGCGCCGTGCCTTCCGGCAACAGCACGCGGCTCATCGCGTCGGTGATCGTGTTCCATCCCTCCGGATCAATGGGAATGTTCTTCACTTCAGAATAGTGCGTCGACTCAACAAACCCCGGCGGCAGGTTTGTCGGATTGATTACGTGTGGCACCACCAATTTTCCGCCCATCGAAACTGCGGAGATGGCGCGCATCAACTGCACTGGCGTGATCGCCACCGCGCCCTGCCCGATGCCAACTGAAATCGTTTCGCCAGCAAACCACTTCTGCTTGAAATTGCGGATTTTCCATTCCTCCGAAGGCATGGTGCCGGTCACTTCGTTGGGCAGGTCAATGCCCGTCTTCTGCCCCAGCCCCAGCATGGCGGCATATTTTGCAATCCGCCCGATTCCAAGCCTGTCGGCGAGCGTGTAGAAGAAAACGTCACAGGACTGATAAATCGCCTTCGTGAGGTCCACATCACCGTGGCTGTGGTGAAGAAAGTAGACCCAGCATTTGTAATTCCTGCCATAGAAATCGCCACTGCCGTTGCAGCGGACGTGGAGGGTCTGGGCAATCCCCTCCTGCCAACCGGCGGTCGCCATAATGATCTTAAAGGTCGAGCCGGGCGCGAGCTGGGCCTGGATTGCTTTGTTCAGCAGCGGCTTGTCGGGATCGTCCCTTATCTTGTCCCACTCGTCCCGTGAAATCTTCACCGCGAAATCGTTGGGATCGAACGTTGGACGGCTCACCATGGCCAGGATTTCACCGGTGTGCGGATCCATCGCCACAATCGCGCCGTTCTTGCCTTCAATCGCCTCTTCCGCAGCAATCTGCAAATCCAAATCGATGGTGAGCTTAAGCTGCTTGCCCGGCTCCGCGGGCGTTTCGTCGAGTCGACCCACTTCGCGTCCGTGGCTATTGACGATGGCGCGCCGGAATCCGTTCTTGCCCATCAGGATGTTGTTGTACTGCTTCTCCACTCCGCTCAATCCAACCACGTCGCCGGGGTTGTAGAGTTCGAACTGCGGCTGATTGAGCATGTCTTCCGTCACTTCGCCGACGTAGCCGATGAGGTGGGCCATGAATCCATTGCGCGGATACAGGCGGCGGTGCGCCATGATGGTTTCAAGTTCGGGAAGCTCGTTCTTGTGCGCCTCGATGAAGGCGAGCTCGTCGGGTGTGATGTCTTCCTTCAGGTAAATCGGCTCGTACTGCGGCATCCAGGCGGACTTTTTGATGCGCAGCCGGACTTCGTCGGGATTCAAGTGCAGGCCTTTGGAAATGGCATCGGCGTCGGCATTCAGATCGCGCGTGGAATCGCGCAGCAGCAGCGCGGAAAACGAAGGGTAGTTGTCGACAATGATGCGGCCTTCGCGATCGAGGATTTTGCCGCGGGGCGCGAGAATCGGTACATTGCGCACCCGGTTCTGCTCCGCCAATTGCGCGTACTTGCCGCTTTCCATCACCTGCAAGCGCCACAGCCCGTAGGCCAGTAGAAGAAACATGGACAGCACGGCGTACTGCACGATGGTAAAACGGACGCCGGAAACTTTTTCTTGGTAGCCGAACATCAGTCCTCTATTACTACAGCAGTCCCTGCACTTTTTCCTGCAACGCTTCCTGCAATCCTCGGTCCGTGCCCGCAGGCTTGGGCGCTCGGACCGGAATCGAAATCGTCGATGGCGACGAACATGGAAAATTATAGGAGGAGTTAACTGTATTCTAACTCTTGCTCCACCTGTCCGAAATATTGCAACAAAACGAAAGTTTCCCTGTCGAATAGGGCTGATTCTAGTGGAGGGACGGGCGTCCCCGCTCCATCGGTAAACATTTGGAAACAATCGGCGGGTCATGTCCACCCGTGGATTGAACTTGGCATCCCCTTCAGGCAACAATACAGGTTAAACTTGCGTCTTAGTATGTTCCGGCCAAGGAGTGGAATGCGGATTCGCAGTTTCATTATCGCTTACGCGCTCGTGCTCGCCATTCTGCTGTTCGCCGACCGGCGCCCCGCTCCCGCGCCGCAGAACCGCTATTCGCATGTGGTGGACCTGACCGAGGGCGGAAATGCGGCCGCGCCCCATGCCGCGGCCCCGGAGTCCAGGACCCGCATCATTGCTCCCGGCGCGCTGATTCCCGGGACGTGGGCCGCGGGACAGATTCCGGCGGAGCGGCTGGTGGCGCCGCTGGTGGTAATGGATTTGAACGCAGCGCCCGAGCGCAGCGCGCAGATTTCTCTCGACGATATTGCCGCGTGGGAAGCGCGGCACGGCATGATTCCGCAAGGAGCCGTCGTCGCCATCCGCCGCTTGGGCACGCGCGCTGCTCAGTCAGCCGCCGATCCGTCAACCACCGATCTGGCAAACAGCGAGCTTGCCAATACGCCGCTTCCCATCGACCGCGATGCGGCGCTGTTTCTCATCGACGCCCGCTACACCATTGGCTTTGCGGTTGAGACGCCGGTGGACTTCAGCTCCGACCGCACGCTGGCGCGGCAGCTCGCGCTCCACGGAAGCTACGTACTGGAAAGGGCCGCGCGCTTCATCGCGCTGCCTGCAACCGGCTCGCTCATCATTGTCGCCCCGGAAAAGAACAAGAAGCCGGGCGAAGCGCCGGTCCGCATCCTCGCCATGGTGAAATAGCCGCTGGTCGCTGGTCGTTGATTGTTAGTCTCGCGCGGGCCGTTCTTTCACACATTTTTTCTGCACCGCATTTCACTCGGAAGTCATCTACCTTCCCGGAGGTAATTTCATACCTGACCCGCGCTATCCGATTGGAAAATTTTCTTAACAGTGGCCCGCTTACGGCCGAACAGAAGCGGCAATATTTGGCCGACATCGAGGAAACTCCCGCTCGTTTGCGTACCGCCCTCCGCGGACTTTCCAATGAGCAGCTCAATACTCCCTACCGTGATGGTGGTTGGACGCTGCGCCAGGTGGCCCATCACCTTGCCGACAGCCACATGAACTCCTACATTCGTTTCAAACTGGCGCTCACCGAAAATGAGCCGACGGTCAAGACCTACATGGAAAATCTCTGGGCCGAGTTGCCCGAGGCCAAGCACGCGCCGGTCGAGGTGTCGCTGGCATTGCTGGATGCGCTCCACCAGCGTTGAATGCTGATGCTCCGCGAATTCACCGACGCGGAATGGAAGCGCACGTTCCACCATCCGGAAATGGGCCCCATGTCGCTGGAAAAAACTCTCGCGCTCTACTCCTGGCACGGACGCCATCACGTGGCGCACGTCACCAGTCTGCGCGAGAAAATGGGGTGGTAGAAAAGCAGCTACGAGCTGCGAGCGGACATTCTCACTGAAGCGCGACAATTGGTTTTTGCGGGATGAATTTGCTTGCTCGAAGCTCGCAGCTCGTAGCTCGCAGCATTTAACTCATCCCCGCCTTCCACGCCAGATAACTCGCGGCCTCGCGCATCACGGCGGCAAAGCGCTCCAACAAAGAATGCGGACGGGATTCTGGCCTGGGCGCCAGCTCCACTTGCACGCCTTCGTTCTCAAGTAAAGCTCGGATGCGAAATACGTGATACGCATCGCTCACCGCAATGCAGCTCTTCATGCCGTTGGCGCGCATGATATTGGCCACGCGCGCCGCCGACTTCGCGGTATCGGAGCCTTGGGTCTCGGCGATCAGCGCCTGCTCCGGAACGCCGCGCCGCAGCAGATAATCTCTGCCCACGCCACCCTCGCTGTAATCCGGGTCCTGGCCCGCTCCTCCGGTCGTGATCACCACCGGCGCCATTCCCTTCTGAAACAGTTCGTAGGCATGGTCGAGCCGCGCCCGATAGACCGGCGAAGGGCGTCCGGCATACTCGGCGGCCCCGAAGACGGCGATCACATCCGCTCTTCTCGCAGGCGCTTCAGCGGCGGCGCGTACGATGCGCATCCCGGTAATGCCGAAGAACAAGAGCACCGCTCCTACCGCCGCCAGCAAGAGCAGCAGCCACGCACGCAATGATGTAGCCCGAAGTTTCAAGGTTTCAGAGTTTCAACGATTCAAGGCAAAACAGTCGAGCGGCAAATCAGAGTATCAAGTTGAAGATTGAGATTTTGAAACATTGAAACCTGCCCCGGCTCAAGATAACGCTTCGATAATGTCCTTGGAGGCAATCGCGCCTTCGCGCAGAATTTGCCAGGAACCGTCTTCTTTGAACTGCACGATGGTCGATGAGATGGTCCGCGGAGACTGGCCGCCGTCCACAATCACCGCAATGCGTCCCAGCAACTGCTCCTGCACCTGCTCGGCGGTGGTGCATTCCGCCGCGCCGCTCAGATTGGCGGAGGTCGCCGTGATCGGAATCCTCGCCGCCCGGACCACGGCCAGCGGGATTGCGGCCGCCGGCACGCGCAGCGCAACATTCTCCGTATTGGCGGTGACCTTCAGCGGCAGATGCGACGCGGCCGGCACAATCATCGTCAGCGGCCCCGGCCAGAAACGCCGCGCCAGAAGGTGGAAATCGGCCGGCAAGGGACGGGTAAATTCTTCCGCCTGGTCCACGCTCTCAATCAGCAGCGAAAGCGGCTTGTGGCGCAGGCGCGATTTGATCTCATAGACGCGCTCCACCGCGCGCAAGTTGAATGGGTCCGCCGCCAATCCATAGAACGTGTCGGTCGGCATGCCCAGCACCTGCCCAGCCTGGATCTGCTCGGCGGCATACTTGATAAGCGAAGGTTCCGGCGTTACAGCATCGATTTTCAGGATTTCCGCGCGCACTCTAGTTCCTTCCCGATTGTCTGCTTAAACAATGAAATGTACCATACATCCTGACCTTGGAACCAACCTATGAAGCAAAACGTGAAGGCGGAGCGAACTCGCAGTAAGGCCGAACGTTTGCGCCCCATTGCCGGCCGCCACAACCAGCGGCTCAAGGAACTGCGACTGGCCTTCCGCCGCGCCGAGCCGACTGCGCAGGGTGAGTGCGCCCTGGAAGGCGTCAAGCTGATCGAAGAGGCGCTGCGCAGCGGCCTGCATCTGGAAAGCGTCTTCTTCAGCGAATCGGCGCGTCCGCTCGCCGAGAAACTTCTGCCCCAGATCGGCTCCCGGAAGATCAATGCCCACACCGAAACGCTGGTTTTGCCGAATGCGCTTTTCAACTCGATCGTGCCCAGCGACGCGCCCCAGGGCGTGGCGGCACTGGTCAAGCTGCCGGCTTTCTCTTCCACTCAGATGCTCGACCGCGCCAGCGACGGCCCGTTCGTGGTGGCCGCCGGCCTGCAGGACCCCGGCAATCTGGGTACGATCCTGCGCTCCGCCGAAGCTTTTGGCGCGGCTGGAATTTTTTTGACCGAAGGAACCGTCAGCGTTTACAACTCGAAAGTCCTGCGCGGTTCGGCGGGTTCCGTCTTCCGCTTGCCTATCTTGCAGATCGTTTCAGTGGAACTGCTCACACTGCTGCGCGCGCGCGGCGTTCGACTGCTGGCAACTTCGTCGCATCAGGGAACTCCGTTGCCCCAGATTTCGTGGGCCCTGCCGCTCGCCATCTTCATCGGCAACGAAGGGGCGGGACTCTCGCGTGAACTCACGCGGCAAATGGACGAAACGCTGGCGATCCCGCAAGCCGCACAAGTTGAATCGCTCAACGCTGGAGTCGCGGCCAGTATTGTATTGTACGAATTCGCAAGAAATCGTAAATGAAGGGCTCACCACGGAGGCACGGAGACACGGAGAAAATTTAAACAAGTCATGTCTGGATTTTCTCCGTGTCTCCGTGCCTCCGTGGTGAAAATGATCCGATGAACTTATTCCAAGCCAATCCGCTGGAAGATCCTAACCCTCAGGGCGCGCGCCCGCTGGCCGACCGCATGCGTCCACGCACGCTCGATGAATTCGTCGGGCAGGAGCATTTGGTCGGATCGGGCAAACCGCTGCGCGTGCAGATCGAGCGCGACGATCCCACCTCGATGATTTTCTGGGGCCCTCCCGGGACCGGCAAAACCACGCTCGCCAAAATTATTGCCGGCATCACCAAAGCCGACTTCATCGAATTTTCCGCCGTGCTTGCCGGCATCAAGGAAATCAAACAGGTCATGAGCGACGCCGAACGCGCCCGCCAGTACGGCACGCGCACCATCGTCTTCGTCGACGAAATTCACCGCTTCAATAAGGCGCAGCAGGACGCCTTTCTGCCGCACGTCGAAAAAGGCAGCATTCGCTTGATCGGAGCGACCACCGAAAATCCGTCTTTCGAAATCAACTCCGCGCTGCTCTCGCGCTGCCGCGTCTATGTCTTGAACCCGCTCACGGAAGATCAGATTGTCGTTCTTCTGCGCCGCGCACTCAGCGATAGCGAGCGCGGCCTAGGCCCCATGCATCTCGAAACGTCTGACGAATGTCTTCGCAAGATCGCCGCCTACTCAAGCGGCGACGCGCGCAGCGCCTACAACGTTCTCGAAGTTGCCGCCTCGCTTGCGCAACAGGCCGGAGTGAATGCCCTTTCCGAACAAACCATCCAGGAAGCCGTGCAGAAGCGGGTTTTGCTCTATGACAAAGGCGGCGAAGAGCATTACAACATCATCTCCGCGCTGCACAAATCGGTGCGCAACAGCGATCCCGACGCCGCCCTCTACTGGCTGGCGCGCATGCTCGAAGCGGGAGAAGATCCGCTCTACATCGCCCGCCGCGTGGTGCGCATGGCGGTCGAAGACATTGGCCTCGCCGAACCGACCGCGCTTGCCTTGTGCATGGCCGCGCGCGACGCCGTCGATTTCATCGGCATGCCGGAAGGCAATCTGGCGCTGGCGCAGGCCATCGTCTACCTCTCGGTCGCGCCCAAGTCGAACGCTCTATATACCGCCTACGGCGCAGTCAAGCAGGATGTGGAGCAGACCGCCGCCGAGCCCGTTCCGCTGCACCTGCGCAACGCGCCTACCAGCTTGATGAAAGACCTCGGCTACGGCAAGGGCTATCAATACGCGCACGACACGAAGGAAAAAGTTGCCAACATGCAGTGTCTGCCCGACAGTCTGCGCGGCCGTGTGTATTATCGCCCAACGAATGAGGGCGTGGAAAAGCGCATTCGCGAACGCCTGGAAGAAATCAAACGGATCAAGAAAATCTGACGCGAGTTGCGTTCTTCATCTCAATCTCGCCCGGTGCTCCTTCAAAATGCAGCGATCCATCACGACGAAGATTCCGGCTTTTCGCGCCTTCTCGGCGGCGGGTTCGTTAATTACGTCTTCCTGCAGCCAGAGCGCGGGAATCTTCAGCTGGATCGCCTGTTCCACGATTTCATCCACGTACTCGGGCCGCCGGAAGACATCCACTAAATCGATTTTCTTCGCCACTTCGAACGGCATTTCCAGCAATGATAAATACGATTTTTCTCCGAGCGCTTCGGAAATCTGCGGATTCACGGGGATAATTCTGTATCCGGCGGATTGCAGGTACGCGGCAACGCCGTGGCTGGGACGCAGCGGACTTTCCGATAATCCCACCACGGAAATCGTCTTCGTACGCAACAACAATTCGCCAATAGGATCGGATGGCTTCATTAATAGTGAGCCCGAGACCCAAGTCGTTGCAGTCCGCCAACGACCAACGACTAACGACCGGGACTAATGGCCACTCTTTCCAGCCTTTAATTCCATCTTCTGCCTATACAAACGCATTGCCGTCTTGCGAATCGTTTCCGGGACCTCTTTGTTCTCTACCAGGTTTTTCAGGTCATGAGTCAGCAGATGCTTGACCAGCCCCAGCGAAAGATCGATCGGTGAACGCGGATTGAATGCCAGGTTCCGAATGACGTTGTAATTCTTGAAAAAGCGCCGTTTCATCGGAATCGCGCGCAACACCGAATCCAGCACGTTCTTCTGCTGCGCGAAATTTTCCACCTCGCCATCGGTGACTTTGGGCGACTCCAAAACGGCGAGCGCCACGAGTTTGGTGCCGTCGCGAATCAGGATCGACCGCGCCTCCTTGTCGCCGCGCACGGCAAGCGCGATCCGGCCCTTGATGTCGAGCTTGGCGATTTTCTGCAGCGTGCTGTCGCGCCGTTCCTCATGGACGGGATGTGGTTGCTTTCTGGCATGGGCAGCGGCAGTAACTGCGGACGCGGCGGGCCTTCCCGGCGCGGCGGCGGACTTTGCGGTTGCGGCTGCTGCCGGCTTTCCGGCCTCATCGGCACTTGCGCTGGCCGCATCCGCAGGGGCGTTGGGCACAATTTCACCCGCCTCGCCGGACGCATCTTCACCCGTCATTCCACGCGTCATTCCGATGTCATGGAAGGGCTTGTCAGGATCGGCTGCCAACTCGGCCGCGTTCTCTTGCAGATACCTGGTGACGGTATTCTCGATCGCTTCATCGGTTGCGGCGGCTTCGGTGGGCTCCGCTGCCGAACTTACACCCAATGCAGCGAGCTTCTTTTCAATTTCGGCGCGCTCTCTTGGATTCAGGTCGGCATTCGCTTGCAAGGCCTGCAACAGCCGCGGAGAGCTCATCACGCGCGCACTCGCGATCAACGTCTCCACGATGGAGCGCGACCCGGCCACCGCCAACTGGTCAAGCGACTCTTCGCTTACCGACGGATTCTCCGCCAGCGCCGGCAGCAGACTGGGCCGCAAATTCTCCCGGGAAACGAAATATCCCAGCACCTCAACGCTGGTCGTAGGATCGGCAGCGGCGGCCAGACTGGCTTTTTCATCCCAACCAGCCAGAGTTAGACGCGCCTGCGGACCGAACAACTTGTGATGGAGAGCGAGATAGACCAGAATCTCAATCGTTTCCCCCGGCGGCAACGAGAGCGATCCACGCGCCGCCGATTGCATCAGGTGCGACGGGACCTCGGAATTGCGGATCAAATCGAGCATTCGGGGCATGGTTTATCTCCCGGAATCGGCTACAATTTTTTTCTTCGCGGACTTCTTCACGAACTTCTTCGCGAACTCTTTTTCGTTCCCTTTCGACGACCGCGGCTTCTTGCGCACCGCTCGCTCCAACTCCGCGACGGCAATTTCAAGTTCGCGCGTGTTGCGGTTCGGGCTGCGCCGCCCGTATACGTCGCTCAAAGCGCGATAGTACCAGAGCGTGCCTTCACGCCCGCCGTTGAACCGCTTCCAGATCGCTTCCCCATGCTGGCGGTAATCGGCCAGAATGGTCCTGACGTTATGCAGTTTATCGGACGCCGAAACCATCCGCGTTTCAACATCGGCGTGTGTTACATCGCGCAGATAATCTTTCTTCCGTTCCACCCATTCCGGCTTGGGCTCGCCGAAGGAATCCGTGCAACCCTCGACGATCTTCGCCACCCGCGCGCCAAACTGCTTGCGGATTTCGCGCAGCCTCGGCATGCCGCCGCAATCTTCCACCACGTCGTGCAGCAGTGCCGCAATCGCCATATCTTCATCTCCGCCCGCTTCGAGCACGAGCGACGCTACCGCCATCAGATGCGAAAGATAAGGCACCGCCGACTGTTTCCGCGTTTGTCCGAAGTGTTTCTCCGCGGCATAGCGAAAGGCGCGCTGCAAGCGGACTCCAAGCTTCGGCGTTTTCAGCAAAATCTTCTTTCTATCTTTCATAAACACCGCGACGAGCGCTTTCCCCTGTGGCCCCTGTGTACCCTGTGGTAATGGATTTTTGCCGAATCCACCTGACAATTCGCCGTGTACCTAAGCTTTCTTCTCTCCCCGTCGCATCCTCAAATATGCTTGCATCAGCGGACGCAGATCGCCGTCGATCACGCGGTCGACGTCGCCGATCTCCAGTTTCGTGCGGTGATCTTTGATCATGCGGTAAGGTTGCAGCACATAGGAACGGATCTGCGAACCGAACCCGATATCGAGTTTCGAATCTTCGATTTGTTTCGTGACTTCCCGTTTCTTCTCCATTTCAAATTCGTAAATTTTCGAGCGCAACATGCTCATCGCCTTCTCTTTGTTCTTGTGCTGCGACCGCTCATTTTGACAATTGGCGACCAGACCCGTCGGGATGTGCGTGATTCGCACCGCCGAATCGGTCGTATTGACGTGCTGTCCGCCTTTGCCGCTGGAGCGGTAGGTGTCGATCCGAATGTCTTCCGGCTTGATGTTGACTTCAATGCTGTCGTCGATCTCGGGTGAAACATACACGCTGGCAAACGAAGTATGCCGCCGCTTCGCCTGATCAAAGGGCGAAATTCGTACCAGGCGGTGTACTCCGATCTCGCTGGTCAAATAGCCAAACGCATACTGGCCGAGCACGGAAAATGTCGCGGACTTGATTCCGGCTTCTTCTCCGGGCTGGTAGTCGTACATCTCCGTCTTGAAGCCTTGGCGCTCAGCCCAGCGCAGATACATGCGCAGCAGCATCTCGGCCCAGTCCTGCGACTCGGTGCCGCCCGCGCCGGGATGAATGGTCATGATGGCATTCAGACCATCGTTCTCGCCGGAAAGGAGCGTTTCAATTTCGACCCGATCCACCAATTCGCTCAGAGAATCCAACTCGCGCTGCAAGTCGGCGGAGACGTCTTCGCCTTCGCCAGCCAGGTCAAAATACGCGGCGATGTCGCCGGTGCGGCGCGCCAAGTCGCCTTCCAGCGCCAGCAGGCTTTCCAGACGCTTGCGCTCGCGCATCACTTGTTGAGAGTTAGCGGGATTCGACCACAGATTCGGGTCCGACGCCTGCTTCTCGATCTCGGCAAACTGCGGGCGCAGTTTACCAGCGTCAAAGATACTCCCGGAGGTCGTGGACCTTGGTCTTTAAGGAAGCGTATTGCTGTTCGAGTTCATCAAGCATTGCTTATCGTCCGGCCTGTCTTATTCGACTCATAGTACGCGATTAGGGAATCTCTGATTAAGCCCCCGGCTTTCCTCTGTGCACCCCTGTGTACCCTGTGGTTGAAGCTTTTCGCGAGTACTTAATCAGAGCCTCCATTAGGAAACACAAATCGCGCCATAAGAGCGCCCCCCGAAATTATCGCACACAGATATGCGAACCAGTCGCCGTGCCGCGTGTAAAAGGTGGTTCCCGCATTCAGCCCATAAGGCGCCAGCAGCGCGGTGCGCACCTTGCGCTCGGTTGCCGCCACAATTCGCCCGTAAGGATCGATCGATGCCGTCATCCCCGTATTCGTCCCCGCCAGCAGCCAGCGCTCATTTTCAATCGCCCGCATTTGTGTCTGCTGCAAGTGCTGCTTCCAGGCGCCGCTGTCGCCATACCAGCCATCATTCGAAATATTCAGCAAAACCTGCGCGCCCTCGAGCGGTCCCTGCCGCACTTCGTCGGGAAAGACCGATTCATAGCAGATAAACATTCCCAACCGCTCGCCTCCGGCATCCAGCGGCGTGCGCGATCCGCCTCGCTGAAACTCTCCTACTTCCTTGGTCAGGCCTCCGGCAAAGGCAAACAGTTTCGGAAACGGCAAATATTCGCCGAAGGGCACCAGATGCACTTTGTCGTAGCGTCCGACCCACTCGCCCTGCGGATTGATCAGCGCGGCGGAGTTGAATATTTGCGAGCTTTCCCGGCCGCTGTGCATTGCGGGCGTGATTCCAATCGAGCCTGCCACCACCCAGGTTCCCGATTGCCTCGCCAGCGCGCTCACGGCATCTCGAAACCGAGGATCGTTGGTGAAAAACGGCGAAGGCGACTCCGGCCACACTATCAAGTCGTAACGCGAACCTGTTTTTTCTCCGGCTGATTGTGCCACAGAACGTTCCGCGGCGGCTGGGCCTCGGGAGGATCGCTCTCCAGCAGGATGCAAACTCACCGCCGTCAAGTCGCGCAGCGTGTTCTGAAAATATTGCCGCGTCCACAGCGTGTCGTCTTGAATCGGAATATTCGGCTGCACCAAAATTGCGGTGCGATCGGCCGCGGCCGGAGGAGGCGTCAGCCACTGCCCCGCCTGCAAGATCGCTACCGCCAAACAAGCCGCCACCAGCAGCCACTTCCGTCGGTCTTTTGCTCCTTGGGATGCTCCCACTCCCGCGGGCGCAACCAGAAACGCCGCCGCGAACACGGTGTTCACCAGCGCAATTTCAAACGAGAGTCCGTAGACGCCGGTGAACGCCGCAATCCGCGTGAGCGCAAAATTCCCAGTCTGCGAGTATCCCAGAAGCTCCCAGGGAAACGCGGTAATGCGCGTCCGAGCGAGTTCCACCGCGACCCAAAGAAACGGAGCCGCCACCAGCGCGCGCCGCACCGCCGCTCCCGATTGGGCTGTCATCGATTCGGCTTTCGATCCCGAGGGCTGCGATACGGCGGGCTTCAATCCCGCGACCAAGGCCAGCAGCAGCCCGAACATCCCGTGATAGAGCCCGACATACATGCAGAACAGGGCCAGCGCCAACACGGCCATCGGTACCGGCAGCCCACCATAGCGGCGCATGGTGTCGAAGACCCAATAGCATGTGCCGGCAAACCAGAGAATGCCGCACGCGTAGCCCAGTATGAATCCCTGCCACGGCGTGGCGGGCAATAAGCGCGTCTGACGATGACCGTCCAGTTGCAGTTGCAGAGTTTCCTGTGACGTTGACCGCGCCCGCAAAATTGCGATTAGCAGCGGAGCGACCGCAACCCAAGACAGCCCATACAGCCCCAGCAACGGAAAGATCGCTACCTGAAGGGCCGCCGACAGCAGCACCAGCCCCCACGCATTTCGATGGATTTTGAGCACGCATCAGAATAACAAACGGAATTCGCTTCCGTCGCACGCGCGCCCGGAACAGCCGTGGCGGCTGTCCCTACATGGGCCTTGCCACACCAACACTCCGATTACTGCACTTTCGGCGAATCCATGTCCGCGGGCTTCTGATCGTCCGCATGAATTACGCCATCTTCTTCCGCATAGAACGAGCGGTGCTCACTGTCCATGTGCTTGGGCGTCATGGTAAGCACGAAACCGTCGTGGTGGGGACGGAAGCTGGCCGTGTAATCGCCGCGGTCGGTGGTGCTCGCCATGCGTTTGGTAAGGGACCCGGTTCCCGCCAGCGCCGCCAGCGACTCCGCATACTTGCCATGCCGTTTCTTGTAAGCGTGCTGCGCCCGCAGCACCGTCCGCATATAGCCGAGCGCCTGCGCTTCCGCCTCCGAACGCGCCGGATCGCCCGTAAACTTCGGCTGATACGGTGCAATGTGCCCCTGGTTCGCGCCCGTCTCTTGGGCGCTAACCTGGGTGGAAGGTGAGTTTTGTGCTGGTGATGGTGTCGCTGATTGGGTGGAAGACTGCGCCAACACGACACCCGCCGCCATCATGCCCACCGCCAGTATCCCCTTACAAAACCGCTGTATCCGCCTTCGGTTCACGGCAAATCCTCTTCTGGTGCCCGACTTTGGGGGGTTACCCCCGTAATTTGCTTCAGTCACCAATCGTTCCAATTTTGTGTTAGTTCAGGCAAGCTTGTTCAGGATGCAATCCTAACAGGGAAACCTTAATGAAAGCAGCCGTTGCCGTCGCCAAAAAGCCGTTGATCCGAGTTGCCGTAGTGGAAAGCGATCCGCTGCGATTTGTGGGATTCCGGGCACTCTTCGATACCGAACCCGATCTAGAGCTGGTCTCCGCTTCGCTGGCCGACCTGGGCCAGTTGCAGGCCATCGATCTGGTTTTGCTGGGCAATCGCGGTGGCCAGAACCTGTACGACATCATGGCCAGCATGAAAGCCATCCGGCCCGACCTGCGCATTATCGTGACCGGCTCCGGCATGGACGATGAAAGCGTCCTCAAAGCCATTGCGGCTGGCGCCAAGGGCTACGTGGACGAGGCCGCCTCGCCCGCCGAATTTATCCAGGCACTGCGCATCGTGAATCAAGGTTCGGTGTGGGCCCCGCGCCGCGTGCTCTCGACGTTCATTGAACGCGTCAGCGCCTCTCCGGGCCGCATCTTCCCCGCCGGCCGGATCACCTTCACCGACCGCGAAAAGGAAGTTCTCGAAATGCTGGTTGCCGGCCGCTCCAATAAAGAGATCGGCTCGGCCCTCGGCATCGAAGAGCGCACCGTAAAGGCCCACGTCGCGAAATTGATGCGCAAAGTCGGCGTGCAGAACCGCATCGCGCTCTCCGTCCACGCCATCACGCATTCGTTGGTGACGGCGAAGTAGTTTTTCTTTGTGTAGGGACGGGCGCCCTCGCCCGTCCAAGCCGAGCGTAGCTCGGCAGCCGCTGGCGGTGATAGCAATTCTGAGTTCGCTATAAATGAATAAACGGGAACAATCGCGCGCGGAGTGGGAACAAGAAATCAGGGAAATGCCGCAAAACAACACTCCGGCTGAGGCCCCGTGGGCCGCCCACTTCATGGCGAAAAAGGGCTCCACGGCGCCCATTCAGGACTTGACCCATTTCGTGGAACTCCTATCCGCTGGCGTATTGCTGACGCTGGGAATCAGCGCTTTTTCCTCCGGCATTCCCCACAGCTCTGAGATTGCCGTGGCAGCTCTGGCCGCTGGGTGTTTCCTGGGCTGGATCGGCTTTCGCTGGAATCGCTAACGCCGGCGGATAATCGATTACGGCTAGATTTCTGCGTCCCCAGTCGAGCGTCTTCCACGCACACACCTCTCCCAGACTTCTCCAGGCGCGATATATATGGTCGTAATAACCGATACCCTCAGCCACAACTCATCGCGGACTTGAGACTTCACCGACGGCCGATAGCTGATGGCTGAAAGCTGCCCTGGTTACTAAAGGACACTGCCCTCCGTAATCTTGTCCCCTCCCTCCTCCTGCCTCATACTCGCTTCACCTACCACAGAACCTGGGAGACGGGGCTGGGAGCGGAGATTAGGGTCGCCGCTGTCGGCCCCGCATTTTTTTGTCTTGCATTTTCTGTCAAACAGCATGACTCACCCTAATTACTCCCCTGGTATCCGCCGTTCCGCGCCCCGCATCGAATAGAATTAGAGACAATAGCACCCATATTCGATCTCCCAAGTGAGGCACGATGCGAAAACTCCTCGTTCTGCTGCTGGTTTGTTTCCTGACATGTTTCCAAACGACGATTCTTTCCGCCAAGACTGACGACGACCCCAAGGCTGCGCCAGCCGACACTAAGGCTTCCGAACGTATCGAAGCCGCTGGCACCGTGCTCGACGAAATCCAAGCCGCCCCGGACCAGCGCATTCCCGAAGAAGTGCTCGCTTCCGCCGACTGTGTGGCCGTGGTTCCCTCGCTGCTCAACGGCGGCTTCATGTTTGGCGGCCGTTATGGCAAAGGCATCGCCAGTTGCCGCACGCCCAAAGGCTGGAGCGCCCCCGCTTTCTTCACCATCGGTGGTGGCAGTTTCGGCTTCCAGATCGGCGGCCAGGCCACCGATCTCATCATGCTGATCATGAACAAGAACGGCATGAATAACCTGCTTTCCAGCCAGTTCAAGCTCGGCGCCGATGCCAGCGCCGCCGCCGGCCCCATCGGACGACACGCCTCCGCCGATACCGACTGGAAGATGCGGGCGGAAGTCCTGACCTACTCGCGCTCCCGCGGCCTCTTCGCTGGACTCGAACTCAGCGGCGCCGTCATCAGGCAGGACAAGGACAGCACCCGCGAATTCTACGGCCGCATGGTGCCGTTCAAAACCGCCCTCAAGGGAGAGATTGAAGCTCCCAAAGCCGCATACCCCTTCTTGAGCAGTCTGGCCAAGTGGGCGCAGCAGGCGGCAAAATGAGGTACCCAGTACTCAGCAGCCAGTACCCAGTTGCTTCTTTCCTTCCCAGCTCAACGACGAGAACTGGGTACCGGGTACTGGTTACTGGGTACTGATTCACCGTGCGAGAACGCCTTGAGTACGCTCTAGTCTGGCCCTGGATCAAGCTCCTGGGCTTGCTCCCCCGTCCCGTGGCGCGCGCCCTTGGGATCGCGCTCGGGTTGACGGTGTACGCGATTCACGGACGCCTGCGCCGCGTCGGCCTGCGCAATCTCACTCTCGCCTTTCCTGAAATGCCGCAGCGCGAGCGCCGCCGCATGGTTCGCGGTGAATTTATTTCCCTTGGCCGCCAGCTTGCCGAAGTTTGTCTCTTCCCGCGCTACACCCGCGAGATTGTTTCTCGCATCGTCGTCTATGACGGCTTTGAAAATTTCGAGCGCGCCTACGCTCGCGGCAAAGGCGTCCTGTTTCTTACCGGGCACCTCGGAGCTTGGGAACTCTCCGCCTTCGCGCACTCGCTGCAAGGCCATCCGCTCGCGATCGTCATGCGCTCGCTCGACAATCCCTACCTCGACGCCTTGATCCAAGGCTACCGCACCATGCACGGCAACCGTACCGTGGACAAAGATGATTTCGTGCGCGGCCTGCTCTCCGCCATGCGCGCCGGCGAAACCGTCGGCATTCTTATGGACACCAACATGACCCCGCCGCAGGGCGTGTTCGTGGATTTCTTCGGCATCCCCGCCTGCACCGCCAGCGGCCTCGCCCGCATCGCCCTGCGTACCGATGCCGCCGTCGTTCCCGGATTTACGGTGTGGGATTCAACCCTGCGCAAATACATCCTGCGCTTCGATCCCGCCATAGAGTTGATTCGCACCGCCGATAACGAGGCCGATATCGTCGTCAATACCGCCAAATTCACCAAAGTCATCGAAGATTTCATCCGCCGTTATCCCGACCAGTGGCTCTGGGTACACCGCCGCTGGAAGACCCGCCCCCCCGGCCAGCCGCCGCTGTATTGAAGTTTTCTTCTATATGGAAACGCGGCTACGTCCCATAAACGCTAGAGCTATTCTCGCTTTGCTGTAGAGGGAAGGCGCGAACGGGAAGGGCACGAGTTTACTCGTGCCGCTTAGAGTTATAACGGATAGAGGCTTTAGCCGCTGAGGGCACGCACTCTATACCATCGCGAATAATGCTCTTATGGAAGCGTGACTACGTCCCATAAACGTTAACTTAAAATTGTTGTCCTTGAAGCGTCGTGCCAACTCCCACAAGCGCGTATCTGGTCAATCAATCGACGCTGATAGTTCGTTGGCCACAGGGGCGTTTATCTGGACGGATATGAATAGACCGCAATATCCAAACGGGAAAATTAGTTGAATGAACGAGTTGGCCTGTTCTCATCCGGTAATTTTTACAATCGTCCTGATGAGCTAAATGGAGCAGATTCCTAGGTCCGAAAATCCGTACTACTGCCGCCAGACACACAGATTCACGTCGGGATAAGAGACAACCGCCCTGCGAACTGTGCCCTCATTTGCATGATGGGGAGCCTGTGAAAACAAGTATTGACACACGATTGCGGCGGCTGTATAGTCGATCATCGTTATATCGAGGTTCGATAGTTCCATGCCCAAACGAAAGCTCGACCCACTGCCCGCTGCCGCATTTCAGATCCTGCTTTCTCTCGCCGGGGAAGACCTTCACGGTTATGCCATTATGCGCCAGGTGGAAGAACAAAGTTGCGGCCGCATCCGGCTCGGTCCCGGCACGCTCTACAGTTCCATCCAGGCGCTCCTGGAAGAGGGATTGATTGAAGAAGTCGATCGTAGCGGGAAATCGGAATCGTGCGATGAGCGGCGACGATATTACCGATTGACCTCGACCGGACGGAAGTTGGCGCGCGCCGAAGCAGAGAAACTCGCCGATCTGCTGCGTGTGGCTCGTGCAAAGAACATCCTCAGGGGGGAATATGTCTGAGAAGATATTCGCCTGCCTTCTGCGGCTCTATCCTTCGCGGTTCCGCGAGAAGTACACCGAAGAAGCCATTCAACTGTATCGCGATCTTTATCGACATGAAACCGGACTGTTGCGGAGGACGGGTCTCTGGATCGGTCTTCTGGCCGATCTTGCATTCGGCCTTCCACAGGCATATCGGAACACCTACGTTTCCACTGCAGCACCCCCGGTTGCGCTGGCGGTACAAGGAGTGCCGACTTTCCGCGTCCTTGAACTGGAACCGTTGCGGCCTAGATTGTTTCTCTTCGGAAGCATTCTTACCCTGGCGTTGCTGAGTGCTTTTTCTGCCGTACTAAGTCATCCCGTTGTCTATCGCGCTTGGAGTGCATCGAGCGTTGCAAGTTCGCCAATTGCAGCCGTTATGGAAAGACTCAGTCAGACCATGTCCGCAGAGCAGAACGGAGACGAATCTGCGCAAACGGACGACTCTGTTCCGTATGACGGGCAAAATGGGGAAGGTCGGAAAGCCAATTCCGTTACGGCCTATCCGGCGGGCGACGAAACGCAGAAGGCAATTAATCTCAATGAAAGGCCCCAAGTCATCCGGTCGGCCGTGGGAAGTCCAGACCTGCGTTACCCGTACCCGCAGCCGTCAAAGAACGCTCAGGGGGCGAAGCCACAGAGCGGAATGCCCGACGTATGGGTTGCTGCTCCTGAGGGAACCGCTTCAGCAATTCCTCGCATGACGCCGTACGTCCAGGTGATGACACGAGATGCACAAGCGGTGAATGCGCACAATAACATTCCGATTCCATCTCGGGATGGAACATCGGCTGTGGCAATCGATCCGTATCGGGCCACGACAAAGCAGCACGACTGCACCTTTGAGACGATCAAAGTGTTGCCACACAATATCGGGTATTTCAAACTGGATTCGTTCCCCGACCCCGCGATCTGTGGCGCCAGCGCGGATGAAGCGATGATCCGGTTGAATGACACGAGTGCCATTATCCTTGACCTTCGGGAGAATCGTGGCGGTTATCCTGAAACGGCTGAACAGATTGCGGCATGGCTGTTCGAGCGTCCCGCGGTGTGGTACATCACAGGTGAGCGATCGGTTGCGCAAAGCATGACGCACTCGCCTGTGCGAAACAGCCGACTTGGCAACAAACCGGTTTACATCCTGACCTCATCGCGAACCGTCGACGGTGCCGAGCAATTTGTTTACAACCTGAAGATGCTGAAGCGCGCAACTGTGATTGGTGAAAGAACGCGCGGAGAGACGCATTCCAGGCCGTTTGACCGGAACGACGATCACCTTGGAACTGGCCTTGCTCCCGATGTTGAGGTGAAAGCATCCGATGCTCTGCAGATCGCCGAAAAATCCGCGCGCGCCAAAATCGAAAGGAAATAACCGCTTTCGGGGGCTGGCCCAGCCTTTCGCGCATCTCAACTCCCGAGGGTGTCCAGTCCTTGTGCCTGCGTTCTTTGCAGACACAGAGCCTGCCCTGAGCGCAGCCGACGGGGCGGGGATTTTGACGTCCTTGGAGATGAGTGAATGGCCGGCCCAGCCCCTCAGCTTCCAAAACTCGATTTCCAAAATCTTGTCACCCCCCATTCCCTCGATTTTCCCTGTAACTCCTTGAATCGCCAAGTAAAATAACTCCCCAAATTCTGTCGGTGTACCCCCTCCAACTTGATAAAATAGATATAGAGGTCAAAAAGGTTTTATCTTAGCTGGAATATAGCGAGGTTTTACTGACAGCTGACAGCTAAAATTAAATATTTTCCCACTTTTCGTTGCCCTCAGCACCTAAGTCCTTATTCCGGAATACTTTAATATAAGTCCTTTAGATTCAAAGATTGAATCAAATTCTTCCCGCCAACCCCATGATTCCAGAAGACCAGGGGGGGGGAGGTACCAAGTAGTAAACAAGTCGTCCCAATCTCCCACTTCTTCATTATTTATGCCAGCTGAAAAAACGCCCCGTTTTCGCAGCCACAGCAATTCTAGCTTCGCCCAAGGTTCAGCGATCCTATCTGCACTGTAGATTCTGGATACTGGGTACTGGCAACTGGGTACTGACTACGCGACAATAGGGAGCCATGAAGCTAACCCTGCGCCATCTCGCCGACCAGCTCGGCTGCCGTCTCCTCGGAGACAGCTCCATCGCCGTAACCAGCGTCTCCAGCTTGCAATCCGCCACCAACCATAGCCTGGTTTTTGTGGAAGACACTCAGCACCTCGACGCCGCGCTCAGCTCATCCGCAGCCGCCGTCATTGTTGGAGAGTTCGCGGTTGGAGAATTCGCAGCCGGAGACTCTGCGACGAGCGCCACCACCTCCAAGCCTTTTTTGATTTCCTCCCAACCGCGCCTCACCTTCGCGCGAGCCGCGCGGCTGCTCCGCGACCCTGACCGCAATCGCGGCATTCATCCTTCCGCCATGGTTCCCGCTTCCGCCGAAATCGGCGATAACGTAGCCATCGGCCCGCGCGCAATTCTCGGCGAACACGTCAGGGTCGGCGATGAGACAACCATCGACTCCGGTTCGGTGATCGGCGATGGAGTGGTCATCGGAAGCCATTGCCGCCTCGACGCAAACGTCACCATCTACCCGGGAACTACTCTCGGCGGCCGCGTCATCGTGAAGGTGGGAGCTGTTCTTGGCAGTGCAGGCTTCGGCTACGTTCGCGATTCTCAAACTGGACGCTACGAACAATCCCCGCAAATCGGACGCCTGGTCATTGAAGACGATGTCGAAATCGGCGCCAACTCGACCATCGACCGCGGCGCTCTCGACGAAACCCGCATCGGTCGTGGCACAAAGATCGACAACCTTGTGCAAATCGGCCACAACGTCCAGATCGGCCAGGACGTGATTATCGTCGCTCAAACTGGCATCTCCGGCAGCGCCATCATCGAAGATAACGTCATTATCGGAGGACAAGTCGGTATCGCGGACCACGTGCGCATCGAAGCAGGCGCCATTCTCGGAGCGCAAAGCGGCATCCCCAGCAAGAAAGTGATCCGCGGAAAAGGAGTCGTATTCTGGGGAACCCCCGCGCGCCCGATTCGAGATTATCTTAAAGAGCTGGCGTTTTTATCGCGTTCGGCGAAAAGGGAACGCTGAGCGTCAGAATCGATTGCCAACACGAATGCCGCTGTAGGGACGCGCCTTGCCGCGTCGAAGCATAAGAGCCAGCAGCTAGAAGCCAGTAGCGAATTCACGCCCATCAGCGAGAGTGGCGTCTCGGCGATGAGCCGCGTTCAGTTCGTATACATCCCAATCACGCGCTCAATGGCGCGGCGGCAGACCGCGCAGAACGTCTTATGCCGCGTGAACATGATGCAATCCAGCTCGGGACGGTAGAAGCCCTTCGCCTCATAGTTCGCGCCCTCGAACGCTCCGACTTTCCCAGCGTACTTCTCGGCAGCGAGCATGGCATCTTCCTTCTCGCGCTCTTTGCGGAAAAGTTCATCCATCTCCGCCTCAGGCTTCCCCGCCGCTCGCAGCTCTTTGCGCTGACGCTGGATGTCGCGCTCGAAGCGATCGAATTCTTCTTTGTCCCAGGGAGTGGGCAAAGGCGTTCCCGGCGCAACCATGTCCTTCCACTTCAAATTTGCCGGGTCGAGCAGCGCAGTCGCATTCGGCTCCCACGGCTCCGTCCTCTTGTCCGAGGGCAGATAGGCCACATCCGACGTGTAGTATTCATCGGCCAGCCCGGCGATGTGGTGTCCAAACTCATGCACCCCCACATACCCCGACCACGGATTGTCGATGGCCACAGTCGCGTATTGATTGAAAATTCCGCCGCCTCCGTAGGTCTGCCCGTTGACCAGAATTTCGATGAACTCATAGGGCGCGAACGACGCCACATCCCGTAGTGCGCGGTTCTCCATGGTCAGCATGTAGCGCTCAGTGCCGAACGTGTCGTAGGAAGCGCCCACCGGCGAGCGCCGGTAAATTCCACTCGAAGGCCGCGATACGCCCGACTCCTCCGCCGCCGGACACAGTCCCCACACGTTGAAATCTTTGCGGTGCTCGCGAAACGGTGATGTCGCAAACAGCGCCTCCATGAATCGCCGCGCGTCTTTCTCGAATTTTCCGCGTTCCGCCGCCGTGTAACCGTCGCCCAACACCAGCAAGTCCACTTTGTTCGCTGGATAGCCCATCTTCTGCAATTCCATCAACGCCCCCGGCGATGGTGGACGCGAGCGGTCGACGAACTTGTCTTTGGGATCGACTACCGTCTTCCAGACTTCCTTCCAAATTGGTTGAACTCCGCTCTCATCGCGCTCTTTGAGCGACACTTCCACGGGCGCGTCCGGCGTGGGGAAGCGCAGCGACTCGGAAAACGTCCGGTTCCCGTGGAGGGCCTCTTCCGTCGTCTTCCACTCGCCAAACATGGAATTGAATCCGCGCGAGTACAGAAGTATCCTGCTGCCGCGCTCACGCACTTCAAACAGGTAGTTCCCCAACTGACTATCGTCGATGGTCTTATTTAGATTTCCCGGCCACTCCAGCGGCTCCAGCACAACTCGATCGAGGCTGAACCATTCCTCGTGGGAGTTTCCGGTGTGGTAATAATCGACGCGCAGGGTGCGGGGCGCGGCGAAGCTTGTCGAACAGCTAAAAAAGAAAAAAAGAAGAGAGGCAACAACGCCGAGTGTTCGTTTCATGATCGAAATTGTAACTTACGAGCCCGGCTTGATCGCAACCGCCTTGTCGTTTTCAAACGCAATCACCAACGGCTTTCCACCATTCGCGTAGTGCAGAGTCCTCGAACCGTAATCGCCAGAACCCTGCGGAATACCCAGTCCAATCGCGAAGCTGGCCTGCAATTCGCTCATCCCCGCCTGCACTTCATGCGCGTCAATCTTCTTCCAGACATCCGCGGGCCAATGCTTGTAAAGATCGCGCGGATCTTCGATGAAGAAAATATCGTCGGAATAAATCTTGAAATCGTCGCCCTTCTCCGCGCCAATTGGGACGGCGTAGTTCTTGCCCTCGAGCGCCTTACTCCCCAAAGACTTGTTCTCCAAAGACTCACTTCCCAACGAAAAGACCGCCAGCACCTGCTTGACGTCCGGAGCCAGCGGAGAAACATCCGTCACCACGTCCTGGATCGCGAGCTTCTGCAAAGGCAGCAGGGTTCCCGCCTCATGCGAGAAATCGGTCTTGTGCCGCTGCAGATCGTAGGGATAGTAAGTGTGTTGATAGCCGTACTTCACCCATACGGGCTGCGCGGCCAACTGCCGCGCCGATTTCAGATCGTAAGGGTGCAAGCGCTTCGGCGTGACGTAGTAGTCCGCCTGCAGCAGAGTTTCCTGCTTGGGCTTCGCGTCTTCCTTCGTCGCCTCGCGCCGCTCGTATACGATGTACGCCGCGCGTCCGCCCGCAAGCACAATGGCGGCGACGAGAAAGATTTGCAGTTTTTTCTGCAACTCCGGATTGATCGCCATGATCTAAGAACTGTGTCCCTTCGTCGCACGCGTATTCCGCCCGACTGGGGTCAAGCTTTCCGAATGTTCACCATGTTTTCAACAACAAGCTGCCAAGGAAATTCATGCCCATCGCCCAGGACGACGTTCTGAACGCACTCAGACAGTGTTACGATCCCGAAATTCCCGTCAACGTCGTCGATCTCGGACTAATCTATGACGTCCGCATCGACGACCTACCCGCAGGCCAGCACGACGTCACCGTCGATATGACGCTCACCGCCCAGGGCTGCCCCGAGCACGTCAACATCAGCGCGCAGGTCAAGTCGCGCGTCGAGCAACTTCCCGGTGTCCGCAACGCCAACGTCAATATCGTCTGGGAACCTGCGTGGACTCCCGAACGCCTAAGCCACGACGCCCGCAAACAACTGGGAATCGAGTAAGACCGCTGTTCGCTTATCGCTATTCGCCTATTGCTCCATCCTGCACTGCGAACCGCGAACGACGAAAAGCGAACAGCGCGGCTAATATTCCCCCAACTCCTCAAATGCCCGCGCCGCGCGCTGTTCCGCCAATTCTTCGATCCTCTGGCCGATCTGCATCGCGAGGTCGAGAAAGCGCGTTCCCGTTCGCACATACGACGGCAACTCTTCGCGAATCTTTTCCAACTGCCGCGGATACTCGGAGGCCAGCACGGCCAGTCCCACGCCCCCCACCAGCACCGCCGCCGAACGTTTCCGCTTCATCAACAACACTGCCGCCGCTCCCACCGATCCCGCAATCACCGCCCGTTTCCAATTCTCCATTTCGTCTCCCGGCCAAGACCGCGTTCCCTCAGCAGGATTCTAAACTAACGCTTCCCTGCTTGATACTGCCGGCGTGCGGCACTCACCTTGAGTTACCTTTGCCGCCTCACCATCGAGTCTTCACTCCTGCTTGCGGAGGACTACAATTCAGGCAGTGAAAGCCTACCGAATCGAGCGCATCAAGGGCGGCATGAAGTTTACCTGCACGCAGTGTGCTTACAGCGTCAGCACGCTGGATTTCGACGCAAAGGCGGGCAATCTCCGCACTCAAGCCGCAACCGCGATCAACGAGCACGCCGCCAAGGCGCACCACGAACCTTTGGTAGTTTCGCCCTCCGATAGTCAACAGCGAAGCTGGCGCTAGGCGGGCTAAGGGCCCGACCTCCACGCTCTTCCGCTCGATTCAGACGATCGATCGCCGTCGTGTCCGTTGCTGGCAGGCTTGGATGGTTCCTGGCGGCAAGCGATCAGAATCATCTGACAGCGTGGTGGCGGAATCGCGCTGGCCGGTTGGAGTTGCGCTTGACGATGCTAGGCCGGGAGGGGACGCCTGCAGACGATTCAGCGCGTTACTCTCTTCATTTTTCTTCTGCTGATTTCTGTCCGCATTCAGACGACCGAGATTCGAGGACGCGACCTGCAAGGCGTAGAGCAGCATTCCGGCTTTTTTGGGCTCGAGGCGCCGATGCAGCAAATGTTCGCAAACCAGGGTGATTGTCGACTGGATGGTGATGGCGTCATCGAGGAGGGGCAGATGGAACTGAACCTGAGGGATGACTCCGGGGTTATTGACATCTTTCGGCAGCGGGCCGCTGTGGAGGTGGTAGTAGCAGAACTTCTTACCGCGAAGGGCGGCGGCCCGGCAAGGCTCACCATCGAATTTTATTTGTTCACAGGCATGATCTGAATATTTGTCGGAAGATGATGACATTATGATTGCTCCTGAAAATGGCTGTCAGCTCTTAGCTGTCCGTAATCTGGGGGTACCCCCCTACCCCCCACCCCCCTTTTAAGCCTATTAGAATCTTTCGGTTGGCGGGCAGAGGCTGTAAAGTATTCGGGATAAAGCACTTATAGGTAAAGATTTCAAAAAATTGGACTTAGGTGCTAAAACTCACAGATTTATGCACTTTTCGTCCGATCCGCGGTGCTCACGGCCCGTCAACTTCTTACTTTGTCAAAAGTGCCGAAAAGTGAATTTGCGGCAGTTTGAAGAAACGTCTCTAGAGACGGGTAGAGTACTGGATGCTGCACTCTCGGAGGATCATCGCAGGGTTGCGGGTATGGGTCTGTGATGGGCGTACTCGCGATTTGTGATGAAAAGTCAAGAACGTGAAGCATAGCGGCGCGTAAGATTAGGATGATGCATTGTCATCTTTCGAATCGATTTGTATAAGGCGATCCAATTTGCTGAAGTAACCCCGATGACTAACCCACCCAGCAGCGACAAAGCGGTGAGCACCGCAAGGCAAAACACTGTTGCAGAGGGTAGTGCCCGTCTTCTTGAAAATTCAATCGCCGCAGCTCTGTCCGCGATCGAGATCTACAACAAACCGGATTTCAAATACCGAGAACAGGTATTCTCTATTCTGATTATCAATGCGTGGGAACTGCTCCTGAAGGCGAAGCTAGTTGCCGATTCTGGCGGGAGATTGGAGTCGCTTTACATTCTCAAAGAAGACGGACAGCCAAAAGTAAGCCGCACAGGGCAACCGTTGACAATAGAGATTTTGGTTGCAGTGAAGAAATTGGATTTGGACCCCGCCATCGCTGGGAACTTGGAAGCCCTGATAGGCGTGCGCGCCGTGTCTGTTCACTTCTATGCGAGTGAATCGTTGTCGTATCTTGTTTACACACTCGGAGCCGCCGCGCTGCAGAATTACCAAACGTTCGTACGTCAGAATTTCGGGAGAAGCTTGCTCGAGTACAATTTCTACATTCTCCCTCTCGCGTTTGCCTACAACTTCAAGACTCTCGCGATGATTGAGTGCGACAAAGAACCGTCGGCGGTCGCGGCCCTTCTGAAATCCGTCACCGCGGCGCAGGAAGCGATAGAATCGAGTGACTTTCATCTGGTCTGTGAAATCGCCACGGAGCTTCGCTCCGCAAAGAAATTCGTGGCAGGAACCGCCGACATATCGGTTGTCGTCGCGCCCACAGGGAGCGACAAGATTGTCTATCGGACTCAGCCCCTTACGGACAAATATCCGTTGTCATACTACGAGGTAATGGAAAAAGTTAGAAGTGCGCTGCCTGGAGTAAAACAGTCCCAGATTGACGGTGCCATCAAATCGCTCAACATGAAAGGTAATGCTGCGTATTCTGCGTACAACTTTAGGACAAAACTGCAGCAAGAAAAAGCCAAGAAATCAGGTTCTGTCCCTAAGGGTATGACTTCGATTTACAACGAGGATGCTATACGGATGCTGATCCAGATATTGAGGAAGGACGAGCCTGCCAAGGGCCTCACGGGCTGAAGCCCGTTTTCTTTATTAACTCTGGGCGGCACGACTTCACAGGCTGCGGAAAAAAGAACCACATAGTAAAATTGGGCCATTTTGCATCAAAAACGGCACCGTAACTTGTTGATTCTTCGTTCGGCAAAATGAGCAATTTACTATTTTGGTTCTTTTTTTCCGCAGCCTGTGAAGCCGTGCCCTTCCCGTTGTGGAGTAGGTTATGTCTCTCCGCAGAGCTGAAGGGATGCGCCAGCCAAAATCCGCCGAGGTGTAGTTCTCCTCAACCGGCGGCTAACAGCAGGTCCTTCGCTTCGCTCAGGATGACAAATTATTAAGGGATGAGGAACTATTAAGACGCGGCAAGCGGCACCCCGGCTATCCGCCATAGTAAAGTAGTAGTACACGCCCAACGGCAAACCTGAGGAGTTTTCAATCTGAATCCTAGTATTCGCAACATCGCCATTATCGCCCACGTGGACCACGGCAAGACCACGCTGGTTGACGCCATGCTCCGGCAGAGCGGGACTTTTCGCGACAACGAGACGGTCGCCGAGCGCGTGATGGACTCGAACGATCTGGAGCGCGAACGCGGCATCACGATTCTCGCCAAGAACACGGCTGTATTCTATGCGGGCGTAAAAATCAATATCGTGGACACGCCCGGCCACTCCGATTTTGGCGGCGAAGTGGAACGCGCACTCAAGATGGTGGATGGCGTGATGCTGCTGGTCGATGCCAGCGAAGGGCCTCTGCCACAGACGCGCTATGTGCTGAGCAAGGCGCTGGAAGCGAATCTGAAGCCGATTCTGGTCATCAACAAAATCGACCGTCCGGACGCACGTCCGCAGGAAGTTCTGAACGAGGTGTACGACCTGTTTATCGATCTGGACGCGAAGGAAGAGCAACTCGACTTCCCCGTGCTTTACACCAACGCCAAGACGGGCACGGCGGCGGTGCATCAGGGAGCGGCGGGCGAGGACCTGCGTCCGTTGTTCGACGCGATTATCGGCACGATTCCCGCGCCGCAAGGAGACGCTGACGGACCGTTACAAATCCTGGTCGCGAACCTCGATTACAGCGATTATCTGGGGCGGCTGGCCATTGCGCGCGTTTTTTCCGGGACATTGAAGACGGGAGAAGACGTGGGCATCGCGAAGCGCGACGGCTCGCTACAGAAGATTCGGATCACGAAGCTGTTCAGCTTTTCCGGACTCAAGCGCACCGACATCACGGAGACGGCACTGGGCGACATTGTTGCGGTCGCGGGCGTCGAAGGCATCACGATTGGCGAGACGATTACGAGCGCGGAGAATCCCGCGCCGCTGCCGCCGATTGTGATCGACGAGCCCACGATTGCGATGCTGTTCACGATCAATACGTCTCCGTTTTGCGGACGCGAAGGCAATTACGTCACGTCGCGCAACCTGCGCGAGCGGCTGGAAAAAGAGTTGCTGACCAACGTCTCGCTGCGCATGGAAGAGACGGGAAGCACGGATTCGTTCAAGGTGATGGGGCGGGGCGAGTTGCAGCTTTCCATCCTGATCGAGATGATGCGGCGCGAAGGTTACGAACTGATGGTGGGCAAACCGGAGATCGTCACCAAGCACATCGACGGCAAACTGATGGAGCCGGTCGAACATCTTACGGTCGATATTCCCGAAGAATTCGTTGGCGTGGTGATGGAGCACGTCGGGTCGCGCAAGGGCGAAGTGGCCAACATGCACAACCACGGCTACGGTCGGGTGCGGCTGGAATTCCGCGTGCCGAGCCGCGGACTGATTGGGCTGCGGAGCACGCTGCTCACGGACACGCGCGGCACCATCGTGATGAATGCTCTTTTTGACGGATATATCGAGTGGCAGGGAGAAATTCCGCATCGCCCGACCGGGGCGCTGGTGGCCGACCGGCCTGGGTTGACGACCTCATACGCCTTATACAACTTGCAGGAGCGCGGCGTGCTTTTTACCGGGCCGGGCGTGGACGTTTACGAAGGCATGATTATTGGCGAGAATGCGAAAGACACGGACCTCGACGTGAACATTGTGCGCGAGAAGAAGCTGACCAACATGCGGGCCTCGACTTCCGATGAGGCGATCCGCCTGGTTCCTTATCGCAATCTGAATCTGGAACAAGCCATCGAATTTATCGCCGACGATGAGTTCGTCGAGGTCACGCCCAAATCGCTGCGGCTGCGCAAGAAAGTCCTGCAATCGAATAAGAGGAAGAAAGGTCCGATGGCGGCGGTGGAAAGCTGAGAGCATAAGAGTCGATGAAACGAAGTGCGCCTAAGGACGAGTTGAAGAGCAAGGACAAGAAAAAGCTTCGCATGTTTTTAATCCCGTGCAGTTGTGGCGCCAGCTTTGCGGTTGCCGAGGATTACGACCGGCGGGGAATGCACCTCCGGAGCTTCATTCCCTGCCCTAAATGCGGCAAGCGGCACGACCCGCGCAATCGGCTGCTGATGCTGGATTATCAGGATGAGCGGTTTTGGAAAGTGGGCGGATGCTAGAGAATCGGCGGAAGACGCGGCAAACCGCGTCTCTACTGCAAAAGTTCGGCGGAAGGCGTTGAGGCAGGCCGCGGCACGATGTACACTGGCAATACCGCCGTGCGCCCGTAGCTCAGTCTGGATAGAGCGGCAGCCTCCGGAGCTGTAGGTCGGGAGTTCGAATCTCTCCGGGCGCACCAGACTTCCTCAATCTTTAACTTTCTTAATG
>Ga0326728_10005509_pt1 | contig 35368 bp, 32 predicted proteins | sample MB3enrmetagenome_FD_207602 | JGI IMG/M metagenome (GOLD analysis project Ga0326728, IMG submission 207602) | Lab enriched peat soil microbial communities from McLean, Ithaca, NY, United States - MB31MN | ecosystem: Environmental > Terrestrial > Soil > Wetlands > Peat | place: USA: New York...
CCCTTAAGGCCCGAAAATACCGGCTCCAGGTCAAGGAGATCAAAATCAAGGTGATCCTCTATAACCTCTCAAGATTGATGATAGATTTTGTTGTTCTAATTGGGGGAGAGGAATTCTACAGAGCCGAAATAATCTCCCTTTTTAACGGGTTTGTTATTTTTTATCCCGATGTGCCAGGATTCCTGGCAGTTACCCGGCACGCCCAGCAACCATTGTTTTTTAACCGGTTTTCCCGACATCTCGCATCGCCTTTTTATCGGTGGATGATGCATCCGTACAATACGAAATGAGGGGCTCCAAAAACATCTTTTATTTCCCTTGATCATACTGAATTTGTATATCAGAAGCCGACTTAACAGTTCAGGCTTCTTACGGTCTCACGTTCCCTAAACGACAAGCTGTTTTTTCTGGATTAGCTCTAGATGTTATAGTAACGACAAGGAAGTCCCGCCATGAAGTACTACTCTGCCGGCAGAAATGTATATCGCGGCATCTGCATTCTGCTGCTTGCCGTTGCGTTGGGCATTCCCTGTGCAACTGCGGTAACCCTGACACCTGGAAGTACGGCCATCACCACCATAGCGCAGGGAGATCCGGTCTATATACAGGGCATCGCCACAGGCCACCCCCAGGTGGGGCTCCAGATCTGGTTTATCGGGTGCAATTTTGTCAAAGTCTCGACCGTGCAGGTCAACGATGACAACACCTACGAGTACGAGCTCCAGCAGTCCGATACGGCAAAACTCGCGGCCGGGGAGTACGTCGTGCTGATCCAGCACCCGATGGAAAACGGTGTGTTCGATGTCGTTTATGATCCTTCTTCCGGAACCGTAACAAATGTTGACACCGGTAAACCGATTTTTCAGCTCACCGGCAGCGGGAGCCTCCAGAGTCCGGGTGCCGTCACCGCGTTGATGAATGCGATCGGAAGCCAGAATATCGACGACACCTTTGCCGTAGTCACGTTTTATGTCAGCCAGCCTGCAACGAGTATCAACCCGATCGGCGACCTGCAGCAGGGGGAAAAATTCACCATCAACGGAACCACCAACCTTGCTGCAGGTGACAACCTCATGGTCGATATTACGTCCTCCTCGTTTAACCCGACCAGCAAGATGGAGCCCTCCGGATTTTCCGGTGCCGGCGGGATGGTCCAGGTGGTGCCTAGCAATGGCAGGCTGAATACCTGGTCTTTTGTCGTGGACACCTCCACGTTTGTGCCGGACGAGTACCTGGTGAAGGTTTCAGGAGTCGAGCAGGCGGTGACTGCATCGGCCCGGTTCGATGTGGTCTGCAATGGTTCCGGCGATACATGCAGTATTCCGGTCACCAGCACTACGGCGACCATCGCTCCGGAAGCAACACTTCCCGCAAACGTGACCACGCCCCTCCCGGCAACACCGGCATTCATCCTGACAAGTGTCCCCGCAACAACACACGTCTCACCGGTACCGGCAGCGTTGTGCCTGGGCAGCATCATGGTGGTGCTTCTGGCCCGCAGGCTTATATAAGAAGGGAACGGCTTACCAGCCCAGATAGAGAGTCTTTGTCTGCGTGTAACTGTCCAGCGCGTGAAAACCGTTCTCCCGGCCGATCCCGCTCTCGTTTGTCCCGCCAAACGGCACTTCAGGAGGGATGGTGAGATGGCGGTTCACCCACACGATCCCGGCATTCACTCTCTGGTATACCTCTTTAATCGTTGAGATATCCCGTGTCCAGATCGAAGCACCAAGGCCGTACCGCGAATGGTTTGCCTCCCGGATCGCCGTGCTGAGATCGGGCACGGTCATTACCGGCAGTACCGGGCCGAAGACCTCGTTTTTGAGGAGCGCGGCATCGGGTGCAACATCCGTGATCAGGGTCGGCTGGTAGAAGAACCCGTCCTTGTATGCAGATCCCGTTTTCGGGCTGCCACCGGTACTGATGGTACCTTCCTCCTGCTCGGCCACCTCTCTGACCAGCGAGCTGATGCGTTCGAGCTGCTCCCGGTTGTTAAGCGGGCCCATGTCCGTGGCCGGCAAGAGCCCGTTTCCGATGGTCAGGCCCTCTACTCTGGCGATGAGCAGGTGCATGAACTCCTCTGCAATTTTTTCGTGCAGGTACAGCCGTTTGACCGCAGTACAGACTTGCCCGGCGTTGTAGAACCGGCCACGGAGTGCCCCGTCAACTGCCTTGGGAATGTCTGCATCGGCCATCACGATCATGGGGTCGGACCCTCCCAGTTCCAGCGTGAGGGTCTTGAGATGATCCTTGGCCATCTGGCGGATTCTGTGGCCGGTTGCACAGTCTCCGGTAAAGGATATCTTTTTTACCCGGGGGTGTTTTACCAGCGCCGCCCCGGCCGTCTCCCCCGGGCCGGTCACGACATTGAGCACGCCATGGGGCAGTCCTGCTTCCTGCAGCAGTCCTGCTATACGGAGATTCGTGAGCGGGGTTGTCGATGCCGGTTTGAGGACAAGGGGATTTCCTGCAAGAAGTGCCGGCCCAAGTTTCCATCCCATAATGATCACGGGCATGTTCCAGGGAATGATTGCCCCGCAGACTCCCAGCGGGACCCTGGTTACCAGGCAGTCTCCTGCCTTACCCAGGTGTACAGCCTCCCCGGCAGGCTGTCCGGAGATGGAGGCATAGTATTCAAGAATATTTGCGCATCCCCGAACCTCGTCAATGGATTCCTTAAGGGGTTTACCCTGTTCCTGCGTAAGGAGACGTGCGAGATCCTTATGATCCCGTCGTACCATCTCTGCGGCACGGGAGAGGATAAGACCGCGATCCCTTGTTGTTTTTTCTGACCAGGTACCAAAGGCTGCATCCGCTGCGTCAACTGCCGCATTCACGTCAGTACCTGAACCACGCGGCACCGTGTCAATACATTCGCCCGTTGCCGGGTTTATCACCTTAATCCGGGCTTCATCTGTGGCCGGGACAGCGGTTCCGTTGATGAGCATATCCATGGTACCTGATCCCCAAAGACCCTCCGGTCTCATGGTTCTTTTTTTCGTATTCCTATAAAGAAGCACCGGCAGATCCACGATAAAAGGGTCTAAATAAGACCTGAAGGGCTGCCAACCTGCATACTATCTGTGTCGGCAGGTTCCGCAGAAATGCAGCGGATCCTGCCGGTCTGTGAGGTGTTATAGGTGCCCCGTCGCATCAGCGCCTCCTTGAACTCCTGTCCTCTCACCAGCGTTAGTATACGTGCAATTAACGGATCATCGAGCATGTGACAATGCAGGGCTAATTCATACTGATCATCGGCAACCCGGACAAAGCAGAGCCCGCGTGCCTCTGCAGTCTGCCTGCTGCAGATGCCGGCATCTGCATGTCCGTCCTGGATTGCAGCGGCGACCGCTGCAGACGATCCGACTTCACCGGTGATTCCCGATATTCTCTCCTGACCGGGGTTGTGGGATGATCGCAGCGTATCAAAGAGGGTAGGCGAAAAAAGATCCCTGCGTACGGTTACCCACCGGAGCTTGTCGAGCGCATCGAGGGAGACCGGCTCCTTTGATGCGATTCCCTGCTCGATCCCGGCGATATGGATAAATGCAAGATCCCGCATCCCCTGCAGGGATTGGACAACACCAGGCGCAGACGGATGCGATGTTTCCGGGATCATCATGGGCGCTGCATGGCAGGAATTCCGTTTGAGAGAAAGCAGCCCCCCGGTATTGCCGGTATTTCCTGCATGGATGTACAGTCCCTCATCCCGTGAGAGATTCCCGAGTTCTTCAAGCGCCGGATCCATAACTCCGGAGAGGAGGATTGTGCGATATATGGTTGCAGGATCGGTGGTTAAAAAGACATCCAGTTTATGCCCTGCTTCAAATCCTTCAACAGGTGCGGGAATATGGGCATAACCGTTTGCGCGGACCGTCGCCATCTGTACAACCGGGCCCCGCGACTGTGCCATCCCCCAGTACTGCCTGCCGACCCGGCCCACGGAGACAGGTAAAAACTCGTCGAAACCGAGGTCGGAACTGACAGGTGTCGCCAGTCGGACCGGGACCTGAAATTTCTGGGCCGGTGCCAAGCCCCACTCTTCAAGGAGGGTACCGGCGAATTCACGTATGATCGTCTGGGCCGCAAGAGGGTATCCCGGCAGACCTATAACCGGTTTATCCCCGACTTCGCCCAGCATCATCGGTTTTCCGGGCTTAACGGCAACGCCATGGAAGAGCAGCTTGCCCAGGGATGAGATGACTTCTGCGGTATAATCGCGTGTACCGGCTGAAGATCCGGCGGAGATGAGCACAAGGTCGTTTGACACTGTTGCGGAGTGGAGAGCGTCCCTGATCTGGTTCTTGTCATCGCAGGTTATGGGCAGGCGGGTACAGTGCGCGCCCATCGCATCAAGGTACACCTGCGCCATAATCGTATTACTCTCTACGACCTGCCCCGGTCCTGGTTGCACACCAAGGGGTACCAGTTCTGACCCTGTGGGAATAATACCGACATGAATAGTCCTGACTTCAATGCTGGCGATTCCGTACGTGGCAAGTGCGCCGATATCGAAGGCCCGGATCATGTGTCCCCTGGGGAGGATCAGCCGGCCTTTCTGGATATCCTCACCGGCCGGCCGTATATGCTGGCCGGGTGCTGCGGATTTGCGGATCCGGAACCCGTCACTATCCGGCACCGTGTCTTCGATCATGATCACCGCATCGTACCCCGGGGGGATTGGGTTCCCGGTGTTCACCCGGGCAAAATCCCTTATAGTGAGCGCATCCTGGTCACCTGCACCAAGGGTATCCCGGCTTCTTACTGCAATGCCGTCCATTGCGGCCAGGCTGACCTCAGGTACGGTATAGGGTGCGTATACCGGAGCTGCCACTACACGCCCGAGGGATCGGTCCACCGGAATGGTTTCTCTGCGGTCCGGCGCAGGAAATGAAGTTTTGAGAAGATGCAGGGCGTTTTCGAGAGAGCAGAGCGAAAGATACCTTTTTACCATGCTGTCTCACCGTGCCGCCCGTTTCTCGTCGAATTCATGCACCGTCACCGCCAGTACCGGTCCTTGTTTTGAAATTGTACTATACCTTTACCGGACAGGACTATTAATTAAACTAATTTATCCTTATGATCCCCAATAAATGATTCGACAGGGACTCATGCTTCCGGGCGATCAATGAAAAACGGTGCTCTGGAGAGAACCTGTTTCATGAGATATTATTGCCCCCCTTCGCGCCACCCTGCCCCCGTTCAAGGGCGCATGGCACATGTGATGCCTCAGTATTACCTGTACAAAAATTTCCTCCTGTTTTTTGTGTACAGGTAATACGACACTATCGCGAACCGGGGCGCCATGAGCGAGGGGGCGGAGCCCCTGGAGCGTCAGGTAATTCTTAATGATTTCTACAGAGTAAAAAACGGATTGACTTTTGGGGTTATCTCAAAATTGTCCTCCCGCATCCGGAAGACGCTGCCGCCACCGCCACCGCCTGTGCCACGGCACGGGTTACACCCTTGTTAAGGATACTGGGCAAAATACATGTCCGGCGAGGTTTTCGGACGCTCCCGGCGATTGCGTGGGCGGCAGCAATCTTCATTTCATCGGAGATCCGGGTGGCACAGGCATCGAGAGCCCCCCGGAATATACCCGGGAAGGCAAGCACATTGTTGATCTGGTTAGGGAAATCACTGCGGCCGGTACCAACCACTGCCGCCCCTGCCTCTGTTGCCGCATCGGGCCAGATCTCCGGCACCGGGTTTGCCATCGCAAAAACAATTGGGTTCCTGTTCATCGATCGTATCATTTCCTTGCTGATAATACCAGGCGCCGAGACGCCGATAACGGCATCCGCCCCTTCCATCGCGTCAGCAAGCGAGCCGGTCCGGCCTGCATGGTTGGTTTCCTCGCTTAAGATGAACTTGTACTTATTCTGGTAGAGTCCCTCGCGCCGTCGGTGGATGATCCCCTGGGTATCGCAGACCGTGATCTCATGAACCATGGTGCAGACAAGAGGGTTGTAGCCGATGCATTTGAGGAGCCGGGTGATGGAGTAGCCTGCTGCCCCGGCACCGCAGACCACAATGTTGAGGTCTTCGAATTTTCTTCCGGTTACCCGGCAGGCATTCAGCAATGCCGCGAGCACAACGACGGCAGTGCCGTGCTGGTCATCATGCATGACCGGTATCCCGATACCCTGCAGGGCATCCTCGACTTCAAAACATTTCGGGGCTGCAATATCTTCGAGATTGATCCCGCCAAAGACCGGTGCGATATTCTTCACCTGATCGACGAAGTCTGTATCGTAACTCTCAAAGCAGATGGGAAACGCATCGATGCCGGCGAACTCCTTGAAGAGAATTGCCTTTCCCTCCATGACCGGGATCGCTGCATTTCCGCCGATATTCCCGAGACCAAGGACGGCTGATCCGTCGGTTACGATCGCAATGGTGTTTGCCTTGAGGGTGTAGCGGTACGTCAGGTCCCGATCCTGTGCAATCCTGCGGCAGACTTCAGCAACGCCCGGGGTATAGGCACGGGACAGGTCGTACCTGTTCCTGAGCGGGACCTTGGACCGGATCTCCAGTTTCCCATGATGCCGTGCATGGAGTACAAGAGATTCACGGTAGATCTCATCACGGTCAGCAGTACTCTCCATGTCCTCTCTTCCTGTACGAGAAGAGCGTAGCGAAACGTAATGAACCTTGCCCATTGAGGGCAATTGGATTCACACTTTCTGAATATTTCGGCTCCGGGGAAACCCGCAGGAATCGACATGGTTCACGTCAGAATGAGGAAAACCGGATTTACCCGGATGCGGTATGAATGGCGGTACCTCGGTAATCCCCATGATGATGAATTCCGCCGCCCCCAGAGGGGAGCCCCCGCGGCGGATCGGGGGCCGTAAAAAACGCTGGTATTCACTTGCCCCGCCATGCCCCGGAGGGGCCATCATGGCGGGGAGCCCCCAATGAACGTATCAAATGCTCTGGTCCGGGTTTGAACCGGCCCAACCTTCACCTTTGTTTTCCCTAGCGATGGCCAGGACACTGTCAATACGCAATTCCTTTCCCGGACTATCCATAGCACATGGCTGGATGCCGGAACCGGATATTATTTTCCCGCGGGTTTTGTGGCGATCTCTGCAACATACCGCCCCCTGGTACCGGACCCCGGCACTATCCGGATAAAGTTACATTTTAATACATCGATGAACAGAATTATACATCAAGGTATAGTCAAACCGACCTAACGGTGGGGTTGACAGCACGGATGCGTGCTCTTTCAGATACCTTAATGCAGATTACTGGTGTGATACTGTCATGAAGTCAAAAGACATTGCCATTGTCGGAATCCTTCTTGCTGTCGGTGCGATCCTGCGGTATTTCCTTGCGATGCTCCATACGCCGCTGACGCCCAACATGATTATTGCGTTCTACTGTCTTGCGATCATCCTGATCCATCCCAAAGTATACGAAGCACTCGGGATCGGTATTGTTGCCGGGGTCCTGTCGATGCTGATATCAAGTTCGATGTTCCCCCCTGCAAACCTTATCAGCGAGCCGCTGGGCGCACTGACCTGCTTTGGACTCTATGCGCTCCTGAAATCCCGGACGAAACTTGCCGCGACAGCCACCACGTTTATTGCAACGCTGGTGAGTGGGTTCTCGTTTGCTGCGATCGCCATACTCTGCGTCGGTGCGACCATCCTTGCCACGTACCACGGCAGTCTCGGTGCATTTGTCATCATCTTTGTCCCGATCGTTGTCATAACTGCGGTATTTAATGCGATTATTGTCCAGATCCTCTACCTCCCCTCAAGCAGGGTACTGGTAAGAGGGCAGGAATGATCGAGCTCAAAGACGTCAGTTATACCTACCCTCATACGGTGCAGGAAGCGCTGCACCGTTTATCCTTCGTGCTGGATACCGGCCGCTGCATCATGGTGACCGGCCCATCCGGTGCCGGGAAGACCACGCTCTGCCTTGCTGCATGTGGTATTCTTTCCCACGAGTACGGCGGGAAGAAAGCGGGACTGGTAACGATCAACGGCAGGAACGTTGCGGATTACGCCGGGCTTTCCGATATAGCCAAAAACATCGGGATCGTTTTTGACGATCCCGAGGCGCAGATGATCTTCACGACTGTCGAGGAGGAGATTCTCTCCGCACTCGAGTACCGGGGACTCCCTCCTGAAGAGATCGAAAAACGCCTGGCCTCGATCATGGAGGTCACCTACCTTTCGGCGCTTAAGGATCGTTCACCGCATACTCTCTCCGGTGGCCAGAAGCAGCGTGTCGCTCTTGCGGCGACGCTCGCCCCGGGTAATGACATCCTGATCCTGGACGAACCTACTTCTGAGCTTGACGAACATGCGACCCGGCGGATCGTGGAGATCCTGTCCAATCTCAAGCGCCAGGGCAAAACCCTGCTTATTGTTGAGCATAAGTACGCGAATTTCCGGGAGATTATTGATACCCTTGTTGTCATGGAACACGGCGCAATTTCAGCTATCGGTGCTCCTGATGACGTACTTAAAGATGAGCGGATCAAAAGGATAGTTATCCCGGACTTCACAGGTATTAAAACCGGTGTATTTCCTTCTGCACCGGCTCCTGCCGCCGGTACGTCACCGGTTCCGGCAATTTCGGTCCGGGACCTCTCGTATTCCTACGATGGTGTCCCGGCGCTGCACGATATCAGCATCGGGATTTCTGCCGGCGAATTTGTTGCAATTGTCGGAGAAAATGGTTCAGGCAAGACCACGCTTGTCAAGCAGTTTAACCGGCTGCTCACCCCGACTGCTGGAGATGTCATCGTAAACGGGAAAAATACCCGGCACTGCACGATTACCGAACTGGCCCGGGATGTCGGTCTGGTGTTCCAGAACCCGGATCATATGTTCTTTGCCGATACGGTCAAAGACGAGATCGCATTCGGGCTTGAGAATCTCGGGATCGAAAATAAAGATGTCATAATCGATGCGGCTCTGGAAGAAGCCGGGCTCCTGCACACAAAAACACTCTATCCCCGATGGTTATCCCGGGGCGAGCGGCAGCGGCTGGCCATTGCCTGCGTGGTTGCCATGCAGCCGGCGATCATTGTCCTTGACGAGCCCACAACCGGTCTGGACGGGGACGAGGCCCGGCTCGTCATGGAGATTCTCAAAAAGCTCCAGGCAAAAGGTCATACGATTGTTGTCATCACGCATAACCGGGATATAGCGCAGTACTGCGCAGACCGTATAATCACGATGGAAGAGGGTCGTGTAGTCCCGGATACAAGCGGGTGAGGGGGAGGAAATGTCCGAGATCCTGCAATATATCCACAAGGATGGTTTCTTCCACCGGCTCCACCCTTTTACGAAGATCTTCTTTATCTTCGTTGCGAGTGTTATATGTGTTCTTGCAACGGGCATCCCGTTCCTCATCGTAATGGTTGCAGCACTGCTTGCCGTCGCGTACTTCAGCCATCTCCACCGCGAGGTGATCCAGCAGCTCAGGCTGGTCCTCCTCATGAGTATCGTATTTGTCATCATCACGGTGCTCACGATGCCAAACGGCACTACGCTGGGTTACCTGATCCCCAGGGGAATTCCGCTCATAGGGGGTGCCATCCCGGTCACGGACGGGGCAATCGGGATCGGCCTCGTCCTCGCGCTCCGGTTCATGGTGCTGATCTTCGCGTTCCAGCTCTTTTTGATCTCGACCCAGCCCCGGGATCTGGTTCACGCGATGGAGAAACTGCATATGCCGGTCGATTACATCCTGGTGTTTATTATCGCACTCCGGTTTATACCGACCCTCCAGATAGAGGGCAGACGGATCCACGAAGCACAGCTTGCCCGGGGATATAACCCGGGAACCGGGATGCTCGGCAAGATCCGGAGTGTTGCACCAATTGTTGTCCCGCTGGTCTCTAATGCACTCCTGCGATCGACCGTGCTTGGCCTTACTATCGATATGCGGGGATACCGGACGGGAACCCGGACACATGTGCACGAGCGCACGTTCTGCGGCAGGGATTACGCGGTGATAAGCGGCCTTATCGTCGTAGCTGCGGGATTTGGGGTGATTGCGATCTTCGCGCCCGGTCTGGTCTTTTAAAAAAATAATTCTTCTTTTACCCGCTGCGTGCATGTTTTGTCAGCAGGGAAGTGCCAAAAAAAATCCTTTGCCTTACAGAGCAAAAATACGATTCGGAAATGCAAAAACGCCTCGGCCGGGATTCGAACCCGGGTCAAAAGCTCCGGAGGCTTCTAGGATGTCCACTACCCTACCGAGGCAAATTTTACCTTACATAATCTTGTGTGCATCCATATAAATGCGAAGGATCACCGGGGATCACAGGTTTTTTACCTGGTAGAGGTGCCAGATCTTGCAGGCGCCTTCATGACTTACCATGCAGGGCCCGACCGGGGTCCGGGGCGTGCAAACCTTCCCGAAAAGCCTGCAGTCGGTCGGCTGGGCAATGCCACGCAGGACCCTGTCGCAGATGCAGGCCGAATGCTTGCTCACTTTCCGGTAAACAAGACCGAATTTTTTCTGTGCGTCGTACTGCCCGAACTCAGGTTTGAGCCGGAGGCCGGACTTCGGGATGACCGGGAATCCCCGCCATTCCACATCGCAGGGCTCGAAGACCTCGTACATGATCTTCTTCGCTTTGACGTTTCCTTCCCGGGAGACCGCACGCGGGTAGGCATTGTCGACCCGGTGTTTCCCCTCCCTGACCTGCTCAACGAGCATCACGAGGCCCAGCAGGATATCCTCGGCTTCGAAACCGGCAACCACCTGGGGTACCGGAAACTGTTCGTACTCCTCGTAGCCCATCACCGTGCAGACATGCCCCGGGAGGACAAAACCATCAAGCCTTGCCTCGCCCTGCTCAAGCAGCCACTTCATTGCCGGGGGAACGATCCGGTGGCAGGAGAGGATGGAGAAGTTTTTCGGCGGCCGGGAGAGGATGGCCGCGGCAACGGTCGGTGCGGTCGTTTCAAAACCGACCGAGATAAAGACGACTTCCCTGTCGGTCTTTTGTGCGATCTCGACTGCCTTGTGGACGCCCTGCACGATCCGTACATCCCCGCCGCATGATTCCAGAGACCCTTTCGACCCGGGCACCCGCAGGAGGTCGCCATAGGTCGCAATAATGCAGTTCTTTTCCACGAGATCGAGTGCTGCATCGATCTCACCCTGGGGGGTAATGCAGACCGGGCAGCCGGGGCCCATGACGATCTTCAGCTGCGGTGGCAGGATGCTGCGGAGGCCCGTGCGGGCAATCGATGCCTCGTGGGTCCCGCAGATGTGCATAAAAGTCATATCCCGGTCCACCATCCCGCGGAGTGTCTCTGCAATCTCATTTCCCGTCGTCATGGTATCTTATACTTATTTACCGCCCTGTAACATAAGTATACGTATATGGATGATAACCTGTTCTTCGCCGTTCTGACCATTATCGCCGGTCTGATAGTGGCGGGAATTGCACGCATCATCGTGCGGTGGCTGGAAAAATATGCCGAGACCACCGAGACGAAATGGGATGATATCATTGTCGCCGCGATTGGTACGCCGGTTCAGGTAGGCATCGTTGCGATCTCAGTCTATATCGCCCTGAAATCCTTCGATATCGTCCCGGCGCAATATGCGTGGCTTCTCTCGGGAAAGGTGCTCAACTCGATCTATATCCTTATCGCGACATGGATTGCATCCTCGCTCCTCCACGACATTGTCCGGATTTACGGTCATGCCCTCACCGAGAAGACGGAAGGCGATACGGACGATCGAATCGTCGATCTTCTCGAACTGGCGGTACGCTATGTGGTCTGGTTTGCCGGGATCATGCTGATCTTCGTCAACCTTGAGATCAACATTACCCCCTTCCTCGCCGGCGCAGGTATCGCGGGCCTGGCATTTGCGCTCGCTGCCCAGGACCTGATCTCCAACTTCTTCGGCGGCGCGATCATAACGGTCGACAAGACCTTCAAAGTGGGCGATCGTATCGAGGTGGATTCCTATTACGGGGATGTGACCGTTATCGGTACGCGGAGCACACGGATCAGGACAATCGACGGAAAGATCGTCACCATCCCCAACAACAAGATAACCTCCAGCAGCGTTGTCAATTACTCCGAACCAGACCCGAAAATCCGGTATACCATCCCGATTACCGTTGCATACGGGAGCGATATTACGCGGGTAAAAACTGTGCTTTTTGAAGTCGTGCAGGACGCGATACACAACACGGATTATTTTGCTGCTGATCCGGCCCCCAACATTTTCTTTCAGGAATTCGGGGATTCGAGCCTGAAATTTGTGATCTATGTCTGGGCAAAGGCGTACAATATCCCCGATGAGGTTAAAGATGCCATCAATGTCCGGATCGCAGCACGGTTCGCAGCGGAAGGTATCGAGATCCCGTTCCCGCAGCTCGAAGTACGGATGAAACAATAATCTTTTTTTTTACTGCACTACCCAGAGAGTAGTTCTTTACTCCATGGGATCAGGTTACAGGAACCGGGCCGGGACGATCCTGACAGAGGAAGAGTTGCCTCTTCATCTCTCGCTGATGCGATGGACACCGCTGCCCCCGAAAGGACGCCCCCGCGGCGGATCAGGGACTATGAACGCTCTTCAGTCCCTCGCCCCGCCGTGCCCCGGAGGGGCCATCATGGCGGGGAGGACTCGTATTTTATTTTCATCAGGAAGAACGAAGGTGTCCCTGAATCGATCCAGCCTTCTCTGTCACAGCCTGTCGGTCCCTGATCCATTTTTTCCCCCACATACCGGATCAGCATATTTATTGGCCGCCAGCCTACAGACTCCTTCTGATGTTGGGAATCTCCACGCTCTGCCTCCACCATGAACCGCTTCCGCAGGCACTGGAAAAGCTCGCAGAGGTAACCGGGTATATCGAGGTGATGGACGAAGGGCTTCACCGTCTGGAGAACGCCGAACCGCTCCTCCCCTGCTCCTGTAGGTTCTCCGTCCATGCGCCCTGCCGGGGTACCAATCTCGCAAGCCTGCTGGAGCCAATCCGCCGGGCAAGCGTTGTCGTTATGGAGGAGTGTTTTGCCATCGCGGCAGAGGTGAATGCACCGGTCGTGGTGCACCCCGGGTACTTTGCCTGGCCGGAGGAGCGGGAGCGGGCCGGGGAGCAGCTGAAGCAGTCGCTTGCGGCACTCTCCTGTATCGCACGGGAATACGCGGTGCAGTATACGGTCGAGAACATGGGTAACTGGGAATATTTCCTGCTCAGGAGCCCGGACGAGATCCCGCTGATTGATGGCTGCGGTTTTACGCTCGATGTGGGACATGCGCACCAGAACCACTGCCTCCCTGCTTTTCTCAACCGCCCGGCACAACACTACCACCTGCATGACAACGACACTCGCGAGGACTCGCATTGGGCGGTGGGGAAGGGCACGATTGATTTTACGGCCGTGATGAAAGCCGTCAGAAGAACCGGCGGCTCGCCGGTGATCGAAGTGGAGGATTTCAACGGGGCGGTCGAAAGCCTGCACACGCTCGAGAACCTGCTGTAACCAGTGCCTTACTTGTACCAGCGAACCGGAACGAGCGGTGCTTTGCAGAAAAATCCGGGGGTTTCCGCAATATTTTATAAGGTAAACCTACAATGTATCTAGGCAACCTGCCTGTGTGGCTCAGCCGGCAGAGTACTTCGTTGGTAAAGACGAAGGAATAACGATCACGTCCCCATACATGCAAGATGCAACAACAACACATGCCTAAGTGACTCAGCCCGGTAGAGTACCTCCTTGGTAAGGAGGAAGTCGCGAGTTCGAATCTCGCCTTAGGCTTGAATTGAAAATTTCCAATATTTTAGGCTCTTTTGTCAAAATAACTTTAAATTATTGCTCGATTGTTTAAAAATTTAAACATTGCTGTCGGTGTATTCTGCCTTGATGCTCAAGATGCTTTATTCTACTTTTAAGAAAGTCTAAGTTCCGGACGAGACTGATCACTTTTCAAGTCCTAATCATTTCTCCAAAAAGTTATATTAAGAATGATGGGTTTTTCCGGCCTCCTCATTTTATTGAGTAACTTTCCGTCTATGTCCCCCACCATAAAACTGTTTTCCATCCTTTAGATCAGATCTAGCATCAACATCAAGAGGATTATTTACGATTGCTTTACACATGTCGAGCAAATTTTGATAACTCTCTTCCCTTTCAGGATATTGACTTTATGACAGCAGAGAACAACATTTTCAATTTCATACCCTTTCTAGCATTTATTCTGTCGACAGAAACGGTATTAAAACAACCTATGTCAAATACCCTAGGAATTACCATAGGAATTTTTGAGAGAAAATGCCGGAAGAAATTTTCTTCTTTTGGGGACTTTAGTCGCTGGATCCCTGCCATAATCTCATAGTAGGAAACGATCGTCACCGCCGGTGTCCGTCCGGATGATTGGATCTTGGGAGAAACGCCGCACCGCCCCCCGCCCCCGGGGTGAATGCAGGGTCGGGCACCGGAAAAAGAGATTTCAGGTCGTCAGCATGTTCTGGATCGTCGTAAGGTCCATGCCGCTGGATATCTTGCTGCCGTACATGAGCTGGACGGCCTGCCAGTCGATCGTGCTCAGATTGACCACGTTATTGGGCTGTGAATAAAAAATACTCGTCGGGTACTTGCCGGTCTCTCCCGGAAATCCCAAGTAATAGAGCACGCCGCGGACGACGTAGTGATCCCGCTCGCCGTTGGCCAGATCCGAATTTACGTAGATCATGTTGGTAGTTGACGAGTAATAGATGGTCTGGCGGTAAATCGAGCAGATGGTCCCGTTACTGTCCGTGTTTATTATCGCCTTGGTATTGACACTGCTGTAACTCGTGTCACTGGCGAGCGACGTCATTGAAGAACCCGGCAATAAATCTACGACGATATCGCCTTTCGGACCTTCAACCGGTGCACCCGGCAGCAGGAGCGACATGGAGTGGGCATTGAACTGCTGGTCGAAGGCGCTCAGGACGGCCTCATCCGCATCAGTGTACATGCCCGTTATACCGAGTTTAGCTGACGATGCCATGATCTTGGAGATCGTCGGGTTATCGGGACCGAATGCGATATCGATGAAATGCTGGTTCACCTGCGTGGTCGTGTAAACCACGGGTGTCGGCGCCGGGATAGGTTGCAGGGGGGTCTGGGTAGGGGCCGGCGTCGATTTGTTCACGGTAGCAGCGGGTGAAGGCGCAGCCGTGACCGTGGCGGGAACCTTTGTCGGTGTGGCCGTGGGCGTTGCACGGAGGGTGCCGTTCACCGGCGGCGGGGAAGTACCCTGTGTACCGTTTTCCGACACAAGATAGTCTGCAATAACCACGCAGCCTGCAAGAACCAGAATGAGAAGGATCCCGGTTAATATTTTTTTTCTCTTCATCTGTCATTACATCATAACGGCTGTGAAAATAAAAACGTTCCCGAATTATCTTTCTGGCGAATGAATGGATTGCACCCGTCCGTGGTCAGGCCCGGATCTCCCGGGGCATGCACGGTCCATGGTCGCGGATCCGCGCGGGCCAGCGGAACCGCCGCATCCCCTTCGCACCCGGAACATGCGGGGAAAGTTCGTTCATATCCGCTGCACGGTAACGTCTGCTGCGGCAGGAACGAACAGAAAGAGGGATCGCATAAACGTGCCCCTCCCGTTCCTCACCGGGAACACCTCACCCGGTATGTTCCCGTCACGGAAAAGAAAAAAAAAGATCCGATCCTTTTGCCCCGGAGATCCTGTATCGCCGGTCCCGGGGCGCGGCGTTTTATTCATTCCGGCCAGAGGTCGCCAGTACCCCGGCAAAAAGACCCAGTGCGACCGATCCGATCACGATAAGACCATCCGGTACGGTTTTCCCGTACAGGGTGAGGATCACCATGCCGATGACCGATACCACGACAAATATCCCCAGTACCGCAAAAAACCAGCGGTAAAAATTCCGGTCATCGTGATGCGGGGAATAACTGAGGTAGTGTGCGATCTCCTTTGCTTCCGAAAGGGACGTTTTTTCGGGATCTTTTCCCATGGATCGTAAGAGATCCTCAATCCGCTGGACCTCGGAAACCGTGGCACCGGAGATATTCCTGCCGGGATGGGAGGACGCCTCTTCGGGGGGGGATATGGGTGAAGTGCTGGTGAGTGGTTCTGCCATACGTAAAAGTACGTTATCACTGAGGATACCTAAAAAGATAGCGGGAGACGCCGGATCGTTCGGGGACCCGGTGAGATCCCGGGATAACTACCCTTCACGGTGCAGGCCCGGTGCTCCCTGCCATCACGAGCGACCCGGCCAGGAGACCGGCGGCAATGGCCCCGAGCGCGAGCATCCCCGTCGGGATCTCTTTTCCGGAGAGGAGAAGAACGATGCCTCCTGCGGCTGCCACGACAACGATGGTGCCAAGGAGCCCTAGGGTCAGGTACTCATCGGCACGTTTGTCCCGGTCGCCAGCCAGAAAGAACGCCCCTGCAATCTCCCTTGCCGAGGAGAACGATATCCAGTCCGGGTCTTTCCCGATCAGCCGGACAAGGTATTCCATGTGCTCGATCCCCGTGGGTGCGGGAGACGGTGCCGGGCGGTCGCTGGTCACCCGAGGGTTTTTCGGCACGGGAGTGGCATGCTGGAGAGCTGCCTCCCAGCCTAAAACAAGGATCGCGGCGAGCGCGGTGACCACAATGGTGAACACATCCTGGTCGGCGCCACTGGTAAGACCGGTTATGGGTGTTTTCAGGAGACCGTACGCGAGCACGATCCCGCAGAAGACCCAGAGCATGATCCCTGCGCATTTCAGGAGCGTGCCAAAAGATTTTTTGTGGCGCGTTGCAGCAGCGGCGAGGGAGCCCCGTTGCCAGTAAAGAACCAGTATGCAGATACAGAGGATAATGAGGACCCATTCCACCGGGTTGTAGAGATCCGTCAGCAGTAAGTCGAAGAGGTAATCCGGCGGCGACGCGGCCTGTGCCGGGTACGGGCCAAGCAGGGGATACAGCCACCGCACGGGCTCCGTCCACATGGAATCGAGGATCTGGTGGGAGAGTATCCCGGTGTCCAGCGCAAGGATGAGCGGGGATCTATAATATTTCCAGAGCAGAAGCCCGGCCACCAGCAGGATCGCAAAAACGATCAGGTTGTGAAAAAGGAACCTGCCGTTCCCGTTGACAGCGGGGAGCAGGATGAAATTAAGCGGTTTATCGACAATGTCGGGAAGGACCGCCCCGATGACGCACGGGACGATCCACCTGCGATCGTGGAGGAGATCGGCAATGAGGAAACCGAGGATAATGCCGGTGACCAGGTGAAAGAAAAAAAACATGGTTCTCGCGTACCTCTCTATTTGACGGGACGGGTTTTTATTGTTGATGTTCCCCGCATTTTCCCTCCGGTGCCCGATAATGAGGGTGCCATGACTTTTTGCCTTCCCGAAGAACCGGAAAGTGCGCAGGGAGCCTCGCGGCTGGTTCCAAAAAAAAGCCCCGGTACCAGCTATCGTTTCTCCCGGCCCGCCCTGCACCGTCTGTCCCCGGAGAGGGGTGCGGGTTTTCCTGCAGGGATGCCAGAGACCAATGTCAGGGTGGGTGACCGCCGCGTACCCGGAGGCCGGGTCCGGCCAGGGGTCGGGGACCGTAAAATCCTGTCTGCATGGCTCATAAAAAATGCCCCTTTTTGATCTTCCTGCGATGAATAAGCATTGCTTCGTTGAGGGATACCCTGTCTGTTCATCCCCGGTTGACGGGCAGTCACCGGGACGAAAAAAACGCATGTATCCTTGTCCCCTTCCGTGGGGTATATATGGCACCCCCGTGACATAAAATGTAAAAATTGTATCGGGGATGATGTTGTGAACGGCACCGGTTCGGCAGGGTTATGGCACAACGCCCTTGACAAGCTGAAACTCCCCGTATTCGTCTTTCTGATGCTCACGGGCATTTTTCTTGAAAGTGTCGTGCATTACCAGTTCGGCATTTCGACCGTGTACACGCATTTCTATTACTTGGTCATCGTTATTGCCGGGCTCTGGTACGGGAGAAAGGCGATTGCAATAGCCCTCTTTTTTGGGGGTCTCCAGGTTGCCGTGAGCTGGGTCCTGGAAGGGACGACCCCGCTTGATGCGCTAATCCGCGCCCTGATGCTCGTCATCGTCGCAGTTATTGTCGGGACGGTCGTGGAGCGGATGAAGAGGTACGAGAAACAGATGCTCGTGCAGAACCAGGAACTCAAAGAGGTAAACGCCCGGCTCGATACCTCCCGGCAGGCATTTCTGGTCGCGAACAAAAAAATCAAACTGCTCTCCAGCATCACCCGGCACGACATCAGGAACCAGCTCACGGCGCTGCTTGCGTACATTGAACTCTCAAAAATAACGGTGCAGGACCCTGGACTGAAAAAGACCATCGGCCAGGAAGAGATCGTGGCAGGCAATATCCTTCGCCAGATCGAGTTTACGCAGACATACGAGGATATCGGGGTCAGGGCCCCGCAATGGCAGAACGTGGCAGAGCAGCTCTCCCACCTCTTGCCGCCAGCTGAACAGGCCGGTGTGCAGCTCTCGGTTTCGACCGGCGGTCTCCAGGTCTATGCCGACCCGCTCCTGGAAAAAGTGTTCGAGAACCTGATCGACAACTCGCTCCGGCACGGCGAACATGTCCGGAATATTGAGGTCAGCTGCGAGAAACGGGACACCGGCCTTGTCCTTCTGTACAGGGATGATGGCGCCGGCATCCCGGGTACGGAAAAAGAGAAGATCTTCGAAAAAGGCTTTGGCAAAAATACCGGCCTCGGGTTATTCCTGACCCGCGAGATCCTCGCGATCACCGGGCTTTCGATCCGGGAATGCGGGCAGTACGGGAGTGGCGTGCTCTTTGAGATCCAGGTGCCGGAGGGCAGTTTCCGGTTCGGCTGAAAAAAACCTCAATTGCGGAAACTAACCGGGTATCAGGCTCTCCGGGCATACGCCGCCGTATGGCCCGGAAACGGCCCCCCGTGAGGAAAATGAGCGCCCGGGGTGCGGCCATGGCGACACCTTTCGAGCCGGCCCTGCCCCCGTTCGGGGGCGCATGGCGCATGTAATGCCCCGGTATTACCTGTACAAAAATTTCATGTGTTTTTGTGTACGGGTAATACGACACTATCGCGAACCGGGGCGCCATGAGCGGTGGGGCGGAGCCCCTGGAGCGTCAGGTAATTCTCAATGATTTCTCCAGAGCAAAAAAAGGGTAATCCGGATAAACATTCCCCGTCACGGGGGGAAAAAGTCGTCCCCTTACCCGTTCTGCGGCGGCTTTTCTTCAGGTGTTCTTCCCGCCACGCCGCTCCCAATGACAAAGCCGGCCTTCCTGAGCAGGTAGTACGCGGCCGCAAGCCCGACAATGATGATCCCGATCCCGATGAGTTCGACCCCGTCCGTGGCTGCAGGGTCAAGCAGGATCACCTTCCGTGCAATCGCGATGATCGCAAGGAGCATGACAACCTCCACGTGGATCACATTCTCGGTGATATAGGCCTTCATGGTATCGAGCAGTTCCACCGTAATGAGCACGAGCAGGAACGAACCCAGCACCGCGACCAGTTCGCCGTTTGCGAGAAGCCCCGGGGGGAAGTTGGTCAGGCTCATCGCAAGCAGGTAGACCAGTTCACCTATCGCAGATACCAGCACGACGGCAAGCAGGAGAATGAGGACCGTATAGACCACGCGTTCAAATTTTTCGATATATTCAAGCATCATGCATCACCCCGGGGGATCAGGTCCGGCTGCGCAGGGTCGTACAAACGGACCACGTCGCCGATCACGATGACCGCCGGCGGCTTCACACCGGCCTGTCGGGCCAGGTCGCCGATAGTGGATAAGGGCCCGGTCGTGACCCGGCGGTCCTTTCTCAGCCCGCGCTCGATAATGGCGACCGGCGTGTCCGGTTTTTTGCCGTTTGCCACCAAGGCCCGGGCGATATTTTCCAGGTTTGATACCCCCATCAGGATCACGATGGTGCCCCGGCTCTGCGCGAGCAGTTTCCAGTCCAGTGCAGGTTCGGGTTTCGCCGGGTCCTCGTGGCCGGTCAGGATGGTCACCTGCGAGGCATACTTCCGGTGCGTGACCGGTATGCCTACCGATGCGGGAACGGCAAACGCACTCGAGACGCCCGGCACCATCTCGACCGCGATGCCTGCCGCCCGGAGGGTTTTGCACTCCTCGCCGCCCCTGCCAAAGAGGAACGGGTCTCCCCCCTTGAGCCGCACGACGACGAGGTCTTTTTGCGCCCGGTCGACCATCAGGGACTCGATCTCGTCCTGTTCCCGCGTGTGCCGCCCGCCGAATTTCCCGCAGTCGATCTTCTCGGCTTTTCCCGGCAGGGCAGAAAGGATCTCCTCGCCGGGCAGTTGGTCGTAGAAGATGACATCCGCCGCGTCGATGATCTCTGCTGCCCGCTGCGTGAGGAGCCCCGTGCCGCCCGGGCCGGAGCCCACGAGATAGACTTTACCGGTCATAAGGAAATCCCGAGGGTATGATACGCATCCGCGATCAGGTCGCCGGCCCGTGCCCGCAGGGCATTCCCCTGCACCCGCGCCTCATCGAGCGTCCCGATGTTCTTTTCGATACGTTCCGTCCGTTTCCCGTCCAGCGAAAGGACTTCGGCGATCAGGTGCCCGCCCCTGCAATAAATACCCATGGGCGTAAAGCACCCGGCACCCACCTGTTCCATCACCGCCCGCTCGATCGCCACGTCCCTGCGGGTCTCCGGGTGATCGAGTGCGGAGAGCAGTTCCATGAGCGAAGGGTCTGCCCGGCTCACCACCGCGACGGTGCCCTGGTTGGGGGTAGGGACGAACTTTTCCGGGGGCAGGCGCTCGCCCGGGATCCGGATACCGAGCCTTGAAAGGCCGGCCTCGGCAAGGACGATGGCGTTGTACCGGCCCTCGTTGAGTTTCCTGATCCTCGTGTCGACATTTCCCCGGAGGTCTTTTACTTCCAGGTCCCGGTCGTGGCGCAGGAGCTGGGCCCGGCGCCGCGTGCTCGATGTGCCGATAACGGTTACTGCCGAGACCGGGCCGGAGAAGGCAAGGTAGTCGGCAGGAGAATCGCGGGGGAGGATTGCTGAAGTCACCAGGCCCGAAGGACGGATCGCCGGGATATCCTTCATGCTGTGCACCGCACAGTCGATCTCGCCGCTGAGGATAGCATCGTCGAGCGCCCGGACAAAGACACCCTGCTTTCCTATCGCGTGGAGGGGAACGCCGGTGATCTCGTCGCCCTGCGTGCTGATGATCTTCTGCTCGGCCTCGATACCCAGCGCTCGGATCTTCTGTATCACGGTTCCGGTCTGGGCGAGCGCGAGCCTGCTGCCCCGGGTGCCGACCCTCACCGGCAAGCGGCATACCCCCCGCGTATGGCCTCAAGATCTTTAGCCGTATGCGCCACGGAAAGGAAGTTTGTCTCGAACTGGGAGGGGGGGAGGAAGATCCCTTGTTTCAGCATCTTCTGCCAGAACCGGGTAAAGGCCGCCGTGTCGCACTCTTTTACCCCGGTGTAGTTCTGCGGGGCATCCGGCCTGAAGAAGTACTTGAACATCGACCCGATCCGGACAAACGATCCGCCGGTATTTCCCTTCCCGGCAACAGACTCTTCGATGCCCCGGGTTTTTTCCGAGAGATCCGGATAAATGGAAGGGTGGTCATGCAGCCAGCGGACGGTCGCGATCCCGGCGGCGAGCGAGAGGGGGTTTCCCGAGAAGGTGCCGGCCTGGTAGACCGGGCCCGCCGGCGCCACCAGCTGCATGATCTCCCGCCTTCCGCAGAATGCGCCGATGGGAAGGCCCCCGCCGATGATCTTCCCGAGCGTCGTAAGATCGGGCCTCACGCCGAACATTACCTGGGCCCCGCCGATGCCGAGCCGGTAGCCGGTGATCACCTCATCGAAGATCAACAGGACATCGTGGGCTCTGGTGATCTCCCGTACATCCTTGAGATAGCCGTCTTTCGGGAGCACCGGCCCGATATTCCCGGGCACCGGTTCGATGATGAGTGCGGCGATGCCGGTATTTTTTGCGAGCATGGTCTCGAGGGCTTCCGGGTCGTTGTAGGGCAGCTGCCGGGTGTGGGCGACGAGCGCCGCCGGGACACCGGCGGAGTCGGGTACGCCCATCGTGGTCGCGCCCGAGCCGGCTTTCACGAGCACCGCGTCGTGGGCGCCATGGAACCCCCCTTCGATCTTCACGATATCGGATTTGCCGGTAAATCCCCGGGCGAGCCGGATCGCGGCCATCGTCGCCTCCGATCCGCTCGACACAAACCGGATCATGTCCATGCCCGGGTGATCCCCGGTGACAAGCCGGGCAAATTCCGGTTCGAAAGGGGTAGGCGTGCCGTAGAGCCAGCCCTTTTCAAGCTGGGCGGCAATCGCTTTTTTTATGTCAGGATGGGCGTGGCCGAGAAGAAGGGGGCCGTAGGCCATGCAGCAGTCAATAAGCGTTTCGCCTTCAACTGTTGTAATATGCGCACCCGCTGCATGCGCCGTGTAAAAAGGGGAAGGTTTTATTGCCCGGACCGGGCTTGAGACGCCGCCGGGCATCAGGTGTTGTGCTTCGGCAAAAAGGTCCCGGCTCCTCATTTCAGCCACCCGGATGCATCGCAGGCAAAATAGGTGATGATGAGGTCGGCCCCCGCACGCTTGATGCAGGTAAGCGTTTCAAGGACGGTCGCTTTTTCGTCTATCCAGCCGCGTTCGGCCGCCGCCTTTATCATCGCGTACTCCCCGCTCACCTGGAACGCGGCGACCGGGAGGCCGAGCGTCGCGATTTCGGCGAGGACGTCGAGGTAGGGGCCGGCCGGCTTGACCATCAGGATATCGGCGCCCTCCTCCAGATCGAGCCGGGACTCGAGGAAGGCTTCGCGGCCGTTTGCCGGGTTCATCTGGTAGGTGGTGCGGTCGCCAAACGAGAAGCCGGACCCTGCCGCCTCACGGAACGGGCCGTACAGGGCGGATGAGAACTTGGTCGAGTACGACATGATGAGCACGTCCTCGTACCCCTCGTCGTCCAGTGCAGTCCGTATGGATCGCACCATCCCATCGAGCATGCAGGACGGGGCGACAATGTCGGCGCCGGCCTCCGCATGGCTCGCTGCAATCCGGTTCATGAGAAGGAGGGACTCGTCATTGAGGAGGTCTTTTCCGCCGCAGCGGTTCCCGCCCACGATCCCGCAGTGCCCGTGACTCGTGTACTCGCAGGCGCAGACATCGGTGATGACGACCATCCCGGGGTATGCGGCCTTGATCCGGCGGACCGCCTGCTGCACGACCCCTTCGGGATCGTAGGCGCTGGTCGCCGCCTCGTCCTTGTGCGCCGGGATGCCAAAGAGGAGGACAGCCTTTATGCCCCGGTCCCACACCTTCCCGGCAATGCCCGCGATCCTGTCTATGGGGTACCGGAACTGCCCGGGCATGGACGCGATCGGTTTCGGGGTCGTCGCGGTCTCATCCACGAACAGGGGTGCAACGAGATCGTTCCTGGTCAGGGTGGTCTCACACAAAAGCGGTTGGATCGTGCGGGACCTTACCCGCCTCATTCGTCGCTGGAGAAACATGCACACCATACCTCGAACGTAGATGATAACAGATTGCAGATGCATCGTATTTATGGTTATATTATCCGGGTCACCGGGCCTCGTTCGCATGCCGGGAACCTGCGGCAGCACCTGTCCCGTTTCCGGGTCTGCCCCGGTACCTGTGCAGAGACTCTTACTCCCCGGGATTCCGGGTATCGTTCGTACCTTTCTCGTCTGTGCAGGAGACCTGCCAGCGCCCGGCACACCGGGGGCACCGGCCCCCGGAGCACAGTACGGCCTGCCCGAAAACCCCTGCAGGGACGGCATACGCACAACCCGGGTGACCGGGAAAATCCTGCCGGTTTTTCTTTTTTACCGGGAACTAGCCGGTCCTTTTCATGACGACCCGGTCTTCGCCGTCGCCAAAATAGTCAGGCCGGAACGATTCCTGCACGAACCCCTCGGTCCGGTAGAGCTGTACCGCGGGCATGTTTCCCGGTGCGACGGTAAGGCAGATCGTCCGGACCGATCGTTCCTCCAGCGCACCGATGACTGCCCGGAGCAGCGCAGTCCCGACCCCCCGGTGCCGGAACCCGTCCCGCACCATCATGCGGAGGATCCAGGCCCGGCCGGGATCGTCGTCTCCGATGGCTCCCACCGTAAAACCGGCCACCTTTGTCCCGGATACCGCAACCAGGAAGGTCGCGGGGGAGAGCACGGCCATCTGGCGGACAAAGACGGCCGACCGGTAGGGTTCATGCACGCCTGCGACCTCGAGTCCGGTGATCGCGGAAAAATCCTCGTCCCGGTACGGCCTGATCACGAGTTCGCGTGCTGCGGTCTTCGGCATGATGGATACCACCGGCCCGTCTTTTTCCCCCCGGCCGGGCTTCTTACTCAGGGATATCTCCGCTTCCGGGAGTCGCCGCACCTGTCGTTCCCCGGGTGAGGGCCTGCACCAGAGCTTCAGCAGCGTCGCGATCACCCTCTTCGGCGCATGCCCGTATCGACGCGGTCGCATCCGTGAGGATCTTTTTGGTGAGCACCCGTGTCAGGTCATCGATCACTTCCCGGGTCTTGTCATCAGCGCCGCCCAGCCGGCCGAGCGCCCTGTCCCGCTCGCGCATCCGCACGGCCTCCGCCCAGGAGTGCAGGGCCGCGATGCAGTCGTCGGCGGATTTCCGGTGCAGCTGCCTGATGAAGAGGTCCAGTTCCTCGGAAACAAACGCCTCGGCCCGTTCCGCTTCGGCCCTGCGGGTGCTCATGGTCTGCTCGTTTACTTCCCGCAGGTCATCTATCGAAAAGAGGCGGACGCCGTCGATTGCTCCCGAGCCTTCCTCGACATCCCGGGGCTGGGCAATGTCGATCAGGATAAGCGGGCGGGGATGGCCTTCGACCGGCCAGCACCGGGCATGCATCGCCTCTTTTAAGTCTGCCTTGTGGATGACCGGGTGCGGCGCGGACGTGCACGAGATCACGACGTCCGAGAGGGTGATATAGTGGTACATTTCGTTGAACCGGACTGCCTTCCCGCCAATCTTCTCCGCGAGCTTGACCGCACGCCCGAACGTCCGGTTCGCGACATACATCGCGGTCAGCTGCTTTGCCGCAAGCGCCTGTGCAACGAGGAGGCCCATCTCGCCGCTCCCGATCACAAGGATGTGCCGGCCCCTGAGCGTCCCGAGTTCTGTCTCGGCAAGGAGTACTGCGGCAGACCCGACCGAGACAGCCCCCCGGTTGATCCGGGTGTACCTGCGCACCCCGATTCCCACGTGGACGGCCTTGTTGATGCAGAGCTCCAGAAAACTGCCCGCAGTCCCGGCTGCTTCCCCGTCTGCCAGCGCTTTTTTGATCTGCCCGATGATCTGGTCCTCGCCGACAATCATCGATTCGATGCCGGCGGCAAGCGAGAGGAGGTGGCGGAGGGCGTCCCGGCCCTCAAGGAGGAAGAATCCTGACCGGCCCTGACCGGCAAGGAAGTCCCGGAGCGCCCCGGCGTCCCCTTCGACAATCACCTCGACACGGTTGCAGGTCTGGAGGAGGAGGACGCCCCGGAACCTCCTGCCGGCAGCTTCAAGAAATGCCGGTTCGTCGCCGAACCGGAAGGCTTCGAGCGCCATCACGTCGGCAGTGTGATGGCTGACACCGGCGATCGCGATCCGTGCCACCGGTCCGGTCATACGAGATACCTCTCGCATACCCGTTCCCATGCACGCTCCTGCGATACCGCAAGGAGGGTCCAGACAAGCTTGTCGCGGAGCACTGCGGAGAGGATCCTGCGCCGTTCGGCCGGCGTGGTCTTTTTCTCCCTGAGCGTTTCCCTCAGCCGGTGCTGGAGCACAATCATCGCATCGAGGGTGGGATACTTTCTCTCGATCTCCTGCCGGAGGAACCGGGAGACCGCCGGGCTCTCGCTCGCAGTGCTGATCGCGATCGTGTAGTGCGCCCCCATCGTCATCGCCGGGATAACCACATCGCCGGGCATGCCGTCCGCGCTGTTGAAGAGCACGCCGTGCTCCCGGCAGAGCGCCCCGATCCGGTCGTTCTCTGCCCGGTCGGAAAGCGCACCGATGACGAGGAACGCGGGCGCGATGATCAGGTCGAGCTCGGCATCCGTCGCTGCCCGGGTATCGAGCGTCTGGATCTGGACCGGCAGCGACCGGCTTGCCGGGGAAAATGTCCTGCTGACTATGAGGACTTCCGCCTCTTTTGCGAAATACCCGGCCTTGCGTGCCGCTACCTCTCCCCCCCCGAAAACGACCACCTGTTTTCCCGTGCACTCCACGAAGAGAGGAATCATTGATCAATAGATAGAGCGATTGCGTTACATTAAGATATGGCATCCGGATCCGGGACAGCGGGTACCCGGAAAAAGAATGGCTCCGGGGGCAGCGCCCGGTAAATACGCCCGTATTGTGCCCAGAGTTCGATATACTTAAATTCTATGAGTGCCCACACTTTAGAGCACACTGCGCCGATAGTGTAGTGGTTATCACTAGGCGTTGCCAACGCCTAAACCCGGGTTCGAGTCCCGGTCGGCGCACTCTGCCTTGATGTTCGAGGCGCTTACTTCTTTTCTGAAAATTCAATATTTCGGTAGAGTGGTAAGTAATCAAATTCATGTGCTCTATTCTAAAAATCATCTGCTGTTAAACCAGCAGTAACGAAGCAATTGTGAACTATCCCACGTTTCAATACTTTATGTTGAGGGATGCTAAGTTCTGCCCACGGATCCAGCCTTTCCATTATAACATGACTGCCAGTCTGCCTGCGGGTGATCCAGCCCTTACGGTGGAGCGCTTTTACCATCTCCAAACCGGAGATTACGGGAAGCTTCATGCTACTATCTGGATCTCTCTAAGGTTGGGCAACGCCTTTGCATGACGCTCATTCCAGACTTCAAGAAACGCCGGGAGCACCTCTTCGATATTTGCCAGAGCCTCCTCCTCAGTCTCACCCTGCGACATACAGCCAGGTAGTCCCGGGACAAAAACGGAAAAACCTCCCTCTTCCTCAGGCACCAACTGAACTTTGAATTTCATACACTTACATTCGCTGTTCTGGTTCTTCAGTTTTCTCTCTCCTACCCTAGACATCCCGGTCAATACACTCCGCCTTAATGTTCGAGGTTCTTTCTTCTTTTGTGTATCTTTCAATTTGATAGGAACCATTCGGTCACTTTCCTAAAGGATTGAACTTATTATCAGGATCATCCATGATCTTATTTTGGCTCTGTAGAAAACCTACATTCTCCAAGGTAAACAACTGAGTTTGCAGCTTGCCTGGAGGGAGGAGAACTTATCCCCTGGTAGAAAACCTACATCCTCCAAGGTAAACAACTGAGTTACAGATGTAGATCAAATCATATCTCCCACAGACTTGACAGAACCTGGAATGGATCACCCGCGTTTGATGAACGTCGTCAGAATTACTACTGAAATGAGCATAAAAATCTCGCCGAGAAACAGGTGAAGGAAAACACCTGTCCCCGTCGCCGGTTTCCTGATATTTCCCGCTATGACTTTTCTCGCATTAACATAGGCATCAGCGGTTCCGATCAACCAGATGATGAGTGCCCAGTACCCGATCACCCATATCAGCAACAGCCCGGCTACAGTGAGAACTGCCCCTTTGAGGTACTGTCCATTGTAGGACTGCCCGAGACCCGGCAGGATAAACGACAAAAGGATGGAAGATTGGACATATCCCCGGTCAGTAACTTCGTAAACTCCATCCTCCATCTGCTCCTCGCTTACCATAGGTGTTTCACGGTGCCAGAACGAGACATATTTCTGGGAAGTACTGGCGTTGGAGGGGGCAACAGGTGCCGGGACGGTCTCTTCTTTTTCGGGCCAATAAATGCTCCGTACCTTCTTATAACCTAAAAACACGAGAACGGCTGCTCCGGCAATCAGGAATCCATAAACAGGAGAGGAAAGGTCGATGCCACGGGCACAAAGGTAGAGAGTGAAAACAAGCACACCCAGTGCTATTACAATTTTTTCCGTGGCGGACATTAGGAAATGTTTTATCTCGCGTATTATATTTCATGGTTCTGATACGTTGACAGGACTTTGCGGGCAAAATTAATTGAACTACAGAATTTTCACGACGAAAAATGGTGGTGAATTATCTTGCGTCCCAAGAACGTATCAGCACCCGGCTCTGTAGATGAATGATAATGAGGAATTCTACAGAGCCATCCTTTTGTTTCTCGAACATATCCCAAAATCGGCCTTCTTTTCATTTGACTCCGAAGAAATCCACGCAGAAATCCATTAATAAAAATGCATGGCAGGACATGCTATCTATGTTCGGAATGAGCCGGCCGGCACCACTATCTCAAACCTCGCCCCTCTGCCCGGTTCGCCGGTTTCCCTAATCGCGACCGCGGATGATGTAGCCGATTATCTCGAAGAGGCCGGTTTTTTCATTACGCTGATCCCCGGTCACGGCGACTCGAAAGACATTTTCTTTGAGCTCAGGAACCTTGCGGAGCTGGTCCTGAAGGGATGCCGGGGGTTCCTGAAGATCTTGATCGCTTTCCAGGAATTCCACCGCACAAACCAGCGCGAAGACATGAAGGATCTGCTGACAGCCGTTGACGAAGTATTCTCTATCGAGCGGCTCTGTGACGAATCCTTAAGAAGGACGGAGCGGGTGATCTTTGAGCAGTGCGCCGACTTTAAGGAATTCCAGTTGTACCTGGAGATTGCAAGGACACTGGAGGAGGCTTCCAATACTCTGTTGAAAGTCGCATTCCACGTCCGGGACAACATGATCGAGAGCATGAACCGTTAGGATGGGCACGCGAATGACCAATGAAATACCACGGATTATATTTTTCGGACCTGATATCAAGACAGCGGCAGCCTCAGAGGATTTTGGGAATAAGGCATCCGTGCTTTCGCGGATCTCGGCTCTGGGAATTCCGGTCCCCCCGGGGTTTGCCCTGCCAGTGAACATATGTGAGGAATATTTCCGGAACGGGCAGGTACTTCCGGGCGATGTTCCTGAGCTTCTCCGCCAGGGACTTGCGTTCATCGAGCGGTCTACAGGGTTACAATATGGGGCCGGGCGCAGGCCGCTCCTTGTCTCGGTACGATCCGGTGCACCAGTGAGTATGCCCGGTGCTATGGAGACCATCCTCAATATCGGGCTCAACCGGAGTACTCTGCGGGGATTGATCGCCCAGACAGGGAATCCGAAATTTGCCTGGGACTCCTACCGGAGGTTCCTTGAAAATTTTGGAACTGTGGTTTTCTCCCATGACCCGGGGTTATACCGGAAGATTGAACGGGTTGTCATGGAAAATGATCGGGTGCCGGATGAAGCAGGTCTCGATTTCGCCGCCCTGAGGATCATTGCAGAGCAGTACGAACAATTGTATCAGCGGACCAACGGTAAACGGCTGCCGGATGATGTCTTCTCACAACTCGAACTCGCAACCATTGCAATCCTCCAGTCATGGAACAGCCCCCGTGCAAGGACATTCAGAAACCTGAATCTCGTCTCCGGTGTACGCGGCACCGGGGTGACTATACAGGCAATGGTCTTTGGGAACCTGGGCTCTCTCTCCGGGGCGGGCGTTGCATTCTCAAGGAATCCGTGGACCGGGGGAAATGAACTTCTCGTCGATTTCAAGTTCGGGGCGCAGGGCGAAGATATTGTGTCAGGACTTATGGGTGTCGTATCGCACCAGGAATTCGCAGCCCGGATTCCCCTTGCTGCGCGTGAATTGTCTGATGCTGTAAAGAGACTCGAATCCCTGTACGGTGATATGCAGGACATCGAATTCACGGTACAGGAGGGAAAACTTTTCATCCTCCAGAGCAGGTCCGGGAAGCGAGCCCCCCTCGCTGCCCTGAAGATTGCCGTGGACCTTGTCCGGGAGAATATTATTGGGAAAGACGAGGCACTCGACCGGGTCCGGGAAATCGATACAGGTGCAATCACGGTCCAGGCAATTCTACCCTCTGAACCCCCGCTTGCCACAGGGATATCCGCCTCCATGGGGGTTGCCTCAGGAAAAGTTGCACTCACTTCAGAACATGCAATTGAATTTGCCAGAAATTCACCGGTCATACTGGTCCAGGAAACCGCAACCCCGGATGATATAGAGGGTATCGGGGCCTCGGGGGGCCTCCTCACGGTAAGAGGGGCGAGAACGTCCCATGCAGCCGTTGTCGCACGACAGATGGGGAAGGTATGTATCGTCAGCTGCGAGGAACTGAAGATCGATCTTGTTCGGCGTTTATGCACCTTCCCTGGACGCGATTTCTATGAAGGAGATTACATCACCCTCGATGGCCAGAGTGGACGGGTTTATGCAGGGATCGTCCCAATTGTGGCGGAGAAGCCTACGGAACTTATCGATCAGCTGCGCCAGTGGAGTTCGGATAAGGGGATTGTGGGTCAATGAGTTTGGGTGACAGAGATACCTTACGATGTACTGTTGCGTCCAAGGTGACGGCGACATTTTATCTTTTTGAAATTTTAAAACCAAGTGTACACTCAACCAAATCGTGAATGGGGTTTGATAATCTGGCGGGAATCTCTTCAAAAAAGAGAATAAATATGAAGGATAGGTAAACAATTCACGTTAAGGGGGGTGCATCTGTATGGATCTCTTCATTCTCCGGCATGGGAAGGCGGGGCAGTCTTCTGATGGTCCCGATGATAGTACTCGGGAGCTAACAACTGAAGGAAGGAATGAAATACGAAAAGTGGCACGGTGGATGCGAACGAAAAAAATCCGGTTCGACGTCATTGCAACGAGCCCGCTGACCCGAGCACATGAGACTGCAGAAATTGTTGCCCGATCGCTCGGCCAGAAAGACCGGTTTGAAGTCTGGGATGATCTAGCGCCTGGCGGCGATCTGGCTACCATATGCTATCATGCTGCACAATCTGGTGAGCATGCCGCAATCCTTATCGTTGGGCATGAACCTTCGTTGTCGATGCTTATCAGCAGGATCATTTCCGGATATGATATCAGTTCCATCGTGCTCGCAAAAGGCGGTCTGGCAAAGATCAGGAATTATTCATTCGATAAACGGCCGGCCGGTGATCTTCAATGGCTGCTCACGCCTCGGCAAATGATGGAAAAGCGGTAGGTTATTCCGTGAGGCCATTCACCCGGCCCAAAATCCTCGGACATATGAATCAGGAAACCCAATCTCTGAGAGCCCGCCACGCGTCCCTGTTGGCGTTTCTCATAGGATAATAGATAAATTTGTTGAGTCAAAAATGAAAAGAAATGTTATTTTGGCACTACCGATGGGTTTTCAACCATTTTTCAGTTCATTTTCATACGCTCGCAGGGAATTGAGAGTGTCCTGAGTTTCCCGTAAAGTTTTCGCAAGTCTCCGCAACGTTCGCCAGTTTCCCAGATGCCTCCAAAATCCATATTTTTTTATGGATGAGTTATCGTATGCTTTCTGCGCGGATTGGTACGCCACTTCAGCGCTCGCTACCTGTCTTTTCGCATCGCGGAGGGATTTCTGATACGCGGCATCAGTCATTCGATCAGGATATGATTTCATTACTTACCCCACGACCAGAATTCATCGTTTTGTACTTCTTTTGAGAACATCTAATATTCACTATGTGAACATCTATTGTTTAACTATGTGAACATCTATTGTTTAAATTCCATTTATTGATCCGGCTTGGTGTTTTTGTCTCAACGAAAAAGCATGCCCAAAACATACAGTAACTACCCTTAATTTCATTAACGAAATTCAAAATTTAAGCAGAAACGATAACGTTGATCGATCGTTCACTATTTTTATTCCTTGCAGCTACCTGCTCGACTCGGGCGTATTTTCTCAGGACCTCGGTCAGTATATCGTGCAACTCCTGATTTTTGGTGAGAAAGAGAAACATAACCGTGTTGTCGGCGATTACAAGGGGGGCCGTTCCGGTCAGAGTTAAAACATCATTGAATTTCCTTTTCGGCTCATCAGGAGCGGGCAGCCGTCTGCGCTGATAGTGCTGGTACACCATGAGAATTGATTCGTTATCGAGCTGATCATAAAATTTTTTCAGTTCTGAGAAGGAGAGATGTTTTTCTGTGAATTCTTTCTCCTTTATCCCCGTATCAGGATCGATGAAGATCAAGGCGGCGGTGGGAAAATTCTCATAGATGCTTCGGAAATATTTATCGCGTTTCTGTTTTGAGAAAATCTCACTTTTTTCGATTCGTATCCGGACTTTCTTTTTATTGATATCTGTCTTGAGTTCCTTGATGTAACTTTTCAATTCATCATAATAGTGATCGACTTCTTCCGTCCTCCTGAGCCGCCGGAAACAGGCAATCAGGTCGGTATTCCGGCAGCCGGGATTCCCCTTGAAATTGGGGTCATACTTTGTCAGCATCGGCACGATAACGACACGATCGATCCTGCCTTTGAATCCCTTGATAAGTGAAGTGATGAGATCGTACTTGAACAGATCCTTGGTATCACCAAAATATTTCGCGTTCATTTTTCAGTCTCACGTGAGGATAGAGAACGGGACGCTAAAAAGGTATGGTTCTTGTTTTTGGTTTTTTAGTTTTCGCAAATTTTCGGGTATAAGTCTTGAAAAAATTCGAAGAGAAGAATATCACATTTTTTTAAAATAAGATTTTTATCCCGTTGGCACCAGTTCAGCGCCCGGATAATTGGGGGAAGTGATCACATTATTGACCGGATCATACATAAACGGAACCGACCAGAACCAGTACGACGCCGTGCCATCCGTGCCGTCGGGCATCTTCCAACTGAATGAAATTGTGGGATAATTGTCAATATTGGCTATGCCTGTGCCATCCGGATTTAGCGTAACAATGCCATTATGAGAGGAGTCCTGGAGTGTCCAAGTCTGAGGTAATGCCATCACACTACTCACCAAAAAGATCGTGCAGATTATCAAGAGTAATGCGAATTTTTTCATACTGATGTATCAATAGTTTTACTTCTTAAAAGTATTGGAGAGATTGTTAAACATGATATATATATAGATTTGACACCTAATATATCATATTGAAGTGGGGTTGAACCATACAAAAGCTCAAGAACAGACGGTCCCTCTTATGAAGACTAAGTTTGGTTGGGTGGAGATCGGCCATATCCGGTACGATCACGATGTCATAGTCCACAAAGACAAGTCCGTAGAGAAACGATCAAAAAAGAAATCGAAAAAACTCAAGGACAAGTATGGGCATACTCCGCTGGCCGATCATGAGCTCGCTTTTCTTAAGAGCGAGAAAACCGAGATTGTGTATATTGGAACAGGTCAATACGGCGATCTTCCGGTCACAGACGAAGCAAAGGAGATTCTCGCGAAATACGAAACGGTCATCCAGCCAACTCCTGAAGTGCTGGAGTCTATGACGAAAGAGCACAGGCCATATGTTGCCATACTTCACATCACGTGCTGAAAGCATCTGTGCTGCTATGTTGCTTTTTTAATCGGTTCTGAAGCATTTGGGTTTGATGACCGAGAGCTCTTTCTATCCGGTTCCGTTGCATCTGCGAGACGTTAAATTAGTCAACCTTGGGAGGTCTGCCATATCATTTTCTTTAAAACCATTTTCCACCAGAACCAACCAATTGTAAAAATATCATATGCCAACATTTATTTTCCCGTCTGCGTATAATTCAACAAGCCAGGTATATAGGTTTTTTAGATTTGTACATCTCTTAATTACGTCTGATAAATACATGCTCCCCCGGTTTTTGTTTAATATGATGGAGCCGGGGTGGTTGGATTGAAACGGTTTGGTTGGGTTCTTGCATGGCTGTTGATGGTTGCGCTGGTTATAAGTCTCGTAATGCCGGTGTCGGCCATTGCCGTACGTGGGGCAATGCCCGTTCCGACTATTGGTTAGGTGAAAACGTTACTCCTGCCGGTGCTGTTCCTACCCAAGTAATATCTAACACAACACCTTTGCCCACGGTGCAGCAGCCATCGCTGCCACCTACCCTGACATCGACCCCGGTACCTACCAATACGACCCGTTCCGGACTCGATACGCTACCGGTTCTCGGAGCTCTCGGCCTGTGCGGTGCGATCCTCTTGTTCAGAAAGAACGAGACTTAATCTTTCTTTCGAAAAGGATACCTCATACAAGCAGGTACGAAGGTATTTGCCGAAACCACCGGGAAAGGTTGCGGCGAAAATAAGGAGTTCTCCAGAGTCGAAATTTTTGAAATGTTAAGTTATCATAAAAAAGACACGATGCCCATTTACACCACAGTCATGAAGGGTGGGGGTACCTCACTCCGCCCCGGTCGTCTCCCGGATCTGCCTTCGGCATCACGTCCACATCCATTTCAGGATTAATCCGGCAGCCGGTCTCAGATCCTGATGGCGGGCACAACCTGTAAAAATACTTTAAAATATCCCGGCAGTGCAAAGGGTTGTGAGGCTGCTTTTGATATGGCACTGACAATCGATCAGGACAACGCGGTACTGGACAGGATTATCGGGCAACGACGGTCCCACAGGAGGTTCACGCAGGGAATCCCGCCGGATGAGATGGTTGAGGGCATCATCCATGCCGGTCTCCATGCGCCGTTTGCCGCAGCGGCAATCGGGAACGGCGAGGATTATTTCCGGAGGTTTGTCGTGGTACGGAAGGGTTCCCGGGCCATGAAGGAACTTGTCCCGCTCACCTTTAACACGGTCGAAGCAATGGCAGGCGACCTTGAACGGGAGGCAGCAGGCAACCCGGGGCTGCGGGAACAGGCCGCCGGGTTCATGAACAGGCTCGCGGCGATCAAAAACATGGGAATGGTGCCCGGTATCGGCACAGCTCCCTTCTATATCGTAGCCGCAGAAAAGAAGGGATTCCCTCCCGTGGAACAACTATCCCTTGCCCACTGCATGGAGAACATGTGGCTGAAGGCAACGGCGCTCGGTCTTGGATTCCAGATCGTTTCCATCACGGCGCAGATGGCAGATAATTCTGAATTCTGCCGTATCATCGGGCTCGAAGCCGGGAAATGGGCACTCATGGGGTGTGCCACCGGATACCCGACCGACACGTTGTCCCCGTCAATCCGGCCATCGGTCAGGGAAGTTACCGCGTGGCCGGAGTAACATGGGCAGGACCAGAGAGGGGGTGCCGGGGCTGTTCCCTCAGTATGCCCGCCCATTCGTAACCGTGCATTCCCGCATGATCAAAGAACATTACGCAACCGGTCATGAATCTGAATTCTTTGCAAATCCTTAAAAAATAGAGAGAAAACATGGGGGGTGCCCCGAAGATTATTTCTTCTTGGGGGCTGCCTTCTTTACGGCGGGTTTTTTTGCTGGGGCCTTCTTTGCGGCCGGTTTCTTTGCTGCAACCATTTTCTCTACACCTCCCACCGGAAAGGGTTATAA